>WNFU01003038.1_pt1 | contig 25742 bp, 32 predicted proteins | sample 5400121 | NCBI WGS metagenome assembly WNFU01 (sample SAMN13153360, study PRJNA577476) | soil metagenome | isolation source: 100 cm soil or saprolite under grassland replicate 1 | place: USA:California | collected 2016-06-15 | reverse complement strand
CGCTCAATACCTGCATGGACTACTACCAGAACACGAGCGACACCGACACCCAAAGCACGTCTCCGAACCAGCACGACTACGACGAACTGGTGACGATCTACAGCCATCTCGACTCGTCGACGACGGTCGGGGCGGCGATTGCGAACAACCTCCCCGACGCGGTGCCGTCGTGGTCACCGGCGTCGAGAATGAACGAGTCGGTCTACGTCGACCACCTCGCGAACGGCCAGACACTGGTCACCTACGTCCTCTGGGCGAATCCATTCCACCTGGACTTCTAGAGTTTCCCTCGATCTGAACTCCGAGAGAACGAAACAGAGGGTCGGAACCAATGGCTCTGGCCCTCTGTTTATGGCGCGTGCTTCTAACCGCAGCTCGCACGCCGCATAGACGCAAGATGAAGGCTCGTTAGGCGCGCAAACCCTGTCAGATCATGCGCGCGCACCTTGTCGCGATTTGTTGGAACCGCGACACAGAACTCCGGCCGGGCGCGCGCTTGAGCCAGCGACTGCGTTGGTGAAGATTCCCGGCGGAGCACAAGACGGGGCTGCAAAACGGCGTCTACCTCTGTGTGGCGAGCCGGGCCCCAGAAAGCAGCAGCGCGCTTCTTCCCGACGAGGCGGACGACGATGTTTTCCGCTGGCGGCTGGAACAGTTTCTCGAGCTCGGCTTCAGCCCCGAGGAAGCGGCGGTCCTAGCAGAGTCGGAGGCAGACCTTGGCCAGGCGCGCACGGTCCTCGGCGGCGGCTGTACTCTCGCCGTCGCGCTTCGCATCCTGCTCTAACTGCCGCCACCCAAGCACCCGCGCTCGTCCGCACGGCCAGCGCGCCGCGGCGCACGCCAGCGACACCCCGGCCAGGAACTGGTTGCGCGTCACTCTTCCGCCAAAACTCGACAGCCTCACCTCTGCCAGAAGCTGCGGGGTTCGGGAGGGGTCGTGCTGGGCAGCCGTCGGCTGTGAGCCTTGGACCCCGAACGCGCCATCATGGAAGGGGCGAGACTCTTCGCCGTGCGCGTTCGACTCCCCGATCCGTAACGCGGGCGCTGGTTTGCTCGCAGATGCCACGCGCCCGATAATCCACGCGTGCACGAAGCTAAAGCGGACTCCCCGATCCCTCTTGCCTACGCGGAGGCGGTTCGTGCGACCGCGACACAAGCGGGTTCGGTCGATCAAATGCGCGCGCGAGCTGGAACGCTGCTCGCTGCCGGGTCCCTCGTCTCAGCCTTCCTAGGGGGCCAAGCGCTCGCTGGGCCTTCCCTCCTAAACGGCGCGGTCGTCAGGGCAGACATCGCCTCCGCGGGGTGGGTGGCGATCGGGTGTTTTGTCGCGATCTTCCTCGTATGCGGTGTGATTCTGTGGCCGTATACGTGGGAGTTCAGTCAGCTTCCGAGCGGCCTGATCGAGAACTACGAGGCGGACTCCTCCATACGATTAGTTGACGCTCAGCGCGATCTCGCACTTCATCTGGAGGAGAGCTTGGAAAAGAACGAGCGGATCCTGGTTGGTCTCGGATATGCATTCGGGGTCGGAATGCTTCTGCTGGCGCCGAGACGCTCGCTTGGCTCATCGAGCTTCAATCCTGAAGGAGAGGAATGGCAGACCCGAAGGAACCGGCGAAACCAAAACCCACGAAACCGAAACCGAAAACTCCGTCCAGGCCTATGAAGGCCAAACGTGCCGCAAGGCGGAGAGGCGCCAAGAAGCGGTAGGGCGTCTGGGGGATGAGTGGCGACGGCGTACGCTCCGGTCCCGCAGGCGTCCTGAAGACCTCTGCGCTCCCCCCACCCAGCGCCACGGCCGCGGCGAAGCACCGCAGACGTGGGAAGCCTGGACGTGACCCCCGCCGTCCACGATAGGACCCACAGCCATCAAGCGTGTCGTCCTTCCGCCAGATCGCGACACAGGAGGGGATTCGACCGGCCGCGGCGGTCACTGATCGTTTCGCCTCGCGCGCCGTGTGACCAGTTGTTCGCTGCTCTTAGTCTCACTCGATTGGCCGCATCACTTGAGAAAGCTGAGGCGTATGCCGATAGCAAGCGGGCGGCCCCATGCATGTTCGAGTTTCGCCTCCTGCGGTAGCAGCAGCTCTGCGTGACACCTTCCGCTTGCAGGGCCTAGTCAGCTTGCTCGACGAGCCCGGCGTCGTCGAAGTGCACGATCCGCGCGCAGCGAGCGACCGCGACGCACGGCTGGCGATCACGAGCGCGATCGGCAAATGGAAGACGCGTTTCCCGCAAGCCGACGCCCAGCTCATCGACTACGGCGACTGAGTCGGCGCGGATCGACGACCCGTTTACGGCAGTTCATACGGACCGCCGACGCTTCCCGGAACGCGCTAAACAGTCCCGTCGAGCCTTTCCGGTTGGCACGCCCAAGGGGTACGCCGCGCTTTCGCACCCCAGGCTGCTCGGGAGCCACGCAGAACGAACGGGCTCCAAGGCGACAACGCCGACAGAGGCCGACTGCGCCGACCGTTGAGAAAGAACAATGACCGACGCGATCACAGAGTGGTAGAGCTCGAGATGCGGCCTCATGGTCGGAGTTCCCCCTTGGCCCGTTGTCACCGCAAGCAGCGGGTCGGAGTTCTCCCTTGGCATGATGGCCGAAGTAGGTTGGGTGCGCGCCGTCTGTGGGCCCATGGCGGCGCGCGCCGCCCCCTTAGTCCGCGCGGTGTCGCCGATCTAGACGTTCGTCCAGCGCGTCAGCGCTGATGCTGCGGTTAATGAGAGATGGGGAGAGGCCGCGCCCGCCAGACTGCGGCACCGGGCGCGCGCCGCTCCCCGCCCTATGGCGCGCGCCGCGCTCACACCTCTCCGAGCGTTCCCGGCCGGCGCACGCCACGTCTTTAAGCGGTTGCTTCTCGATCGCCAACTGCGACGCGCGCCTACCACGAGGGCCGGCGCTGGATCGCGCGTTGGAAGCGGCCGTCTGCTGTCACGCCGACCTGTATCCGCGAGCTTCTTCAGCAGTTGGTCCTCGACGCGCTTCCAAACCGGGTAGCGTTCGAAGAGTTCGTCCTCCGTGACTCTCTCCCGCCGTTCGCCGTGAACAGACGCGAAGCCGCGATCGCACGCGCTAAGCGTAGGACCGCCCGCGACCAGTAGGGAGGGGTCGGGACAGATCACAACAACGGATACTCGCACTACTCGCCCCGCCCAGCTCTCGCCGGCTGTCGCGTTTCCAACAGAAGACGACATCGCCGAGATACCGACGACTCGTAGCAAGACAGCCCATTCCTTCAAGAGCGGACCAAGAAAATGAGCTACACACAATCGGCACAAACCGCACTGCTAGTGGGCGGACCGACCGACGGGGCGAACGGGCCGAAGTCGAGGCTTCTCACGCGAGCGCCCGCCTGCGACCATGGGGGTTGCGTTGCCCGAGCTGCCGACCGGAACCGTCACTCTCCTTTTCTCCGACGTCGATCGCTCAACCGAGCTCGTCAAGCGGCTCGGGGAGCGTTATGGCGAGGTGCTCACCCAGCATCGCGGACTTCTTCGTCAGGCTTTCGAAGAGCACCGCGGCATCGAGATCGACACGCAGGGAGACGCGTTTTTCGTCGCGTTCGGCGCTGCGCGAGACGCCGTCGCAGCCGCGATCGCAGCGCAGCGAGCGCTCGCCGCGCACTCCTGGCAGGACGGAGTTGAGGTCCGTGTTCGGATGGGTCTCCATACCTGCGAGCCTCATCGCTCCCACGAGAGCTACGTCGGCGTTGGCGTCCACCGTGCCGCACGAATCTGCACGATCGCGCACGGTGGCCAAGTGCTGCTCTCGCGCTCCACGGCGGGGATCATTGACGACGACGAGATTTCGGGCGTCACCGTGCGCGACCTCGGCGAACACAGGCTGAAGGACATCGATCGGCCGGAGCGTATCTTTGAGGTCGTGGTCGAAGGGCTGCCGAGCGCCTTCCCCCCGCCGCGGACGATCGACCAGCAGATTCCTCTTTCGGGCACGGTGACGATCGTCGTGACCGAGGGGCGGCGAATGATGAGCCTTTCCCACGAATTGATGCCAGAGGTCTTTGGCGCGCTCCTCAAGGAGTACCGACAGCTGCTCCGAGGCGTGCTCGAAAGGATGGGCGGGCGCGAGGTGGACGTCATCCAAGACACCGCGATGGCTGCGTTCCCGACCGCCAAACAAGCCGCCTTGGCGGCAGTTGCAGCGCAGCGAGCCGTCGCAGCCCACGAATGGCCACACGGGCTGAAACCGGCGATCAGTATCGGAGTCCATTCCGGAGAGGCAGGAGTGGGCTGGGTCGGGCCAGCGGTTCTGCGTTGTGGGGAGCTATGCGATGCCGCTGAGGGCGGACAAATCTTTCTTTCGCAGGCAGCGAGCGGTCTGCTCGAGGGAGAGGACCTGGGCGAGCTTTTCGTCCGAGACCTCGGGGAGCGGCTCACCCGACGGAGCGGGCACCCAATCCGCGCGCACGAGCTTGTTGTCCCCACGGCTGCCGAGCGGACATAACCGACCGAGCGGAGTCTCGTCCGGCACGGCGAGCAGTTGCTAACGACCGACCTGGCCGCGCTCGCTCACCCCTGCAGTCGGTGCTCGCCGAGAGCCCGCCTGTATCGCCCCCTCTCTTGGAAGCATGACCTAGTGGGTCACTGTCGCGTTTTGGCGGAACTGCGACACGCCCCGCCGGGCTGATGCCGCTTCAGCGCGCCAACAACCTCTCTGGGACGAATATCTAGGGCACCTTCGCGATGATCGCGCGCGTCTCGTCTGGGTTGAAGGCGCGAAGCGTGGTGGTGCGGACGTTCCCCTCGCCGGCGATCGCGAGCGCCGCCGCGGTCATCGTCTCGTCGTCGGGCGCCTCCCCGATGCTGACGATGTCGTAGGGGCCGATCGTCCAATAGGTCTCCCTGATCGTGACTCCCATCTGCTCGAGGTTCTGCCTGCTCGCCTCGTAACGGTCGACGCTGTCTCTGGCCGTCCTGACACCCTGGTCAGTCCAGCTCACAAGCAGGACATAGGTTGGCATTGCCCCTCCTTTCGCCGTTCGGGAACGATCCTCGCCTCGGCCGGCACGAAACGCAAGTTCCGATGTCGCCGCCAGCGACCGGGCGTACTACCTCCGCCGGCAGCCAACAGGACGTCCGACGCGATCTGACGATGCACGCGCCGTGTCGCTGTTTGCCCTCTTCCGCGACAACCAGCGCCGGCTTATGCCGCCGGCGAAAGCGCGGAACGCGTGAGCTCGTCGCCGGGGAGGAAGCGCGGTCGTCGCGCTCCGATCATGCGCGCAGACGCGCCCTGCTTCTGCTGCTGCGAGCGGTACTCTGACCTTACGAGAAGCCGCTTGCGAGGAACCGATTCACGGGGAGACAGGCAGATGGAGACATTGACGCGGATGAAGTGCGTCGCGTGCCGCAAGGACGCGCCGACCGTGACGGATGCCGAGTTCGCCGAGTTTCATCCCCAAGTCTCTGACTGGGACATCGTGGAGCTCGATGGAATCAAACGCCTGAGACGCATTTTTTCGGTCGACGATTTTGCGCAGGCGTTGGAATTCACGAAGAAGGTAGGCGAGCTTGCGGAGGAAGAGGGGCATCACCCTGCGCTGCTGACCGAGTGGGGTAGGACGACGGTCACCTGGTGGACGCACAAGATCAAGGGCCTGCATCGCAACGATTTCATCATGGCGGCGAAAACCGACGAGCTGTATCACCGATGAACCGGTTAGATAAGGGACCCGAGTCTCGACGCCCGGGGAGACAGCGAGGTCATGCTCGCACGTTCGTCCTCTCCCGTCGGGCGTCGCCGGCTGGTGGTTGTCGTAGAAGAGCCGGGAGACGACCACTCCGGCGTCCTCTACGCACCCGGCGACGGCTGGTCCGGCTGGGGCGTGGTTATGTTCAGCCTGCTCCTGGTCGGCCAAACAGGCACCTCCTAGCCGCAGCTTCTAGTTTCACGCGCGCGCGTGAATACCACAACAGCGCCACCTCCGCGTTCGTCACAACCACGTCAAATTAGACTGGACTACCGTGGACGACGCGATCGCGACCTACTTCCGGGCCTGGAACGAGCAAGACCCTGACCGGCGCCGGCGCCTGCTCGAACGCTTCGTCACCAACGACGCCGAGTTCGTCGACCCAACCGGACGCTGGGAAGCGTGGCGGGACTGGCGGAGCGGATCGGCCGCTATCAGTCGGCGGCACCCGGTACCGAGGTCGTGACCGCCAGCGGCATCGACGCGCACAACGACCTCGTCCGCTGCGCATGGAAGATGCTCGTAAGGCTGGTCTCGGTCGTCCGCCTGAAGTACGGCGTTTCCATCTGAAGGCGGGGAACATCGACAGCCGCTGGTCGAATCGTGCTGGCCCGCGCGTGTCGTAACAACGCGCTCAAGCTGGAGTACGGGGGCGCCCCCTGATTGCGACTCGTAGGAGGTCGCAAGGTCGGCGTTCTTCAGCACCCTGGCGCAGTCGGACACCGAGGGGCGGATCCGCTCGATTCTTAGACGCGCTGCGTGGGCTCACCACGACGATCGGCTCCCCGACGACGATCGCTGGCGGCGTACGCGCCCTTGTGCCCTTCGCTTTCAAGGCGTAGGGTCGCGCCAAGGCAACGCCGTCAGAGCAAGGGAAAGCGATGCACTTCAGGGGTTTGCGTCTCGCAGCGCCCGCGATGGTGGTGGCGCTCGCATTCGTGGTCAGCGCCGCCGCAGACGTCGGAAGCGGCTCGGGGCCGCCGACGTCGATTGGCACCGGCGGCGCGGCCTCATCGGTGGAGGAGCTCGCGACGCAGGCGGAATCGATGTCCTGCGCCGCGGCGGGAACGCTGTCGACGCCGCGGTCGCCGCGGCGGCGGTGCTCGGCGTCACCGAGCCGTTCTCGTGCGGAGTCGGCGGCGGAGGCTTCATGGTTCTGCGGACCGCCGGGGGCGCTGTGACCACGATCGACGGGCGTGAGACGGCGCCGGCGGCGATGCATCCGATGTCGTTCTGGCAGAACGGCGTGCCGCTGCCATTCAACGACGCGCGCTACAGCGGCCTTTCCGTCGGCGTGCCCGGCACGGTGGAGACGTGGGCGGACGCGCTCGAGAGGTTCGGGACGATGTCGCTCGCGGAGGTCTTCGCACCGGCGATTCACGTCGCGCGTCACGGCTACGTCATCGACCAGGTGTGGTTCGACCAGGTGAACGCGAACCGCGATTGGTTTGACGACATTCCGGCCAGCGCAGCGCTCTTCCTGGACGCGGACGGAACGCCCCGCGACGTCGGGACGGTGTTCACGAATCCGGCGCTCGCCGCGACATACGAGCGGATCGCCCACCTCGGCGCGAAGGGCTTCTATCGGGGCGCGGTAGCCGATGCGCTCGTCGAGACCGTCCAACATCCGGTCGTCAGCGCGACCGCGAACCACGTGTGGCGGCCGGGCGTGATGGCGATGCGCGATCTGCATACGTACGCGGCCCCGGAGCGGGCGCCTACGCATGTGAACTACCGGGGGCTCGACGTCTACTCGATGGGCCCGCCTTCGAGTGGCGGCTCCACGGTCGGTGAGGCGCTGAACATCCTCGAGGGCTACGACCTCTCCTCGATGACGCGCGAGGCGGCGCTGCACTACTACCTCGAAGCGTCGCGCTACTCGTTCGCCGACCGCAACACGTACCTCGCGGACCCGGCGTACTTCGATGTGCCGCTGAGCGGTTTGCTGTCGGACGATTACGCCACGACGACGCGTGCGCTGATCAAGGAGACGGCGGCGCCGGGCGCGGTTTCGCCGGGCGATCCATACCCGTACGAAGGTGCCGAGACGACGACCCACCTGACGACGTCGGACAAGTCGGGAAACGTGGTCTCGTATACGTTCACGATCGAGTCGACGGGCGGCTCCGGGCTGGTAGTCCCGGGCTTCGGGTTCCTGCTCAACAACGAGCTGACCGACTTCAACTTCGACTCGACAACGCATCCCAACCGCGTCGAGGGCGGGAAGCGGCCGCGCAGCTCGATGGCGCCGACGATCGTGACCAAGGCCGGAGCGCCCTTCCTCGCGCTCGGCTCGCCGGGTGGCGCGACGATTATCACGACCGTGCTCCAGATCCTGCTCGACCGGATCGATCTCGGCATGACCCTGCCGCAGGCGATCGCCGATCCGCGCGCGAGCCAGCGCAACAGCCTGAACACAGGTGCGGAGCCGGCCTTCCTCGCGACTCCCGAGCGGACGGCGCTCGAGGCTCGTGGCCATCACTTCACGAACGCCGGTGAGATCGGAGCCGCGACCGGGATCGAATTCCTCGCAGACGGTCGCGTGCTGGCCGCGGCGGAGCCCGTGCGCCGCGGCGGCGGCAGCGCTCTGACGGAACTGCCCTAGCAATAGCGGCCGGCGAGGCACGGCGCCCATCGACACCGCGACCCCCACACACATCGTCTGGATGTCCGGCCTCACGAACTGCATCGCGTCGTAGACGTGAGCCCGGCGTAGACCGAGCCGCCGGGCGAGTCGATGTAGATCGAGATGTCCGTGTCCGGCTCCTCCGACCCAGCGCCCAAGGGGCGTCGAAGTGGAGTTCGTCGACTAGGGGTCCGACTCGCACAACGCCGTCGCCCCAGTAGTTCGCTCTGCTTGTGTCGGAGTGCGTAGCTGTCGCGTTTTGGCGGAAGTACGACATCAACGCACGGGTCGCCATCTCGTACTTTTGCTGCTTGTTCTCAGCTACGGAGTTGGTGGGTGCGGCTCGTCACCACCATGAACCTGTGCCTGTTCATGGTGCGGTGCGTACGGTGGCTGGGGTGTCGTGTCGTGTTGCCGCGTCACAAATTCGGGCAATGCGGCGTCGACGCATCGCGGGGTCCACGTCGCATCCTCCCGCAACTCGCTGAGGGTTGGGCGCGAATATGCCGCGGTAGGCTGGACTGGATGACGGCTCAGATTGGTGCGGATGGACTCGAGTCATTCGGCGAGCCCCGTCCGGAGCTGCTGGCGGAGGTCGCGCGCGTCCAGGCCGAACCGGGAGGCGAGTGGGTGCATCTTGGACGGTTGGGCTTTCGCTCGACCCAGCGGCTGCGGATCAGCGATCTCGCCGGCGGCGTCGCGGTTGCGACTTGGCCCGCGGAACTAGCGCCGCAAGCCCGCTATCTCTATGGTCGCCGACTCGGACCGCCGCTTGTAGCGGCGGCGATCGAGCGAGGCTGGACGGTGGAGCCGTCTCCCCATCTTGCGTACCACACGGCGCCGCCGAGTAGGCGCTTGTACATGCGTCCGTCGGTCGCGCCGCTCGAGTATGCGGCGCGCTGGGAGGATGAGGATGGGCTCGTCCGGATCGGGAACCACACGAGGGAAGCCGTCGAGCACGAACTCTGGCCGTGGCTGAAGGAGCAGGGTTACGCCGACGATGGTGACGATGCAGAACTCCGACGTTTCCTCGAGACCTTTCTTCTCCGCCGGCCGGCGCATATGCGCCCCGGCCTTCGCTTCCGGCGCGTCTGGCGCCTTGATGAAGTGACGAAGCTCGGGTCTGGCCTTGCAGAAACGATCCGCAACGAGCTCGAAGCCGTCTTCGCCGTGGCTGGCGAGCGAGGATTGAGTCCGGAGGAGGCTTCGAGCGCGGCAGCCCGAGATGACGCGGGAGTTCGCGGGACAACGGTGCAGGCGGGCGAGTTCACGCGGGAGGCGATACCAGAACGAGTGCGCCACGAGGTCTGGCGACGCGACAGAGGACGATGCGTCGACTGCGGTGCACGCGAGCGGCTTGAGTTCGACCACATCATTCCGATCAGCCGAGGAGGCTCGAACACGGCACGTAACATCGAGCTCCGCTGCGAGGCATGCAATCGCCGCAAGAGCGCGACTATCTGACGAATTCCGCGACTTCCTCGTCTGCGGCCCTCGCGCCGAAGCCGCTGTTCAGATCGTCACGGATCGCAGGCCACGCAGGGAGTCAATCGCCGCCCTTGGGTTCTCGCCCACGCATCGAGTTCGTATCTGTCGGGCGAGCACATCTTGACGTAGTCCTTCGTCCACTCGCGGTCGGGAGTCGGTGTGATCGAGTCGCACGTGGCCCGATGCAGGATCGGCTCACCGGGATTCGATCCTCGCTGAGCGTTGACGACGTAGCCGTTCAGATGCGACCACAGCCACTCGCGGTACCCGGCGTCGTCGCCCTGGAAGGTGTCCATCAGGCGGGGACTCTAGACTTCCCGCCCCCAATGGACCTCGTCTTCGGCGCCGGAAGGATCGACCGTCGGATCACCGACGTGGAGAGCCTCCTGTGCGACTGGCGGGTCAAGGAGATGGACTACGGCCAGCTCTACCTCGAACATCAGCCGTCGACCTCACCGAACCGGGTCCTCGTCGAAGACCTCGCCGTAACCATGTTGGTGAACTCCCGCGTCGATGCACGGCAAGCGATGGGCGTGTCTCGGGAACGCTGCCGCCCTCGACCTGAGCGGGCTCTCAGACAAGCCATTAGGGGAGACAACAGACGGCGAGCGTCAGATGGTCGCCGATCTGATCGGAGTCATGACGACGTGGCCGGGAATCGGCGCATCAGTCGCGACCAAGACGCTCCACAAGAAACGGCCGGCGCTCATCCCGATCCTCGACAACATGGCGATCTTCGGCGCCTACATGTACCAATCGTGGCCGGAGCGGGCCGCACTGGCCGACACGATCAAAGCCGTCCCTCGAATCAAGGAAGCGCTCGACTGGATCGCCGTCGACGTTGCGCGGCCGGAGAACGAGGCCACTTGGCTGCGCCTACATGAGATGGAGCCGGAACGCTCGCGAATCGAGCTGTTCGACATGGTCTGGTGGATGCACTTTTCGCCGCTGAGAGCTGGCACTTCGGGACAACTCCCTTGATCTCGTCGTTCCGGCAACGCGCCTCAGAGCCGTATCGGGCCTTGGTGCTTAATCGCCTGGAGCCAATCACGGGCGCAGGAACTGTTTCCAGCGAACAGCCTTCTCCTCGAACGGAAGAACATGCTGCCCCGGACTGCCACTCGAGGAAGGAAGCGCCCCCGTGGCAAGCGAGCTGTGCGGCACGTCCGGCCTTGGTGCGATGTATCTCCGCCAAAGCAGCTCCGCCTTGCCGCCGTTGAACGCGACCCGCCGCAGATCGGAATACTCGCTGAACAACTGCGCGAAGTCGTTCGGCTCTGGGTTCACGATCGCCGCGTCGCTACTTCCGCGGCGCTCGGCACTCCGAAGAACATCCCACAGCGCTATCCCGTGATCCGAGAGGAATTCGAGTCGCTGCTCGTAAGTCTCGCCGGTCGGCGTCGCGAATACGCGTGTGAGAAGACGCCAAAACTCGTTCCTCGGGTTGCTGTAGTACTGCTGGAGGCGTAGCGACTCGTCGCCGGGAAGCGTCCCGAGAATCAGGACTCGCGATTCCTGATCGACCACGGGTCCGAGTCCAAGCTTCGCCGTCATCCCGACGCGGCTATCGTCGTCAGAGGCTGGATCGCACCCGACTCCCAAACCGCGAGCCGCACGTCGATACCGGCGTCGGCGCGGAATCGATCGAGGAGCAGCTGGGCTGGCTTGACCGCGTTTCCCTTCTTGCCTTTGCCCGTGAAGAAACCTCGCGGTGCGACCACCAGACCAGAGATGCGGACGTCAGGCGGGAGCCGAAGCTCCGGGCGACAAAACTCGAACAGTCGCCGCGTTGCCTCGCTTTCACGCAGCAGCCTAAGCTGCCGGAGATTCTCGATCGCTGCATACCACGCGTTGCTCTCGGAGACCTGCACCTCAACAAGACCGTATCTGGCGTATGCGATCTGGATCGAGGCCGACCGAGAGTTGCGGCTGCGGCGCGGGATCGAGTCGACGTCACTGCAGGCGCCAGAGCTCAGCGCTGGCGACGCGCCGGCGCTCCTGCCCGCCGATCGCTCAGCCGCGTAGTCGCGCCTGAGGCTCTGGAGGGCGAGCGCTCGTCCGCCCGCCTCGATCGACTCGAGCTCTGGCGCACTTCCTGCCGTGACTTCTTCTAGAGATGTCCGCTCGCGAACGTCGTCGCCGCAGACGTGATCTCCGTCAGCGCGCCGGCGAGCCACTTTCGTGGGGCCGCCGTGGTCTGTGAATCGAGTGGTTGGCCCAGCCAGCTGGTCCCCGTCATTGAGCTCGAACCGGGGGGCGCCCCGACGCCGCCACCACCGACGAACACGGTGTCGGCGAGGGCGACGCCGTGCGCGCGGCCCGGCGCAGCGCGATGGGTGAGGACGTTGCGGACATCCTTGAACGACGCCAACGCGGGGCTTGTGTTGACCGCCTGCAGGGTCTGCGCGAGCTGCTCTTGCGGAAAGCGCTGCAAGTAGGCGTCCGTTACCGACAACACCCAGACCCGCTGCGGGGTGGCGGTCAGCGCGAACGCAGCGGGATCGACGATCGCGCCGACAAAGCACAGTCCGTAAGCCAGACACTCGAGCGAACTGAGTCCGGCGGCGAAGAAGGCGAACAGTGCGGTCTCCTGGGCGACCCGCTCGTCGATCACTGGTGCGGTGCCGTGCGCGACGACCGAGGCGGTGAACGATTCGTCGGCCGCGGCCGCCTCCAGGTAACGATACAAGACGCCGTTGCAGCCGCCGGCCCACTCGCCCCACTCGACGGCATGCGTGTCCTTGTGGGTCGTCACCGCCGCGTGGAACGCCTCGAGCTCCATGATCGGGAAGTCATCGGGGACGTCGAAACCGAAGTTCGTCGAGTGCTGCATCGTGTAAGTGTCGCCGACGGACGGGGCGTCGCGACCCCGCCTCCCGTATCCGGACAGTAGTCGCGCAAGCGGCGCGGCCTCGCCTAGGTCGAGCTGAGGGCGATCACGGTGTTTCCTCGCCCGAATTCATGCGCCATCTGTGTCGCCTCATCGAGTATCGGGACGACCGGAATTCGCCTCTCCGTCTGCTTGCTGAGCGCGCGGTCGAGCTTGCGCTCGAGCAGCGGCCAGAGTTCCTCCGCCAGCTCGATCTTGCCGAAGCCCTTGAGAAGGATCTTGAGGTTCTTTCTCCTAGCCCGCGCCTGCGCGACGAGCTCGACGAGCCGCTCCCGCTCCGGCTTGCGCTCACGGCGGTCAAGCTTGTCGATCGCCCGCGCCAGTTCCCGGTCGGTGTAGTGCGCGAACTCGAAGCTCTCGCCACGCTTTGTCCAGGTCCTGATCGCCACCAGGCTCTCGACTTGCTCACGCACGACCGCGGTCTGCATCTCTCCGGGTAGCGCGCGCATGATCCGGTCGACCCAGACCTCGCGGCGCTTCTCGCGGTCGGCATCCGTCGTCACCGGGCCCTCGGGGTCGAAGACGACGACGAAGCGCGTCAGCGGCCGCAGCGGGCGCACGTAGCGGTCAGCCTCGTTCTCGCCGGGCTGCGGGGCGAGATAGGCGAGGAGCGGGCCAAGGTTCGTGGTCACGCCCTCGGCGTCTTGGATCGAGATGAAGTCGTCGTCCCTCCGCACCTCGAGCTTCTTCATCACCCTCGGCAGAAGCAGGCGCTCGGTGAGGCGCCCTCGACGATCAAGATCAGATGTGGATGCGGTGAAAGGCCGAACTCGGTCAGCAACGCGTCGAGCGGCCGCCTCCGCTTCAAGCGCAGGTCATACGGCGTCGCCGTTCGCGGCGGTGTCGGCAGCGCTGTTGCGATCGACTCGCGGACGAGACGGTCGTAGTAGAGGAGGAGAATCTCGCCGGGCAGGCGCATGTCCATGACCAGTCGCGGCGTTCCTTCGAGCTCGTCCCAGCGCGGCCGCCCTCGTTGGTGCGCGCTACCGCCAGCAGGTTTACCCGCCATCGACTGAGCTCGTCGGCGCAATCACGCAGGTTCTCGATCAGGAGCAGTTGCTAGTGGAGAACTATCGAGAGCTCGGATTGGACGAGGCTGGCGCAGTCCCTTTCAACCCCCGTGCTCTTGTTCTGATCGGTGATCTGGAGCGACAAGGGATAAAGGATGAGAAACGCCGATGCTTCGAGCTTTTCCGCAACGAGTTGGGGTTGTGGACGTAGTGACCTTCGGCGAACTCGCTTCCAAAGCAGAGGCTCTACTGGAATTGTTTCGTGCTGAGGCTGAGGACATCGACGTGGCGTCTTCGAGGCCGCAGATTTAGGGTGGAGAAGGGCCGGTAAGCCGCCGCCCTCTGGTCCCCGGATCCAAAGCACGAAACGAGCGGGGGGAGCCCTCGCGGTCAGCTAGTTCAAGTCCATTAGTCGGAGGATCTGGCCCTAGCCGCCCTCCGAGCGGCTGGGAGTTCGACCGGCGCCCCAGCGCTGCAACTCGGGCATCTCAGAAGACAGCGCGGTAGCCTCGCCATATGGCAGAGGCGACTCCGCCCATAGACAGCCCCGAGCTCCTCACGTGGGAGGATGCGCGCACCCACGGTGACTGGACGGGCCTCCTCGTCGGTAACGGCGCAAGCATCGCTTTTTGGGAGGACTTCAAGTACGACTCGTTATACGAGCGGTCGCTCGGCGTGCTCACGAACTACGCCCTGACCGCCGAGGACGTCGCGCTCTTTGATGCCCTGCGGACGAAGAACTTCGAGCGCGTTCTAGCATCCTTGAAGACGGCGGGCATCGTCGGCACGGCGCTCTCCCGCAAGACGGACTTCCTTCGAACCCGCTACGAGAGCGTGCAGCGAGCGCTTTTCGAAGCCGTTCACTCGGTTCACGTCCCGTGGGGCACAACATTGAACTTCGATCCGAGCCTCACGCAGATTCGAGACGAACTCGCCACGTACCGCTGGGTGTATTCGGTGAACTACGACCTGCTGATCTACTGGGCCATCATGACCCAGCCTCGGGCCCGTGGGTTCGTGGATTTCTTTTGGCATGGAGACCTCACTTTTAGGCCGGACAGCACCGAGCCGCCTGGGGACCGTCGTGACGACACCCGCATCCTTTACTTGCATGGAGGTATCCACCTACGGCGTCACGTTGGAGGTTCGACGTTCAAGGCACGCGCGACCGAGCAGGATCTCCTGAGTCAGTTCTCGACGTCGTACGTGGGCGACGCGACACCGCTCCTCGTTTCGGAGGGTGACGCAGACGATAAGTTCCGGGCGATCCTCCGTTCAGACTATCTCGAGTTCGGTTACCGGTCCCTCGCTGGCCATGAGGGGGACATCGCAATCTTCGGCTGCTCGCTGCGCTCGGAGGATTCCCACCTCAGGCGCGCGGTCAACGAGCAACCCATCTCGAAGGTCGCCATCTCGCTCCGCAGGTCCGATGACCCAGCTGAGATAGTTGAACGCAAGGCCGAGCGGCTACAGCAGTTTCCAAGGAGTGACCTCGTGTTCTACGACGCCGAGACGCACCCCCTCGGAGCACCCTCGATCCGAGTAAAGCGAACGAGATTCGGAGTCCTGCGCCGACTGCGTACTTGACCGCCCGAACAGGCATTCTCTACCGGCCGCCCGCCCTCCGCCTCAACAGGCCGCCTTCGAGCGACCTCTCCATGCGGCGGCTAGGAGGTTGGAGCGCTGCCGGCGGACGCCCCGGCCCGAACTTCCTGACTGCATGAACGAACGCCGCGAAGATTGGCTCTTGAGCGAGCAGTTCCGAGTCGTCCAAGTATCAAGTCTCCCGTATGCCCACAACCCCTCACGATGCGACAACGCAGGACTATTCGCGGAAGCCGACTGGGATGGCGCTGCGGGTCGCCGATTCTTCGAGAGCCTCACAGACCAGCAGCGCCGCTCGTGCCACTATCACCAGCTTGCGGACTGGAAGCTCGTCGCCATGATCAGCGTTCGATTCTTTCGCGCGTGCAGGGATGAACTCATGTCGAAGTTGGATGCGGCTCTTTCGAGGCAAGACAGCCGTGAGCTCTATTGGCTCTTTCACGACCCGATCGCTTGGGGCGGAGAAGCGCCGTACGTAACCAACGGGCAGCATCGGATTTGTGCGATTCGCGCTTCAGGTGCACGCTTGTGCGTCATAGACCACGAGCGGTTTGATCCGTACACGGCTCCTAGCCTGTAGTTCTGTTAGCACAAGGAGTCGTGAACGGCCCCGAGGTGCAGCCAGCTGCTGAAACGCAGCGCAATGGGACGTCGGAATTCGAACTGGCAGTGGTGCGACGTGCTATCGAACGGCGGCGCATAACCGGGAGGGGCCTCCTCGCCGTCTAGCCGTCGCGTCGTCGCTCGGGGGCATGTCGCCGTGGTCGATGCTCTTGTCAACCTGAGTCCGTTCGACCGCGGGTTGATACTGGCCGACGTCTTCGCCAACGTCTAGGTGTGACTACGGCTCGCCGCCTCACCTTTCTGATCGACACGAACGTCTTCTTGACGCTCGAGCCGTTCGGTGCCGTTGCATCGACAGAGCCGTTCGACGAGGCTGCGGCGTTTTCGCGGGGCGTGCACGAGCACGGTCATCGGATCGCCGTGCACTCGAACACCCGTGAGGACATCGAACATGACAAGAATGCCGAGCGCCGCGCCCAGCACCTCAAGGCGCTAGAGAAGTACGTTGTCCTATCGGGTGTACCGCCGTCGCCGACGCTGCTCGCGGCAGCCTCCGGTGGCTCGCCGAGCGACCGCGTTGATGCGCTGATCGCTTCGGCTCTCGAAGCGAACGCGGCGGACTATCTCGTTAGCGAGGACAAAGATCTACGCCGACGAGTTTCTCGGGTTGCCCCGTTGCTGGAGCGCCGTGTGTACTCACTCGCGGAGGCGGTCGAGCTCCTCGAGCAGCTGCATCCGATTGCCCCCGAACCGCCGCTCGTCGAGAAGCGGCCGTGCTACGCGATCCCGCTTGCAGACCCAATCTTCGGGTCGATGAAGAACGACTACGCCGACTTCGATGAGTGGTTCACGGACAACTGCCAGCGCGGACACCGTGAAGCGTTCGTGATCGACGGTGGCAGTTCGCTCGCCGGCATCTGCATCCTCAAGGACGAGGACGACGAGGCGTACGGACTCCCAGCGAACCGACTGAAGCTTTGTACGCTCAAGGTCGCAGAGCCGCACCGACGGCAACGGTACGGCGCGCTACTCGTCAAGGCGGCCCTCGACAACGCCATCACGCGCGGTCTGAGCGGATTGTACGTGACAGTGTTCGACAAGCACGTGGAGCTGATCGGCCTACTGCTCGACCTCGGCTTCGAGATCCTTCCCGCCGTGACTCCGCTCGGGGAGCTCGTGCTATGGCGGTCGCTCGTTCCCCCGCCCGGCATCGAGGCGCAGCTCGACGGGTTCGAGTTCAACCGTCGCTACGGGCCCCGCAACCTCAAGCTCGATGTGCCTATGCACATCATCCCGATCGAGCCGCGCTGGGAGGAGCGTCTTTTTCCCGAAGGGCGCCTGCAACTCGGGCTTGTCCCCGAGAACGCGGCGTGCGGGAACGACCTCCGCAAGGCGTACCTCTCGCACTCCGCGACGCGGCGGGTCGCACGCGGGGACATCGTGCTCTTCTACCGTTCGGGTGACTTGCGATCCGTGCGTTTCATCGCCGTCGTTGAGGCCACGTTGCGCACGTCCGATCCAGGCGAGCTCGTCAGCTTCGTTGGGACCCGCACCGTCTACACGGCAAAAGACATCGAGGACTTGACGAGGGGCGGGCGAAAGGATGTCGCAGCGATGCTTATCCGCCAGTCGCGTCTGCTGGAGCCAGGCTGGTCGATCGCGGAACTCAGCGCCAACGGCGTTGTCGCTCGCGCCCCGCAATCGACGCAGCGCGTCCCCGAGAAAGGAGCAGCATGGGTGCGTTCGATGCTGACCGCGTAGCTCTCCTGTCGATCCGCCCGGAGTTCGCGCGGCCAATCTTCGCTGGCCGCAAGACTGTCGAGTTCCGGCGCTCGCGGCTCCCCGGCGACATCACCACCGCCGTCGTCTACGCAACGCAACCGATCGGTCTCGTCCTCGGATGGTTCAGGATCGCCGGTATCAGCGAGAGTACCCCTGATGGGCTCTGGCGTCGTTTTCGGTCGAGCGGCGCGATCGATCGGCGCGCGTACTTCGACTACTTTGACGGCGCGCGGCGCGCGTTCGGTATCGAGATCGCCGACCCGACCCCGCTGAAGCGCCCGATTCCCCTCGAGGCGCTGCTGCCGGGGCTCCGGCCGCCGCAGAGCTTCCAGTACCTCATCGCCGACGACGTATCCCGGGCGATCCACGCGCGCGATGCCAGTCGTCGGAAACAACCGCGCTCGCTGCCTGCGCTGGCGGCCTAGCAGCTACTACCTCAGACGACCGACACCGGGCGCCTCGCGTACGTGGCGGTGTCCGCACCGGTGGCGTTCGTCGCCCAGGCGGGGGGTTGCGCAACGTTTGTCCCATAGAGGAAAGCATGTCGCCTTTCCGCCAGATCACGACATCGCTAAAGCGTCTGCTGGGCGTTCATCCGCATGCTGGTCGACTGTGGCGGTGCGTGCGAGGCTTCGAGGGCGTCCGATTTTCTGTGTAGGCGGTTCACTCGGGTAGGCGGTCGCCGAAGTGGATCTTGAACGCGAGCAGGGCTGTCGTCCAGTTGCGCGTTTGCGTCCACGCCGGGACGGCGTTGGTGATTGCGAGGTAGATGAGTTTCCGGGCGGCCTCTCGTTGGGGAAGTGTCCTTTGGTCTTGATCGCTTTGCGCAGTTGCCGGTTCAACGCTTCGATCGCGTTCGTGGTGCGTATGAAAGGCGGCGGATGCTTTCCGTGACCACGACCCGCCGCGCGCCCGCTGGCGTCCGGGCGGGTGAGTACGGTGCGACCGTCCGGGACGGGGGCATCTTGGGAGCAAACGCAGATCGGGCAGGCCGTTCTTACACGATGGGCTGCGAGCCCGTGTTAGTGACATGGCCGCCCCTGCGACTCACCCGGATGCGCTGCGAGCGCGAATCCGTAGTTGTCGTTTGCCCGCCTGCTCTCCCATATCCATCGCCAGTGGGAAGGAGCAGAGATGCGCCGCTGTATCGGTTTGGATGTGCATCGCGATTTCGCCGAGGTCGCGATCTGGCAGGAGGGTGTCGTCCGTTCGGCGGGTCGGATCGAGACGACACCAGAGGAACTACGCCTCTTCGCTGACAGTCTCTCCGAGCACGACGAGGTCGCGCTCGAGGCGACCTGCAACACGCACGCGATCGCGAGGTTGCTGGAGCGGCATGTTGGCCGGGTCGTGGTCTCGAACCCGATGAAGACGCGGGCGATCGCAGAAGCGAAGGTGAAGACGGACAAGGTCGACGCGCAGGTGTTGGCGCAGCTGCTCGCGGCCGGCTTTCTGCCCTCGGTCTGGCTCGCCGACGAAGAAACGCAGGCGCTGCGGCGTCAGGTCGCGCGCAGGGCGCACATCGTCCGGCAGCGGACGAGGTTGAAGAACCGGGTGCAAGCGATCCTGCACCGCAACCTGGTGCCGCGGTGCCCCGCCGCCGATCTGTTTGGCCAGAAAGGACGGAGATGGCTCGCTGAGCAGGAGCTGGGCGCTGATGAGCGGCACGCGGTTGAGGCGCTGTTGCGGCAGCTCGACTTCCACGCCGACGAGCTCCGGCTGATCGATGCTGCCCTCGCCCAAGTCGCGCTCGCGCGGGAGGAGGTGAAGCGGCTGATGACGATCCCCGGCGTCGACGCGACGGTCGCGCTCTCGATCGTCGCCGCCGTCGGCGACTTCGACCGCTTCCGCTCCCCCGACAAGTTGGTCAGCTACCTCGGCCTCAACCCGCGCGTGCGCCAATCGGGCAGCCATCCCGCCGTGCACGGGCGGATCACCAAGCAAGGGCGAGCCCACGCGCGCGGGATGCTCGTCGAGGCCGCCTTCGCCGCCGCCCGCGTCCCCGGTCCGCTTCGCGCCTTCTACGAACGCGTCCGTGCCCGCCGCGGGATGCAGATCGCGATCGTCGCCACCGCCCGCAAGCTCGCCGTCTTGTGCTGGCACCTGATCAGCAAGGGCGAGGACTACGCCTACCAGCGTCCCTCCCTGACCGCGAAGAAACTGCGCGCGCTCGAGCTCCGCGCCGGCGCCCGCTCACACCGCGGCCGCAAAGGCACCGCCGGCGCGTACTCGCTCAGAGAGGTCCGCGCCCGCGAGAACGCGCTCGCCGAACAAGGCGAACTCGTCTACCGCCACCTCGTCGCCGACTGGCAGGCAAAGCGACCGGCAAAAGCGGGCGCGGGTGCCGCCACCGGGGAGCGTCTCTGAGGCCGTCAAGCGGCAATCCTGCGCGGCGGGGCTTCCATCCCCACGCCCCGCTCTTCGGTCCGGGGTCACCCGCGCCCGTCCACGAAGCCTAACGCCCGCTCAGGGCGCCGACACCAGCCCTCGCCACGCCCGAGATCGGGCCGCGAACGACATCGCGCGCCCGAAAACGAGCGAACGGCGACAAAGCGAGGCGGTAGGAGTCGATCTCAGCCCCTGCGAGCACACACCGCGACCAATCCATCCGCCGAAATCGCCGCCCCAAGCCGCCGACGGCACGCTCCGTGCCCTTGACACTTTCATCCGTGGTGTACACCACGCGGCGCAGCTCGGACGGAAACGCGAGAAGATGGGGGAGTTAGACTCTCGGTCGCGGTCGGTCGGAGCCGTAACTTCCGGCAAGAGGAGGCTGCAGCGACGGCTCTGTGCCGCGTGCTGGGAGCGACACCGAGAGCGAGGTCGGTGCGGGCGACGACGTGCTGAACGGCGGTGACCGGAACGACCTGCTCCGCGCGGGCCTGGCCCGGCAACGACCTGCTGGACGGAGGGGCGGATGCGGATGGCTGTGACGGCGAACTCGGCATCGACGCAGCGACGAACTGCGAGACAACGACCGGCGTGCGGTAGACAGGGAAGGTGCAAGGCGAGGTGCCTTCGCTGGCTGCAGTGTTGCGCGTGGCTTCTCGGCGCCGTGCCCCTCGCCGGCTGCGGAGCTGCCAGCGTGAGCAGGCTCGCGGAACCGGTGCCGCCTTCGCCGCATTGGGCGCGAGCGACTCCGGAATGGGCCGGGATCGACACACAGGTGCTCGACAGCGCCGACCTCCGCGGCGTGACGAGCCTGCTGGTCGCGCGGGCACGGGCGCCTTGTCGTCGAGCGCTACTACGCCGGCCTGCAGGCGGCCGACCGCGTCCCCGTCTTCTCGGTCACGAAGAGCGTCGTCTCGGCACTCGTAGGGATCGCGGTGTCCGAGCGGCGGCTCGACGGCGTGGACGAGCCGCTCGCGAACGTCCTCCCGGACACGCCCCGGCGCGCAGTCACCCTCGGGAATCTGCTCTCGATGACAGCCGGCTACGGCCGAGCCTTGAACTTCGGCCCGACCGATGCGGCGTCACTCGCGAACCGGCCAGCTGTCAATCCGCCCGGGACGACGTTCCTCTACGACAGCGGGTCGACCGATCTGCTCGCGGCTGCGCTCGCACGCGCGACGGGCATGACGGCTTTCCAGTACGCACAAAGGAAGCTGTTCGCGCCGCTCGGCATCCATGACGCCTGGGTTCGCAGGGCGGTTCGGGTCTCGTGTTGCGGCCGCGAGATCTGCTCGCCTTCGGCCAGCTTTATCTCGACGACGGCAGGTGGAACGGCCGGCAGGTCGTGCCCGCTGGCTGGGTTCGCGCTTCCACCCGCGCGCACATTGCCGTTCCACCCGATCAGGGCGTGACGGATGCCTATGGGTACGGCTGGTGGGTCGAGACGAATGCGCCTCGCTTCTATGCGGCCCACGGCTATCTCGGCCAGGTTCTCGCGGTCTTCCCGAGGCTCGACGAGGTCGTCCTCGTTACCTCGTCCGGAGCGAGCGGCACGACCTTGTCGCTTGCACAACGGGTCGCGCGAGCGACGGATTAGTGGTCGTTGCCGTTGCCGGCGTGAAGACGAAGAATCGGGAGTACTGGCTTTACGAGATGGAGCGCGAAGGCGCGCTCAGAGTGAAGCGCCCGCGTCAGTTCGTCTAGCTACCACCACGCCTGTGCGATCTGACGCTCATTGACCGTGTGCGCTTTGAAGCTCGCGGCGTAGAAGATCCTTAGAGCTTCAGCGCGAACGGCAAGACTGGGCTCTGCGTTCCCGGGCTGCTCCTCGCAGGTCACGGTCAGCTTCTGATGCGCAGTTGTCATGCACACGCTCGCCGGCAGGCGCGGCCGCTGCCGCTCTGAAAGGAGGACGCGATGATGATGGGCAAGAGGCTGATTGCCCCGTGAGGCGGTGATGCTCCTCGCGGCCGCCGCGCTTATGCTGAGCCTCGCCTCGGCCGCCAGGGGTCACGCCATCTGCGCTCGCCGATGGCGCGGGCGCGCGACCGGAACAAATGCCATCCATTACTACGTTGCGCTCGGCGATTCGCTCGCGGAGGGCTACCAGCCGAACGGCGACGTCGGGCACGGCTACGCCGACCAGTTCTACTGCGCGCCGGAAGTGCCAGTGCGGCGGCGACGATCTGCCCCTCGGCGGTTCCGGGGGCCGCCGGCAGGCTCCCACGCCCAGCGAGAACGAGCACTGACGGCCGTGGGGTGCACTTATTCGATCTTCCTGCAAATCGACCGGATTCGGTCACGCGGCTGAGTTTGTGTACCCCACGCGCATCGCGCGTTCACTCAGCGGCCGCCACTCACAAAGCCGCCGCCGACAGACGAACCGGGGCCGAGCAATGACCTGCTGCAGCTCGATCGCCTCCGCCGTCGCGAGCGGCTCGGCGGGCTGCTCCACGAATACGAACTCGCCGCATAGCCGCACGACTCGCCAGCTGGACCGAACTCGCCGATCTCACATCAAGGCCGGCAGTGCACGGCGCGCGAACACAGCACATCGTCACAGCGAGCGCTCGCTTCCAGCTCAGGTACGGTGGGGTTGGCTGCGAGAGGCGAACCGGAGTTTCCGGCACGCACAGGGTAAAAGGGCGACTGGAGGTTGCGTGCGCGGGGCACAGGCGCTGAAACTGGTGGGTAAAAGGGCGACTGGAGGTTGCGTGCGCGGGCGCGGTCTTTCCCCTGCGTACAAGCCCTTGCCGATCGTCTTAGGCCTCCTGGCACCCACCACTTCTCGAGGGTGGGACGACCGCGACTGTGATCGACGCCCAAAGCCGGTGACGGCCCCGGCAACACCTGAGCTAGAGGGCGCGGTCGATCCCCCGTCGTGGCAGTACTTCCGCCGAGCGGGGGGCACAGGCACGCTCTCCATTTACCGAACGAAGGTGGCACCCCCCACCCCTGCGCGAGCGGGTCCCATCTCACTACGAACCTGCCGGCCAGTAGACCGAGGTTCGGGCGTTCGGGTTCGCTGACGAGACGGCCTTCCCTTCACCCCGGAGGCCGTCTTGGTGGAATCATCCAACATCCACACTAGATCGGAAGGAGCAAGAAATGGCTGTTGATCGAGGTAGGCGCGGCGGGATCGGCGGCATCAGTCTCGGCGGGATCCTGGTCATCATCGGGATCGTCGTCGCGATTGTCTGGAGCCTCTGGCTTGGCATCATCATCGCCCTGATCGGGCTGATCGCGTTCGGCGGTTTCGCGAGAGGAAAGTGGTATTAGGCAGCCCGCGACGCACGCGCGAGCCCGAGCTCACCCGAGGAGGCGGCACCCCCGCGCGAGCGGGTCCCATCTGTGCACGAATCTGACCGAGCTCCCGGCCGAACACTTGCTACGGCAGTACTCCGCGGCGCCTGGACATGGGACATGACGCCTTCCGGGACCTGCTCGAGGTATGCATCCGCGGCCTCGTCGCTGAGGACGAAGACTGGCAGAGGCGCCTTAAGACGATCCTCGACGTGGCGCGGACTTGCGCTCGTCCCGAGGCGGGGTAAGGCGACGTTCACTGAGACGACGGTGACGCAAGGTCGGCCCGGCGCGGTGTGATCGTTTCGCTCCACGTCGCGACAGGCGCCGCAGCCGGTGCCGCGAGCGGGTCTAGAGTCAAAGCGATTCTCTTGGGGCCGATCCTCCACCTCGCGGGCGATCGTTTGCCACACCAGGACATCCGCTCGCGCCGCTTCGAGATCGGTAGCGGCCTCTTCTGCCTCGCCCTCCTCGCTAGCAAACGCGGCCTGCTCGATCCGGCGACTCTCGGAGCCGCAGCGAGCTCTGCGCCTGATCTCGAGCACGTCGTTCCGCGCATGCGCCCACGCGGGCACAAGCTCTTTCATGGCCGCCACGGTTGGCACCGATCCGGTCGCTTCCCGACTGAGGTGCAGCTCTTGCTGGCTGGCGCGATTGTTGGCGCACTCATCGCTCCACGCAGATAGGCCGAGCTACGAGAGCTGGCTGGTGCAACGGTGTCGTCAACGTTCGCGCGCCAGAAAGTCCTGCATTTGCGTAGGCGCGCGAGAGTCGTGCGAGAGTCCACTGCGAGTCCCGACCGTCGAACCCAGCAAGTCAGTGCGCGGGCATGTCGGATACGACCTTGATCGTCGCGACGTGTTCACAACCCAAGTCCACCGGGGTGGGGTGGGCACCCCCCGCGAACGGGTCCCATCAGCAAACGAACGGGCGCCATCTCGCGATACAAACACGCTCCCACTGCTGCCTCGCATCAACGCGTCGCGCAGGAAGAAAGCTCGTGGACCCTCCGTCTAGAAAGCAACGAAGCCCAGCGCTAATGCGGGTGAAGTGTCGATCGGGGAGGCGTGGTCAGATGACCGTGCCGTGGCAGGGCTCTACTCGGATTGCCGTCGTGCCGGTGTGGGACGATCGCGTTGACGAGCCGCCGAGCAGCAACTTTCGAGATCTAGTCGCGAGTCGCGTCTTCTATGACCCGCAGGGCAGCGGTGCCGATGACGACTCACTGCAGAACTACATCTGGACTGTTTCGTACGGTCAAGCATCCATTTCAGGAGCTGTCTTCCCGGTTGTGCGCTCATCGGGCAGCGATGTCACGGGCGCAGCTATGGACTCGCTACCGGCCGGGCATGGCTACACACATCTGCTTGCTGTGCTGCCGCATGCCGTTGGGCCGGATCGGAGTTCGTGGGCGTGGTGGGATCAGGGGGCGCGCAACGGCATAACAGCTTTCGCGCGTGTCTCGTTGTTCCAAGACCGTCTGCTCACGATGCGGCAACCGACTGGAACCTGGGCGATGGAGACTCTTCACATGGTCACGGAGTTCGGCGATCTGTACAACGTGAATCCGAACCTTGGGCGCTACGACGTGATGGCGAACGCGTTTGCATCCAGTCACCCGAGCGCACACACCAAGTCGGCGATGGGATGGATACCCGCTTCCGCCATCGTAAGACACGGAACCGGGACCCAGTCGTATGCCTTGCACGCAATCGGCCTTCGCCAACCACCCCCGCCGGGCCGGGTGAGCGCCGTTCGAATCCCGGCGCGCTCGGGTGCAAAATCGTTCATCGCTGAGGCTCGCTTGTGGGTTGACAAATACGAACGTTCAGACACCCTCGGTGACGGCATCCCGGCTGAGGGCGTGATCGTGTACGAGATCGCCAGCCTGCTTGACGTCAGGCTCCGCTCGACGCTCGGGGCAGGGCAGCGCTATACGAACGAGAACGAAGGCTTCTCCGTTTCGGTCTCGGGCACCGCGGTCCCCGGAGGTCGTCGGATCTCTGTCGCACGAGCCGAGGACCCCCGGTGCGATGGGCTACGCCAACAGATCGAAGCTCTCGAAGACGATCTCAGCACAGAAACCGACCCCGACGCCCGCAGGGTATTGCTCATAGCCTTGGGGCAGGCCCGGCGAAACGCCCAAGCGCTCGGCTGCAGGTTGTTCTAGGTCCCGGTGCCAGACGTGCCAGCCGATCGTACGACGCCCGAACTGATATGGAGGTTCGTTTGTCATCCATAAAGGAGCGGGCCTCGTCAAGGTCACGGGCTGCGGGCAGTCGGGCGCGCGGGTCGGCGGGACGGCCGCGGCGGTAGCGGAAGCGGTCCAGTCATCCATTCGGCCGCGCGGGGCGGGCCGGAGTGTCTCG
>WNFU01004426.1_pt1 | contig 25758 bp, 22 predicted proteins | sample 5400121 | NCBI WGS metagenome assembly WNFU01 (sample SAMN13153360, study PRJNA577476) | soil metagenome | isolation source: 100 cm soil or saprolite under grassland replicate 1 | place: USA:California | collected 2016-06-15 | reverse complement strand
ACCCCGCCGGCAGCGGCCTCCGGCGATCGGCGTGATCACGAACCAGGCACCGGTGAAGGGAACGGTCGTCCTGTTTCAGGGTGACTCGATCACCGACGCCGGTCGCAACCGCGCCTCCGCCGACGCGAACGCCGCGGGGGCGCTCGGCAACGGCTACCCGTTGCTTGTCGCTTCCGCCGTGCTGGCCGCGCGCGCGACCAGTGGCTTGCGGTTCTACAATCGCGGCATCAGCGGCAACAAGGTGCCCGACCTCCAGCAACGGTGGACGACCGACACGATCGACTTGAAGCCCGACGTGCTCAGCATCCTGATCGGTGTGAACGATTTCTGGCACAAACTGGACCACGGGTACAACGGCACGGTGCAGGACTACGAACAGCAGTACAACGCGCTGCTCGACGACACGCGCCAGGCGCTCCCGCGCGTGCACCTCATCGTGCTCGAGCCTTTTGTCTTGCGCTGCGGGGCGGTGGACGCGCGCTGGTTCCCGGAATTCGATCAGCGTCGGGCGGCGGCGGCGCGGGTCGCGACGCGCGCGCGCGCGACGTTCGTTCCGCTGCAGACGGTATTCAATCAGCACACCCGCACCGCTCCCCCGGAGTATTGGGCCGCCGACGGCGTCCATCCCACGCCGGCCGGCCATGCCGTCATCGCCGAGCAGTGGCGCCGTGCCGCGCGTCTCTAGCGGCAGGCTCTGTGTAAGCGCGCTGCTTGTGGCCGCGGCACTCGCGTGCGCGTCCGCAGCGACCGTTTCCCCTCCACCGCCCCCGCCGCCCCCGCCCCCGCCGCCGCCCCCTCCGCCGCCGCCGTGGGTCCAGGTCTGGAGCGACGAATTTGACGGACCGGCCGGCGCCGCCATCGATACCACCAAGTGGCGCTACGATATTGGCGACGGATGCCCAGGCGTTTGTGGGTGGGGGAACAATGAGAAGGAGTACTACCGCTCGGATACTTCGAACATCGCGCAGAACGGTCAGGGACAACTCCAGATCGTCGCCCGCGTCGCGCCGGCCGGTCTCACCTGTTACTACGGGCCGTGCCGCTACACATCCGCGAAGATCACCACGAACGGCAAGATGTTCGCCGATCAAGGTCGCGTAGAAGCGCGCATCAAGCTCGCGGCAGGGCAGGGACTGTGGCCAGCCTTCTGGATGCTGGGCAAAAACATCGGGACCGTCGGCTGGCCAACCTGCGGCGAGCTCGACATCATGGAAAACCGCGGCAGCAATCCCAGCCTGATGAGCTCGGCGGTGCACGGCCCCGGCTACTCCGGCAACACCCCCTTCGTGCACGCTCAGGGGGCGGTCGTGACCGACTTCCATGTCTACGCGGTCCAATGGGACTCGCTCGGCATCAGCTTCTTTGTCGATAGCATCCTGCATTACGTCGTCGGGCGAGGCACCGTGCAGCAGCGCGGCAATTGGGTGTTCGATCAGCAGTTCTTCGTGATTCTCAATCTGGCCATCGGCGGCAACTTCGATGGCGATCCGCAGTCGGATACCATTTTTCCAGCGACGATGCTGGTGGATTACGTGCGCGTCTATAAACGGTAGGGGGCACCATGAGAGCGAGGATGCTGGTTGCGCTGCTATTGGGCTTGCTTGTCGTGGGCGCCATTCATGCCCAGGGACTGCCTCGCGCCCGCCCGGCCGACGTCGGCTTGTCGGCGGCGGCGCTCGATCGAATCGCGCCCGCGTTGCGAGCCTATGTGGACGCCGGGAAACTGCCCGGGATGATCGCTGTCGTCGCGCGTCACGGCAAAGTCGCCTACCTCGCGTCGGTTGGCGCAGCCGATAGCGGCAGCGGACGGGCTCCGGCGCCCGATGCCGTCTTCAGGATCTTTTCCATGACGAAGCCGATCGCGACCACCGCGGTCATGCAGCTCGTCGAGCGGGGCAGGCTCAAGCTCGACGATCCGGTGTCGAAATACATTCCAGCGTTCGCCAGGGTGAAAGTATTCGCGGGCGGTAGCGCCGCGCAGCCCGCGCTGCGCGATCCCGACCGGCCGATCACCGTCGCCGACCTGTTGACCCACACCTCCGGACTCACGTACGGCCTGTTTGGCAACACACCAGTGGACTCGATTTACCTGCGAGCGAACTTGTTTCACCCCGAGTGGACGATCGCGCAGCTCTCCGACAGCCTGGCGCGGCTGCCGCTCTTGTTCTCCCCCGGCACAAAGTGGAACTACAGCTTCGCGATCGACGTCCTCGGCCGGGTCGTCGAAGTCGTCTCCGGCACGACATTCGATCGCTTTCTCGACAGCGCGCTATTTCAGCCCCTCGGCATGCGAATGACGGGATTTCATGCGACGCCGGCGATGCAGGCGCACGTCATTCCGGTGTATGCCCGAGGCCCCGACGGCCAGCTGCACGCCCTGTCGCCGCTGCTGTCGCTCGATTACACGCCCGCAGGCCGGCTGCTCTCCGGCGGCGGCGGCCTCTTGTCGACGCCGGGCGATTACATCCGATTTGCGCAGATGCTGTTGAACGGCGGCGAATTGGACGGCCATCGCGTCCTGAAGCGCGAGACGGTAGCGCTCATGATGGAAAATCACGTGCCCGCGGCTCTGGTCCCCATCACCATCGCGGAAGGTTGGCCGCCGGGACGCTCGGGGTTCGGCTACGGCGGCGCCGTGCGCGTGGATAGCGACACCACTGTGGCGGGGTCGCCGGGGACATTTCGGTGGGCGGGCTACGCGACGACGTTTTTCTGGGTCGATCCCAAAGCCGATCTCATCGCGATGCTGTGGACGCAATACATGCCGGTGATGGAGTACTGGTCGATAGACGGTGAGTTCCAGCGGTTGGTATACGCGGCGTTACCGCGTCCGGGCGTAACGGGATCGCGTTAGGTTCAGTTGTCTTGACGACGGGCCCGCGCCTAAGGCCGCAGCGGCCGGAAGTTCACGTCGAGCGCCGCTAGCCGGGCGAGGTGCTTCGCCAGCCGCGCGCTAAAATCCGCAAAGTTCCTCAGCTCGCGGGGCGTCCACGCCACCTCGGCGAGCGCCACGAGACGCGGAAACACCATGTACTCGACGTTTTTCGGGTTGCGCTGGTACTCGGTCCAGATCTGTCCCTGGGTGCCGAGGATGTGAGACGCCTGCCCGGAGTCGAACGAAGCGGGAACGGGCTCGAACGCGTAGACGGTGTCCAGCGGCAGGAAGCCGCCGATCGCCAGCGGCTCCGCGCCCCGGTTCTGCGACTGGTAGTAATCGAAGTACGTGTTCGACGTGGGCGTCATGACGACGTCGTGGCCGGCCTGCGCGGCCGCGATGCCGCCCTCCATCCCGCGCCACGACATCACGACGGCGTTGGGTGCCAGGCCTTCCGTCCCGCCTTCGAGAATCTCGTCCCAGCCGATCAGCGCGCGACCACGGGCCTCGAGAAACCGGCTCATTTGCGCGGTCATCCAGCTCTGCAGCTCGTTCTCGCTGTGGAGTCCGAGCTCCCTGATCCGTGCCTGCGCCACGGGGCTTGCCTGCCACTGCATCTTCGGCGCTTCGTCACCCCCGGTGTGGACCCAGTGACTCGGGAACAGCGCCAGCACCTCGGTCAGCACGTCCTGCATGAAGTGAATCGCCGAGTCTGATGGATTCAGGATGTTCTGATCCACGCCCCAATGCGTGAGGACTTCGAGCTGCTGGCCGGTGTTGCCGAGCCACGGGTAAGCGGCGATGGCGGCCTGCGCGTGGCCGGGCATCTCGATCTCCGGCACGACGGTGATGAAGCGCGCGCCGGCGTACGCCACGACTTCCCGGACGTCGTCCTGCGTATAGAAGCCGCCGTGCGGAACCTTGTCGTAGATCCATTGGGTCGTATCGGCATAGTCGTGCTGCACGCCGACCAGCGATTGGCGGCGCCAGCCACCGATCGAGGTGAGCAACGGGTACTTCTTGATGTCGATCCGCCACCCCTGATCGTCGGTGAGGTGCCAGTGGAAGCGGTTCATCTTATGGAGCGCGAGTAGATCGATGTATTTCTTGACGAATTCCTTCGGCATGAACGAGCGTGATACGTCGAGATGCGCGCCGCGCCACGAGAAGCGCGGCATGTCTTCGATGTCGACCACCGGCACGGTCCACGACACACCGGCAACGGGTGCCTCGCGGAAGATGTCGGGCGACAACAGCTGCCGTAGCGTCTCGACGCCGTAGAAGACCCCGGCCGGCCGGTAGGCGCGAATCGTGATACGCGTTCCCGCCACCGAGAGGCGATACCCCTCTTCGCCGAGCCGTGCCAAGGTCGGATCGACGCGGAGCGAAATTGTGCGCGCGGCTGTGCCGGCCGCACCGCTGACGGCGAGGCGATACCCCGTCGCTGGTGCAAGCCAATCGGAGAGCTGATAACCGATTAGTCGCGTGGCGCGATCGGTGACTACGACGGTCGCCGGTGTGACGAGGAATGTCCCGGTGCCGCGGGTCATGTGGACGGGCCGGGGAATGACCGCAAGCGAGGTGTCCTGGACACCGGCAACGAGCGCGAGGAGCGCGAGAAGGGTGATCATGCGGATATGATATCGCTCGCCCAGTCGTCCAGCGAACGGTAGATTCCTCACCCCCCGTCCCCCTCTCCGTTCCGGAGAGGGGGCACGACGGTCAAGAGTTCGTTCCCCCTCGCCCGCAGGGAGAGGGGGTCAGGGGGTGAGGACAGGGGGCCTATGAAACGACGCGACTTCATTCAGACAATGGGAGCGGCTGCCGCCGGTGGCATGCTCGGCCGCGCGCCTTTCGGCACGCCGAAGCGGATGGATCGCATCGGCCTGGAAACGTATTCGTGCCGTCACGCGATGGCGCAGGATCCCGACCGCACCCTCGCCGCGATCCGAGCGATCGGCTACACCGACGTCGAGCTGCTCTGGTCGTTCAATCTGTTCGGTCGCACGCCCGCGCAGGTCGCCGCGACGTTGCGCAACGAGGGGCTGCGCGCACCGTCCTGCCATATGTCGGCGGACACCATTTTCGTCGGTTGGGAGCGCAGCCTCGAAACGGCGAAGCTGCTGGGTCATCAGTATCTCATCGTCCCCGATTTCGAGGACTGGACCAAGCAGACACTGGACGATTGGCGCGAGTGGGCCGACCGCTTCAACGCCGCGGGCGTCGTGGCGCGTCGCGCAGGGATCTGGCTGGCCTTCCACAACGAGGCGTATCACCAGAAACCGATCGACGGGCAGGTGCCCCTCGACGTCTTCATCGCGCGCCTCGATCCATCGGTCACGCGGCTCCAGCTCGACGTCGGCAACATGCTGATCGGCGGCGGGGACCCGATGCTCTACCTGCAGAAGTATCCCGATCGCTTCTGGAGCTTCCATCTCAAGGACGCCGTCGCCGACCGCTCCCGCGACACCGGGCTCGGAAAAGGGATCTTCGACTTCAAGCGCTTTCTTGCGGCGGTGCCGATGCTCGAGCAGAAGCCGGCCTACGTCGAGCAGGAAGGCGCAACGGCGCCGTCCGATGAGCTGGATGCGGCACGTGCGAACTATCAGTACCTGCGGGGCTTGGAGTTCTGACGCGGTCGTGATCGCGCGCCTGGCCGCCGTGCTGCTGGCGCTCCAGGCGCCGCTGCTCTCCGCGCAGCAAGGCCGTGCGCCGGCCAAGCATTACACGTATGTGTTCGTCCACGGCGCATGGGGTGGCGGCTGGGATTGGCGCGCCGTGGATTCGATGCTGAGTCGGCACGGCCACCACGTCGTGCGGGTCACGTTGACGGGGCTGGGCGAGCGCCACCACCTGGCGTCCCCCAACATCGGCTTGGGCACGCATATCGACGACGTCATCAACCGGATTCTCTGGGACGACCTGCACGACGTCGTGCTCGTGGGGCACAGCTATGGCGGGATGGTGATCACGGGGGTCGTGGACCGGATTCCCGACCGGATCAAGCGCTGGGTACAGGACACCACAGTGATTCCGCGCGACGTGCCGCAATCGCTCCGCACGTTCACCGATACCCTGCGGCTCGTGAATCCTGCTCGGCTGAAGGTTCCCGCGGCGTACATCCTGACCTACGAGCCGCAGATCACGCCCGATCCGTTCCAGATGTTCGCCGATCGCGCGGCCGCCCGCGGGTGGGCCGTCTACAAAATGGTGTCCGATCACCTTCCCGAGCGGACCCACCGCGCCGAGCTCGTCGCGCTCTTGGAACGCGTCCCGTGATGCTGCTGCCGGTTCTGATGCTTGCGAGCAGCGTTGCGCAGGACACTGTCATCCGCAGTTTTCTAAAGACCGTCGAGATCGCGAGCGGCCGGATCGAAACGATCTACAGCGCCGATCGCCGTTTCGAAGCTCCCAACTGGTCCCGCGATGGCCGTTCCTTCCTGATCAATAGCCAGGGCCGGTTGTATCGTCTGAGAGTCCCCGGCGGCCGACTCGACGAGCTCCCCGTCGATCTCGCCACGCCGCGCATCAACAACGATCACGGGATCTCTCCGGATGGCCGGTCACTCGTCATAAGTCACGAGCCGACTGAAGACTGGCTGACCTCGAGCGTCTACACGCTTCCGATCGGCGGCGGGACGCCGAAGCAGATCACGGCCAAGGCGCCGAGCTTTTGGCACGGCTGGTCGCCGGACGGCCAAACGCTCGCGTTCGTGGGGCGTCGGGATGGCGAGTTCGACATCTACACGATTTCCGTGAACGGCGGTGAGGAACGGCGCATTACGACGTGCAAAGGGCTCGACGACGGCCCGGACTACTCCCCCGACGGCGCCTTCATCTATTACAACTCGTTCTGCAGCGGGAAAATGGAGATCTGGCGTATGCGGCCGGACGGGACCCAACCGGAGCAGCTGACGCACGACGCCTACTCCAACTGGTTCCCGCACCCCTCGCCCGACGGGCGGTGGATCGCGTACCTGTCGTTCATTCAGGATCAGGGCCAGGATCATCCGTTCGGCAGGCAGGTGAAGCTCCGGCTCATGGATTTGCGCGACCGGTCGGTGCGCGATCTCACTCCGGAGTTCTTCGGCGGGCAGGGAACGATCAACGTTCCAAGTTGGTCACCGGACAGCCGGCGCGTAGCGTTCGTGATATACGAGCAGCATGTTAGGGCGCCATGACCCCGCGATAATAAGGAAGGCGCATGACTCTGATTCGCTTCAAAGCCTCGCAGGAACAGGATGTCGACCTGTCCCGCACCTACGACGCGGTAGTGGTTGGCTCCGGCGCGGCGGGCGGAATGGCCGCCCATGTCCTCACGTCCCAGGGGATGAAGGTGCTGCTGCTCGAGGCGGGAAAGAGGATCGACATCAATTCGGAACTGCGCTCGATGCAGTGGCCGTACGATCATCCCCGCCGCGGCGAGGCGCCGCCGGGATACCACGCGATCCGGTTCAACGAATACAACGTCCGCAAGCCTCCCTACGCGAAGGGCTCCGCGTTCAAGCATGTCTTTTCGTACGTCGGCGGCTGGGGCGGCTCGGATTACGTGAAGAACATTTTGGTGGATGAGAAGAACAATCCGTACACGGGCACGAAGTACGCGTGGGTGCGCGCACGGCTCCTGGGCGGCAAGACGAACATCTGGGGCCGCCTCGCGCTGCGACTCTCGGATTACGATTTCAAGGGAAAAACCCACGACGGCTACGGCGAAGACTGGCCGATCTCGTACGCCGACATTGAACCGTATTACGACAAAGTGGATCTCTACCTCGGCATCAGCGGCCACAAGGAGAATCTGCCGCATCTGCCGGACAGTCTGTTCCAGCGACCCAACAAGCTGACGGCTTCCGAAGTGAAGCTCCGCAAGAGTCTCGCGACGATGGGACGGATGGGACGCACGCTGACGCCTTATCGGGCGGGTGTCACGACCGACGGCGTCAAGAACAAGTATCGCAGCAAATGTTTCGGCCGCGGCGCGTGCGGCCGGCGGCCGGGGGGCTGCGACATCCATGCCGCGTTCGATTCTCCCACGGGGCTGATCTATCCCGCGATGGACACGGGAAACCTCACGCTGCGCACGAATTCCACCGCGCATGAGGTGCTCGTCGACCCAAACACCGGTAAAGCCCGCGGAGTCTCGTTCGTCGATTCCCAAAACCATCGCACGTATGAAGCGAAAGCCAAGGTCGTCATCCTGGCGGCGTCGACGCTGGAGAGTGCCAGACTCCTGTTGTTATCCAAGTCGCGGCAACATCCCAACGGCATCGGCAATTCGAGCGGCCACGTCGGCCACAACTTCTGCGAGCACGTGATGGGACCGGGCGTCACGGGGCTCGTCAAGGAGATGGTCGGAGCCCCTCCTACCCTGGACGACGGCAAGCCCGGCGGGTTCTACGTGCCGCGGTTCCGGAACCTGCAAGACAAGCAGCCGGGCTTCATCCGCGGCTACGGCTTCGAGGGCGGGTCCGGTTTCTCGATTTTCCCCGACAGTGCGTGGGGCACGCCGGGATTCGGCGGACAGTTCAAGAAGTCGGTCCGCGAGCACGCCGGCGCCTTCATCAGTATGGGCGGCTTCGGCGAAGTGCTCGCCCGCTACGAGAACTACGTGGACCTGGACCCTGTGGAGAAGGACGCCTGGGGGATCCCGGCGCTGCGCTTCCATTACGAGTTCTCGGATAACGAGAAAAAGATGTGCGAGGACATGGCGAACGCCGGCAAGGAGATGTTCGAAGCGGCGGGCATCGAAGTCGTCGGCGTCGACAAGAACATCCTCACCGAAGGCTGGTCGATTCACGAGCTCGGCACCGCGCGCATGGGCAGCGATCCCAAGACGTCGGTGCTGAATCAGTTCCAGCAATCGCACGACGTGAAGAATCTGTTCGTGGTCGACGGCTCGAGTCACGTCAGCGCGTCGTGCCAGAATCCCACGTGGACGATCATGGCGCTGGCGTGGCGCTCCTGCGAGCATCTCGCCGCCGAATTCAAGTGGGGGAACCTATGAAGATCTCGCGTCGCAAGATGATTCAGGCAACAGCGGCGGCCATGTCGCTGCCGGCATTTGCCAAGGCCCCAAGCCCCAGCCCCAAGCCCCTATTCTTCACGCTGGCCGAGTTTGCGCTGGTCGACGAGATGTGCGACATGATCATCCCGACGGACCAGCAGTCGGGCGGCGCGCGCGCCGCCGGCGTGGCCATCTTCATCGACGGTCGTCTCGCCGAGGCGTTCGAGAAAGACGAGCCGCAGCGCTGGCGCTCGGGGCTGAAGGCGGTGGAGGCGCTGTCTCAGGAGATGCACGCCAAGACGTTCATGGGGTCGACGCCCGAGCAACGTTTGGCGTTGCTCACGCGGATCGCCGCCGCTGAATCGGATCCAAAGACCGATGCGGAGAAATTCTTCCGCCAGATCAAGGGTGCGACGATCCGCGCGTACTACACGTCGAAGATCGGCATCCACGACGATCAGCAGTACAAAGGCAACGTCATTCAGCCGGGAGAATACGCTGGATACGATGCCACATGAGCGCCGTACCGAGCTCGACACACCCCGCCTGACGCTGGTCGCGTACACACCGGAACAGCTGCTCGCGCTGATCGAGCAGCCTCAAGCGTTCGAGGAGATCGCCGCCCTCACCCCCGCGGATGGATTGCGGGGGTTTTACGTCTCCGGTGAGGTCTCGCCGCGATGGCTCGAGGCCCTGCGCGGCGCGGTTGGGAAAGGCCCCGATCCGTGGCGTCACGGCTTTTTTGTCGTCGAGAAGGCGAGCGGCGAGATCGTCGGGGGCGCGGGATTCAAGGGGGCGCCCGACGCCGAGGGCATGGTCGAGATCGCCTATGGCGTCGTGCCGTCTCGCGAAGGCCGGGGATACGCCACCGAAGCGGCCCTCGCGCTGATCCACTTCGCCGCGGGGGACGCTCGCGTGCGAACCATCCGGGCGCATACCCGACCTGAGGCCAATGCATCGACGCGCGTGCTCGCGAAGTGTGGCTTCGTGCACATCGGTCCCGTCGTCGATCCCGAAGACGGGCCGGTCTGGCGGTGGGAGCGAAGCGCGCAGCATATTGGGACGTCATGAGAGAGACCGCCGTCAGCGGTACCGGCCAGGCTGTGTTCGTTCCGGGCGAGTGGCGCTCCCTCGCCACCTGTCTCGGCCTCTCGCCGCGTGAATGCGGGATCGTCCGCGCCGTGTTCGACGGCAATTCCGAGAAAGACACCGCCGCGCGGCTCGGTCTCTCGCCCCACACCGTCCATACCTACCTGTGGCGCATCTATCGCAAGCTCCAAGTGCAGAGCCGAGAGGAGTTGCTGGTCCGCGTCTTTGCCGAGTTCCGTTCTCTCCCCAAACGCGTCACGAACGGACGGAAGCGGCCGGAGGCGAGACACCGTCCGTTGTAGCCTGATCAGGTGACCCGGAGTAGGGGGTCTTGTCGTTCCCTCCTGCATGGACATGTTAGGCCTTCATTACACGTTCGAGACCGTTCGCCAACGGGAGCCGCCGCTTATGCGTGTAGTCCGGACAGTCACCCTGCTCAGCTGGATGCTGTCGGCCAGCCCGGTGACGTTCGTGTCCGCGCAAACCGCCATGCCCACGGCAGTTTCGTTGCTCATTCGCACCGACGACATCGGCATGAGTCACAGCGTCAACATGGCGATGCAGAAACTCGTCTCGACCGGCATGCCGATTTCGGTTTCGGTGTTGTTCGTGTGCCCCTGGTACCAGGAAGCGGTCGAGATTTTGAAGCAGCATCCCAACGTCTCGGTCGGCATTCATCTCGCGTTGAATTCGGAGTGGAAGAATTACCGCTGGGGGCCCGTCGCCGGCAGCGCCGCCGTTCCATCGTTGGTCGATGAGAACGGCTTTTTCTTTCCTTCCTCCGAAGCGCTGTACCAGCACAATCCCAGCGTCGCCGAAGTCGAAAAGGAATTGCGCGCCCAGATCGATCGCGCGCTGCGCTCCGGTGTGAAGATCGACTACGTCGATGAGCACATGGGCACCGCGACGCGCTATCCGGAATTCCGCGAAGTGACGGAGCGTCTCGCGAAGGAGTACGGACTGGGAATGTCGGGCTACTTCGGGGAGGCGATGGATGCGCCACAGTATGCCGCGGCGCCGGATCGGAAAGCGGACAGTCTGGTGGCATTCATCCATCGGTTGAAGCCGGGGTTGAGCGCCGTGGTGACGCACGTCGGGATCGACGACGCGGAGCTGGGCGCGCTGCTGGACATGAACACCGACCAGCCGCTGCCCGACATGAGCAAAAACCGTCAGGGTGAGTTGACGGCCCTGACGTCGCAGCGCTTCAACGCGGCCCTCAAGGCGCGCAACGTGGTGTTGGTGACGTATCGAGACTTGATCGCCCGGGAAGGCTTGCAGTCCATGCGGAGACCCGTCGAATGAGGGAGGCGGAGGGGTTCATGGAAAAGAAAACCATTCGTGCTTTCGTTGCACTGGGATTGGGCCTGCTGTTCGCGGTGACGCTGACCGGCACGGCTCTCGCGCAGGAGACGGCAGTCTCCGGCACCGTCACATCGTCCACGGGTGATCGTCTGCCCGGTGTCACCGTCCAGGTCCGCGGGTCGCCGACGGCCACCACCACGACGGACGCGAATGGGAGATACTCCCTGACCGTGCCGTCGGGCGGCGTGCTCCTGTTCAACTTGATCGGCTACAAGGGCGCCGCGCGCACGGTTGCCGGGCGTGGCAACATCGACGTCGCGCTGGAGTCTGCGGTCGCCGTGCTGGACCCGGTCATCGTGACGGGCTACACCAGCCAGCGACGCGCCGACGTCACGGGCGCCGTGGCCAGCGTCAACGTCGATGCGGCTGCGCAACAGACCTCGACGAGCGTGCTGCAGCGCATGGATGGTCGGGTGGCCGGCGTGACGGTCGATGCCGGCGGTGCTCCCGGGTCCCGCAGCACGGTGCGCATCCGGGGCATCAGCTCGTTCCAGAACAACGACCCGTTGTACATCGTGGACGGGACGCCCGTTCAGGACTCGTACCTCAACTGGTTGAACCCGAACGAAATCGCGTCGATCCAGGTCCTGAAGGATGCCTCAGCGTCGTCGATCTACGGATCGCGCGCGGGCAACGGCGTCATCATCATCGAGACCAAGCGTGGCCGGCCCGGACAGCGCCAGATCACGTTGGACGTCAGAACCGGTATCGCCTCGCCGACCCAGGGCTATGACGACATCCTCATCCAGAACTCGCTCGACTATTTCCAGGTGATGAAGACGTCGTACGTGAACGCCGGCTTGGCAGTCAAGCAAAACATCTACGGCGATCCCAATAACCCGACGATCCCCGTGTACATCTGGCCGAACAACGGCGTCAATCAGACGGGTGATACGATCGACGTGACCACGTATGCCGTCACCGCCGACGGCAGCAAGCTGATCATGCCGGGCAGCCCGGGGACGAACTGGTGGAAGGCAGTCTTCGGTACCGGTCAGTTCCGCGACGCGAACCTCGCCCTGTCCGGTGGCGGGGACGATAATGCCTACCACGTGTCGTTCAATTACCTCGATCAGGAAGGGACCGCGCGGTTTACCCGGCTGCAACGAGGAGGCGCGCGCGTCAACACCACGTTCAACGTCGGGCGCACCAGCGTCGGGGAAAACATCTCGGTGTCGCGCGAGCGGCACTATGGCGCGGAAGGGCTGGTCGACGACAACGTCGGCGAGGGCGGCATCATCGGCAAGAACATCTTCCAGCAGCCCGTCGTCCCGATCTACGACATCATGGGGAACTTTGCCTCCGGCAAGGCCGCCGGCTTGAGCAACCTCACCAACCCGCTCAAGATCGCCTCGGCCGCCCAAAACAACATCGCTACGAACGACCGTATCTTCGGCAACGTGTTCGCCGGCGTGGATGCCGGCCACGCCCTCTCCTTAAAGACGCGGCTCGGGTTCAATCTGGCCCAGGGTTCCTATCATGGTTTCACGCCCACCACGCCCGAAAACTCCGAGGTGACAGCGGTCGATGGCATCAACGAGAACTACAGCCTGTCGACCGATTGGACCTGGAGCAACACCCTGAACTATTCGCGGGTCATGAAGCAACACAATCTGACCCTGCTGTTGGGGCAGGCAGCAAGCCAGGGCAACAATCGGTTCGAGACGGGCGCCTGTGCGGGCCTTCTCAATACCGGCGTCGACTCGCGCTACATCCAGGACGCTCTGTGCGACCCGACCACCAAGAACGTCACCAGCGCTGGTGGGAAGAACTCGCTGTTGTCCTTCTTCGGCAAGGCCGACTACAACTATGGGGACCGGTATTATCTCAACGTCACGGTGCGGCGAGACGGCTCGTCCCGTTTCGCGCCGACGCATCGCTGGGGAACCTTCCCGGCGATTGGCGGGGGGTGGAGACTGTCCCGCGAGTCGTTCAACCCGTTCAAATCGACGTTTTCGAATATGATGTTGCGGTTCGGGTGGGGGGTCACCGGCAACGAACAGATCCCTTCAGGACGCATCGTCAGTCAGTTCGGTGGCAGCCGCGGCGACACCTTCTACGATATCGGCGGCAGCGGCTCGTCGATCCGGCCGGGATTCAAGATTACGGCCCTCGGGAATCCGAACCTGAAGTGGGAGGAGAACCGGTCCATCAACGTCGGACTGGACCTCGAGTTCCTCGACGGCCGAGGCAACCTCAGCGCCGACTTCTATCGCCGAAACACGAACAACCTGTTGTTCGACCCGCCGCAACCGGCGACGGCGGGCTCGGCCGCCCCGCCGATCATCAATATCGGCAAGATGAGAAATACCGGCATCGATTTTACCGTCGGCTACCACAGCACCCTCGGCACGGGAACGCTGTGGAGTGTGACGTTCAACGGCAGCCACTACAAGAACAAAATCGTGCAGATCGATAACCAGGGGAGCACCTTCTTCTATGGTCGCGGCGCCTCCACGGACCGCGAACAAAATGCGGTCATCAACCAGCTCGGCTCGCCGATTGGGGCGTTCTATGGGTTGGTGGCAGACGGCTACTACCGGGATTCGCTCGACGCGTTTCCGTTCTGGTCCTCCGGCGCCCGGCCCGGGCGGATCAGATTCAAAGATCTGAACGGCGACGGCTTGATTACCGGTGATGACCGGACCGTCATCGGCAGCCCGCACCCCGATTTCACCGGCGGATTGGATCTCGCCGTGCGCCACGGCGCCTGGGAATTCAGCGCCACGGTGTTTGGGTCGTTCGGCAATCAGATCTTCGACATCCAGAAGTACTGGTACGTATTCCGCTACTTCGATACCAACGTGCGGAAGGACCTGCTGGCCAATTCCGCGGTGCTGAACGGGCGGTGCGACCCGGCGGCCTGCCCGGGCGTGCTCACCAACCCGGACGCCAAGTATCCGCGCATTGATGGCAGTGACGTTTTCAGCCGCCAGTTCAGCAGCTATTGGGTGGAGGACGGCTCGTACGTGCGGCTGCGCACGCTGCAGATCGGCTATAGCCTGCCGCCGGCCATGATCCGTTGGATCCCGGCCGCGCGCGTCTACGTGCAGGCGGAGAACCTGTTCACGATCACCGGATACAACGGACTCGACCCGGCCCTGCCGGCGGCGAGCGGATTCGGTGCGGCCGGCGACATTCGAGACCAGGCCCGGGGCATTGACCAGGGCTCGTATCCCAGCAACCGGACAATTACGATCGGTATCTCGACCACTTTCTAACGACTTCGTCTTTATACGAGGGACGGGGAAGACGATGAACAGACAAACGTGGCAGCGACTGTTGTACAGCCTGGCGGGAGTGGTGGTCGTCGCCGGCGTGACGTACGCCTGCAAAGGCTTTCTCGACCAACCTGCTCAAGGCACTGTGGATGAGCAGACGTTGACGACCAAGGCTGGCGTCGAAGGGACGCTCATCGCCGCCTACCGGGCGCTGGACTGCGAAGCCAGCTCCGCGGGCTCGTGGGGTTGCGCGGCCAGCAACTGGGTATGGGGCAGCGTCACCAGCGGTGACGCGTACAAGGGCTCCAACCTCGGCGATCAGCAGCCCATCAACGACATCGAGACCTTCATCTGGAACGTGGGTGAGGCCGAGGGCTATCTGGACCAGAAGTGGGCCCAGGCCTACGAGGGGGTGTCGCGCGCCAACGCGGCCCTGCGCCTCCTGGAGACTGTGACGACGGCGAACCCGACAGAGATCCCGCCCGCGGATGCGAGGAGTATCCGCGGCGAGGCGTTGTTCCTGCGGGCGCACTATCACTTCGAGGCGTATCGGCTGTGGGGGAAAATTCCCTACTACTTCGAAACCGATACCGACTTGCGGAAGAAGAACGACGCCAGTCCGGATTCGATCATCAAGTTGATCATCACGGACCTCGATAGCGCCGCCGCGGCGCTCCCGGCGACACCGCGAGGCGGCGACAAGGGACGCGCGACGTCCTGGGCCGCCAGAGCGTACAAGGGCCGCGTGCAGGTGTATGGCGCGGCGAACAACCCCGCTCTCTGGGCGGCGGCCATCACGACCCTGACGGCAGTGAAGAACAGCGGTATCTACGCCCTAGAGACGAGCTTCGATCACGTCTGGACCGCGTTTCCGGCGTATCGGAACGGCAAGGAAACGATCCTTGCCTTCCAGGCCTCGGTGAAGGACGGAGAGCCGAGCGGCTGGAACTCCAACTGGGGCGAGCGGCTGAATTTCCCGCACTCGGGGAGCCATTTCGGCTGCTGCGGCTTTCATCAACCCTCGTTCAACCTGGTCAATTTCTTCCGGGTTGACGCAGCCGGGTTGCCGGTGGCGGTTACCAGTTCCGCCTGGAACAGCCCGGCGCCCGACACGGGATTGGCGATTCCGCGAAGCGACACGTCGTCGGCCAACGCCTGGAGAGGCCAAAATTTCCACGCCGGCGACACCGCCTCGGTTGATCCGCGGCTCGACTGGACCGTCGGCCGGGACAACGTTCCCTACAAGGACTGGGGCGTACACCATCGAGGGTGGATCCGCGACGCGTCCTACAGCGGTCCCTACAGTGCCAAGAAGAACGCGCATGAGCAGGCGGCACCCAACGCCGAGAACAACGTCGGCTGGCAGGCGACGCAGACGAACGATGTGCCGATGCACATCTTCCGCTACGCCGACATGCTGCTGCTGCTGGCCGAGGCTGAGGTCGAGGCCGGCAACCTCGAGAACGCCCGGGCGATCGTGGATTCGATCAGAGTGCGGGCTGGCAGAACCGCGCAGGGGTGTGGTGTCGATAGCACGGTTACGAACAGATACGCCGCGTACTGCGCCAGCCGTACGGCGATGGTCGAACCGATGCAGGCGAACCTGACCGGCACGCTCGACTCGCTACAGACCCCGTGGGCCCATTACCGGATCGGCCAGTACACGACGCCCTGGACGGGTAATCAGGCCTATGCGCGGCAAGCCGTGCGGATTGAGCGGCGGCTCGAGCTGGCGATGGAAGGCCAGCGGTTCTTCGACCTGCGCCGGTGGGGCGGCTCCGATTCGGTGGTTACGAATTACATCACGAAGGAAAAGACTCGGATCCCATATCTTACGCTGGCGGCGCCGTACATCTTGCCACAGTATCTGTATTATCCGATCCCGACGGTGCAGATCGAGTTGAGCCGGGTGGGGACGGAAGACCGGCTGGTCCAGAATCCGGGATGGTAAGCGAGAGCTAACGCTTTCGGATCGTAAACGCCTGCAGGGAGTCGCCGGTATTCGCAACGAGTACGGCGCTCCCTGCAGGCGTTTTGATGAGCGCCAGCCCCGAGACGTCGCCGGGAGCCAGGAATCCGCTCTCGATCGGGGTGACCGGAGTGAAGTGACCGCGGCCATCTCCCTTCAACCAGAGGCCGTTGCCCGCGTCCGCGGGCGTCGTGTTGGGTTCCGTATCGTCCAGGTTGCCCGCCACGATCAGATCGAGGTTCCCATCGCCGTCCACGTCGCGCGCGATGATGCCGCGGATCGGGGAGATCTGCGCAAGATTCGGGAGCGGCACTGAGGTGAATGTGCCGTTGCCGTTGTTCTGCAAATACACACTGGCAAAGGTATCGGTCTGATAATGGAGCGCGCGCCGTAATTTGTTGGCGCCGAATAGCTGCGTCATCGATGCCCTCGCAAACGCGGCATAACTCGGCACCGCCAGCGCCACCGGATAGATCGAGGGACCCAACCGCGCCCGCCCGAACAGGGGATACTCCGTTCCACCGATTTCCTGCGTCAGCACGATGTCGGTGCTCTGGTTCCCGGTGAAATCGCCCGCATAGACGCCAAACCGGCTCTCGGGCGACGTCGTGTACATGAAGTTCAACCCGACGTTACCCGCCACCAGATCGGGCCGGCCATCGTGGTTCAGGTCTGCGGCCGCGAGGCTCCACCACCATCCTCGTGTCGGCGGCAATCCCACCGAGACCTTCACGAGTTTCTTGCCGTCATTGTGCCAAAACTCGAGCGGCATCCATTCACCGGCCGTCACGAGATCCAGGCGCCCGTCGCCGTCGAAATCGATCCAGACCGCGGCGGTGATCATTCCGACGGGTTGCGCCAGCTCCGGAGCGATCTCGTTCGTGACATCCGTGAAGTGGCCGCCATCGTTTCGTAACAGATAGCTGCGAGTCGGGTACGGATAATTCCGCGGCGTTAGCCGCCCGCCGACGAACAGATCCGGCTTCCCATCGCCATTGAAGTCTCCCGCGGCGACAGTTGCGGTACACGTCAGCATCGCCGGCAGCGCCTGCGCATCGCGTACGAATTTGCTGGCGCCCCCGCCGCCCTGGTTGATGTAGAGACGGTCCTGCAGCATGCGTGACACCGGAGCGTGCTGATATCCGCAGCTTGCCACGTAGAGGTCGGGACGGCCGTCACCATTCGCGTCGAAGAACAGCGCTCCCCAGTCCTCATAGTCCTTGTCCGTCACCCATGGTTGTCCCCGGACCGATTCGACGAAGCTGCCGTCGTTGCGTTGCAGGAACAGCTTGCCGGGGGCACCGGCTCCCCCGCCGATGAAGACATCATCCAAGCCGTCGCCATTCACATCGCCCACGGCGAGCGGCGGGCCCTGTCGGGACAGCTCGTAGGGCAGCAGTGGCTGCACCTCGTAGTCGGGTGAGGCCGGTTGGGGCTGGCTGTAGCTCAACGAATGCAGCGGCTGGAAGGACAGGTGTCGGGTGTCTGGTGTCAGGTTTCCGGAGTTGCAGTCCGGCACCCGACACCTGACACCCGACACCTGCTTCACCGTCACCACTCGATCGACACCGAGATCAGTGAGCACCTGCTCACGCCCGTCGGGCCAGATCACCTCGAGTGAATCTGCGCGCGTTACGCGCCCCAATCCAAAATGTTCCGGAGTCTCCATCGTGGACATGTAGCCGCGGTAGGGAGAATGGTAGAGGTATTGCTTCTCACCCCCCGAGGTGAGGATCAACGTCGTGCCGATCCCTCGGCGGTTCGGAGACTCGCCTTCGAGCTTGACCTGCAGATAGTGCGGGGCGGACTCCTTGGGTTGGATGTTTTCGTAGATCGACGCCGGGGCGTCGATGTTGTTGATCACGACATCGAGCTTCCCGTCGTTATTCAGATCGGCGTAGGCCGCGCCGTAGGAGAACCCCGGCTGGTCCATTCCCCATGCCTTGGTCTCATCGCTGAAAGTCAGATCACCGTTGTTGCGGAAGAGGGAGTTCGGGACGCGGTAACTGCGCAGATCCCGTAGCTGTTGCAGCGCTGCCCGATGGTCGCCGTTGCGACGTGCCGCGAACACCGCGGTTTGGTAATCGAGATCGTTGGGGGCCTTGGGATAGCCGCTGGTGGCGAGGATGTCCTTGCGCCCGTCGTTGTCGAAGTCGGCAAACAGGGCGCTCCAGCTCCAGTCGGTCGCAGCAATGCCCGCCAGGCCGCCGATTTCGCTGAACATGCCGCCGTTGTTCAGCTGCAACGAGTTGGCGTCGTAGTCGTCGCGAAATCCGCGGCGACGAAGCTCGATGCGGCCCCCGTACGTGAGGTAGCCGCTCATGCGCTTGCGCTGCTCCAGGGCAGCCGGCAGCATGTCCATCTGCACGATGTCGGGCCAGCCGTCGTTATTGAAATCGGCGATATCGACGCCCATCCCGGCAAAACTGGTATGCTTGAGCCACGTGCCGGCGTTGTCGGTGAACGTGCCGTCTCCGTTGTTGATGTAGAGCACGTCGTTGGGCGCGACGTCGTTGGAGACGTAGATGTCGGGCCGGCCATCGCGGTTCACGTCCGCCACCGCCACGCCGAGCCCATACCCGATTTGCCGCAGGATCCCCGCCGTCTGTGAGACATCCGCAAAGGTCCCGTTGCCGTTGTTGCGATACAGCGTGTTGTAGCCTTCGGGACTGTTGCTGCGCACGCCAAGCGGATGGGTGTCGGCGGCGCCGCGCGCGAAGTCCTTGGGAGAATTGTTGAGGATGAAGAGGTCGAGATATCCGTCGCCGTTGTAATCGAGGAAAACGGCGTGGGTCGTGAAGCCGGTGTCGGCTATGCCGTACCGTGCGGCGGCCTCCGTAAAGGTGCGATTCCCGTTGTTGATGAAGAGCAGGTTGGCCCGGTCTCGTCCTTTGGATCCCTCGCGTCCTGAGACCGAGACATAAATATCCAGATACCCGTCGTCATTGATATCCACCAGCGTCGCGCCGGTCGCCCACCGGCTCGTCTGCACACCGGCCGATTCCGTGATGTCCTCGAACCGCATGTTGCCCTTGTTCAGATAGAGGCGGCTCGAGACCATGTTGCCGCTGAAGAACAGATCCGGGAGTCCGTCGTTGTCGATATCGCCGACCGCCACGCCCGCGCCATTGTAGATGTAGACGTCGTTTTGCACGTTCACCGAGTCGTTGGTGGTGATGGTATTGGTGAACGCGACGCCTGTCTGGTGCGAGGACAGGAGCGAGAACAGCGGCGGAGACGCTTCCCGGCCGCAGGCGAGCAGCAGCAGACCGATCGAACACATCGCAGGGCGCAACATGGGCAGGGAAGCTAACGCCCCCTTGCTCGGCCGGATATCGTTTAGGCCATGATTTCGTGGCGTCGTTTCATTGTGATCGCGGCGTTCGCGGCCGCGATCGGCGCCGTTGTCATTCTGAATGCCGGCGCGTCGACCGGTTCCGGTGGCGCGAGTGAAACGATTCATCTGAGCGAAGTCGCGCACGCTAGTGGGATCGACTTCGTGCATCGATCGCCCACGCTCGATCCGAAAGTCGAGCATATCTCCGCGCACATCGCCGCGCTCGGTGCGTGCGTCTCCGTCGCAGACGTCAACAACGACGGTTGGCCCGACCTCTACTTCACCACGTCGCGCTTCGGCGCCGCGAACGCGCTCTACCTGAACCAGAAAGACGGGACGTTCCGTGATGTGTCCGCCGAGGCCGGCGTTGGGTTGCTGAACCGCGCCGGCGAGGGCGTCTCGATGGGAGCGGCGTGGGGCGACTACGACAATGACGGCTTCGAAGACCTGCTTGTCTATAAGTGGGGCTACCCGCAGCTGCTCCACAACTTGGGGAACGGGCGCTTCGAGGACGTGACGGCGCAGTCGGGCCTGCGCACTTGGATGAATTCCAATGGCGCCGTGTGGTTCGACTTGGACCGCGACGGCCTGCTCGACCTCTACATCACCGGCTACTTCCGTTCCGACATCGACTTCTGGCATCTGAAGACCACGCGCATCATGCAGCACAGCTGGGAGTTCGCCTCGAATGGCGGCAAGAATCTGCTGTTCAAGAACCTAGGCAACGGCCGTTTCCAGGATGTCACCGACTCGATGGGCGTGGGCAGCACGCGCTGGACGCTCGCGGCCGCAGCGGCGGACTTCAACGACGACGGCTGGCCCGACCTTTATCTCGCGAACGACTACGGTCCGGAGGAGCTCTTCCTGAACCACGAGGGAAAGCGCTTCGAGCTGGCGCGCGCGGGGCTCGAGGACGACTCCAAGAGCGGCATGGCGGTCGCGCTGGGCGACGTGTACAACCGCGGCGAGCACGACGTCTTCGTCACGAACATCTCGGAGAAGGGCTTCCTGTTTCAGGGCAACAACCTGCGGCTCAATTTCCTCAAGCAGCTCGGCCATTTCAAAGAAGTCGCGACCGGGGTCGTGGCCGATGCGGGCTGGGCGTGGGGCGCGCAGTTCGGCGATCTGAACAACGACGGGCTGCTCGATCTGGTCGTGGCGAACGGTTTCATCTCGGCAGACTCGGGGCGCGACTACTGGTACGCGATGTCGAAGATCGCGGGGGCGCAGGGCAACATCTTCGAAGACGCGAAGAACTGGCCGCCGATCGGCAGCGCCAGTCTGTCCGGCTACGAACGCTCGCGCGTGTTGCTGAATCGCGGCCAGGCGGGGTTTGTCGACGTCGCTCAGGAAGCGGGTGTCACCGATCGGCTCGACGGACGCGCCGTCGCGATGGCCGATTTGTTCAACCGGGGGTTCCTCGACGTCGTGATTGCGAATGAGAAAGGCAGGGCGTTGGTCTATAGGAATCACCTCACCGGGCGTTCCCCCTCTCCCGAAGGGAGAGGGGGTCAGGGGGTGAGGACGCACTGGGTCGAGTTCAAGCTCGTCGGGACGCGCAGCAATCGCAGCGCCATCGGCGCCGAGGTGACCGTGGAGATCGGGCCGGGGCGGCAGCGCCAGGTGGTGGACGGGGGGATGGGGTTCTGCAGCCAGAACGATCGGCGGTTGCACTTTGGCTTGGGTGATCAGCGGTTGGGCACCGTGACGATTCGGTGGCCGTCAGGCGGGACGCAGGTGCTGAACGGTCTGGCCATCGACCAGCTGCACGTGATCACGGAACCGCGGTGACGACGACTCCCGCACAACCCCCCGCACTTCTTTCCCCCGCTCCCGAAGGGAGAGGGGGTCAGGGGGTGAGGACGGCGATCGATCCCAAGTATCTGATCGTCTTTCTCATCACGCTGGTGCTGGTGGTGGGCGAGGCGCGCTACAGCATTCTGGGCGGCTATCAGCGCCTCGCGACCACGCTGGGTGTGTGCGTCGCGACTGAGCTGCTGTTGTCGTGGTGGCTGCGGGGTCGCGTGGCCAATCTGGCGAGCGCGTACATCACGGGAATCAGCCTGGCGTTGCTGATCAAGCCACAGGCCAACATTCTCTGGCCGTTTGCGCTGGGCGCCTTTATTGCCATCGCATCGAAATACGTCCTCACCTATCGCGGCCGCCACCTGTGGAATCCCAGCAACTTCGCGATCGCGCTGCTCGTGCTGGTCGCGGCCGATTCCGTCGCGATCCTCAGCCATCAGTGGGGTAACGACCTCGGCACCAACCTGGTGATCTGGGCCTTTGGCCTGGTGATCGCGTGGCGCGCGCGCGTGCTGCACGTCACGCTGACGTACGTGGCCTGGTTCATCATCTTCGCCCTGCTGCGCCACTGGATTGTCGGCGGGCCGCTGTTCGCCGAGCTCGCCCCGATTACGGGACCGATGTATCAGCTGTTCGTCTTCTTCATGGTCACCGATCCGCGGACCACGGTGAGCACGCGACGCGGCCGGATGATCGTGGTCGCGATCGTCGCGCTGGTCGAGACTCTCATTCGTCTCGCCGGCGATTATCAGATTGGGCTGCTGCGTCCGTTCTACGTTTCGCCGCCGATTCTGGCCCTGGCGATCGTCGGACCGGTGGCGATGTTCCTGGATTTGCGTCGGACGGCCAAGGCGTGACGGTGAGCCGCACTCTTTCGCGGGTGTTACTGGGAATCGCCCTGCTCCTTTTCCTGGCCTTGGCGTGGACGGGCGTCAGCGGCGCGTTCCATCAGTTCTCCCACACCAACAACACGCTGGGCCAGCAGGTGCTCGGCGCCCTGTCGGGGGTGGCGAGCTTGCTGATCGCGTGGGGCATCGTCTCGCTGTTGCGCTTTTCGACGCGCAGCGGAGCTTGAAGTCCCATGCCATGGATGGTTTACATTGCCCGATTCATCTCGTTCATCGCGATGTTGCCGCCGCCGAAGCCTTAGCCACATGACCCGTCGTTCAGCCCTCGCATTCATCAAGCGCAACGGCATCGTCCTCGAAAGCGCACGGGGTCCCGTCCCGAATCTCGCCGAGGCGGTCGTCGGACGACGCATACGTGGCAGCTGGTGGGGGCACGCCAAGGGCAAGGAGATCTTCTGGCTGACGCGCGCAGTGCGCGACTCGGCCGACGTGCTAGTCTGCCGGCTCGTCGGCGGAAAGGTCACCTACGTACATCGACGGTTGTGGCCGGCGCTGGTCCGGGTGGCCCGCAACTTCGCGCGGCGCGACCTGGCGGCGGTTCAGGAAGTCCATACGGCGCTCGGCCGGCACGAAGAACGGATCGTCCCGTTCCCCCGATGGGTGCCGCCGGCCGTCAAGCGTGCCGCTCGGCGGCTCGGCGCCGCTGACGCGCACGCCGCGCTGGGGTTGATAGATTAGGAACCATGCGTCCACACACGGTCTGCCTTGCGTGTGTCCTCCTCGTCTCCTGTCACCGTCCGACTGAGGTTCGTGGCTTGTACATCAATGGCTTCATCAATGGGGACAGCTCGGGACTCCTTTTCCCCTGCAATGACCCGAAGATCGCGATCATCGTGCAGGATTCAGCCCTCATGACGAGATACCGCACCACCGCTGCGACAAACGAGCCGGTGTTCGTCCGTCTGCGCGGCGTGCATGGGCACTCGGGAAGCATCTATGGCGGACAACGCTTCTTTGACGTGCAGCAGATCCTCGAGGTCCGGCCGCGCGCGGCTGGCGAGTGTCCTGGGGTCGCGCAACCAATCGCACCCCTATTGCCTGAGCGCTAGACGCCGTGGCGAAACTCCTGGTCAGTAGCTTCGCCGTCTCGATCGGCGGGTATCTGCGGAGGCGCGCCTCTTAGGCGAACGCGGTGCCTACACCCATCTCACACGCCGCTGTTGGCTTTGCGATCGCTGCTTGGACTCAGCAGCGACCGCCGACGCGACGAGTGTGTCTCGTCGGCGCTGCCTGCGCCGCCCTGCCCGACATCGATTTCTTCGGATGGCCCTTCGCCCACCGTGCGATCACGCACTCGCTCGCGTTCGCGATCGTCGGCGCCGCGGCGGCGACATTCATCTTCTTCCGTGGCCCGCCATGGACCCAACAGCGGGCTCGCATCGCCCTGGTCCTCGGCCTCGCGCTGCTGTCGCACGCCTCTCTCGATGCACTGTCGACGTATTCGTTCGGCGTGGAGTTTTTCGCGCCGTTCTCCCAGCAGCGTTTCCGCTTTGCCTGGACGCCGCTTGGCGATCCGAATGGCAGTTTGGCGGGACAACTCGTGCAGGAGGCCATCGTCGTATTCCTTCCGGCCGTCGTGCTCGCATGGCTGGCGTTCAGGGTTCGCGGCCGAGCCCCGCCCCGGACGGCTGAATCGGCGTGATCACGATCGTCCTCGCCCGACACGGCAGACCGGCGTGGGATTTTCGGACGCCAATCGCTGGGCACGCGCTCGCCGATTGGCTCCGGGGCGAAGCGACTGCGCCGCTCGACCCGTCCTCACGTCCGAGCGCGGAGCTCGAACAGCTCATACGAGTGGCGAAGTGCCTGGCCACGAGTCCGCTGCGCCGGTCGCGGGACTCGGCGCGAGTCCTCGCGCCATCCGCGGCACCACTGATCGATGCATGTTTTCGGGAAGCCGAGTTGCCGTGCGCCATCCGGTCCGGCCTTCGCCTGCGCCCGAACATGTGGGCAGCGCTCGCGCGTTCGGCGTGGTTTTGCGGCTGGTCAGCCGGCGTGGAGAGCTTCCGGGCCGCCCGCGAGCGTGCCTCAAAAGCCGCGATGGTGCTGACGTCGCACGCCGAGGCATCCGGCGCAGTGGTACTCGTAGGACACGGGCTCATGAACATTCTGATTGCCGCCAAACTCCGTACCGCGGGATGGCGCGGCCCGCGATTCCCGCGGCCCCGCCACTGGGCATTTGGCGTCTATGAGCGGTAAAGCTCGAGTTCGACCTGTCACGTCGTCTGACGCCGTCGCCTGGTTACAAATGCGCTGCGCGCTCTGGCCAGAGGGTACGGAGTTCGAGCACCGCGCGGAGATCGACCGCTTCTTGGCCGGTCAGCTCCGCCAGCCGCTGGCGACGCTCCTGGCCCTCGACTCTTCCGGTGAGGCCGTGGGTTTCGCCGAGTTGTCGATTCGATCCTATGCCGAGGATTGTGTGACCGACCGCGTGGCGTACCTCGAGGGCTGGTACGTCGTGCCTGAGGCGCGTCGCCAGGGCGTTGGGACGGCACTGGTGCGCGCCGCCGAGGATTGGGCGCGGTCCCAGGGCTGCACCGAGTTTGCCTCTGATGCACTCATCGACAATCATGTGAGTGCCGCCGCGCACCGTGCGCTCGGCTTTCAGGAAACCGTGCAGATTCGGTGCTTTCGGAGAGTGCTGGGCGAGGTTAGGCCGTCAGGCTAACTACTCGATCCGCATTCACTCGAGCGAACTCCGTGTCGTGCGTGGCTATGAGCAATCCTCGTCCCTGTTCACTCAACTGACGCAACGTCGTCCCTAGCGTGCTGCGGCGCGCCGGGTCGAGCGCCGCGGTCGGTTCGTCCATGAGCAACAGCGGAGGATTGGGTGCGAGTGCACGCGCAATCGCGACCCGCTGCGCCTCGCCGCCCGAGAGCTGACTCGGCCACGCGCCGGAGCGCGCTCCGACGTCCAGCTCGGTGAGGAGCCCCGCCGCCACCGCCTCCGCTTCGGTCCGGCTCCGTCCCAGGACGTGTCGCAGCGCCAGGGTGACGTTGTCGAGCGCGGTGAGATGCCCAAACAGCGCGTGCGCCTGGAACACGAGCCCCACGCGGCGCCGCAATGAGACGAGCCGCGACTCGGGCGGCACCGGCCCCGGTGCTAGCGCGAATCCATCGACGACGATCTGTCCCCCATCGAACGGCTGTAGCGCGGCCACGGCCCGGAGCGCGGTCGACTTCC
>WNFU01006246.1_pt1 | contig 25774 bp, 29 predicted proteins | sample 5400121 | NCBI WGS metagenome assembly WNFU01 (sample SAMN13153360, study PRJNA577476) | soil metagenome | isolation source: 100 cm soil or saprolite under grassland replicate 1 | place: USA:California | collected 2016-06-15 | reverse complement strand
AGTCGCCGGTCAACGCCCCGATCACCAACGTTCACATCTCGAACGAGGGCAACAACAACTCGAACAACACGATCGTTGGCGACAGCAACGTGATCATCAACGCCAACCTCGGGATCACGATCAACGCCTGATACCCGTATGCGCAGGGCCCCGGGGCGTGCCGCCCCCGGGGCACGAGCGCGTGAGTCAGGAGAGTCGGAACGTCAGTCGACCTGCGCCGCCACCGGCTTCGGTGGCTCGGCCACTTCGACGCGTACACGCGTAGGGCGGCACTGCCGCACGACCATGAAGATGAGAGCAGCGATGATCGTCACCTCGAACAGGACCAGCACCACGTTCGACGCGAACAGCGCGCGATACGGCAAGGATCTGGGGACGCCCTGGCGGTACTGATACGCGATCAGGTACAGGGCGGACTGGGCGAGCACGAGGCGCGTCAGGCCCGTCCGCCATTCGAGCGCGAGCACCGGCAGTGCCCACGCGGCGTACCAGGGCAGCACGTACGCCCCCGCGAGCAGGTAGGCGACGGCCGCGCTGCCCACGACGAGCGCCGGCGTGCTGTCGCGTAGACGTCCGGCGACGAGTACGCCGGCGAGGACGAGCACCGTGATCGTCGACAACGTGGCCACCGACTCCACGAACTGGTGCGAGAAGTCGAACACGCGCCCGAAGCCGAACAGGTTCGTGCGCCCCTCCGCGTTGCTCAGGAGCCAGATCGAGTTGCGGCTCATCTGGAGCCGCGCTTCGCGAAGCGGTGTGAGCGCGTCGAGGCCGCCGGTGAATGCGTATCCGAGGGCTACGACTCCGCTCCCGATACCGGCCGCGGTTGCCGCTGCGCGTATCCCGCGTTTCCGCCAGATCCAGACGACCAGCGCGACGAGACCGAGCAGCGCGACCAGCTTCACGAGGGCGCCCAGCGCGATGGCGACGGCGGCCCAGCGGAATCGGTCCCGCGTCGCGAGCAGCACACCGGCCAGGAGTGCGAGGCCGACGAGCGCGTCGTTGTGCCCGCCGTTCACGATGTCATAGATGATGAGCGGGTTCAGCCCGACGAGGGCGGCCGCCGCCGGCGCGCGTGTCCTCCTTGCGATCAGGAGGACGGCGAGGAACACCGACAGCGCGGCCAGCGCCTGGAACCAGATTCGGGTCGATTGGAGGTGTGTCTGGGTCACCGACACGACACCCGCCGAGATCCCGGTCCACAGCGGTCCGTACACCGACGACGTGTTCTGCCAGGTCGGCTTGACCCGCCGGATCGCGCGGTCGTTCGAGAACTCGATTGGGACGTGCCGGTAGGGGCTCTCCCCGTACTTGGAGACCATGCGTCCGTACGCGGCGTACGACCAGATGTCGGTCGAGTCGCGCGGCCAGTACGCGACCGCCACGACCAGCAGGGCGAGCGTCGTGATCATCACCGAGCGCATCCCGAGCGCGCGGCGCCACCGAGCGACGCCCAGCGCGAGCCCCAGTGCAGCGAACGCGACCGCCAGCGCGCCGGCGCGGCCCAGCGTGAACCGCGGCCGCACGATCACGGCCGCGGTCGCGCCCGCCGACACGAGCACCAGCGCCAAGGCGACGACTCGGTCGGCGTGGGAGGGCCGGCCCGGGTCGGTGACGGCGGGCGCGTCGACGTCGGCCGAGTCGGGCGGCACGGCCGGGAGTGTCGTCGGGTCCGGATGAGACGCTGATGAACGAGAAATGAACATCGGCGAATCGAGGCTACGCCTCGATTCGCCGGGCGGCTTGTTCCACCCCGGCGACGAGGTCGAAGCCGTCGCGGCGCTCGAGCCACTCGCGATTCCGGCGGTGCAGCGGATCGTGGTCGTCGTACCGGTTGAGCGCGACGACGACCGGCAGGCCGCCGAACGCGTCGACCGACATGCGCACCGCGTTGATGGTGCCCAGTCCCGAGTCGGCAACCAGGAGCACGAGATCGGGCGCGAGCGCCCGCGCCAGCGCGACGTTGTCGCCGTCTGCGGCGAGTGGCGAGCGCGGCCCACCCGCCCCTTCGACGAGGCCGACGTCGACACCCTCGGGCCAGCGCAGCTCGGCGAGCAGGTCGTCGACGGTGAATGCCCGCGCGCCGAGCGCGTCGGCGGCCATGGGCGGGGCGAGGGCGCGCCCGTACCAGCGGTGGGCCGGGCACACGTCGTCCGGTGCTTCGCCGCTCGCGGTCGCCAGCACGTCGGCGTCGGTCGGACTGTCGCCGGGGTCGAACGATTGCGCGGGCTTGCGCGCCGCGACGCGCAGGCCCCGGTCACGAAGCCGCGCGAGCACGGCCGCGGCGATCCAGGTCTTGCCCACCTCGGTGCCGGTCCCGGCGACGAAGACGACGCGCCCGGGGCGCGCCGTCACAGCGCGGCGAGCGCGGCCGCCAGCGCGTCGACCTGCGAGGGCGCGTGCGCGGCCGACAGCGCGACCCGCAGCCGCGACGTGCCCGGCCTCACGGTGGGCGGCCGGATGGCGGGCACGAGCATTCCCTGCTCGAGCAGCGCCGCCGCGGCCGCCAGGGTGCCGGCCTCGTCGCCGAGGACGACGGGCACGATGGGCGACGGATGCCCGGGCCGCAGCCGCTCCACGTTGGCGCGCAGCCGGGCCCGGAGCTCGCGACCCTCGGCCGAGCGGATCACGTCGACGGCGGCGAGCGCGGCGGCGGTGTCGGCCGGCGAGAGCGCGGTCGTGAAGATGTACGACCGGGCGCGGTTCACGACGAGCTCGGTGAAGCGGGCGGGCCCGGTCACGAACCCACCGAGCGCCCCGAGTGTCTTCGACAGCGTGCCGATGCGCAGCGCATCGACACCGGAGAGCGCGGGGTCCGGGCCGAGCACCGCGTGCGCCTCGTCGAGCACCAGGAGCGCACCTTTGCGCGCGCACACCTCGACGAGCGCGTCGACGTCGGCGACGTCTCCGTCCATGGAGAACACCGTGTCGGTGACGACCAGGGCGCGCTCGGCGGGAACCGTGGTGAGCACATGCGCGAGGTGGTCGAGATCACCGTGGCGGTACACCTCGACGTGGGAGCGGCTGAGCCGGCAGCCGTCGATGATCGACGCGTGGTTGAGCTCGTCGGAGCACACGAGTACGCCGGGCCCGCCGAAGGTGGTGAGCACGCCGAGGTTGGTCGAGAACCCGGTGGGGAACAGGACTGCGCGGTCGGCGCGCTTCCAGTCGGCCAGCGCCGCCTCGAGGTCGGCGTGGACAGGCCGCGACCCGACGATGAGGCGCGCCGAGCCGGAACCGGCGCCCCATCGGTCGAGGGCGGTGTGGGCGGCGGCGACGACGGCCGGGTGCTGGGTGAGACCCAGGTAGTCGTTCGAGGCGAACGACACAACCGGGCGGCCGTCGGGGGCGAGCTTCCCCTCGGGCCCGGCGGCGTCGAGGTCGCGCGGCTCACGCCAGCGGTCGGCGGCGCGGATGCCGGCGGACTCGTCGTCGGCCCAGGACCCCCAGCTCACGCCGCGGTCACCTCGTCGATGGCCTTCGCCAGCGCGTCGACGATCCGATCCAGCTCGGGGGAGGTGATCGTCAGCGGCGGCATGACCACCACGACGTCGCCGAGGGGGCGCAGGAGCACGCCCCGCTCCACCGCGGCCGCGCAGACGCGCCGGCCCCAGCGCAGGCCGTCACGCGGCGGCGCCAGTTCGATGCCGCCCATGAGCCCGCGTAGCCGCACCTCGTGCACCGCGGGGTGCGTCGCCACCCGCGCGTCGAGCAGCGCCTCCAGCTCGGCGGATCGGGCGCGCACGTTCGCGAGCACGTCCTGCTCGTCGAGCAGCTCGAGGTGGCGGCGCGCCACCGCGCAGGCGAGGGCGTTCCCGCCGTACGAATGGCCGTGGTACAGGGTCCGTGCCGAGAGGTCGGGGCCGAGGAAGGCGTCGAAGACGCGCTGGCTGGCGACGGTGGCGGACTGCGGGAGGTAGCCGCCGGTCAGCCCCTTGCCCAGGCACAGCAGATCGGGCCGGAGCCCGCATTGCTCGGACGCGAAGAGCGTCCCGGTGCGCCCGAAGCCGGTCGCGACCTCGTCGCAGACGAGGAGCACCCCGTGCTCACGGCACGCCTCCGCCAAGGGCGCGAACGTCGACGGCGGCGCCGTCTGCATCCCGGCCGCGCCCTGCACGAGCGGCTCGACCACGACGGCGGCGAGCTCGTGCGCGTGGTCGGCGATCATCCGGGCCGCGACGCCGAAGCAGTCCGGGTCTGCGAAGCCCGGCGCACGCAGGACGGGGAAGCGGAGCGGGTCGAACAGATCGGTGCCGAAGCCGCCCGCGCCCAGCGAGAGCCCTCCGACGGTGTCGCCGTGGTACGCGCCGCCGAACGCGAGGTACGCAGTGCGCCCCTCGACGCCCCGGTTCACCCAGTACTGGAACGCGATCTTGAGCGCCTGCTCGACGGCGGCGGCGCCGTCCGACGCGTACAGGACGTGCGGGCCGTCGACGGGTACGACCGGCGCCAGCGCTTCGGCCAGCTCGATCGCGGCCCGGTTGCCGTTCCCGAGCAGCGTGGAGTGCGCGACGCGGTCGAGCTGGTCGCGCAGCGCCTGGTCGAGCTCCGGGACGCGATGGCCGAGGGTCGTGACCCACAGCGACGAGATGGCGTCGAGATAGCGCCGGCCGTCGACGTCGATCAGCTCGTGACCCGATGCCGACTCGACGATCACCGGCGTGTTCTCGGCGTAACAGGCCATCTGGGTGAAGCCGTGCCAGACGACGGCCGCGTCGCGCTTCGCCCACTCCTCCGCCGAGCCCACGGGGGGCGATGTTAGGTGCGGGTCCCGCAGCCCCGCCGGGGCACGAGCGCCGGCACGGTACGGTCACCCGTGTGAGCGAACCGGCGGAGCGAACACTGCCGTACGACGTCGATGCCGTCGTGCACGCGGTCGACACCGGGTATCACGAGTGGCTGGCCACGCTCCGCGAGCTCGTGCGGATCCCGAGCGTCAGCGGCGACCCGGCGCACGCCGTCGACGTGGAGCGCAGCGCCGACGCCGTCTCCGCCGCCCTCGAGGTTGCCGGCCTCGAACAGGTTCGCCAACGGGACGTCGACGGTTCGCCGCCGTACGTGCTCGGCGAATGGGTGCATCGGGACGACGCGCCGACCGTCCTGCTGTACGCCCATCACGACGTGCAGCCGCCGGGAGTGGTCGAGAACTGGACGTCGGACCCGTTCGAGCCCCGTGAACGTGGTGGTCGCATGTACGGCCGGGGCAGCGCCGACGACAAAGCGGGCGCGGTCGCCCACGCCGCCACCGTGGCGGCGTGGCTGCGCACCGTCGGCGAGCTGCCCTGCAACGTCCGCGTCCTCGTCGAGGGCGAGGAGGAGATCGGGTCGCCCCGGCTCGAAGCGTTCCTCACCAAGTACCTCGACGAGCTGGCGACCGACGTCCTCGTCCTCGCCGACGCCAGCAACTGGAAGGTCGGCGTCCCGGGCCTGACGTACTCGCTGCGGGGCATCGCGGGCGTCGACGTGACGCTGCGCGCCCTCGACGGTCCCGTCCACAGTGGCATGGCGGGTGGCGTCGCGCCCGACCCTGCGATGGCCCTGGCGACGGTGGTGGCGTCGCTGGTCGACGAGCACGGCGACCTCGCCGTCGACGGGTTCGCCGACGACGCCACCCCGCTCACCGACGACGAGCGGGCGCGCATCGCGCGCCTCCCCGACACGTCGGAGGAGCTTCGACAGGGGTGGGGCGTGCGACCCGGGGTCGAGCTCGCGGGAGACCAGGCCGTGAGCGTCTACGAACGGTTGTGGCGTCGGCCGTCGGTCGCCGTCATCGGCTGGGACTCACACCCGATTGCAGGGTCGTCGCCGCAGATCGTGGCCCGCGCCACGGCCCGCCTGAACATCCGCCTCGCGCCGGGCCAGGACCCCGAGCGCGCGCACCGGCTGCTCCGCGACCACATGGGTCGATTCCCTTCGCGGAGCCGTTCGCGGCCGCTTTCGGCGGCATTCCCGCGCTCCTGCTCGGCCCGTCCGACCCCAGCAGCCGCATCCACGGCGAGGACGAGAGCCTCCACCTCGACGACTGGCGCAAGCTCATCGTGAGCCAGGTCCGGTTGCTGGCCGAACTCCCGGAGGCGGCGCCCAACCTCTAGACCGGGCTTACTCGTTTGGAGTGGGCTCCGTCCCGAGGACCTCGGCAAGCTCGTTGCGGCCCGAGACGCCCAACTTGGCGTACGCGGACCGCAGGTGGGCGTGCACGGTCCGCACCGAGACGAACAGCTGCTCGGCGACCTCCTGATTCGACAGGCCCCGCGCCGCGAGCGTTGCGACCTCGCGTTCGCGGGCGGTGAGATCATCCTCGTGGTCGGCCCAAGCCAACGCCGACGTCGTGGCACCGTCGCATCGGGTCATGAACGCGTCGGCTTTGTTCGCTGACGCCGCCGCGCTCGTCCGCCGGCCCTCTGCCCGATGGGCTGCCGTCGCCGCCGCGGCCGCCTCGGCCGCGTAGAGGTCGAGGCCCATGTCGGCGAACTCGGCGCCGGCAGCATCGAGCATGACGCCGTCGCTACGCGCCAGACCCTCCGCGTGCGCGGCGAGCTCCGGGACGAGCCTGCCGTCGACGACCTCGGCGAGCTCGTGCAACCGGCCGACTGCGGCATCCGGCCGCCCGAACCGAGCGAGGTCGTGGAGCGCCAGGGCCTCGAACAACCACTGCTCGCCCCGCGCCGCGGTGCTCGCCGCCTCCCGGGCGTCTCGCTCGGCCGTCGAGCGCTCGCCCCGCGCCATGGATACCCAACCGCGAGCGCGCGCGAGGTCCATGTCCCAGAGCCGGCCGAGCGACGCACTGGCGGCGTGGGCCTTGCGCAGCGCGCGGCTCCCCAGCTCCACGTCACCGAGCAGCGCCGCCGCCATGCTCAGGTACGTCAGCAGTCCGCGCAGGAAACCGCCATCCTGCTCCCCGAGTACGAGCTCTCCCTCTTGGAGCTGCACCATTGCGCTTCGGGCATGCCCGCGTAGCAACGCGATCAAGCCCGAGATGAGGCACCAGCGCGCGCGTGACGCATCGTCGCCGTGCTCGAGGGCATGGCTGTACCCGTTTGCGGTCACGGACTCCGCCTCGTCGAGCCTCCCGGCAAGGGACAGCGCACGTGCCTTGGCCATTCGCAGCAGCACACCGACAGCAGGCAACTCACCGGAGTGCTTGTCCGCGATCGCGACCGCCGTGTCGGTCTCCCGCACCGCGAGTTCGAGCTGCCCCGCCGCGGTCCATGCGACGATGGCAGCGAGCGTGGCGCGGGCCCGAGCCGGCTCCGACAGCCCGCGATCCTGCAGCGCAGTCGTCGCCGCGTTGACCGCTTGGCCCGAGGTCTCGGCCGATGTGACGCGGATGAGCGCACGAAACGCATCCAGCTCGTCCTTGGCGGCGCGGTCGGTGACGCGTGCCGCGGCGCGCTGCACGGCCTCGTCACCGTCGCCGCGACGATTGAGCGCCCACACGAGGATGCCGCCGAGCCCGGTCGCGAGCGCCGCACGTAGCTTGTCGGAGGCGGGGAGATCCTCGACCGAGCTCCACGCTGCAACCGCGTCGTCGAAGCGGCCTTGGTCGGCGAGTGCCTCCCCGAGCAGATAACCGGCCTCGAAGTCGGGGCCTGCAGTAAACGCCATGCGCGCCAACCGCTCTGCCAAGCCGGCTTCCCCGACGGCCCAGGCGCGACGCGCGCCCGCGACGAGTACGTGCGGATCTGACTCGTCGCCGATTTCCGCTCGCCAGGTCGCGACGCGGAGGAGCTGATTGTGTCCGGCGTCGTCGTGCGTCAGGAAGGCGTCCGCCAACCGACGTCGCACCTCGTCGACTCGCACCGCGGATGCGTCCGCGCGCACGACCTCGCCGAAGAGTGGGTGCGCGAGACGGACCTGCACTCCGCCGGCCTCCCGGCGTGAGCGGACCAGACCGCGACGTTCGAGCCGGGTGACGAGTTCGGGCGAGAACAGATCGGAGAGACAATCGTTCGGCACCGGCTCACCCACTGCGAGAACTTCGAGCGCGTCGCGTTCCACATCGTCCAGGGACCCCAGACGAGAAGCCACGAGGTCACGCAACCGCGGGCCCGGCTCAAGGGGCCCGACCCAATGCCAGAGGTCCTCGTCAGCGCGGAGGGACCCGCGCTCCAGTCCCTGCAACACGAGTTCGCGCAGGAAGAGCACGTTCCCGGCCGTCCACTGCGCCAGCACGTGCAGGGCCGCACGGTCGATCGGTCCTCCCAGGATCGCAGTGAGGAGCTCCGACACCTCGGCTTGCGACAAAGGCTGGATCTCGACGCGCACCGCCAGCTCGTCCTTCCACAACGCGAGGATCGGGTCGGGGACCGGCTCACCGGTTCGCACGGTGACGACCGCCGAGGCGATCCCACGCGCGACGAGCTGGTGGACGAGGACCGCAGAAACCCCGTCGACGAGGTGCGCGTCGTCGACACCGAGCACCCACTTGCCGTCGCGATGACGATCGAGGGACTCGATCACTGCGCGCAACGTCGCCTCACGGCCCCCACCCACCGCGTCCGCCGGGACGAGATGCGCGAGCGCGCCGAGCGGGATGGAACGCGCCGCGTGCGTCGCCGCGGCCCACTCCGTCCTCCGGCCTTCGGACCGGGCCGAGGCGATCAACTCGAGAGCCAGCCGGGTCTTCCCGACGCCGGAGTCACCGGCGACGACGATGCTCCCGCCCGCTGCGATCACGTCGCGCGAGAACGAGATCTCGTCGCCGCGACCGACGAGCGGCCAGCGGTCGAGAGCTTTGAGCCCCGCGGCTGGAACGGAAGCGCCCATCGCCACCCCGCGGCACGGTAGCGCGAGCCCGTCGAGCTGGATTCGGGGGGCTTGGTCGGCATTGCGCAGTGAGAAATAGGCATCGCCGTGCCGAGGCGGTCCGACGTCCCCATCCGTACGGTCGACACGTGGATCGCGCCGAGGCCCTGCTCGAGCTCCCCGACACGTATGCGGTCGCCCTGCGTCTACGGGATGAGGGACTCGAGCGCGGTGCGCTCGCGAAGGCGCTCGAGGTCGAGCCCGAGGCCGTCGGCCCGCTGCTGACCCTCGCCGAGGCGAAGCTCGCGGGGCTCATGGGAGGAAGAGAACGATGAGAGCGAAGTACGCGATCGTGCTCGTTGCCGGCGCGGCGGCCGTGGCCGCGGCGTGCACGCCATTGAAACCACCGGCCGCTCCGCCGCAGACGTTCAGCACGACCTTCGCCTGCACGAAGAGCGCGCAGACCTTCACCGTGCCGTCCGGCGTGACGACCATTCACGTCGACGCCTATGGCGCGCAGGGTGGCACCGGGGCCGCGTCGGCGGGGACAGCGGGTACGGGGGCCAACGGCGGGCGCGCAACGGCCGACGTCGCGGTCACCCCCGGCGAGACCCTCCAGGTGAACGCCGGCTGCAAGGGCAACGACACCGGCGCCGAGGTCGGCGGCGGCGGTGGCTTCAACAGCGGGACCGGCAGCGACGGCACGGGTGGCGACGCCGCGTCGCCGTGCTGCGGCGGCGGTGGCGGCGGGGGCGCGTCCGACGTCCGCCGGGGCGGCACCGCGTTGGCCGATCGCGTCGTGGTCGCGGCCGGTGGCGGTGGGGGCGGCGGTGCCTTCACGACCGGGTCGGCCGGCGGGGCCGGGGGGATCGGTGGCGGCACGGCCGGAATGGACGGCGGAAACAGCTCGGTGACCGGTGGCAACGGTGCAACGCAGGCCGCCGGAGGCGCGGGAGGCGCGGGTGCGGGCTCCGGGTCCGCGGGCGACCTCGGGCGCGCCGGCGACGGTGGCGGGATCGGCGGCAGCGGCGGCGCCGGTGGTGGCGGCGGCGGCGGCCACTACGGCGGTGGTGGCGGCGGAGCCAGCGGCGGCGGGGGCGCCGGCGGTGGTGGTGGATCGGGCTTCGGCCCCGCAGGCACCGTGCTCACCGCGGGTGTCCGCAGCGGTGATGGCGCCGTGACGATCACGTACACGAACTGACCGATTTCACACGAGGCAAAACAGGAGGCAGCGATGAGTGCACCGGCGACGCAAGTGGCGAGGCAGACACTGCCCTCGTCGGCCAAGGTCTGGGTGCTGGCGGTGTTGTCGTTCTTGTTCTTCGAGTTCTCGTCGAGCTCGACGGTGAACGGCGAGACCACGAGCGAGACCAACATTGTCATTCCCTTCGGTCTGATCTTCGCGGTCTGGTGCTTCTTCACGATCCGTGGCGTGGCGCGGCAGGCGCGCGAGACCGGGCAGCCGCTGCCGCGTGCATACCGGTTCGCAGGCGTGCTTTCTGCTGTCGGCGTGGCCTGGCTCGTGCTCTTCAGCTTGAAGGAAATGGTCTTCTAGATGCGCCCCCGCAACACCACAGCACCCGTCCTGCGACGCGTTGCATCGATGTGCGGGCTCGTTGTCGCACTTGTCGGCGTCTTGGTCGTGCCTGCCGCAGCGACTGCAGGCGCGCGGTCGAGCGCTACGGGAAACATCGACAATGGCCCGTACCACGTCGCCTTGGGACCCGACGGCAACATGTGGTTCACCCATCCCGATAGTGACCGCATCGGCCGCGTCACGACCGGGAAGAAGACCCGAGTGAAGGAGTTCGGCGCGGGCATTACACGTGGCGGCGGCCCGGAGGGCATCACCGCCGGGCCGGACGGCGACGTGTGGTTCACCGAAACCGGCGGCGACCGCATCGGACGGATCACGCCCGGGCAGAAGCCGCAGACGACCGAGTTCAGCGCCGGCATCACCCGCTACAGCACCCCGAAGGGGATTACTGCCGGACCCGACGGCAACCTGTGGTTCACCGAGTTCGGCGGCAATCGCATCGGGCGGATCACGCCAGGCGGGGAGGTCACCGAGTTCGCCGCCGGCATCACACAAGGCAGCAGTCCGCAAGGCATCACCGCCGGACCCGACGGAAATCTCTGGTTCACGGAGGAAACGGCGAGCCAGATCGGACGCATCACCCCGACCGGCGAGGTGAGCGAGTTCAAGGTAAGCGCGCCCCAACCCGAGTACATCGCGGCGGGGCCCGACGGCAACCTGTGGTTCACAGAGAACGAAGACGGCGTTGGCCGCATCACTCCCGCCGGCGAGGTAACGGAGTTCCGCGAGGGCATCTCTGGCACCGGGTTGAACGGCATCACCGCGGGACCCGACGGTTACCTGTGGTTCACCGCGACCGGTACGGGCGACATCGGGCGCGTCAGCACGGCCGGCGAGATGAACGACGACCTCGGCGGCGTGCTCGATATCGACAGCCTGCCCCTGGGCATCGCAGCAGGCCCCGACGGCAACGTCTGGGTCGCCGAAGCCGGAGGGAACGCTGCTCGGCGCCGAGGTCACGCAGGGCGGCGCGGATCTTCTCGGCTGCGGCGTCGAGCGAGCCCTCGGGCGGGCTGTGGTCGGCGTGCGCGAACGACAGCTCGCCGGCCGAGTTGATCGGCACGACATGAAGGTGGGTGTGCGGGACCTCGTCGCCGACGATCATCACGCCGATGCGCCGCGGGTGGAACGCCTGCTCCTGCGCCTTGCCGACGGTCTGCGCCACCGTGAACAGGTGACGGGCGAGGACGGGATCGAGGTCGATCCAGTGGTCGACTTCCCGCCGGGGCACGACGAGCGTGTGGCCCGGGTTCATCGGCGCGATCGACAGGATCCCGACGCACTGCGGATCGCGCCACACGAAGACGCCGGGGATCTCGCCATCGATGATCTTCGTGAAGATCGACGGCACGGCTGCAGGCTACCCAGCCGCCGCGGCGCGCACCGCGGGCGCGACATCCGCCATGAAGCGCTCGAACGTGGCGATGGTTCCGAAGTCGTGGAATTGGAGCACGAACCCGCGGGCGCCGAGCTCGACGTCGGCGACGAGTGCATCGGCGACGTCTGACGGCGAACCGGTCACGACGCCGCCCCAGCCGCCGAACCGGCGCTGCACGAGGGCAGCCACCTCGTCACGGTCGGCGTCGTTCGCAGCCAGCCCGACCGGGTGCTGCACGGAGACGCGGGCGTTGCCGGCTTGTGGGCGTAGCTCGGCGAGCCGGTCGGCGGCGTACGACGGGCAGTTCCACCAGTCGGCGAACTCGCGGACGAGCGGCATCGTGAGCTTCGGGCCCGCGCCGCCGATGTGGACCGGGATCTGGTCCTGGACCGGCACGGGCCGGCCGACGGCGCCTTCGAGCCGGTAGTGCGCGCCCCAGTAGTCGAACGGCTCGCCGGCGAACATGCGCGGCAGGATCTCGAGCGTCTCGCGCAGTCGGGCGGCGCGCTCCGGCGCAGGACCGGCGTCGATCCCGAAGGCGCGGAGCTCGGCGTCGACCGACCCCCAGCCCAGCCCGAGCTCGAGCCGTCCGCCGCTGAGCACGTCGAGCGTCGCCGCCATCTTCGCCAGCACCGCGGGATGGCGGAACGGGTCGCACGTCACCAGATGGCCGAGTCGGATGCGCGTCGTGCGGACGGCGAGCGCGGCGGACAGCGTCCAGCCCTCGAGCGTGTCCCACTCGGGCGCGGCGGGCGCCGCGAGATGGTCCATGAGCCAGACCGAGTCGAACCCGGCCGCCTCGGCCGCGAGCGTCCGCTCGAGGATCGTGTCGAACGACATCCGCAGCTGCGGGAGGAACACGCCGAACCACACGCTGACGTCGCTGTCAGTCGACACTCTCCTCTTCCTCGCCCTCGCGAGCTCGGGCTTTGCGGCGGTGGTCGGCAAAGCCGCCACCGCCGCGGGGACGTTAGCGTGACCGCATGGAGCTCAACGGAGCGGTTGCCCTCGTGACCGGCGGCGCGAGCGGCATTGGCGCGGCGACGACCGACCGGCTGCGCGACGCCGGCGCTCGTGTCGCCGTGCTCGACCTGCAGGCGAAGGACGGACAGGGCGAGCTGGCCGTGAAATGCGACGTGGGCGACGAAGGCGAAGTGGTCGCGGCCGTGCAGCAAGTCGTCGACGAGCTCGGCCCGCCCAGCGTTGCCGTGCTCGCCGCCGGGATCGGCGGCATGTCGCCCATCCTGCAGATGAGCGCGGACGAGTGGGACCGCGTTCACCGCGTGAACATTCGCGGCGTGTTCCTGTGCTTGCGTGAGACGGCTCGGGCGATGGTGGCGGCCGGGCAGCCCGGGGCCATCGTCGCGACCGGATCCGTCTCGGGGATCGTGAGCGACCGCGGCATCGTCAACTACTCGACGTCCAAGGCTGCGGTGCACCAGCTCGTACGCGTCGCGGCCGCCGAGCTCGGTCATCACGGCATCCGCGTCAACGCGATCGCGCCCGGCTGCACCGACACGCCGATGTTCGCAGCCACCGATCAGCTGCCTGGGTATCGCGAGCTCGTCTCGGAGCGAGCGGCGCTCGGGCGCCTGGGAACCGCGGACGACATCGCGAGCGCGATCGTGGCATTGGTCGAGCTCGATTGGGTGACCGGTCACGTGCTGGTCGCCGACGGCGGCATCACGCTCCGGAGCCCGCTCGATCCCACCGACATGCTCGAGGGTGCCTGAGGTGGCGCACGTCCACCACAGCGCGGTCTACGTGCGCGACGTCGACGCCAGCCTTCGCTTCTACCGCGACGGCCTTGGCCTCCAGGTGCTGATGGACCACGAGTTCGACGGCGACTGGCGCACGCTGTTCGACGCGCCCGGCGACCGACTGCGATCCGTTTTCCTCGGCGATGCCGACTCGCCCGACCGAGGGATCGTCGAGCTGGTGACGTTCATCGGCGCGCCGGGCGACGGCGACGCGCCGCCACAAGCCCCACCCCGTCCGGGCTTCTTCCTCCTGTCGTTCTTCGTCGACGTCGATGCCACGCTGGCGCGACTCGCCGCCGTGGGCCTCGACGGACCGGTGCGCCGGATCCAGGTCCCGGCTCCCGGTGGCGACGTCGAGATGGTCACGCTGCGCGATCCCGACGGCGTGCTCGTCGAGCTCGTCGGGATCGACGCGTCGGCCTGATCCTCCACGCGTTGGGTCAGAAACCTCGCGCCGAGCGCCGGTTTCAGACCCAACGGGGCTTTGGGGATCGGTTACGCGATCGTCGTGCCGCCGTCGACGGCGATCGTCTGTCCGGTGAGATGGGAGGCGCCGTCCGACAGCAGGAATGCGGCGACCGACGCGATCTCCTCCGCCTCTCCGACCCGTTGCAAGGGCACGATGCGCCGGATGCGCTCCTGTGCCTCGGGCGTCTTCCATATCCCAGCGGTCATCGGCGTGTCGACGCCGCCGGGGCAGATGCAGTTGACGCGCACGCCCTGCGGCCCGTACTGCACGGCCGCGAGCCGGGTCAGCGCGGCGACGCCGCCCTTGCTGGCGGTGTAGCCCGAACCGTACCCGTGGCCCTTGAGCGCGGCCGTCGACGCGATCGTCACGACCGCACCACGCCGTTCGACGAGGTGGGGCACGGCGTGCTTGATCGCGAGGAACGTGCCGGCGAGGTTCACCTGCAACACGAACAGGAAGTCGTCGAGCTCGACCTCGCCCAGCGGCTTCAGGTCGCCGCCGTGGAAGACGCCGGCGCTGGTGACGACGCCGTCGAGCCCGCCGAAAGCGTCGACCGCGCTCTTGACCGCGGCCGCGACCTCGTCTTCGTTCCCGACGTCCGCCGGCGCCGCGATCGCGCTACCGCCGGCGGATGTGATCTCGCGCGCGGTGTCCTCGGCTGCGTCGGCGGCGCGGTCGACCACCGTGACGGCGGTGCCCTCGCGGGCGAGCAGGAGCGCGGTGGCGCGCCCCATGCCGCTGGCGCCGCCGGTGATGAGCACACTTCGCGTCATGAATCGCGGACGCTACCCGGTACGGTGCGAACGTGAGTGAGCCGCCGCTCGTGGGCGTCATCCGCATCTATCAACTGGCGTGCAACGGCATGGGCTCGCCGTTCTACGGCGATCTGCTCGAGCGCATGGCCGACGACGTCGTCGCCGGTGGGCCGCTCGGTCGATTCCTCGCCAACCAGCTCGACACGAGCTACGAGGAAGCGGTGCCGCTGCGATTCCTGGGCGGCATCCATCGACTCGTGCTGGCGGGCGAGGCGCTCGAGCTCGCGGCGCGCTTCCCGTCGGTCGGCGGCGACGGTGACGCCGCGGCTGCGTGGCCGGCGCTGCTCTCGGTGCTCGAGACCCGCGCCGACGCCGTCCGCGACGCGCTCACCCGGCCGCCGCAGACCAACGAGGTGGGCCGGTCGGCCGCGCTCGTCGGCGGCTTCCTCGTCGTGGCGCGCGACACCCGACTCCCATTGCGAATGCTGGAAGTCGGCGCCAGCGCCGGGCTCAACCTCCGCTTCGACCGGTACTGGTACGAGTCCGACGGCGCGAGCTTCGGCGCCACGGCGTCACCTGTTCGGTTCGCCGGCCTCTGGGAGGAAGGGCGACCGCCGTTCGATGCCCCGATCACGATTGCCGAGCGGCGCGGGTGTGACCGCGACCCGATCGACGCCGGCACCGAGGACGGGCGCCTCACGCTGCTCTCGTACGTCTGGCCGGGCCAGACCGAGCGTTTCACGATGCTGCGCGCCGCGCTCGACGTCGCCCGCGACGTGCCGGTCGCGATCGACCGCGCGGACATTCCCGCGTGGCTCGGGCGCCAGGTCGACGAGCCCACACCAGGCCGCGCCACCGTCGTGTTCCACTCCATCGTGTGGCAGTACCTCACCGACGACGAGCGCGCCACGGCAGAGGCGGCGCTCGCGGCCGCGGGCCGTCAGGCAACAACCGACGCGCCGCTGGCGTGGCTGCGGCTGGAGCCGTCAGCCGACCTCACGCACACGGAGCTGCGCGTCACGACGTGGCCCGGCGGCGAGGAGCGACTGCTCGCGCGGTGCCATTACCACCTCGGCCCTGTGCAATGGGTGGCGTGAGGCTCACCCCCGGGACTCCTCAGGCGCCCAGCGTGTCGAGCATCGTGCCGAGCCGGTCGATGCTGCGCAGGCACGCGGCGCGAGAACCCTCCTCGTCGATGCGCGGACCGATGAGCTCGAGGTCGAAGCACCCTGCGTAGCCCGCCGCGAGCACCTGGCCGAGGATCCGTTCGAGCGGGATGTCGCCGTCCCCGGGGACGAGGCGGTTCGGCGTCGACAGCGTGCCGACCGCGAAGTCACTGACCTGCACGAGGTGCAGCTGCTCGACGCCGGACGTGACCGTGGCGGCGAGCCCGCGCTCGGCCCAGCACGCGTTGACCTCCATGCACACGCCGACGTCGAGTCGCCGGGCGAGGTCGATCGCGTCGGCGAGCGTGTGGACGAAGCCGATGTCGACCCGCAGCGAGTTGGTGTGCTCGATCGCGAACGGCACGCCACGGGCCTCGGCCTCGGCGAGCACCGGCGCCAGCGCCACCTCGAGCGCGTCCGCCGCCTCTTCCCAGGTGAGTGGGCCGGCGGGCCCCGTGGTGAACACGAGGCACTCGGCGCCCACGGCGGACGCGGTGTCCAGCGCGCGCACCAGCCGCTCGCGTTGGGCATCCCACCGGTCCGGCTCGGCGAGCCGGAATGGGCCGAGGCCGATGAGGTTCGTCACCCGCAGTCCGGCGTCCACGACGCGGCGCGTTCCCTCCTTCCAGCCGAACCGCTCGAGCTTCGCCACCGAGATCCCAACCTGGTCGACACCCGCGTCGGCGTAGAACGCGAGGTCCTCGTCGAGCTCCCAGGCGAAGGTCGAGATCGCGCTCAGCGAGACCCGGGGGTGCATCGAGACCGTCAGCCGAGCGTCAGGCCACGCGCCGAGCTGCTGCCGCCGTCGAGCGCGAGGTTCACGCCGGTCACGAACTCGGACTCTCGGCTCGCGAGGTACACGGCGGCGTACGCGACGTCGCTCGCCTCGCCGAGTCGCGTCAGGTGCATGCCCTCGAGGCGGGTGCGGCGCGCGTCGGAAAGGTCGGCGTCTCGCCTCTCGTTGAGCACGTAGCCGGGGCTGATCGTGTTGCACCGCACGTTGGACGCCGTGTAGTCGACCGCGATCGAGCGGGTCAGCGCGTTGAGGCCGCCCTTGCTCGCGATGTACGCGGCGAGGCCGGGGCTGGCACGCTCGGCGGCGCGCGACGAGATGTTGATGATCGACCCGTGCCCGACTTCGATCATGTGCGGTATTGCGGCACGCGCCAGCCACATCGGCGCAGTCAGATTGACCCGCAGGCTGGCCTCCCAGCTGGACGTGGTCATCTCGGCGATCGGGCCATCTGTCTCGTCGACCGTCGATCCCACCGCGTTGTTCACGAGGACCGTGAGGCCGCCGAACTGCTCGACGGCGGCGGAGACGAGCTGTGCGCACGCCGCTTCGTCGGACAGGTCGGCGGCGTGGAATGCGGCGTCGCCGCCATCGCCGGTGATCGCGCCGACGGCAGCTGCGCCGCGCCCGGCGTCGCGGCCGGTCACGATCACGCGGGCCCCTTCGAAGGCGAACGCGGTCGCGATGGCCTTCCCGATCCCGGAGGTGGAGCCGGTCACGAGCGCGATCTCCCCCTCGAGACGCACGGCCGGGACCGTACACCTCGGCCCTCTCGCGCCTACCCCGGGCCTGACAGCAGGGTGCCGGCGTCGGCGGGGGCGCGGGTGCGGCGCAGCGGCGCTGCCATCGAGGCCAGGGCGAACAGCGCCACGGTCACCAGCACGATCGCGCCCCCCGCCGCGAGCGCCCACTCCCGCGCCGCGGCCAAGCCGAGCACGACCGCGACCACACCGACGGCGGCCGCGCCGAGTGTCGTGGTCCGGAACGACCGCGCCACGACCCGGCTCGTGGCGACGGGCAGCACCATCAGCGCCGCAACGAGGAGCACGCCCGTGACGCGCATGGCGGCTGCGACCGTGACCGCGGTCAGCCCGGCGAGCAGCGCGTTCAGCGCGGCGACGGGGATCCCGGCGACCCGAGCCGCCTCCTCGTCGAGCGCAACCGCCACCAGCGCGCGGCGCGTGACGGCGATCGCGACGATGATGAGCGCGCCCAACGCGACAACCGTGTACACGTCGTTCTCGGTGACGGTGAGGATCGATCCGAAGAGATACGGCTGCAGGTTCGTGTTCGTCGCCGAGCGCCCCGCGAGCACGACACCGCCCGCGATCCCGCCGTAGAAGAACAGCGCCAGCGCCAGGTCACCCGACGTGCGTCCCCGGGAGCGCAACCACTCGAGCGCCAGGGCGGCGACGACGGCGACGACGAGCGCCGTCCACACGGGCGACGTCCCGAACAGGAGGCCGGCGCCGATACCGGCCACGGCGATGTGGCCGATCCCGTCGCCGAGCAGCGAGAGCCGCTTCTGCACGAGGAACGTGCCGATGAGCGGCGCGGACGCGCCGACGGCGATACCCGCGATCAGCGCCAGCTGCATGTACGTGGTGTCGAAGGGCCATGGCAGCGGCCACGGCATGCCCGGCATCACTCGCCGCCGTTCTCGGACAGCTCCTCGAGCCACCGGGGCAGGTCGTCGCGGTGCACACCGAGGCTCACGCCGGTGGCGGCAAGATCGCCCGGCTTCCCGTCGAACAGCACCTGGCGCCGCAACACCACGACGCGATCGAGGTCGTCGGCGACCGCGCCGAGCTCGTGCGAGACGAGCAGCACGGCGGCTCCGTGATCGTGCAGAAGGTGGACGAGAGAGTCACGGAACAGCCGCTGCGCCTGTGCGTCGACGCCGGCGATGGGCTCGTCGAGGATGAGGAGCTCCGGCTCGCTGGCCAGCGCCTTCGCGATCAGGACGCGCTGCTGCTGCCCGCCCGACAGTTCGACCAGACGATGATTGCGGAGCTCGCCGAGTGCCACCGACTCGAGTGCGTGCGCGACCGCGGCGCGGTCCGCAGCCCGGGGCCGCCGCCACCAGCCCTGCTTGGCCAGACGGCCGGACGCCACGACCTCTTCGACCGTCGCCGGGAGGTCGGGCGCGAGTCGAGGCCGCTGCGGCACGTACCCCAGGCGCCAGCGGTCGGCCAGGCGCCGGGGCGGATCACCGAAGAGCTCGACCCGGCCTGCCTGCGGCGTCAGGAGTCCCAGCACGACGCGCAGCAGCGTGGACTTGCCGGCGCCGTTCGGGCCCACCAGGGCCGTGAACTCGCCCGGCGCGAGCTCGAGCCCGACCCCGTCGAGCACGGGGACCGGATCGTGGCCGTACGCGAACGAGACGCCTTCGACGGACAGGACCGGTGCGGTGACGGAGGTCTTCATTTGAGATCGATTCCCATACTAGACGAGCGTGTGATAAGACTCGTTCTCATATGCGCCGATGGTTGATCGCTCTTTTGGCCGTCGCGGCGGTGGTCACGACCGTCTCGGGCGTCGCCCCGGCGGGCGCGTCCCGCAGCAAGGTCGACGTGGCGGCCGCGTTCTACCCCGTCGCCTTCGCGGCCCAGAAGGTGGGCGGGACGCGTGTCGACGTCACGAACCTCACCCCGGTCGGCGCCGAACCGCACGACCTCGAGCTGAACTCCGACCAGCTCGACCGGCTGCTCGGCGCCGAGGTCGCGTTCGTCCTCGGGCGGGGGTTCCAGCCCGCGGTCGAGCAGGCGGCCGACCGGCGCGACGGGCCGACGGTCGAGCTGTTGCCCAAGCTCGTCGACGCCCAGGGGAAGAAGGTCGCCGAGGAGGGGGAGGCCGGTGGTCTCGACCCGCACGTGTGGCTGGATCCCGTGTTGATGTCGCAGCTCGTCGGCCAGGTGCAGCGCGGCCTCGCCGCCGCCGACCCGAAGGGTGCCGCGACCTACGAGCGCAACACGCGATCGCTCCAGAACCAGCTGGCCGCGCTCGACGCCCGCTTCCGCGAGCGCCTGACCGGATGTGCGCGCAACCTCTTGGTGACGTCGCACGAGGCGTTCGGCTACCTCGCGTCGCAGTACGGCCTGCACCAGCAGGGCGTGGCCGGCCTGTCGCCGGACCAGGAGCCCGATCCGGCCCGCTTGGGCGAGCTCGCGCAGCTCGCCCGCGACCAGCGTGCCACGACCGTGTTCACCGAGGAGACGGTCTCGCCGCGCATCGCGCACACGCTCGCCCGCGAGGCGGGCGGGCTGAAGACCGAGGTGCTCAGCCCGCTCGAGAGCCTTTCGAAGAAGGAGCGCGACGCGAAGGCCGATTACTTCACCCTCATGGACGCCAACCTCGACAAGATCGCCACCGCGCTCGGCTGCCCCGCCCGCCCGTAGCATCGAGCTCGTGGCCAATGGGCACGGGCACGACCACGAGCCATTGTTTCGCCGGGCGGGGGCCCGCTACGCCGGACGGCTCCGCATTGCGTTCGTGCTCGCAGTGGCCTTCCTCGTGGTCGAGGCGGTCACGGCGTTCCTCGCCGGCTCGCTCGCGCTCCTGTCCGACGCCGCCCACCTGCTCACCGACGCCGTCGGCATCGGCATGGCGCTGGCGGCGATCGGCCTCGCCGACCGCGCCGGCGGAGACGAGTCGCGCACCTTCGGCCTCTACCGCCTCGAGATCCTCGCCGCGCTCGCCAACGCTGTCCTCCTGTTCGTCGTCACCGGGTACGTGCTCGTCGAGGCCGGCATCCACCTCGCGTCGGAACCGACGGTCGACGCCGGACCGGTGCTCGTGGTCGCGACCTTGGGGCTCGTCGTGAACGTGGTGTCGGCCCTGCTGCTGCGCAGTGGCGCGAGCCAGAGCCTGAACGTCGAGGGCGCGTACCTCGACGTGCTCGCCGACTCGGTCGCGTCGCTCGGCGTCATCGCCGCCGGCGCGGTCATCGCCCTGACCGACTGGACGCCGATCGACGCCATCGTGGCCATTGCGATCGGCGTCTGGATCGTGCCCCGCGCCTGGCGCCTCGCCGCGAGCGCGGTGCGCATCCTCATCCAGGCCGCGCCGGCCGGCTTCGACGTCGGCCGGCTGCGCACCGACCTCGCCGACGTTCCCGGCGTCGTCGACGTCCACGATCTGCACGTGTGGACCCTCACCTCCGAGATGGACGTCGCCAGCGCGCACCTCATGATCGCGGCCGGGACCGACGCGCACGGCGTGCTCGACCGGGCGCGCGACGTCCTGCGCGAGGACTACGAGATCGCGCACGCCACGCTCCAGGTCGAGCCCGACGACCACACCGGGTGTGCGGAGGTCGCGTGGTGACGGCGCGCGGGAACCGGCGGGAATTGTGGTCGACTAGCTGTCGTGCGCGCTCCCGAAACGTTGACCGCGTCCCGCCGAATTCCGGCCCAGTGGTGGCCGTGGTGCTCGACCGCCGCCCGGCTCGTCCTTGCGGGCGTGTGGGCGTGGGCCGGCGTGGCGAAGCTCGGCAACCCGGACGCCGCCGTGCGGGCGGTGCGCGCGTACGACGTCCTGCCCGAGGCGCTCGTGAAGCCGTTCGCGTGGGGTCTGCCGTTCGTCGAGCTCGCGCTGGCCGTGCTCCTGCTCTTCGGCCTCGCGACCCGTCCCGCGGCGTGGGCGTCGGTCGTGTTGCTGCTCGTGTTCATCGGCGCCACCGCGTCCGTGTGGGCGCGCGGCCTCCAGATCGACTGCGGCTGCTTCGGCGGCGGCGGTCAGGCGACGGCCGACTCCACCCGCTACCTGCGCGAGCTCGGGCGCGACGGGCTGTTCCTGTGCCTCGCCGTGCTGGTCGCGGCGGGAGCCCCGAGCCGGTTCGCGTTCGACAACCTCACCCGACCCGAGGAGCACTGACGTGCCGCCGCAAGGATCGACGTCCCGCCCGCGCGCTCGGTCCGGACGGGCGCGCCGGACTCCGGCGTGGACGTGGTGGGTGCTCGGGGGCGTGCTCGTCGTCGCCTTTCTCGCCGGCTTCCTCTGGAACCGCGGTCAATCGGAGACCGAGCAGGCCACGGTCCACCGACCGACGAGCACGGCGGGACGCAACGGCGGCGCGATCGTCGGCGACGCCAACGCGCCCGTCACGATCACCGAGTACGGCGACTTCCAGTGCCCGGTCTGCGCTGCGCTTCACCAAGCGTGGGGCCCGACGCTCGACCAGCTCATCCAGCAGGGGAAGGTGAAGTTCGAGTTCGTCGGACTCGGCTACCTCGACGGGGACGGCACCGAGTCGACCCGCTCCGCCGCGGCTGCCGTATGCGCGGCCGACGCCGGCAAATTCGTCGAGTACTACGACGTGCTGTACAACCAGCAGTCGCCCGTCGAGCGATCGGGCTTCCTCACCACCGACCAGTTGCTCAAGTTCGGTGCCGACGTCGGCATCACCGACCCGACGTTCACGAAGTGCGTGCGAGACGGCCGTTACGACGGCTGGGTGCGCAGGACCAGCGATGTCGCGTCCCGGAAGGGCGTCACGGGGACACCGACCGTGTTCGTGAACGGCCGGCAGGTGAACAACGCAGTGGTCGCCGACCCGTCCCGGCTGACGGCGCTCGTGAACCAGGCTGCCGGGCAGGGCTAGCGATCCGAAGCGAGCCAGGCGTCAGGAGCAGCGCGCGCAGAGCCCCACCAGGTCGACGCGGTGGCGCTGCGTCCGGAACCCGGTCGAGCGGGCGATCTGGTCCGCCGCCGCCTCGACCGACTGCTCGAGCCCGGCCGAGGCGGGGACGTCTTCGACGGTGCCGCAGTTGGCGCAGATGAGATGGTGGTGATGCTCGGTGAGGTCCTCGTCGAGCTCGTAGCGCGCGAACTCGCCGTCGGTGACGATGCGGTGGACGAGCCCGGCTTGCTCGAGCACGACCAGGTTCCGGTACACGCTGCTCTGCGCCAGACCCCGTCCTCCCGGTGACTCGAGGATCTCGGGGATCGTCAGCGGCCGGTCGGCGGCCGACAAGGCGCCGACGATCGCCTTGCGGTTGGCGGTCACGCGCTGGTTGGCGCGGCGGAGCCGCGTCGAGACCGTGTCGTGCAAGCCGTGGGAGAGGACCGCCGTCTTTCCTGCCATGCGCGCAGTGTACGGGCGCGAGGGTCGCGTCTTCGCGGGGGAGCGATACGTTCCAGTCGTGGACGCCACCGAGCGGTTCACGGAGCTCGTGCGCCGCCCGCCGGGCGAGGTCCCGCTCGACGAGGGTGCATTACTCATCGCCGCGCACGCCCATCCCGACCTCGACATCAGCGGCGTGCTCGCCGAGCTCGACGGCCTCGCCGAGAACGTGCCGAGCGCGAGCGCGGCCGATGTCGCGGGCGCGCTGTTCGGCGAGGGAGGGTTCGCCGGCAACACGCTCGACTACGGCGACCCGCGCAACTCGTACCTCGACGACGTGCTCGCCCGCCGGCTCGGCATCCCGATCTCATTGTCGGTCCTGATGATCGAGGTCGGACGCCGCTGCGGGGTGCCGATCTACGGCGTGGGGATGCCGGGCCACTTCCTCGTGCAAGCCGCCGGCGAACCGGACGTGTGGTTCGATCCGTTCCACGGCGGCCGGCAGCTCGACGAAGCAGGCTGCCAGGAGCTGTACGAGCAGCTCCAGACCGAGCCACGGTTCACACCCGCGCTCCTGCGCGCCGTCGACACCCGCAGCATCCTCAGCCGGATGCTTGCGAACCTGCAGCAGACATTCATGCGGCGCGAGCCGGCGTCGCTCGCATGGGCGCTCCGGCTGCGCCTCCGCATCCCCGAGCTGCTTCCCGGCGAGCGGCGGCAGCTCGCGGGGCTGCTGGGCGGAGTCGGTCGCTTCCTCGAGGCCGCAACCGAGCTCGACGCGGTCGCGGAAGACCTGGAAGGTGACGATGCCGAGCGCGTCCAGCGTGACGCGGCTGCCCTGCGGTCGCGCGCCAACTGATCGGCGGTACCGTGCCGTTGATGCGGGGCGGACGCACACTTCCGATGTTCCCGCTGGGCAGTGTCCTGTTCCCGCACGCCCAGCTGCCGCTGCACGTGTTCGAACCGCGCTACCGAACGCTCACCGAGACCTGCCTCGCCGGTGACGGCGAGTTCGGCGTCGTGCTCATCGAGCGCGGCAGCGAGGTGGGCGGGGGCGACACGCGCTTCTCGGTGGGGACGGTCGCACGTATCGCTTCCGCCGGGCGGCTCCCCGACGGCCGGTACCTCCTCGCCGCCGTCGGCACGCGGCGCCTGCGCGTACGCGAGTGGCTGTCCGACGATCCGTTCCCGCGCGCGGAGGTCGAGCTGCTCGATGAGTCGGACCCGCCTGCCGGTGCCGACGAGGTCCGCGCCGAGATCGAGCGCTTGCTCGTGCGGGTGCTGGCGATGTCGGCCGAGCTCGGGGACGCCCCGCCGGCGATCGACGTCGAGCTCGACGACGATCCCGCGCAGGCGGCGTTCGAGGCGGCGGCGGCGGCGCCGATCGGCCCGCTCGACGCCCAGCGCCTCCTCGAGCTCGACGACCCGGCCACCCGCCTCACCGAGCTGCGCGACCTGCTCGCCGACCACGCCGAGCTGCTCGAGCTCCGGCTCTCGGGCGCGTAAAGGGCCTGTTCCGATGCCCCGCGTGTCGGTTTAGCCTCGCGGTGGCGGCGGCTTTGCCGACCGCCGCCGCAGAGCCGGAGCTTGCGACGGCGCCAAAGGAGTTTGCTGATGACCGACCCCGAGGACGCCCGCAAGCGGGTGCTCGACGAGAAGGCGCGCGTCGAAGGGCTCATCGACAACCTCAAGGACGGGCTGGGCGACGGGGGCGAGAACGACCAGCTCTCCGAGCTGTCGGATTACGACCAGCATCCGGCCGACACCGCGAGCGAGACCTTCGAACGTGAGAAGGACGTGTCGATCCTCGAGCAGCTCGAAGAGGAGCTGGCCGAGATCCAGTCCGCCCTCGAGCGCATCGACGCCGGTACGTACGGCGTCGACGAAGTGACCGGCGAGCCGATCGCACCCGAGCGGCTCGAAGCCATTCCGACCGCGCGCACCAACGTCGACACCGAATCCGGACGCGAGCCCGACGGTAGGCTCCGGCGCACCGGTGCCGGGGAACCCGAGGAGTATTGATGCAGTTCGACATCGCCAAGGTCGGGCAGTGGTCCGACGAGCAGGAGATCAAGGTCGACGCCGAGCGCGCGAAGGCGTACGCCGCCGCGACCAACGATCCCATCCCCCAGCACCAGAGCGGCGAGCTGGCGCCGCCCGTGTTCGCCGTCGTCCCGATCTGGGACGTGATGGGCGGCGCGGTCGGTGCCGTCACCCCGCCGGAGGCGTTCCCGTTCGTCGTGCACGGCGAGCAGGACATCTACTTCCACCAGCCGATCGTCCCCGGCATGGTGCTGCGTTCGCGCGGCGCACCGATCGGCGTGCACGTGAAGCAGTCGGGCACGACGGTCGTGTCGCGCATGGAGACGCGTGACGAAACGGGCGCGCTCGTGAACGAGCAGTACACCGTCACGTTCTTCCGCGGCGTCACCGGCGGCGAGGGCACGGGCGAAGTCGCGCCTGCGCACCGCCTCCCGGAGGAGCTGCGCGGCACCGACCCGATCGCGATCGCGGAGCAGACCTTCGACAAGGATCAGACGTACCGGTACTCCGAGGCGTCGGGCGACACCGTGCCGATCCACCTCGACGAGGAGTTCGCCAAGTCGGTCGGGCTGCCGGGGATCATCATCCACGGGCTCTGCACGATGGCGTTCACGAGCTGGGCCGCGATCGGCGAGCTCGCCGGCGGCGACCCGACCCTGCTCAAGCGGCTGGCCGTCCGGTTCTCGAAGCCGGTGCTGCCGGGCGAGACCGTCGCGACGCAGTTCTGGAGCACCGGCGAGCGCGACGGCAAGACCGTCTACGCGTTCGAGACGACCAACCCCGCCGGCGAAGCCGTCATCAAGGACGGCGTCGCGGAGATCGCGATCTGAGCGTCCGGCTGCGGCTGTTCGCCCAGGCGCGCGAGGCCGCCGGCCGCGCCGACGACACCTTCGACGCCGCCACGCTCGGCGAGCTGCTGGCGGCGGCGGGGTCCGTCTACGGCGCGCCGTTCCGTGCGGTGCTGCGGTCGGCGCGCGTGTGGGTCAACGGTGACGAGCCGGAGC
>WNFU01004743.1_pt1 | contig 25804 bp, 20 predicted proteins | sample 5400121 | NCBI WGS metagenome assembly WNFU01 (sample SAMN13153360, study PRJNA577476) | soil metagenome | isolation source: 100 cm soil or saprolite under grassland replicate 1 | place: USA:California | collected 2016-06-15 | reverse complement strand
CAACGCGTCGAACTTGGTCTGCTGCTCCGGTGTCAGGTTGTTGCGAATCGCCGCCACCCACTGATCTGCTTCAGCCTGAAACCCGTCCATCTCGGCGCGGATACTGTCCATCCGCGCGCGCTGCTCCGGTGTGGGCTCCTGTCCCGGAGTGAAGCCGCCTCCCCCCGACGCCATCATCTGCTGCCGGATCGCCTGGCGGCGCGCGGCGGCGTCTTTCATCACACCGTTCAACGCGGTGTAGGCGGGCGTGATCTTGGTTCGCTGCCCAGCGTTCAAACCGATAGCCTGGCTCAGCGAGTCGATGGTCATCCAGTGATCGGGGGGCGGTTGGAACCGGCGCGGCGGCTCGCCCTGCGCGGTCTGCGCGACTGCGGGCGCCGCAGCGAGAAGAGAAAGGACGGCGAAAGCGGCTATACGACGCATGAGCACTCCAATGAATGAGGGTCCGTGCTGCTTACGCCTAGCGCGGCTTGACTGTTGAAGCTGGCAGGCGCACGCTTACGACCCTTCCAAAACCGGAGGCGTTACATGCGCCCCATGCTCATCGCTGTATTCGCCGTATCGCTTCCCATGGCGCTCTCTGCGCAAACACCAACCTTGCCACGCCGCCAACGGCTGGCGCTGCGCGAAGCGGCGAGCAGCTACAATCAACCGGGCCAGTTTTATTTGGTCGCAGCGACAAGGTCGCCCTACACGGTGATTGATGCGTACGCGAGTCGCGACTCAGCAGATTCCGCAGCTAGCCGCGCCGGCGATCTCTACCACGTCTACGGACCCTATACCGGACCTGCCACCGCCGATCCCTGGCAGGTGCTGTCGATTACGGTCCGAGTGCGCACCGACAGCGGCGAACGCACCCTCGAGTACGATCCGCGGAAGGTGGACGCAGTGTTTCTCAGTACGAGCGCGGTGCGGAAGTTCTTGATTCCCTACTACACGCGCGTCTATGGACCCGTGGTGGCCGATTCATTTGCCACCATGGTACTTAGAGTCCCAGTGCCGATTTGTCACGCTTTTAGCATCCCGTGCACGAACGACAGCCTGCTGTGGATGCCGACGACCCGTTACTGATGCGGCGGGACGCCGACGAGTCGCTGAAATGCGGAGTCACGGGCCAGCGCCCGAAGCTGGACATCTCGGCGCAGGTAGGGCCGCACATCGGGCGAACCGCGCAGACGAGTGGCCAACAGCTTCACGGCTGAGTCAGCATCGCCAAGACGCACCCTGGCCAAAGCCTCGAGATAGAGCAGCTCCGGGTCGTCCGGTGCGGCGGCGCGTGCTGCACTGATTACGTGATCGGCGCTATCCCTCAGGCCGGCGCGAGCAAGCACGCTAGCGGCGATCATTCGCAAGCGCGGCTCGGCCCACGCGCGAGTCGGCTCAGGCTCGATCTGCGATACGCTCTCCACGATACGCCATGCTTCCGGCACGTTGGTATGCACATCGGGTGCCCAGGCCAGCAAAGTCAACCGGCAATGCAGGAACAACCATTCGTGTGGAAAGCGCCTTCGCCCCGTGTCACACCACTTGAGGGCGTCTCGATAATGCTCTAGCTGAAATGAGGCATAGAACAGGCGGTACACGATCTCATTCGCGTTCATGAGAAACGCATCCGTTGCATAAGCCTGCTCCGTAGCAGAGAGCGCTTGCTCCATGTTGCCCTGAAACTGGAGCGCGCCGCTGAGTGTGGCCCACGCGCGGGCCTGCACTCGGCTGGGGATTTGTGCGGCGGCGCGGAGATCGCTATCCGCATCGGTCAGCGATGCGCCGGCCGAATCGTTGCGACCCTGCACGAACCACGTTCGGTACAGCACGGTACCGCGTAATTCGAGCGCCGCGGCGTCGTTCGCCTGCAGAGCGAGTGCGCGGTCGGCATGCGCTCGCGCGCGACGCAGCCATTCCGCAGTGCTGACGCCGGCCACCACTCCGGCGATCGGGCTGCTTCGCATCGGCACTCCGGCCAAATCGAACGCCAGCCAGCCGCGCAGAACGATCGGCTCCGTCCAGCGGGGATCCTCCCGCTCCGCTTGTGCCGCCAGTGAATCGGCCACGACAAGCCGCTCTTCCGCCGAACCCGCGCGGCCAAAGGTGACCTCGTCGCGCACCGCCTCCGCACGCTGGAGCAGCTCCCACGCTCGCGCGCTTTGAGTCGCCGCCCGGCTGGTGCGTGCGTGGATCTCCGCGCCGAGCAGGGCACGCAACGCGGCCGACACCTCCTCCGTCAGCGTATCCTGCAGCGCAAACAGCTCACCTTGGGGGCGTTCGAACGTTTTGCTGGCAAGCAGCGCACCGTTCGTCGGATCGACGAGACGAAAACCCACCCGCAGTCGATCCTGCGACGCGGAGATACTGCCGGCGACGATCGTGCCCACATCGAGGGATCGCCCAATGGACTCCGGCGGCACGGCATGGCCGCGGAATGGTTTCACGCCATCGGGCGAGATGACCCTTAGTGTCGGCACGCGCGCGAGCGCTTCGATGAGATCGTACGTGATTCCATTCGCGACGGGCCCGAGTGTGCCGCCGGGACTCAGGTCATCGAAATACAGCACCGCGATGTGCGTCGGATCGAGCGGCGGCGGCTTCACGGTTTTCGTGATCGCCCAGACGATCAGCGCCACCGCCGCGAGCCCCACGGCCGCGGCCGCGATGCCCCACCGCCGCCGTTTCGAATCGTCGGGCCCCGCACCTGTGAGTACCTGCAGCGCCGTTACGAATTCCGCCGCGCTGCTGAACCGGTTCACGGGATCGCGCGCGAGCGCCACGCGCAACATGCGCACGACCGCGACGGGCACGTCCGGTCGCCGCCCCGTCAGTGAGTCGATGGCGCTGTCCGGACCTGGGGTCTCTCCGATCAGCATCTCGTATAGGACCAGACCGAGGCTGTAGATGTCCGTCCGGCCGTCGAGCTCTGCCCGCCCCTGCTCCTGTTCCGGACTCATGTAGTCGACCGTACCCAGCACGACGCCGGGCACGGTGCGGCGATCCCCCGCCTCGCTGATGGCCTTGGCGATGCCGAAGTCGCTCACCAGCGCGTGGTGCTCCTCGAGCAGGATGTTCTCGGGCTTGATGTCGCGATGGATGACGTTCTGCCGATGGGCGTGATCGAGCGCCTCGGCGACTTCCTGCGCGACGCGCAAGGCGTCGGCGACCGGCAGCGTGCGGTCGCGGGCCAGGCGCTGGCGCAGCGACTCGCCCTCGACATAGGGCATAGAGTAGAAGAGCAGGCCCTGGGCGTCGCCCGCTTCGTGCAGCTTGAGGATGTAGGGGTGCTTGAGGCGCGCGGCGACCTTGATCTCGAGGAGGAACCGATCCGGACCGAGCGACGCGGTCAGCTCGGGGCGCAGGACTTTGATCGCGACCTGCCGATCGAGGGTCGGGTCGTAGGCGAGAAAGACGATGGACATCCCCCCACGGCCGATCTCGCGCTCAATCGTGTAGCGGCCTGCCAGTGCAGCGGCGAGCCGCGACTGAAGGTCGTCCACAGGCACTAGGATACGGCGCCAGGACGTGGGCGGTAAGGCCTTGGCTACACGCGGTTTGCCGACTACTTTCCGTGGCCCGATGCGGGACTTGTCGTTGTCACGCAGCCAGTTGCTGCTCCTCGCCGGCACGGCCAACCGGCCTCTCGCCGAGGAGATGGCCCAGCATTTGGGACAGCCGCTGTGCGCGGTGACGTTGCGGCGGTTTGCCGACGGCGAACTCTTCGTCAAGATCGATGAGAATGTGCGCGGGCGGGATGTGTTCATCATCCAGCCCACGAACCCGCCGGCGGAAAACTACATGGAGCTGTTGCTCCTGATCGACGCGGCGCGCCGGGCGAGCGCCGCACGCATCACCGCAGTGCTTCCGTACTTCGGCTACGCGCGGCAGGACCGGAAAGATCAACCGCGCGTGGCGATCAGCGCCAAGCTGGTGGCGAACCTGATCACGCACGCCGGAGCGGACCGCGTCCTGGGAATGGATTTTCATTCTCACCAGGTCCAGGGATTCTTCGATATCCCGGTGGACCATCTGTACGCGGCGCCGGTGTTCGTGAGCCACTACCGGACCAAGCGGCTGCACGATCCGGTCGTCGTCGCGCCGGACGTGGGCTCGGCGAAGATGGCCCGCGGGTTCGCGAAGCGGCTCGACGCGTCGCTCGCGATCATCGACAAGCGGCGCCCGTCGGCGAACATCGCGGAAGTCGTGAACGTCGTCGGCGAAGTCGAGGGGAAGGACGTGCTGATCCCCGACGACATGATCGATACCGCCGGCACCATCGCCGAGGCGGCGGCGGCGCTGCGGCGGCTCGGCGCCAAACGCATCTTCGCCTTCGCGACACATGCGCTGCTGTCGGGCCCGGCGGTCGAACGGCTGCGGGCCGCGCCGATCGAGGAAGTGACGGTGACGAACACGATCAAGATTCCGGACGAGAAACAGTTTGAGAAGCTGAAGGTGTTGTCGATCGCGAGCCTGATGGCCAAGGCCATCGGCTATGAACATTCGAATCAGTCGGTGAGTTCTTTGTTTGATTGATGATGCGACGCTATCAACGACGACGCTAGGAAAAGGCGACGATAGGAGAAGGCGAGTATGGCGCAGACAGTGGCTCTCAGTGCTACCGCACGAGAGAAAACGGGTAAGGGCGCGGCGCGGCAGGCGCGCTTCCAGAAGCAGGTTCCGGCCGTGATCTATGGCCACGGGCGAGCCACGCAGCCGCTGATGGTGGACGGGCTCGCGCTCGAGAAGGCGCTCACCGGCGTCGAGCCGGAGAGCACGCTCATCGACCTCACCGTGGACGGCAAGAAGGCGCGGGCCCTGATTCGCGAAATCCAGCGCCATCCGATCCGCCCCGACATCATCCACGTCGATTTCTACGAGATCAAAGCGGACGAGAAGATCACGCTCAAGGTCCCCGTGCACCTCGTGGGAACGCCCGACGGCGTCCGCAACGCGGGCGGCGTGCTCGATCAGGTGACGCGGGAAGTCGAAATCGAAGTGCTGCCCGAGGACATCCCGGACCGCGTCGAGCTGGACGTGACCGCGCTCAAGATCGGTGACTCGCTCCACACGCGCGATCTGACGATCCCCAAGGCCGTCATCCTCACGGGCGCCGATCTGACGATCGCGACCGTCGTACCGCCGCGCGCCGAGGAAGTCGCCGCGCCGACGCCGGAAGCCGCAACCGAGGTCGCCGAGCCCGAGCTCATCCGCAAGGTTCGCGAGGGCGAGGAAGGCGAAGAAGTCGAAGGGGCCCCCGCACCCGAAGGCAAGGCTGCGCCCAAAGCAGAGGAGAAGCCCAAGGGCAAGAAGGAAGAGTAGTCCTTGCGCGCCGTCGTCGGCCTGGGCAATCCGGGTCCGGAATACGCGGCGACGCGCCACAATGCCGGCTTTCTCCTGGCCGACGCCGTCGCCGAGCATTGGCAGCTTCCTCCCTTCCGTCGCGCCGAGCGCGCGCGCGCGACGGAAGGCACGGTGGCCGGCGTTCCCGTGCGCATTCTCAAGCCCACGACGTTCATGAACCGCAGCGGCGCGGCGCTCGCCTCGCTCCGCGCTGATCCCGCGTTCACGGCATCACGCGATCTGCTCATTCTGGTCGATGACTTCCAAATCCCGGTCGGCACGTTCCGCTACCGCCCGGACGGCTCGGCGGGCGGGCACAACGGCCTGAAGAGCATCGAAGGGGCCTTGCAGTCTCAGCAGTACGCTCGACTCCGCGTGGGTGTCGGCCCGCTGCCCGATGGCACCGGGGACTGGGCGGATTACGTGCTCAACCCCTTCGAACCGTCCGAGCGCGAGCAGGTCGACGCGTTGACGCCAGCCATGATCGAGGCCGTCGAGAAGTGGCTCAAATCATGACGTGCGTCGTGCGTGGTGCGTGGTGCGTGGTATGCTGCGCTTAGGAATTGTCGGGCTCCCCAACGTCGGGAAGTCGACGCTGTTCAACGCGCTGACGTCCTCAAAAGCCGCGGCGGCGGAGAACTATCCCTTCTGTACGGTCGAGCCGAACGTCGGCGTCGTCGAGGTGCCCGACCAGCGCCTCGAGACCCTCAACCAGGTCGTCAAACCCAAGAAGAAAATCCCGGCGGTCGTGGAATTCGTGGATATCGCAGGGCTCGTGAAGGGCGCTTCGCAAGGCGAAGGTCTCGGCAATCAGTTTCTCTCGCACATCCGCGAAGTGGACTCCGTGGTGCACGTGATTCGCGCCTTCGAGGACCCCGACGTGGTGCACGTCATGGGGCCGGTCGATCCGGTGCGCGACCATGACGTCATCACGAGCGAGCTCGCGCTGGCCGATCTGGCTGTGGTCGAGCGCCGCCTCGACAAGACGCGGAAGTCGGCGCGCGCCGGCGATAAAGAAGCCCAGCTCGAACTCACGCTGCTCGAGCGCGTCGTGCAGGAGCTGAACGCGGGGCGCGGCGCGCGCGAAGCGGGCGAACACGCCGACGCGGTCAAGTTCCTCCGGACGCTCGGACTGCTCACCGCCAAGCCGATCCTCTACGCCGCCAACGTCAACGAGGACGACCTCGCGACCGGCGGCGGCAAATGGATCGACAAGCTCCGGGCCGCGGTGCAGAGCCACCACGAAGACGCGGAGATCGTGCCCTTCTCCGCCAAATTCGAAGCCGAGCTCGGCGAGCTCTCGGGCGATGAGCGGAAGGAATATCTCGCGAGCGCGGGCGTCTCAGAGCCGGGACTCGACCGCCTGATCCACGCCGGCCACCGGCTCCTCGGCTTGCAGACATTTTTCACGGTGGGCGAGAACGAGGTGCGCGCCTGGACCATGCATCGCGGCGACACGGCGTACGACGCGGCGGGCGAGATCCATTCCGATTTTCAGCGCGGATTCATCCGCGCCGAGACGGTCGGGTTTGGGGAGTTTGTGAAAGCGGGCAGCTACAAGGCTGCCCGCGAACAAGGCCTGGTGCGCAGTGAAGGCCGCGACTACGTCGTGAAGGACGGCGACATTCTGTTATTCCGCTTCAGCGTCTAGCGCGTCCAGATCAGGACCGACGCACACGACCTCGCTCCGACGAAGCCCCCCGGCGTAAAGGTCGCGATTTGCGGCATCAAGCCCACGGACATGAAGGAACTGCGATACACTTCGACGGCCTGCACCTCGTCGATCTGGAGGTCATCGTAGTCCTGCTCCCGGAACGGCATCCCGTCGATTGCCACGGCGACCGCGCACAGGTTCCCACGATTCCACATCGCCGGGACATAGCCTTGTGGTCCTTCCCGCATCGTGATCCCTTCGCGAGCCAGCAGCGAGCTCAGCCGCACGAGGTGCGCGTGTTCGATGTCCTCTCTCGTGTAGAATCGCGCGAACCCGGAGTACCACTTCTTCCGGTCGTAGAAGCCCGCGAGGTTGCGTGAGAAATCGCGGGCCTGCGCCTCCACCACAACGGGGTCGAGATCGACCGCGGCGACATCGAGCAACACGACGATCTTCTTGACCTTGCCCCGCTGCAGCTCGAACGCGTACTCCTCGGTATTCCGATCCTGGTAGCTGACTCGAATGCGTTGCCGGCCGGCTGGAAGACCTCTCAGCTCGAAGCGACCCGTCGAATCGGAAACCACAAACCGTTGCACCACGGGCACAGAGATCATCACGCCGACGAGCGGATGACCATTGAGGCTGGATCCCGCGGTGCCGCGGATGGTCGCGGTGGTATCAACCTGCGAAACGAGTGGCGCCGGAGCACTCGCCGCGACCACGAGGAGAGCGGCAACGTACCACTGCGGGCGGAGCGACATGGGGCACCTCAGTCTAGCGGTTCTCCCGTGATACCCCTACCGCGTCCAGATTTCCACCAGGCCGCACTGCCCCGCGGCCGAGAGCCCGATACCCATCCACATCGACGAGCCGGCAGTCGGCAGCAGGGCATGACTCAAATCGGCCGGCGGCACCCCGCGGTAGACCTCGACACCGGCGACGTCGGAAACCTGAATCTGATCGTAATCCACTTCGCGGTACGCCACGCCGTCGACGCTGACGGGAACCGGGCAAATCACGCCGTGCGTGACTCGCGTCGGGCGGCAGTCCTGATAGCACCGCGTGACGATGCCCTCGAGCGTGAGCAGGCCGCTGAGCCGCGTGGGCTTCATCTGCGCGATCTCTTCACGCGTAAAAAAGTGGCCGAACCCGTGATACGCCCGGCGCCGCTCATAGAATCCCGCCAGGTCGCGCCACAGGTTCGGCTGCCGCGCTTCCACGACGACGGGATCGAGATCGACGGCATCGACGTCGAGCAGCACGGAGATTCGTATCGTCCCCTGCCCCTCTAGGCTGAACACGTAGTCCTCGGTCTGGCGCCCTTCGTAGGAGACCCGGATAGCACGCTTTCCGGTGGGCAAACCGCCGAGGGCAAACCGCCCGTCTGCGTCCGTGACGACGAACTTGTGGACTTCGGGCGCCGAAATCATCACGCCCGCAAGTGGACGTCCGTTGTATGAGGAAATGGCCGTGCCGAGAATGCGGGCGGTGGTGTCGGAGAGTGCCTGCACCTGCAGTGACGAGGCGACGATCGCCACCGTGACAAGGAGCATGATCTACAATACACGCCTTCCCACGCCACGCCGTTTAGCTTTATCGCTCACATAATCCCCTACTCGGTGCCTTCCACCGCACCGGGTCACCTATGACCAAAGGGAGGTGGCATGAGTCGTCGGTACGAGACGGTCTACATTTTTGATAGCACGCTGGACGAGCCGGCAATCACCGAAAAACTCAATCGTTTTCATGCCCTGCTCACCAAGGATGGAAAGGGCACGCTGTCGAACGTGTCCCATTGGGGCAAGCGGACGATGGCGTACAAAGTCAAGAAGAAAGACACCGGCTATTACGTCGTCGCCGAGTTCTCGGCGGCGGGTGATCTGCTGCCCGAGTACGAGCGCGCCGTGAAGCTCGATGAAGGCGTGCTGCGGTACATATGCGTCGAGGCCGCCAAGGAGCAGCCGAAGCCGGTGGTGGCTGCCCCCGTCGCTCCCGAAGAAGAAGAGCTGGAAGAGGAGGAAGCGTGAGACGTCCCGCCAAAACCTGTCCGGTATGCGAATCCGGCGCGCGCGTGCTCGACTACAAGGATGACCGCACGTTGAGCCGCTTTCTCACGGAACGTGGGAAGATTTTGCCGAGCCGCCTGTCCGGGATGTGCGCGCGCCACCAGCGACAGCTCGCCACCGCGATCAAGCGCGCGCGGCAGCTGGCGCTGCTTCCTTATATCAAGGGTCACACCGCATAGCTACGAAACAGTCGTGGTGGCGCCTACTGCTGGCGCTCACAGCGTTCATGCTGTGGGCGCACCCCAGCTTGGTGGGGTTGCCGTGCGCCGTGCTGCTGATCCTCGCGCCCGGCGGAAGCTCCACCTGGCGTCAGCCGATCGCGGCGATGATCGGGGCGGTGAGTCTGGCGCTGCTCGTCGTCAGCGGCGGGAGCGGCAGCCGCCTTGCGGCCGCGCAGAGCGCCTACATCGTGCTCGCGAGCGCGGCGTTCGTGTCCTTCGTGCTGCTCGAGCCCGCGCCGATCCTGCGCCAGGCCTTCCGGGCGATCGGGGCGGCCGGCCTCGCGTCGGTGGTGCTGATTCAGGCGATCTGGGGATCCGAGGCGTGGGGTGCGCTGGGATGGGAAGCGACCCGGCAGGCGAGCATCACGATGCGAACAATCGTGGAGGTCGCCCCCGATGCGTTCCCGATTTACGAGCCGATGGTGCGCTTCGTCAGTCTCACCTGGCCCGGCATGCTCGCGCTGCAAACACTCGCGGGGCTGGCGCTGGCGTGGCAGCTGTACCGCCGCGTCGCCGCGCTTGCATCGACGGAGAGCGCGCCTCCGACACGCTTCAGGGATTTTTACATGGGCGACGGGTGGGTGTGGGGTATCGTCGCGTGGCTGGGTGTCTTGATTCTGCCGGTGTCGAGCTTCGTACAGGTGGCGGGTACGAACCTGGGACTCGTGGCGAGTACGCTGTACGTGCTGCGCGGCGCCGCGATCGTCGTGACGTTTGCCGAGGCGTTCGGCATCTCGGCGCTGACGCTGGTGATCGTCGCCGCCGTGGCGGCGGCGCTCGCCGTGCCGTTGGTGTTCGTGCTCCCCGGCCTGTGTACGCTCGGCATCACCGATACGTGGTACCAATACCGGCGCCGCCTGGCGGAAGCGCGCGAGCGGCAGCGGTCCAATACAACTTGAGGGCTCAAGTGATGGAAATCATTCTCCGGGCGGACGTGCAGCATCTGGGCAAGATCGGCGAGGTCGTGAAGGTCAAGGACGGCTACGCCCGCAACTACCTCCTGCCCCAAGGGCTCGCCTATCCGGCGACCGAGGCGAACAAGAAGAAGATCACCTACGAAGGCGAACGCCTGGTGAAGCAACAGGCCGCCGAGAAATCGGCCGCGGAGACGGAAGCCACGCGGCTCGCCGAGGTCCACCTCACCTTTGAGGTGAAGGTCGGTGAAGAGGAGAAGCTGTACGGCTCCGTCACCTCGAGCGACATCCAGCGCAAGCTCGGGGAGCTGGGCATCCAAGTCGACAAACGGAAGATCGATCTCGCGGAGCCGATCCGCGAGCTGGGAGAATACAACGTCGGGATCAAGATCCATCCCGAAGTGCGGCCCGAAGTGCGCGTCACCGTGGTGAAGGAGTGATCGCCGTCTATCAGAATGAAGACTGAGATCTCACAAGTTGTGGACGCCTTGGTGGACCGCAAGGCGGTAGATCCGGTAGTTTTGGACCTGCGCGGGTTGTGCACAGCCACGGACTACTTCGTGATCGTTTCTGGAACGTCGAACGCTCATGTACGGGGAATGGCGGAGCATCTCGTTACGGCACTCGCGCCGGCGGGGCTCGAGCCCCATCATGTGGAAGGACTGGCACAGGGGCGCTGGGTATTGCTCGACTATGTGGACTTCGTGGTGCATGTATTTCATCCCGAGCTGCGTGACTTTTACCAGCTCGAACGGCTGTGGGGAGATGCTCCCGTTGTGGCTGCAGGCGATTCATCGGGGAGCGCGAAAGGCTAGGCAGGCATGCGACGTACCGTGACTCGTCTGATTGTCGTGCTGGGACTCAGCATCCTCGCAACGCCCGCGGCCGCCCAGTACTTCGGTCAGAACAAAGTGCAGTACCGCAGCTTCAACTTTCAGTCGATTCGGACCGAACACTTCGACATCTACTACTATCCCGATGAGCGCGGCGGTGCGCTGGATGCCGCGCGCATGGCCGAGCGCGCGTACGCCCGCCTGTCGCGCATCCTCCATCATCAGTTCCAGAGCCGCAAGCCGATCATCCTGTACGCCTCGCAATCCGATTTCCAGCAGACGAACGTCGTCGATGCCACGGGCGAAGGACTCGGCGGCGTCACGGAGTTCTTCAAGCACCGCGCCGTACTGCCCTTCACCGGCTCGTACGCGGAGTTCGAGCACGTGCTGCAGCACGAGATGGTGCACCAGTTCCAGTACGACGTGTACAGCCGCGGCCGTCCCGGCGCCGGCGTGCAGACGCTGGTGGCAGTCAATCCACCGCTCTGGTTCATGGAAGGAATGGCCGAGTACCTGTCACGCGGACCGATCGACCCGGAAACGGCGATGTGGGTGCGCGACGCGGCGCTCGAGGGCCATCTCCCCTCGATCGAGGAGATGACGAACGATCCGTACATCTTTCCCTACCGGTACGGACACGCGCTGTGGGCGTATATCGGCGAGAAGTGGGGCGATGAGGTGATCGGGGAGATCCTCCAGAGCTCGGCGACGTCCGGACTCGAGGCCGCTTTCAAGCGGGCGCTGGGGCGCTCGCTCGAGGATCTCTCGAACGACTGGCGCGACGCGATCCAGACGACGTTCCTGCCGCAGCTGGGCGATCACTATCGCGCGCGCCGCATCGCGCAGCCGACGTTGACGCGGCGGCACTCGCGCGGGCGCATCTTCCTCGCCCCGGCCCTGACGCCGGACGGCAAGGACATCGCGTTCTTCGGAGACCAGGGCGGTTTCTTCGTCGATCTCTGGCTGGCGGATGGCGAGACGGGGCGCGTGAAACGCCGCCTCGTGAAATCGACGCAAAACAACAACTACGAGAGCCTGCGCTTCATCAATTCGGCGGGCGCGTTTTCTCCAGACGGGCGCTACTTCGCGATCGCCGCCAAGCGCAAGGACCGCGACGACCTGGTGATTCTCGACGTGAAGCGCGGCCGGGAAGAGCGTCGCATCCACGTCGGCCTCAACGGGCTGCAGACGCCGCAGTGGTCGCCCGACGGGCAGCAGCTCGTCTTCACCGGATTCAGCAACGGGTTCACCGATCTCTACGCGATCAATCGCGATGGGACCGGACTGCGGCGGCTCACCAACGACAAGTTTGCCGATCTCCATCCGGCGTGGTCGCCCGACGGCAAGACCATCGCGTTCGTGACAGACCGGGGCGGTGAGACGGATTTCGATCTGCTGCGCTTCGGGAATCTCCGGATCGCGCTGCTCCACCTCGAGACCGGCGCCATCGACCTGCTCGGGAACATGGACATCGGGAAGAACATCAATCCCCAGTGGGCCCCCGACGGCCGTTCGCTGGCGTTCGTCTCCGACCGCACCGGAATCAACAACGTCTTCCTGTACGACATGATCGACGGTCAGATCTATCAGCTCACGAACATGTTCACGGGGGTCCAGGGCATCACGCCGCTGTCGCCCGTGCTGACGTGGGCGCCGCAGGCCGACCGCATGGCATTCGTCTACTACGAGGACGGCCAGTACAGCGTGTACTCGCTGGAGAATCCGCGGTCGCTGCGCCGCTCGCCCTATCGCGGCCCCAGCGCGCAGCCGGTCGTGACGTTGTTGCAGGCGGAAGCTCCGCGGCTGGTAAACACGGCCGCCACGACCACCGCGCTGGGCGGCACGGGGGCAGCATCGACGCTGCCCACGACGCCCGCGGCGGCTTCGATTTATCGGTCGACGGCCGGATTCCGCCCATCGGCCCTGCCCCAGCCCGCGGAATCGGCGGCGGCGCGTCCGCCCGTGACCGTTCGCGCGTTGCTCGACTCCGTGACGCTCGCGCTGCCCGATACGAACGAATTCACGTTCCGGCCCTACAAAGTGCGGTTTACTGCCGACTACATCGCGCGTCCGACCGTGGGCTACCAGCGAGACAACTTCGGCCGCGGTGTGTTCGGCGGTACGGCAGTCGCGCTCTCGGACATCCTGGGAAATCACACGGTGGTGCTCGCCGGGTCGATCAACGGTCGCATCGCCGAAGCGCAGTTTCTCGGTCTCTACGTCAATCAGTCGCATCGTCTGAATTGGGCGAGCGGGTTCTCACAGGATCCGCTGTACTTCTACGGCGGCAGCGACTGGACGCGCACTGAAGATCCGCGCCGCCCCGGCGACAGCGTCGACGTGTTCTCGAGCAGAATTCGACGCTTCGTCGTGCGCGATCTGTTTGCCGAATCGTCGTACCCGTTCAGCCGCTTCAACCGCATCGAGCTGGGCGTCCACGCGGTCAACATCGCGGAGGCCAGTCTGGATCTGCAGACGTTCTACGACGCGAACGGCCCGTTCGATCAGCGGCTCGTGCAGGGTGGCGGTCCGTCCGCGACGTTCGTACAACCATCGATGGCGCACGTACACGACAACACGCTGTTCGGCTACGTCGGGCCGTTCGCGGGGTCTCGCTCGCGATTCTCCATCTCTCCGGCATTCGGCAGCTGGCAGTTCACAGCCGGGCAGGTCGATTACCGGCGGTACATCTTCTTTCGGCCGTTTACGATCGCCGTTCGCGGCTTGATGTTCGGACGCTTCGGGCGTGATGCCGACCGCTTCCCGGTATTCCTCGGCAGCACCGAGTTGATCCGGGGGTATACATCCGGTTCGTTCCGCAATCACGAGTGCGTCGCCAACCAGCAGTCGAACTCCCAAACCGGATGCGCCCAGCTCGACCAGTTAATCGGATCGAAGATCGCGGTCGGCAACGTGGAGTTGCGCTTCCCGCTGACGCGCAGTCTGGTGCTCGGCTTCCTGCCGGTAGGCTTTCCACCAATTGAAGGCGCGCTGTTCTACGACATCGGGATCGCGTGGGATGACTCGAGCACGGTGAAGTGGAACCGCAAATCGACTGAGGACCCGGTGTTGGTTCGGACGCCGTTGCGAAGCTGGGGCGCCTCGATCCGCGCCAACGTTTTCGGGTTGCTGATCATGCGTTTCGACTACACCAAGCCGATGAACCGGCAGCTCAAGCGCTCGTATTGGACCATCAGTTTAGGTCCGACGTTCTAACTCCGCTTCAATAAAACAGTTGCAATGGCCTCGCCGGTTGTCTATTTTGTCCGGCGAGGCCATTTGCCTATCTCACGCTTCCTTCTATTCGCATCGCTCACGCTCTGGGGCTGTGGACCACGAGCGCCGGCAGCTGGATCGTCTCAACAGCAATCGCCGCAGCGAGTTAGCCAGCTCCAGATCCTGGCGCGCTCGCCCGGCGTCGCCATTCGCCTGCCCGCCAAGGGCGGCACCCCGCAGCTCTATCGGTTGCCCCGGCTCACCGCGGTCGACGGAGTGCTGAAAGGCAAACTGCCGCCGATCGAGCGGGTCATCGGCCTCGATCCCGAGTCCGAGTTCCTGTTTGTAACGACCGCCAAACGCGAGCTGCTCGCCCTGGATCTTGGCAGCGGTCGCGTGGACACCGTGGGGACAAACATCCGGCAGGCCGCGCTCGGTCCGGACGGGACGCTCTACGCCGTCGATACGACGCGGCGTGTGATCTCGCTTTCGCGCCGAACGCGATTTACCTGGCCGCAGGTGCTCACGGCGCTGCCGCAGGATCTGTTCGGCGCGGCCGATCAGCATTTGGTCGGCGTGATTCCGCAAGATCGATTGCTGGTCGCCGCGGCCGACCAACCGGCCACTGTGCGGCCCATCGCCGCCGGTGGGGACGTCACCGCGACCCGCTGGGGCGACCTCGTCGCCGTCGCGAGCGAGTCGGGCGTGACGTTCTATGATCCGCTCGGCCGGCGCGATCCGGCGTTCGTGCGGCTCAGCGACGTGCCGCGCGCGCTCGCGTTCTCACCATCCGGCCACCGGATCTATGTCGCCCGGCGCAACGTGCCCGGACTCGCCGTCGTCGATCGCTACGAGAAAAAAGAGCTCGACGGCGTGGCACTGCCCGGTCCCGTCGCCGCGCTCCGTCTTGATCCGCTCGGCCGCTGGCTGCTGGCTCGCCCTGCCGTCGGTGATTCGGCGTGGATCGTCGATCTGCCGATCAAACGGCATACCGGCATCGTGCCCACCGAATGGAAGTCCGACCTGCCGGCGATCTCCCCGGACGGGATGCTGATCTACCGGCGCGGCCAGGATGTGGTGTCCGCAGGACCCGATTCCCTGACCGGGATCGGCAAAGTGACGGGCGGCGCATCCGATACCTGGGTGCTCACCACATGGCTGCCTCGCGGCGTGCCGTCGAGTACCGTGAGCTCCACGACATCCGACAGCGCGGGCGTGGGCGCGGAAGGCCCGCTGTACGTGCAAGTGTCGACGTCGCAGAACCCGGAGTGGTCGGGGCATCTCGCCGACGATCTCACGCGCGCCGGATTAGCCGCGCGCGTCCTGCCGCCGCAGCACCCCGACGACGGGTATCGCGTCGTGCTCGGCCCCTACGCCACGAGGGCGCAGGCAGAAGCCACGGGACGACGTCTGGGCCGACCCTTCTGGATCTATCAGCCCGGACAGTGACGAGCGCCCGGCAGTTGCCGCTCTCGCGGCTCGGTCATCTGGTTCCGCCGCTCGTCGACAACGCGGCATTGGTCGCGCTCGTAGCCGTTACGAACGATCCTCCCTGGGCGGCGAAGGCCGCGTGGGACATCGCGCGCATCGCCGCGCGCGACGGCCGGCGCGTCGCGCTCGTGGATCTATGCCTTGAGCATCCCGCGCTGCACGAGACGGTCGGGCTGCACGCGACGGAAGGAATTGTCGACGCGTTCGAATACGGTGTCTCGCTCAACAAGGCGGCCCATGAAGTGACGGGCGTATTCATTATCCCCGCCGGGTCCGAGACCGCACATCCGGCAGAGGTCTATGCGCACCCCCGGTGGCCCAAGTTGCAGGCGGGGTTCCGTTCCGAGGGGGCGTTGCTCCTCGCGCTGTTGCCGCTCACCGGACTCGCGCAGTTCTCGGCCGTGCCTGACGGCGCGCTCGTGCTCGCGCCCGAGGGCGTAGGTCCCGAGTTTGGGCTGCCACAGGACGTGCCGTTGCTGGGGGTGGTGCGCGATCGGTGGCTGCCCTCGGGTCCGCGGGTGTCAGCGCCGGCGATGACGGTGCCGGTTGCGGACGAACCGCGGCCCGGTATGCGACTGGCGCTTACCGCGCTGGTGGTGGCGGCCCTGGCGGTCGGAGGATGGGCGCTGCTCGCGCGAGCGCGCGAGTCGCTCGTCGCGCCGCCCGCCCAGCCTGTCGCCCCGCCGACTTCCTCCACAACCTCCACAACCTCGACAACCTCCGGCGCCTCCACCATCGCTCCACCGAAGCCGGTCGCCGTCCCACGCGATACCCTCGGCTGGACCATCCAGCTCGCGGCGTACGCCTCACTCGACAAGGCGCTGGCGCATGCCGATCGGCTCGCGGCGGATGCAGGTGTACCGGCGCTCGTGACGCCGGTCCCGCAGAGCGGCAGCGGACCCGTCTGGTATCGGGTACTCGCGGGCTCGTACGCGACACGCAGCGCGGCCGGCAGCGCGCGGGCGGATCTGTGGCATCGCGGGATCGCATCCGAAGGCGTCGGTGATTTGCTGCTCGCGCCGTATTCGTATCACGCCCCGGCGGGCGCGTCGCTCGATACGTTGCGGCGCCGGGGCCTTCCCGCCGTACGCTGGTCCAACGGCGTGATCCTGCTTGGCGCGTTCGTAGCACCGGAACAGGCCGCGTATACGCAAACCGCCCTCAAGCGCGCCGGCGTGCGCGCGAACCTACTCCCTCGCATGGGGAAACCATGAGACTGAGCAGGCTCGAGCTCTCCGGATTCAAGTCTTTCGCCGGCTCGGTGGAGCTGCCCTTCGATCAAGGCGTGACCGCGATCGTCGGACCGAACGGCTGCGGCAAGTCCAACATCTCCGACGCGGTGCGCTGGGTGCTCGGCGAGCAGTCGCCCCGCCTGCTGCGCGGCGGAAAAATGGAAGACGTGATCTTCCAGGGCTCGACCGGCCGCCGGCCCGTGAACGTGGCGGAAGTCTCGCTGGTCTTCGACAACTCCGACGGCAGCCTCCCGCTCGCGTATCAGGAAGTCGTCGTCACGCGTCGCCTGTCGCGTTCCGGACAGAGCGATTACCTGTTGAATCGCTCGCCGGTACGGCTGCGCGACATCCAGGACATGCTCCGCGGCACCGGCCTCGGCGCGGACGCCGCGGTCGTCATGGAAGCGAAGATGATCGAGGCGCTGTTGTCCGAAAAAGCCGAGGAGCGGCGGGCGCTGTTTGAGGAAGCGGCGGGAATCGGGCTGTATCGCGACCGCAAGAAGAGCACGGAGCGGCGACTCGAGGAGACGGCGGTCGATCTCGCCCGGCTGGAGGACCTGATCGCCGAGGTGCAGACCCAGGTCCGCAGCCTCGCCCGCCAGCGCGGCCGCGCCGAGCGCTACGGCAAGATGATTGAAGAGCGTTTTGGGATCGCCATGACGCTGGTGCGCCGGGAGATCGAGGACTTCGATCTGTCACTCGGCGCGCTCGGAGTCCGTGCGCGCGAGCTGGCCGAGCAGCTTCCCGCGGCCCGCACGCGACTCGAGGATGCCGAGCATCAGCGCGAAGCGCGGGTCCAGGCCCGGCACACGACCGAAGCGCGGCGCACCGAAGTCGAGCGCCGGTTTGGTGACGTCAAGCTCGAAGTGGGACGGCTCGAGAGCGACATCGCTCTCGCGGCCGAACGGCTGAGCAACGCGAGCCAGCGGCGCCAGACCGCCGCCGAGGAGCGCATCCAGGCCGAGCGCCGGGCGGCACAGACCGAGCGGGAGCACCAGGCCGCGGCCGCGGAGCGCGCTGCCGCCGAGCGTGATCTCACCGCTGTGCATTTGGCGCTGGGCGCGCGGACTGGCGAAGAGGACAACGTCCGCGGCCGGCTCACGGCGGAGCGGCTCGCGGTGCGCGAGCTCGAGGAGGCGCTGCAGCGCCGTGCCGAGTCCGCGCGGGCGCTGGAAATCGAGGGCGGCGCGTTGGACCGCGAGCGGAGCGAGCTGCGCGAGCAGCTCGCGCTCGTGGCCGAAGAACGCCGGGCGCGCGACGCCGCCGCCGAGGCCGCCGCCGGCGACGCGGCGGCGGCCGTGCAGCGCGTCAATCGCGATGCGCAAGCCGCAGTTCGGGCGGTGGAAGCACTGCAACATGCACGTCGGCACATCGGCACCCTGCATGAACAGGAGATGGGCGCCCGGTCTGCCCGGCGCCAGGCGGAAGCCGCGTTGGCGCAGCTCGAGGCACGGCGGGATGCGCTCACCGAGCTCGACCGCGAGCACGTCGGTCTGGCGCCCGCCGCACAGACACTGCTGAAAGCCCGGCTTCCGGGTGTCCTGGGACCGCTCGCTGATTTCGTCCGCACGAGCCGGCGCGACGCCGAGCTGGCCGAGCGTCTGCTGGGCGAATGGCTGCATGCGGTCCTCGTCAAAGATGCGACGGTCATCGAGGCGATCAGCGCCTGGCACGCAGAGACGCAACCGGGCCCGCTGGTGCTCCTGCCCTGCGTCCCGGGGCCTCGGCTCGGGGCCGACGGCCACCCGCTCAAGGACGACCTCCGCGTGGACGGTCCCGCGGCGGCCTGGGTTCGCGCGTTGCTCGCCGGCCACGAGGTAATCGGCGCCGGCGCGCTGCGCCGCGCGAATGGTGCGGTGTTCCTCGACAGCGGTTCGCCGGCCGCCGGACCGCTGCAGCGGCGCGCCGAGCTCGAGGCGCTGGAGAAGGACGTGCGAGAGGCGACGACGAATCTCAATCGCGCGCGCGCGACTGAAGAGTCCACGGTCAAGGAGCTCGCGGCCGCTGAAGCCGCGCTGACTGTAGCCGGTCAGGGCGCCGAGCAGGCACGTCGCGTCGAGCTCGAGGCCGGCGCGGAAAAGGGCGAAGCGGATCGCGGTCTGATTCACGCCCGCCGCGAGGCGGAGGAAGCCGCCACGCAGGTCGAGCGGTTGACCAAGCGGCTGGTGGAAGTCGAAGCGCGGCTCGGCGCGCTGCACGTCGAGCTCCAGGAGCAGGACGTCGAGCGCTTGCGCTCCACCGAAGAGCTCAGTGCCGAGCGCGCCGTGCTGACCGACCTCGAGGCGCAGCAGGAAGCCGCGCGCGAGCAGCGGGTGCGCTGGCAGGTGGAAGCCGCTCAGGTGGAGGCGCGGCTCGCCGCGGCGTCAGAGCGCGCCGGCCGCGCCTCGGACGACACGAAAGCGTCGAAAGACCAGGCCGGGGCGCGCGCCGAGGAAATCGCGCGCATCGAGCACGAGACGGCGTCACTCACGACCCAGCGCGCGCAGTGGGAGGATACGTTGCAGGAGCGCCGTCTGGCAGTGACGGAGCTCGACACCGCCGCGAAGGACGCCGAAGCGCAGGTGGGTATGGTCGACGCCGACGTCGGCCAGGCGGAAGGCGCGCTCGATCAGGCGCGCAAGGCGCTGGCCGCCCTGGGCGAAGAAGAGCACCGGTTGCAGCTCGAGCGCACGGAGATCGAAGGCCGCAAACGCGGGCTCGTCGAGCGCGTCGAGACCGAGTGGCGCAAGCCGCTCGACAACTTGCTGGCCGATTCACCGGAGGTGGAAGGCGACCTCGAGTGGCTGCGAGAGGAAAACGACCGGCTGCGTGGCGCCATCGACGCCGTTGGACCGGTGAACGCACTCGCCGTCGAAGAGCACGCCGAAGAAACAAAGCGTCTCGATTTTCTGCAGACACAGCGCGACGATCTCGTCACCGCCCGCAACTCGCTGCAACAGGCGGCGCGGGAGATCGATCAGACCGCCAAGACCTTGTTCCTCGAGTCCTTCTCGAAAGTGCGGGAGCACTTCCGGTCGGTGTTCCAGACACTGTTCGGCGGCGGTGAATGCGACGTGCGCCTGGCGAGCGAGGACGAGCCGCTGGAGAGTGAGATCGAGATCCACGCCGCGCCGCGGGGCAAACGCACCCAGCGGATCCACCTGCTCTCCTCGGGCGAACGCACGCTGGTCGCCGTGTCGCTGTTGTTCGCGATTTTCCTGGCTAAGCCGAGCCCGTTCTGCCTGCTCGATGAGGTGGACGCGCCGCTCGACGACGCGAACGTGGGCCGCTACGTCCGCCTCCTGGCGGAATTCAAGGATCAGACACAGTTCATCGTGATCACGCACAACCCACGGACGATGCAGGCCGCCGACGCAGTCTATGGCGTCACCATGCAGGAGCCGGGGGTCTCCACTATCGTTGGAGTCCGTCTCGGCCAAATGGAACCCGCCTAGGTTCCCCTAGGCCCCAATCCCTAACCCCTAGCCCCCTAATGATGCGGCGGTTCATCTGGCTCGTCTTCCTGCCTGCTGGGTTGGCAGCGCAGCGGCCCGCCGCTTCCCCGGTCTTGCCGCGTCTCCTCGCTCGCGTGCAAGACACCACTGTTTCGGTCTGGTTGTTCGCGCGGCCGACCGCTTCCCTCGAAGCGATTAGCGAGCGAGCGACCGCCGTTGGGGCGCGGGTGCGGGCCCGCACCCGCTGGCTGCACGCCGTCAGCGCCGATGTGCCCACGGCTGCGCTGCGGCAGCTGCTGCAGGACCGCGACCTGCGACGGATCCAGCCGTTGGGCCGCTTCAAGCTCCGACACCCGAACCCCGTCTCCCGCAGTATCACCGCACCCGCGCTAGTCCCGGGCGACACCTGCGGCTTCACCTCGGGCGACGATCCGGTTCTGGGTCCATCGGAAATGCCGTACCGCCAGCTCCATCTCCGGCCGCTCACCGATCAGGGGATCATTGGGACGGGGGTCCGGATCGGGATCTTCGATACCGGCTTCGATACGGCCAACCCGGCGTTCAGCGGCATCACGATCACCGCGCAGCACGACTTCGTATTCAACGACGATGTCGTGCGGAACGAGCCGGCGGATGTCGCCGGGGCCCAGTCCCACGGCACCTCTACCTGGTCTCTGTTCGCGGGCGAAGTCGCCGGACGGCTGCATGGCATCGCGCGCGGCGCGAGCTTCCTGCTCGCCAAAACCGAGGACGTCCGCAGCGAGACACGGGTCGAGGAGGACAACTACGTTGCCGCGTTCGAGTGGGCCGACTCGATCGGGGTCGACATCGTCTCCTCGAGCCTCGGGTACCTGAGCTTCGACAACGGCTTCAGCTACACACCGTCACAGTTGAATGGTGATGTCGCGGTCACGACCGTCGCCGCCGACATGGCCGTGCAGCGTGGCATTTTGGTTGTCACCGCCGCCGGCAACGACGGACCGTTCTCGCGAACGCTCTCGACTCCGGCCGATGCCGATTCCGTCCTCACGATCGGCGCGGAAGATTCGCTGGGAACGATCGCGATCTTTTCTTCCCGCGGTCCGACGGCCGACGGACGCATCAAGCCGGACTTCACCGCGCCGGGCGTCGCCGTCTGTGTGCTCACGGGAATCGATCATGTCGGGCGCGAGGACGGCACGTCGTTCGCCACACCCCTGCTCGCCGCGAGCGCGGCGCTCGTGAAACAGATGCATCCCTCGCTGCTCCCCATGGAGCTGCGCGCCGCGTTCCGGAGCACGGCCACGAAGCGCGCCGCGCCCGACACGATCTATGGCTGGGGCCGCCCTGACGTCGCGGCGGCGGCAGTTTTCCCGAGCGGCGTCACACCACTCGGCCCGCTGCCCGCCACCGGTCCGTTGACGACGATCACGCCGACGTTCTTGTGGACGGTGGGAACGGTGCCGTCGTTCGCCACCCCGGTGACGTACCGGCTGCGGATCGGTCGCGACGCATCGCTGGCGGCCCCCGTCATCGACAGGCTCACCACAGCACAGACATTCGTGAATCTCCAGGCGCTCAAGGCGGGGAATCTGTTCTGGCAGGTGGATGCGACGGCGGCGAGCGGTGAGACCGGGACGAGCGGCGTGATTGGCCCAGTCGCCGTCCCTGCCTGGGCGACGCTCACGTCGCTCAGCAACCCCGCGGGGATGGTCATCGATACGGCCCAGCCGACGTTCACCTGGAAGCGGGTTGGCGTGTCGTCGCCTCCAGGACCGCTGACGTACGACGTGCAGGTCCAGCGCGTAGCGACCGGCGTCATCGATTTCACGTTCCCCGGTCTCACCGATACGACCTTCGATCTCCCGCAGCCCCTCGAGCGCAATACCGCGTACCGCTGGCTGCTCGTGGTGCACGCCGGGGCCGATACCAGCATCATCCGAAGCCAGGGGTCGTTTCTCATCGTAGATCTCGGCATGCCGACGTCCACGCTGCTGTATCAGAATTTCCCGAACCCCTTCCCTGCCGTGGGCCGGGACTCCACGTGCCTGTGGTTCGACCTGGCAATCGCCGGAAACATCCAGCTCGACATCCTGGACCTGCGCGGCAATCGCGTGCGCCGTTTCGTCCCTGGCCCTGATTTTCCGGGCGTTTTGGGCCCCGGACGCTACGGCCGCGGCTCGGGGGGAGGCGGCATCTGTGATCCGCGGCTGATGTGGGATGGCCGCACCGATGATGGGCACCCGTTGCCGGCCGGCGTGTATCTCGCCAAGCTCAAGGCGCCGGGTTTGCTCGTGTTCAAGCGGATCGTCTTTCGCGGAAAGTGAGTATGGAACTCGTTACCGTCGGCACAGGCACAGTCGCACCGTCTGCCCGCCGCACCGCCGCCTGCCACTGGGTCCAGCGCGGCGATCTCCACATCCTGCTCGACTGCGGCGCCGGTTCGCTGCACCGGCTGGCCGAGTTCGGGCTGCCCTGGCATCAGGTGTCGCACGTCATCCTGACGCACTTCCATCCCGACCACTGGGGTGAGCTGCCGATGCTCGTGTACGCGCTGAAGTACACGACCGATCCGCCGCGCCGCGAGCCCTTCGTGATCCTCGGCCCGCCGGGAGTCGTGCAGCTGCTGCGCACGCTGGCCGAAGGGTACGGCGAGTGGCTGCTCGATCCCGGATTCCCCATCGGCATTCTGGATGTCCGCGACGGTGAGCCGTTCCCGTTGAACGCCGACGTGAGCCTCGAGACCTTCCCTGTGCCGCATACCACGGAGAGCGTGGCCGTCTCGCTCGTCGCGCCGGAGGGCCGCCTCGTCTACACCGGCGATACCGGGCCGAGCAGCGAGCTGGCGCGCTGGGCGACCGGATGCGACCTGCTGCTCGCGGAATGCTCGCTGCCCGAGTCGATGGCCATGGACACCCACCTCACGCCCGAACGCGCCGGCGAGCTCGCCAAAGAGGCGGCGGCAAAGCGACTAGTCTTGACGCACTTCTATCCTCCGGTAGAGACTTCGGACCCGGCAAAACTTGCCGGTAGCCGCTTTGGCGGACCGGTATCCGCGGCGAAAGACGGCGATCGCTTCACTATTGGAGACGGGAGACGCGAGTCGTGCTGATCGTGATGCGGCATGGAGCCACGCCCGATGAAGTCCAGAAAGTCATCTCCGTCATCGAGGAGATGGGCTATCAGGCGCAGCCCATGCCCGGCAATCAGCGCACCGCCGTAGGACTCGTCGGCAATGACGGACGCGTCGACGCGTCGCGGCTCGAAGGCCTGCCGGGCGTGCACGAAGTCATTCACGTCTCCCAGCCGTACAAGCAGGTGAGTCGGGAGTGGAAGGCCGATCCTACCATCGTCCGGTTGCCTGGAGGAGTCGCCTTCGGCGGCACGGAGGTCGTCGCGATCGCGGGCCCCTGCTCGGTCGAAACCGAGCGCCAGATCATCGAGGCGGCGCGCCAGGTGAAGGACGCGGGAGCGGTCGTCCTCCGCGGCGGCGCCTGGAAACCGCGCAGCTCCCCCTACTCCTTCCAGGGACTCGGCAAACCGGGGCTGCGGCTCCTCGCCAAAGCGCGCGAAGAAACCGGCCTTCTGATCTGTACCGAGGCAATGGACGAGACCGGCCTCGGCTGGGTCTCCGAGGTGGCCGACATCGTGCAGCTCGGCGCCCGCAACATGCAGAACTTCTCGCTGCTCAAGGTCGCCGGCCGCTGCGGCAAGCCGGTGCTGCTCAAACGGGGGATCAGCGCGACCGTGCAGGAGCTGCTGCTCTCGGCGGAGTATCTGCTGGCCGAAGGCAACCACGACGTCATTCTGTGCGAGCGCGGCGTCCGCAGCTTCGACACCGCGACACGCAATCTTTTCGATCTGACGGCCATCCCGGTCGTCCACAAGCTGTCGCATCTGCCGATCATCGCCGACCCGTCGCACGGCACCGGCCTGCGCGACAAGGTGATCCCGATGGCGCGCGCGGCGATCGCCGCCGGCGCCGACGGGATCATGGTCGAAGTCCATCCAAATCCCGAAGAAGCGCTGTCGGACGGCGCGCAGTCGCTCTTCCCGGATCAGTTTTCGCAGCTGATGCGTGAGGTCCGAATCATCGCCGAAGCGATTGGGCGACGGGTGGCGGAGCCGGCCGCGGTGGACGCCTGATGGGCGGATGGGCGGATTGGCGGATCGTCGGATCGATGGTGTCTATGTTCATGCTTCCATCCGCCCATCCGCCCATCCGCCCATCCGCCCAGGATCCCACGCCGATCCTCGACCGGGCGACCAGCTCCTTCGACACAGTCCGCACCCTCGCGGCCGACTTCGTGCAAATCGTCGACAACCCGATGCTCGGCGATCCGGACACGACGCGTGGCCGGCTGTTCCAGCGGCGGCCCAACTACTTTGCGATGCGATTCAGCGAGCCCAAGAACGACCGCATCGTCGCCGACGGCCGCCGTCTGTGGCTCTATACGCCGAGCACCACGCCCGGTCAGGTGATTCGCTCGACGATTCCGGGCACGGGAACGACCGGCCCCAATCTCATCGGGCAATTCGTCGAGCACCCGCGCGAGCGCTACACCGCGCGGTACGTGCGGGCCGATTCCGTCGACGGCGTCCCGGTGGACGTCATCGCGCTGACGCCACGGAAGGGGACGGGGGCGGGAGCCACCGATCTGCCCTACACCGACGCGACGGTCTGGATCGCGAAACAGGATGGATTGATACGGCGGATCGACATCGTCGAGAATTCGGGCCAGCGCCGCACGATCGCCCTGCGGCATCTCACGGTGAACACGGCGATTCCCGCCCGCGAGTTTAGATTTGCCCCAACTACCGGAGTACGGGTGGTCGATCAGTAGCCAGCGCTTCGGCGACCTTCTCGGCAGTCTGTTCGTCCATCCCCGTCTTCTGTGCCAGCTCGAGCGCCGCGCGTCCGAGCGCGCGGTACAACTTCGCATCGTCGACCGCCAGCGATTCGAGGTGACGCACGATCGTCGCGGTGTCGCCGCGGACGAGCGGGCCCGTGAGCGCCTCGCGCGGCTCGTGGCGGCTCAGGTTTTCGAACGTTCCTTCCACCAGCGGCCGCAGCGCCGCCCACGCATCGGCATCGGACAATCCCGCATGGCGTAGCAAGCGCTGCGCGACGGCCTCCACCACCACCAGATAGTTCGAGGCGAACACCGCGCCCGCATGGTAAATCGCCTTCGACTTGGTCGCGATCCGGAACGGGCGCATTCCCAGGTCCTGCGCGATACGCTCGCCCGCTTCGATCGCGCGTGGCATGCCTTCGACGGCGGCCCAGGCGCCTTTGAGACGCCCCGGCGTCAACTCCGGTTCGACGATCGTCTGCAGGGGATGAAAAGAGCCAAGTGCCGCGCGGGTGGTGACGAGAGGGCCGAGCGCCTCTTGTCCCTGAACCCCGGATAGATGAAGGACGACGTGGCGCTCGGTAAT
>WNFU01006028.1_pt1 | contig 25812 bp, 23 predicted proteins | sample 5400121 | NCBI WGS metagenome assembly WNFU01 (sample SAMN13153360, study PRJNA577476) | soil metagenome | isolation source: 100 cm soil or saprolite under grassland replicate 1 | place: USA:California | collected 2016-06-15 | reverse complement strand
GCGAAGGGCCTCGCCAGGGCGGGCGAGGGGATATCCAAGGTGATTCGCCGCCCGCCCCTCCTCGGCACGGGCCAGCTCACCTTCCTGCTCTGGCAGGCTCGCGCGGACAGCTCCAAGGCCACCTCGGAGCTGGGCGTCGAGTTCACGTCGCTGGAGGAGGGCATGCGGCGCACGGTGCGCTGGCTGATCGAGACGGGGCGGGTTAAGCGCTAGGAGGCGCCGAGCGCCTTCGCGAGCGCCGCGGCGACGCGCTCCACCTCGGCCTCCCCCATCGCCGGGAAGAACGGAAGTGCCAGCGAGCGCCGGGACACACGCTCGGCCACCGGAAACTGCCCTTCGACGAATCCGAAGCGCTCGCGGTAGTGCGGCATCAGGTGGATGCACGGCAGGTACTCCTTGGAGGCGATCCCATCGTCCGCAAGCGCCGCGATCACCGCGTCGCGATCCGTTCCCGCGGGCAGCTGGACCACGTACACGAACCAGCTTCGGCGCACGGCACCACGGTCCGGGCACGGCAGGAGCAGGCCGTCGTCGCCTTCGCCGGCGGGGCTGCCTCCGATGGCGCCGAGGCGCTCACGGTAGAGCGCCGCAACCCGCGCTCGCTCGCCGAGTAACGCGTCCGCGCGCTCGAGTTGCGCGATGCCCAGCGCCGCCTGCATCTCCGTGAGCCGGTAGTTGAACCCGAGCCGCTCGTGGGAGAGCCAGCCCATGTCCGGATCCCGCCCCTGGTTTCGCTCGCTGCGCAGGCGGGTCGCAACCTCAGGGCCCGACGGCACGATCATCCCCCCCTCCCCCGTCGTCAGCTGCTTGTTCGCATAGAACGCGAACGTCGCCAGGTTCCCGCGCGCGCCGACCTTGACGCCCTCCGAGTCGATCGCACCGGTCGCCTCGCAGGCGTCCTCGAGGATGCCGAGCCCGAGCTCCTCGGAGAGCGTCTCGAGCTCCGCCATGGCCGCCGGATAGCCGAAGATGTGCACCGGGAGCACCCCGGCGGTGCGCTTTGTCGCGACCTCGCGCGCGGCGCTAGGGTCGAGATCGAGCGTCACCGGGTCGATGTCGCAGAACACGGGTGTTGCGCCCTCGTAGAGCAGGCAGTTCGCCGAGGCCACGAAGCTGAACGGGCTCGTGATCACCTCGTCGCCGGGATCCCAGCCAAGTGCGCGAACACCGAGGTGAAGCGCGGCGGTGCCCGAGGAGACCGCGACGGCATCGTCCACGCCGAGCCAATCGGCAAATTCGCGCTCGAAGCGCTCCAGCATCGGCCCGAGCGAGAGGCGGCCGGAGCGCAGGACCTCCAGCACCAGCCCCTCCTCCCGGGCGCCGAGGTCGGGGCGCCCGAGCGGGATCTGATCGCGCTGCGTCATGACGCGGCCAGGCTAACCGGAGACCGCGGACGGCAACCCGCAGACAGCAGGAATTCTCGCCGAGACCTACCCGTCCCCCACCGGTGCTGGCGACGGAGCCTCTTCCGCTGTGGGCTGTCCGCTGTCCGTCGCCCGCCGCGGCTGGAAGGCGTACTCGAGCGAGTCCACAAGCGCCTCCCACGAGGCCTCGATGATGTTCTCCGAGACGCCGATCGACCCCCACGAGTCCTGCCCGTCGGCGGAGTCGAGGAGCACGCGGGTGACGGCTCCGGTCCCGTGGTGGGTGTCCAGGATCCTCACCTTGTAGTCCACGAGCTCGATCTCGGCCAGGTGGGGGTGCAGCTCGGTGATCGCGTCGCGCAGCGCCCGGTCGAGCGCGTTCACGGGCCCGTTGCCCTCCGCGGTCCGGACGTAGCGCTGGCCCTCGACCCAGATCTTGATCGTCGCCTCCGTCTCGACCTTCCCATCGGCGCGCTTCTCGGTGATCACCCGGAATCCCTCGAGCTGGAACAGCGACTCGTAAGAGCCCGCCTCGCGGCGCAGCAGGAGCTCGAAGGAGGCATTTGCCGCCTCGTAGTGGTAACCGCGGTGCTCGCGCTCCTTCAGTCGCTCGACCGCGCGCTTTGCCGCGTCGGCGTCCAGATCGATCCCGGCGTCTTCGGCGCGGCTCAGCACCGACCCCTTGCCCGAGAGCTCGGAGATCAGGACGTCGCGGCTGTTGCCGACCAGCCCCGGGTCCGTGTGCTCGAAGGTCCGCGCGTCGGCGGTCACGCCTGCTACGTGCATGCCGCCCTTGTGGGCGAAGGCGTTGCGGCCCACGTACGGCCGGTCAGGGTCTGGGGCCAGGTTGCACAGCTCGTCGACGAAGTGCGAGGTCTCCGTGAGGCGGCGAAGCTGCTCAGGCGCCACGCACTCGTAGCCCATCTTGAGCTGTAGCGCCGGCAGGATCGAGACGAGGTTGGCGTTGCCCGTTCGCTCCCCATAGCCGTTCATCGTCCCCTGCACGAGACGGGCGCCGGCATCCACGGCAGCGAGGGAGTTGGCCACCGCGCATTCGCCGTCGTTGTGGGTGTGGATCCCGACCTCGACGCGCTCGCCAAGCGCGTCGACGACCGCCGCCGTCGCCTCGGCCACCTGCGGCGGGAGGCTCGACCCGTTCGTGTCGCAGAGCGTGACGTTCTCCGCCCCGGCGGCCACCGCCGCCCGTAGGCACTCGAGCGCGTAGCCGGGATCCTCGCGCCACGCGTCGAAGAAGTGCTCGGCGTCGTAGAAGACGCGCTTGCCCTCGGCCCGCAGGAAGCAGATCGAGTCGGTGATCATCCCGAGGTTCTCCTCGCGAGAGACCTTCGTCACCTTGTCGAGGTGCAGCGCCCAGGTCTTGCCGACCAGTGTGCACACGGGGGCGAACGAGGCCACGATCTCCTTGAGGGCGGGGTCGTCCTCGGCCGCGGCGCCTCGGCGCCGCGTCATCCCGAATGCGCACACCTCGGTGCCGGACAACTCCACTCCCGCGAGGATCCGGAAGAGCTCGGCCTCCTTCGGGTTCGAGCTCGGAAACCCCGCCTCCACGTAGTGGATGCCCAGCCGGTCGAGCGCCTGCACCACGCGCACCTTCTCGGCCGCCGAAAGCGACATTCCCTGACCCTGCATGCCGTCACGCAAGGTCGTGTCGTAGAGCTTCACCTGTGTCAAGTCGATGCCTTTCCAGTCGGAGGGGACGGGCGGGGCCTTGGCGGCGGCAAGCGCCGTTAGGCCGATTTGGGCGGCGTCATGCCGCGCGGCCGCGAGTCGCTACGCGACTGCGGCGTCGCTAATTCGCCCGATCGCCTCGAACTGAGCGTGCATCAGCTGGTGACTTTACTCGGTTGCTCGACGATGTCCAGCCAATCCGCGTACTCGGGGGCGCGGCCGTGCAGCGCGTCGTCCAGGCTCTCTTGAAGCCGCCGGGTGACCTCGCCCGGCTCTCCGAGCTGGTGCTCGTCGACCTCGCGAACCGGCACCAGCTCCGCGGCCGTCCCGGTGAGGAACACCTCCTGCGCCAGCGTGAGCTCCGACGGGGCGATCGCGCGTTCTGTGACGTCGTAGCCCAGATCGCGGGCGATCCGGATCACCGACATGCGCGTGATGCCGTCCAGGATCGATCCCGGAGGAGGCGTGGCGATCGTGCCGTCGCGGACGATGAAGATGTTCTCGCCGGAGGCCTCGGAGACCATTCCCGTGTGGTCGAGCATGATCGCCTCCTGGTAGCCCTCCTGGGCCGTCTCGATCTTGGCGAGGATGGAGTTGAGGTAATGGCCCGAGGCCTTTGCCTGGGTGACGAGGCTGTCGGGTGAGATCCGCCGCCAGGTGGAGATCTTGGCCCGGACCCCGTGGCGCTTTCCCTCATCGCCCAGATACGCGCCCCACGGCCAGACCGCGATCGCCACCTCGATCGGGACCCCCTGCGCGTACAGGCCCATCTCACCATAGCCCCGGAAGGCGATCGGGCGGATGTAGCAGCTCGCCAGTCCGTTGCGGCGGATCACCTCGTGCGTTGCCTCACGCAACTCGTCGCGCGAATACGGCAGCTGGAGGTAGTAGAGCTCGGCCGACTTCTCGAACCGCTCCAGGTGCTCGCGAAGGCGAAAGACACCGGTGCCGCGCTCGGTCTCGTAGGCGCGAATGCCCTCGAACACGCCGGTGCCGTAGTGCAGCCCGTGGCTCAGCACGTGGACCTGGGCGTCGTCCCAGGGGACGATCTCGCCGTTCATCCAGATCCACTCCGACTTCTCCAACGATGCCTCCGGTTGCGGACGGCCCGCCCGAAGACACTGCGCGGGCCGCCAGTAATTGGTTCAGGTGCCGGGGGAAGTATGCCGGAAGCCCCTGCACCGCCGCTCGAATCTCAGCCCGGCAGCGCGGAAATCACGGCCTCCGTCATCTCCTGGGTGCCCACCTCGATCTCGGGTGGCTCGTCGGGCCGAGGTGGCGGAATGAGGGTGCCGCGGGCCAGATCGGGCGTCCGCAGGCCCTGTGCGAGCACCGAATCGACCGCCGCCTCGATGGCGGCCGCCTCATCTGGCCGGTCGAGGGCATGGCGAAACATGAGGGCGACCGACAGCAGGGTCGCGATCGGATTCGCGATCCCGCGACCGGCTATGTCCGGCGCCGAGCCATGGACGGGCTCGAACAGCCCCGGCCCGTCGCCCCCCAGGCTCGCCGACGGCAGCATCCCGAGCGAGCCCGTGAGCATCGCGGACTCGTCGCTGAGGATGTCGCCGAACATGTTCTCGGTCAGCAAGACGTCGAAGTGGGACGGGTTCGAGACGAGCTGCATGGCGGCGTTGTCCACGAGCATGTGCTCGAGCTCCACGTCGGGGTAGCCCCCGGCGAGCTGCCCCACCGTCTCGCGCCACAGGCGCGAGGTCTCGAGCACATTCGCCTTGTCGACCGACGTCACCTTCGGCCGGCGGCGATCGCCCTTTCGCCGCTGCGCCGCCTCGAACGCCACGTGCGTGATCCGCTCGATCTCCCCCACCGAATACTCCGAGGTGTCGTGGGCGCGATCCCCATCTCGCCCGCTGTCGCCGAAGTAGATGCCGCCGGTGAGCTCCCGGACCACGAGCAGATCGGTGCCCGCGATCCGCTCCTCGCGCAGGGGGCTCGAATGCACCAGCGCTCGGCTGGGGCGGACCGGGCGCAGGTTGGCATACAGGCCGAGGCCCTTGCGCAGCCCCAGCAGCCCCTGCTCGGGGCGTGGGGCGCCGGGATCGGTCGTATCCCACTTAGGGCCACCGACCGCCCCCAGGAGCACGGCGTCGGCGCGGCGGCAGGCCTCGAGCACCTCGTCCGTGAGGGCCGTTCCGTAGGCGTCGATGGAGGCTCCCCCAATTGGGTGCTCCGTGAACTCGAACTCGCCGATCGCCTCGAGCAGCGAGCGTGCGGCCGCGACGATCTCGGGCCCGATCCCGTCGCCTGGGAGAAGCGCGATTCGCGTCCGCAGATCTGCCGCCGTCACCCTTCGGGGTCTTCCCCACTGGACCTCGACCGGATAGGCATCGCCGTATTCCTCATTCGAGCTCATCGTCCGAGATCATGCCTCACGGATGGGTCGCGCGGCCGCGATCCAGGCGCCGGCAGCGGCGGGCAACCGATGCCGGGATGTCGGCGGGATGGCAGAATCGCACCTCATGCGGGGGCGCTCGACCTGGGTCGCGCTGGCGGCGGTGGTGCTGGCCGGCACGGGGGTCGTCTGGGCCGCAAGCCACGGCGGGCCGAACGTCGTCGGACCGAAGACGCGGATCCAACCAACCGGACGAAAGCTCGATCCGGTCGGCACGATGACCAAGCTCGGCAACTTCCCGACCGGCGGCGCCCTGACGCCGGATGGCCGGTTCCTGTGGACGCTCTCGACCGGTCGCGGCAAGAACGACATCAGGATCGTGCGTGTCCGGGGAAGACGAGGGGTGGGCGAAATCGTCCAGCGGATCAGGATGCCGGGGCTGAGCGGCGGCATCGCCATGGACCCGCGCGGCCGCAGGGCCTACGTGTCCGGGCTGCCCGACTCGCCGTACAAGGACGAGAAGGTCCCCGACCGCATTCCCGGCCAGGAGGGCGACGTGATCGCAAGCTTCAAGCTCAACCGCCGGTCCGGAACGGCTCAGCGCAAGGGCGTGATCCCGGTGCCGCCGCCTCAGGACGCGCCGCCGGCGCAGGACTTCCCGCCGGGCACGGACACGAAGTCCTGGCCGCGCGATCTGGCTGTGAGCCCCGACGGCAAGACCCTGCTCGTCGCCCTCAACCTCGCCGACAGCGCGGCGGTCATCGACGTCAAGAGCGGAGACGTTCAGTACGTCGACGTCGGCCATTACCCGTACGGCGCCGCGATCACGAGCGACGGCAAGTACGGGTTGGTCAGCGGCGAGACGGAAGGGACCGTCTCCGTCATCGACCTGGCGTCCGTGCAGGTGGTGAAGACGATCCAGGTCGGAGCGCACCTCTCCCATCCGGAGGGCATCGCCGTCGACCCCAAGCGCCCGTTCGCCTTCGTCGCGATCGCGAGCGACGACCAGATCGGGGTCATCAACACGAAGAAGCTGACCCTGGCCCGAACCCTCTCCCTGGCGCGCCCTCAGGGCGCGGGCACCACCCCGACGCACGTCGCCGTCACCGGGGACGGCTGCGACCTTCTCTCCGCCGACTCGGGCGAGGATGCGGTCGCAGTGTTCGCGCTCGAGCGCGCGGCCCGCTGCGATCCGGGCGCACATGGCGGGAAGCGCCGGGTGCAGCGCTTTGAGCTCGTGGGACGGCTGCCGGTCGGCTCCTACCCGACGGCCGTGGCGGCACGCTCCGTCGATGCCGAGCTGGCCTGGATCTCGGCCCGCGGCCTCGGGGTGGGGCCGAACCCGAATGGGCCGAACCCGAACTCGCCCAAGGACTCGGACGACTTCATCAACAGCTTCCAGTACCTGCCCTCCATCGTCCGCGGCAGCTCTGGGATCCTCGGCTTCCCGAGCGACCGGAAGATCAGGCGCCTGACGCCACACGCGGATCGCCAGATCCATCCCGTAAACCAGCAGCGCCCGCCGGCGCACACGCCCATTCGCGCCGACGGCCCGATCGAGCACGTCTTCTACATCGTCAGGGAGAACCGCACCTACGACCAGGTGCTGGGCGACGTCAAGCGCGGCGACGGAGATCGACAGCTGACCCTGTTCGGGAAGAAGGTCACTCCGAACGCCCACGCGCTGGTGCGCCGATTCCCCCTGCTCGACCACGTCTACGCCAACTCGGAGGCCTCGATCGACGGCCACTACTGGACGGCGGCCGGGGCGGTGTCCGACTACGTGGTGAAGAACTGGCCGCAGAACTACTCGGGGCGCGGGCGGCCGTACGACTTCGGCGCCTACGTGGTGAGCTCGCCCCCCAAGGGCTACATCTTCCAGCGCATGAACGCGGAGGGCGTCCCGTTCTATAACTACGGCGAGGCGCTCGCGGGCCTCTCGCCGCTGCCCGACAAGGACCGCACCCCCGAGGAGACGGCAGAGAACGCGCAGGTGCTCGACCTCACGAAGTCCGACATCCAGCTCAACGGCGGCTGCTACGACGGCGACATCGCGATCTTCAATCCGGTCGGGGTCAGCTCGGTCGACGTCTGGGACTCCTCATTGCCCGAGGGCGCGCCGCCCACCGACCACTCGCGCTTCGAGTGCTTCAACAACCGGTTCCAGGGGCAACTCGCGACGGACTCCGTGCCTTCCTTCAACTACATCGTGCTTCCCCTCGACCACACCCAGGGCGTCTCGCCCGGGAAACGCACCCCGGACGCCGACTTGGCCGACAACGATTGGGCCCTCGGTCAGATCGTCGACGCCATCTCCCATTCTGAGATCTGGGACAGCTCGCTGATCCTCGTTATGGAGGACGACTCCCAGGATGGTGCCCCCTACACGCAGAAGGGAGCCGTGGTCCACGACCGCTACGACCAACTCTCCTTCCTGCGCACGGCCGAGATCATCATCGGGCTGAAGCCGCTCAACCTCGCCGAGCACCTGGCCGTCCCCCTCTACAACGCCATGACCCCGAACCCGGGCAACTCCGACCCCTACGACGTCATCCCCCCGAAGGTCGACGTGACCGGGACGAATCCAAACACTGCCGCAAACCGGCGTGCGTCCAAGGGCCTGCCGCTGAACTCCATCGACCAGGTCCCGCAACAAGAACTCGACGCGATCCTCTGGCACTACCGGCACGGCTTCGACTCCACGCCGCCGCCTCCGGGCCCCAACGCGTCCGGCGAGGATGGGACCGTTGGGGCTGAGGCGGGCGAGGATGCCCTCGCCCAGCCGCGGGCACTGGCAAAGCGCCTGCGGCACCTGGCACGGGCCGACGACAACTAGCCGCGCCGGGCCGAGATGTTCAGGCGCACGTAGTCGAGCGTCAACGGGCGCGGAATCGCCTCGAGGACCGCGGTAACGAACGCGCCCTGCAAGCTCTCCGGCAGCTGAGCCAGGTGCGGCCCGAGGCACACGGCCTCGAGGTAGCCGCGCGGATCGCGCGGTTGGAAGGGCCGCTCCTCGAGCCAGCAATGGCAGCGCTCGAAGCCGGCTCGGCGAAGACGCGACTCGGTGTCGCCCGGTGAGGCGAAGTTCCATGTGCTCGCGATCCCCCGTAAATACGAGCCGAACCGGGCATCCCCACCCACGGACTCGACGGTGTTGATGAACTCCTCCACGTTGCCGATTCCGCCGCACTGCGCCTCGAGCGCCCCGTCGGGCTTCAGGGTGGCCGCGAGGCGCTCGAACAGGCGCCGGTGGTCCAGAATCCAGTGGAAGGTCGCGTTGGAGAAGATCGCGTCGACCGCCTCGGCGAACTCCAAGTCGAGCAGGTCGCTGACGATCAGCTCGACTTCGTCCCCCAGGGTCTCGCGCGCTTTCTCGATCATCGACGGCGATGAGTCGACGCCGATCACACGGCCGCGGGGAAGGCGCTCGATCAGCAGCTTGGTTACGCGGCCGGTGCCGCAGCCCGCGTCGAGGACCGTCTCGTCGCCTCGTAGCTCGAGTCGCTCTAGGACCTCGCGTGCCCACTCCTCCTGGGCGTCGGCGACCCGGTGGTAGGTAACCGCGTCCCAGTCCCTGGGCTCGGTGCTCACAGGGACGTCGTCACGGGGCCGCGATCGGCGGCGCCGGACGCTTCGAAGGCACCGATCGCCTCCTCGTTCTGGAGCGTGAGGCCGATGTCGTCTAGCCCGTGCAGCAAGCGGTGCTTTACCTCCTCGTCGATCTCGAACTCCACCACGCCGCCAGCGAAGGTCACGGTCTGGTCGTCGACGTCGATTCGTGCGTCGCCCGCCTCGGCGAGCCCGCGGCAGTACTCCTCGCCCAGGATCACCGGAAGCAGACCGATCTTCGTGCAGTTGACGTAGAAGATGTCCGCGAACGAAGGGGCGACGATCGCCTCGAAGCCGAAGTCGTGGAGCGCCCACACCGCGTGCTCGCGCGAGGACCCGCAGCCGAAGTTCCGCCCGGCTACCAGGATCGGGTTGGAATTGAGCTGGATCTCGCCGGAGCGCACCCAGTCGTAGAACAGGAACTCGCCGAACCCGGTGCGCTCCACCCGCTTCAAGAACTGCTTCGGGATGATCTGGTCGGTGTCGACGTCGGCGCGGTCGAGCACCGAGACGCGGCCTTCGATGATGTCGACGGGTCTCATGACCAATCCCTGATGTCGACGAAGCGGCCTTCCACCGCCGCGGCCGCAGCCATCTTCGGGCTGACCAGGTGCGTGCGCCCGCCCTTGCCCTGGCGGCCCTCGAAGTTCCGGTTCGAGGTGGAGGCACAGCGCTCCCCCTCGGCGAGGATGTCGGGGTTCATCCCCAGGCACATGGAGCAACCGGCCGTACGCCACTCGAACCCGGCGGCCTGGAACACCTCGTGGAGCCCCTCGTCCTCAGCCTTCGCCTTGACCTGGGCGGAGCCGGGGACCACCATCGCCCGCACGGAGTCCGCAACCCGCCGCCCCTCAACAGTCTGCGCCGCGTCCCTCAGGTCCTCGATCCGCGAGTTCGTGCACGAGCCGATGAACACCCGATCCAGCGGAACCTCCTGCATTCGCGTGCCCGGCTCGAGCGCCATGTAGGCGAGCGCGCGCTCGGCCGTCTCGCGATCCGCGGGCGAATCGAACCGCGCGGGATCGGGGACCTCGCCCGTGACCTCCACGACCATTCCCGGCGTCGTCCCCCAGGTGACCATCGGGGAGAGCGCCGCCGCGTCTATCTTGATCTCGCGGTCGAAGCTCGCACCGCCGTCGGTGGGTAGCTCGCGCCAGCGCTCCACCGCCGTCTCGAAGTCATCGGGAAGGCCCGGCCGGCCCTCCATGTAGGCGTAGGTCGTGTTATCGGGCGCGATCATCCCCGCCCGCCCCCCACCCTCGATCGTCATGTTGCAGATCGTCATCCGGCCCTCCATCGACAGGCTCTCGATCGCCGGCCCCGCGTACTCGACCACGTGTCCCGCCATGCCGCCCGTTCCCAGCCGGCCGATCGTCGCCAGGATCAGGTCCTTCGGGGTCACCCCGAAGCCGAGCTGGCCCGAGTAGTCGATCCGCATCGTCTTCGGCCTCCTCTGGACCAGGCACTGCGTGGCGAGCACGTGCTCGACCTCCGATGTGCCGATGCCGAAGGCGAGCGCGCCGAACGCGCCGTGTGTCGACGTGTGGCTGTCGCCGCAGACGATCGTCAAGCCCGGCTGCGTGAGCCCGAGCTCCGGGCCGATCACGTGCACGATCCCCTGGCGGTCGGAGCCGAGCGAGTAGACGGGGATCCCGAACTCCTCACAGTTTCGCTCCAGCGTCTCCACCTGGATGCGCGAGAGCTCGTCGGCGATCAGGCGCGCCGCCGGCGTGCCGTCGGTGGGCACGTTGTGATCGGCGGTGGCGACCGTCTTTTCCGGGCGGCGCACCTTGCGACTCTCCAGCCGCAGGCCGTCGAACGCCTGCGGCGAGGTCACCTCGTGGACCAGGTGCAGGTCTACGTAGATGAGGCCGTCGGCCACCGCGTGCGCGTCCCAGATCTTGTCGAACATCGTCTTCGCCATCAGCTTCTCCTCAGGCCCGCGGACACCACCGCCAGCAGCTCGGCGGGGCGGTCCCCGTTGTTCTCGAAGTGATGCGCGAGGTCGGCGTCGAAGGTGACGCTGTCCCCCGCGCTCAGCTCGTGGCTCTCCCCGTCGACGACCAGCGTCGCCGTCCCCTCGAGGACGACCGCGGTCTCGCGGCTTCCGGGCTCGTGGATGGGCGGGTCGTTCGGCCCGCCGGTGGCGGCGCCCGGATCCAGCCGGTGGCGAGAGACGTCGGCCCGCTGGCCCGGCAGCGCAGGCGTCAACTCCTCGACGCGATGCCCGCTGCGACGGCGCTTGCGACCCTCTCCGCGGCGCACGACCACGACGTGTCCTGCCTCGTCGAGACGCAAGAGCTGCGAGAGGCTGAGCTCGAGGCCCGCGGCGATCCGCGCCGCGACCGCGAGCGTCGGGCTCGTCTCCCCCCGCTCGACCTGAGAGAGCATGGGCGCGCTGACGCCACTTCGCTCGGCTAGGTCGCGCAGCGAGAGCCCCGCCCCCTCGCGCAGCGCCCGGACACGGGGTCCGACCGCCGGGATGCCGTCGCGGTCGGCCTTGGAATTCGTTCGCGTCGCGGTCGCCGCGCTCACGGTTTGTACGCTATCACGTACACGCGTCTAGAATTCCGGTCCCACGCCGCGTGGTTCACCGAAACGGGAACTTCCGGCTGGTACAGGGGAATTCCGAAGGAAGGTACCCGCACCGGCCGGGCGGACCAAGGCATCCCGGCGCGGTGCTCCCGCCCGGGGCGATATCAAGCCGTCGATCCGCGAAGGGCTGCCGCTAAGCGATGGCGCGGACGAGGCCGCCAAACGAGCGGAGATCCGCTCCTCACGCGGCGCGAGCTGCGCCCGGCTGGTAGCCCGGCGTGCGAGGATGCCGCCATGGACCTCCAGAACGCACTCACGGGCGTTCGCGACGTATTCACCGTCAAGCGGGTCTACGGCGATCCCTACGAGCGTGACGGGGTCACCGTGATCCCCGCCGCGATCGTGATCGGGGGCGGTGGAGGCGGCGCGGGCGAGGACGACGAGCATGGCCAGGGCGGGGGCGCCGGGTTTGGGGTCTTCGCACGGCCCGTCGGCGCCTACGTCGTCCGTGACGGGACAGTGAAGTGGGAGCCCGCGATCGACCGCACCTGGCTGATCGTCGCCGCGTGCGGGCTGGCCGTTGCCGCCCTGAAGACGATCCGCGTGCTGCGCGGCGCCGGCTAGCGGCGCTGTCTCGTCGGCCGGATCAGGATCTCGTTGAGATCCACTCGCTCGGGCTGCGAGACCGCGTAGACGATCGCGTTCGCGATGTCCTCGGCCCTGAGAACCTCGCCGATCTCCTCGCGCATCTTGTTCGTCGCCTCCACGACCACCGGGTTCTCGTTGTGGCCCTGGAGCTCCGTGTCGACGAAGCCCGGCTCGACGCAGGTCACGCGGACGTTTGCGTACAGCGCCTCCTGGCGCAGCGCCTCGGAGAAGCCCACGACCCCCCATTTGGTCATGTTGTAGACGGCGGAACCGAGGGCAGCCGTGCGTCCCGCGACCGAGGAGACGTTGACGATGTGCCCTCCCCCGCCCTCGCCCATGATCGGGAGCGCGGCGTGGGTGCAATACAGGAGCCCGAGCAGGTTCACGTCGATCATGCGCCGCCACTCGTCCGTGTCGGCCCCGGTCACCGGGCCGAGCAACATCAGCCCCGCGTTGTTGACCAGGACGTCCAGTCCGCCCATCTCTGCCGCCGCGCCCTCGACCAACGATCGCGCCGCTGACTCGTCGGCCACGTCGACCTCGAACACGTGAGCCGTGCCGCCGTTGCCGCCAATCCGCTCCGCCACTTCCTCGAGGCGGTCCTTTCGGCGCGCTCCGAGCGCCACCGCGGCGCCCTCACGGGCGAGCGCCGCGGCAGTCGCCTCCCCGATCCCCGAGGAGGCGCCGGTGACGATCGCCTTCCGACCATCGAGCTCTGCCACGAAGCGAGACTCTATCCGCGCGTCGGCGAGGTGCTCGCGCGGCCATCCTCGATCGTGACGACCGTCACCAGGTCTCGACCCTCATCGAGTTCGTAGACGATGATCATCCAGCGCCAAGGCCCGGCGATGAACCGGTAGTCACCCCAGCGCCCTGGCAGTTTGGCGCCCATACGGGGAAAGTCGTGCAGCGGCTGTAATGAACGTCGCACGCGCGTTCCCGTGTCCGCCGGCAGGCTATGTGTTCGGATCAGGTTCTCGAGATCTGCACGCGCAGGCTCCGCGATTACGACGCGGGTCGCGCTCAGAGCTCTTCGAGCTCAATCACATTGCCTTTGCGGGCCTGCTCCGAGCCATGCCGAGCACGCTCGAACGCACCGGGTATCCCGTCGAGGATCTCCACAATCGTCTCGGGGTCCGGATCCGCCTCGTCGAGCGCTGTCGCGAGCAGGGAACGCGCGAGGGTTCCGTCGGAAACATGAGCGCGCCTTGCGATTCGCGAGAGCTTCGCCGCATACTCCCCGTCAAGGGTGACGTTGATCCGGCGACTTCCGGCGGGCATGGCACGAATTGTAACGATCCGTGCACACGGAATCTCTAGGGCCCGGGGCGTGCCGGCTCGACCGCCGCCTCCGCCGCGACCTCCTCGGCCTCGCGAATCGCCGCGCCCTCGAGCGCATTCGAGAGCGCCCGCACGTAGGCGCGGGCCGACGCCTCGAGGATGTCCGTGGCCACGCCCTGGCCGCTCGCGAGGCGGCCGTGGGCGCGGAGCATCACCGTCACCTCGCCGAGGGCGTCCTCGCCCTCGGTGACGGCGGAGACCGTGTACTGCCGGAGCTCCGCCTCGACACCGGTGGCCTGATGGATGGCGCCAAAGATCGCGTCCACCGGGCCATCGCCCGTGGCCTCGCCCACGGACGTCTCGCTCGAGGGCATCCCCACCGCGACTTTCGCGCGGGGATCGCGATGTGAGCCCGCCGCGACCTCGAACGACTCCAGTGTGTATCGCTCGGTGGACTCGCGCATCTTCTCCGAGACGATGGCCTCGAGGTCCAGCGCGGTGATCTGCTTCTTCTTGTCGGCGATCTCCTTGAAGCGGGAGAACGCCTGATTCAAGGCATTTCCCTCGACTTTGAAGCCAAGCTGCTCCAGCGCGTCGCGCAGCGCGTGGCGTCCGGAATGCTTGCCGAGCACGATCGAATTCGACTCCAGGCCGACGTCGCGCGCGTCCATGATCTCGTAGGTGGTGCGCTCCTTCAGCACGCCGTCCTGGTGGATCCCGGCCTCGTGGGCGAACGCGTTGCGGCCCACCACCGCCTTGTTCGGCTGCACCGCGTAGCCGGTGAATCGAGTCACCATGCGGCTCGTTCGCGCGAGCTCGCGCGTGTCGATGCCGGTGTCCAGGCCGTGAACGTCGCGCCGGGTCCGCAGCAGCATCACGATCTCCTCAAGCGAGCAGTTACCGGCACGCTCGCCGATTCCGTTCACGGCGCACTCCACTTGCCGCGCGCCGGCCAGCACGCCGGCGTAGGAGTTGGCCACGGCAAGGCCGAGGTCGTCGTGACAGTGGACGGACACGCGGACATCGCGTAGGCCAGGCACCAGCTCGTACAGCCGCTCGAAGTAGCGACGGTACTCCTCCGGCGTCGTGTAGCCGACCGTGTCGGGGATGTTCACTACCGTGGCGCCCTCCTCCACCGCGATCGCGCAGACCTCGGCGGTGAACTCAACGTCGGCGCGGGTGGCGTCCATAGGCGAGAACTCGACGTCGTCCGTGTAGGACTTGGCCAGCGTCACGGCCGCCCGCGCCTGACCCTTGACGTCGTCGCGCGTCGTCTGGAGCTGGTGTTCGATGTGGATGTCCGAGGTCGAGATGAAGGTGTGGATCCGGGGCCGTGCGGAGTCCTTGATCGCCCGCCAGGCCGCATCGATGTCCGCCTTGTGGGTGCGCGCGAGGCCGCAGACCACCGGTCCCTCGACGCCGCGCGCGATCGCCTCCACGGCCTCGAAGTCGCCCGGCGAGGTGATGGGGAACCCGGCCTCGATCACGTCGACGCCGAGGCGCTCGAGCTGCTGCGCTATCTCCACCTTCTCCTGCGTGTTCAACGAGATGCCCGGCGACTGCTCGCCGTCGCGCAGGGTCGTATCGAAGATCTGAACCCGCTTTGAGTCGCCTACGTCGACGATTCCGCTTACCTCGGGGTCACTCATGGACCGCTTCTCCTTCTCCTTGTTGCCGATGACCTTCGTTCGCGGCTCACGCGCCGCCCAGCGCTACTCCCCCCGCAGGGGGAGGAGAAGGAGAAGCGCCAGGCTGTGGAGCCGGGGGGTCATTCGGTTCGAGCACCTTAGCGCATGAATCCGGTCGCGGCCTGCGCACGTAGCAGGTACTTCTCGCTCGGCGGGGAACCTCACGCCGGAAGGAGGAGCCCGTGGAGGCCGCCCGGATCCAGGCACGAGCCGTAGTCAAGGTCGCAGCGATCTCGCTCGCCGTGATCGCCGGCGCCCTGCTGCTCACCGTGGTCGTGCTGGAGGTGCGGACCACGATCAGGTGGATCTTCGCCGCGATCTTCCTCACCCTGGCCCTGCTGCCCGCCGTCGACCGGGCCGAGAGCCTGCGGGTCCGCGGGCGTAAGCTGCCGCGCTGGCTGGCCATCCTGGTCGTCTACGTGCTCCTGTTCGTGCTCTTCGTCTTCCTGGTCCTCCAGGTCGTCCCCCCGATCGTCAGCGAGTTCGAGAACCTCGGCTCGAAGGTCCCCGGCTACGTCCACGACTTCAAGCATTGGGCGAACCAGAACCAGCAGTTCCAGGATCTGAACCGAAGGTACGACATCACCCACAACCTGAGCGAGCAGGCCTCGAGCATCCCCTCGAACCTCGGCGTCGCGGCGAGTGAGCTCAAGAGCATCACCGTGAGCGTCCTGGAGCAGCTCCTCGCCGTGATCACGATCCTCGCGCTGACCTTCTTCCTGCTCCTCGACGGGCGCCAGCAGGGCGAGCGCATGCTCAGCCGCTTGCCGCCGGACAACGCGGAGCGTCTGCGCCGGATCGCGACGCGGATCGCGGCCGTGGTCAAGTCCTACGTCTCCGTGAACCTGGGGCTCGCGGTGGCCGCCGGGGTGTTCACGTGGCTCTCGCTCGAGCTCCTCGGTGTCGATCTGGCAGTGACGCTCGGCGTGATCGTCGGCTTCTTTGACCTGGTGCCGCTGATCGGCTTCACGGTGGGCGGGTTCTTCGTCGCGATCGTGGCCTCGTTCCACAACTTCCCGGCGACGCTGATCGCCTGGCTCGTGCTCTTCCTCGTCTACCAGCAGGTCCAGGACCGCGTCATCCAACCGATCCTCTACCGGAACGCGGTCCAGATTCACCCCGCGGTGGCGATCATCTCGATCCTGGTGGGCGCCGAGCTCGCGGGCATCCTCGGTGCCCTGCTCGCGATCCCCACGGCCGCGACGATCGGCGTCCTGATCGACGAGGCGCTGCTCTATCGGCGCGAGAGCGCGGCGCCGGGCGACGGCTCGGGCATCGAGCCTCAGCCCGAGCCGGCCGGCGACTGACCCGCGGCTGGCTGTCCCTCGACCGGCGTGGCATGAGTGGGCTCGGACCCGAATCGCTCGCGCGCGCGCGTCCTCTTGCGCTCGCCGTAGAACAGGCGAGCCCACAGCGACTGTGGCTTGCCGAGCCGGAAGGCGCCGGTAAGGCCCACGGGCCACAGAAACAGACCCACAACCGCGACGCCGAACTTCTCCTTCGCCGCGTTGACGAGGGCGATCAGGATCCCAAGCACGCCGGCTGCGCCCGCTGCGGCGAACACCTCGTCCTCGATCTCGGTCGCGACGTCAACCCACGCGGTGAAGCCGACCAGTGCCATGCCCGTCACGGTCGCGGCGACGATCACGGCGTCGATCGAGCGCCTGCCCTGCGCGGACCAGTAGACGTCCTTCAGGTTGAGCCAGAGGGCGAACTCGTCCAGGGTCAGGCCCGTCCCGATCCCGAACAGGACCGCGAGGATCTCGTGCCACGGCGATCCGGGCGCGACCGTCGTCCCCACCCAGCCCGCGATCAGGAGCAGCAGGATCCCCCACACGAGATGATGGATGTGGGTCCCGCCCACCTCGACGTTGCCCGGCCACCAGCTGACCTGCGCGCGGATCATGTGCGCGCTGGTGCGGATGAAGCCGAAGGTGACGAGGAAGGCAACGAAGAACAGGAACTCGGGCTGGCGCCCCGTGTCCACGATCGCGCGGTCATACAGGCTGCTGATGCTGGCGACGACGGGGAGCAGCACAGGCTCAGGCTAACGCCACCGGTACCCAGATCGATTTCCCGACGGGCCTTGAACCTCGATTGGACCCGGGGAGTATTTCTATAAGAACGATCGGCTTAGAGGAGGGTCCCGTGAGCGCAAAGCAGAGAAGCGGATTCCGACGTCCCGTCCTGTGCCTGGTGATCTCCGCGATCGGGGTTGCGGCGCTGGTGGCAGCGGGGCCCGCTCCGGGCGTCGTCGGAGGCAAGAACGAGCTCGTAGCCCATATGAACGGACAGAAGGCCGTCCCGATGGGAGATCCGGACGCAAAGGGGACCGCTGACATCACGCTCAAGCCCCGCGCCGGCAAGGTCTGCTTCGACATCACCTTCACGGGCCTTTCGCCCGACAACCCCTTCGCCGGGCATATCCACAAGGGCGCGAAGGGCGTTGCCGGGCCGATCAAGGTCCCCCTGTACGAGGGCGCGCCGCGGCCGTCCCCGTGGACGGGGTGCACGGAGCAGCAAGCGGTGACCGAGGAGCTCATGAACAGGATCCGCAGCCATCCCGAGCGCTTCTACGTCAACCTGCACAACGCGCAGTTCGGCGACGGGGCGATCCGCGGTCAGCTCAGGCAGTAGGAACGAGCACGACCTTTCCGACGTTGCGCCGTTCCTCGATGAACCGGTGTGCATCGGGGGCGCGGTCGAATGGGAAGGCCTCGGCCACGACGGGCTTCAGCTCCCCCTTGGCGAGGCCGTCGAGAAGGGGCTCGGTCAACCGGTCGATGCTTCCCTCTCGATCCCACCACGAGAGCATGTTGAGCCCGAACACGCCCTTGTTCTCGTTCATCACGCCGAGGCTCTTCCACCACGGCATCGTCGCCATCGGCATCCGGGCAAGGCTGCGCAGCGCGGCTCGCATGTCTCGCTTCCCGCTGCCGCTCTGCAGCTCGGAGGCCCCGAACATGATCAACCTGCCACCCGGACGCAGCAGGCGGTAATCCTTTCGAAACGAACTCGGTCCGAGCGCGTCCATGATCACATCGACTCCCTCGCCAGCCGTGATCCGCTCGACCTCCTTGGCGAAGTCCTGCGTGCGGTAGTCGATCGCGTGGTTCACCCCCTGCTCCCGGATCGCGTCGTGCTTGGATGCCGACGCGGTGCCGAAGATCTCGGCGCCGATCCCCCGCGCGACCTGAGTGGCGGAGATCCCGACCCCGCCGGCGGCGGCATGAATCAGGACGCGCTCGCCCTGCTTCAGCCCGCCCATGATCACCAGCGCCGCATACGCAGTGCCGTAGTTGACCAGGAAGGCAGCGCCCTGCTCGAACGAGACCTTCTTCGGCAATGGCAGGACCTGGTGTGCGGGCACCGTGACCAGCTCGGCCTGGCCGTTGAAGCGGGTGCCGGCGATCACGCGGTCCCCGACCTTGTGCGAGTCGACACCCTCCCCCACCGACTCGATCTCGCCGGCGACCTCGTAGCCCACCACGCAGGGGAGCTTCGGCGCGTCCGGGTAGAGGCCGATCCGCGCCATCGTGTCCGCGAAGTTGATCCCCGCCGCCTTGACGGCGATCCGAACCTCTCCGGGGCCGACGGGCGGATCCGGAAGCTCCTGGACCTGGAGCACCTCCGGGGGGCCCTCCCTCGTGATCACGACGGCGCGCACGGGAGCGACCCTATCCCTCCCGGACGGGCCGGCGCGTAGTGGCCCCCTAGAAGCTGACCGAGCGCCCCGAGTGGAACCCGTCGAGCTGGAGGATCTCCTCGAGCAGCTCGTCGGGCACGGGCGCGTCCGTCGTGAGCGCGAGCACGGCCTCGTCTCCGGACTCGGCGCCGACCGCCGCCGAGGCGATGTTGACCCCGTGCCCGCCGAAGATCGTCCCCACGCGGCCGATCATCCCGGGCTGGTCCTTGTAGCGGAAGACGACCAGGTGGTCGGCAAACGGCATGTAGAAGCTCTCCCCCCACACCCTCACGAGGTGCGGCAGGTTCCGAGGCCCGACCGCCGTGCCGGAGACCTCCACGGAATCCGAGCCGGACTCGAGCCGCACCGTGACGAGCTCCGTGAACTCATCGGAGGCGACATCCTTCAGCTCCGCGAGCTCGATCCCCCGCTCCTCGGCAAGCGCCGGGGCGTTCACGAGGTTGACCTGCTCCTCGGTGTGACCGGAGAGGATCCCCACGAGCACCGCGATCCCGAGCAGCCGCGTGTCGTGCTCGGCGATCCGGCCTCGAAACTCGGCGGCGATCCGGTCCACCGAGCCGTTCCCGAGTCCCTGAGCGAGGCGCCCCAAGCGCTCGCACAGCGGCACGAAGGGCGCCAGTGCCTCCATCTCCTCCGGCCTCACCGCCGCGATGTTCACCGCGTTGGTGACGACGCCGCCCGTCAGCGCACGGCGCACCTGATCGGCGGTGATCGTGCCCGCGCGGTCCTGGGCCTCCGCCGTCGACGCCCCCAGGTGCGGCGTGACGACGACGTTCTCGCGCCCGAACAGCGGATGATCGGTGAACGGCTCCTGCGGGAAGACGTCGAGCGCCGTGCCTGCGACCTTGCCGGAGTCCAGCGCGGCCTCCAGCGCTCCCAGGTCCACGAGCTCGCCGCGCGCGCAGTTCACGATCCGAACGCCGTCCTTCATCTGGGCGATCGCGTCGGCATCGATCCAGTTGACGGTCTCCGGGGTCTTCGGCACGTGGATCGTCACGACGTCGGCCTGGCCGTAGAGCTCCTCCGTGGTGTCCGCGCGCTCGACGCCGAGCTCGCGGAAGCGCTCCGCGGCGACGAACTTGTCGTAGGCGATCACCTCCATCTCGAACGACTGAGCGCGCTTCGCAACGAGCTGACCTATGCGGCCGAAGCCGATCACCCCCAAGGTCTTGCCGTACAGCTCGTGGCCGCCGAAGCGCGACCGCGCCCACTCCCCCTGCACGAGCGAGGCGTGCGCCTGCGGCACGTTTCGGAACAGCGCCAGCACCAGCGCGAGCGTGTGCTCCGCGGCCGCCACCGAGTTGGACTCGGGGGCGTTCACCACCACGATTCCGCGCTTGGTCGCGGCAGCCACGTCCACGTTGTCGACGCCCGTGCCCGCCCGGCCGATCACCTTGAGCCGGGATCCGCGCGCGATCAGGTGGGCATTGAGCTTGGTGGCGGAGCGGATCACGACCCCGTCGAATTCGCCGATGCGATCGGCGAGGTCCTCGTCCGACATCTCGAGGCCGAGCTCCACGTCGAAGTCGGCGCGGAGGAGATCGACGCCGGACTCGGCGATCTCCTCCTTGACGAGGACCTTGGGCCTTGCGTCGGCCACTACGTCTAGGCGACCGGTGTCGGAGTGATGCCCGCCTCGGCGAATACGCGCTGAGCAGCAGCGACACCCGCGCCCGGCTCGGGGTCGTGGCCGAGGTCGCGCAGCGCCATCTCGAGGGCGGTGAGGGCGATCACGATGTCGAACCCGCCGTAGTAGCCGCAATGGGCGATGCGTGCGATCTTGCCCTTCAGATGCCCCTGGCCGCCCGCGATGGTGACGCCGTAGCGGTCGCGCATCAGCTTCGGCACCTGAGCGCCGTCGATCTCGTCCGGGAGCCGGGCGACCGTGACGACGTTGGCGTTCTCGTCATCGGGGCCGAAGCGCTCCAGGCCCAATCCGTCGATTCCGGCCCTCGCCGCGCGGGCGAGCAGGGCGTGGCGGCCGAAGATCCGCTCGAGGCCCTCGTCCATGAGCAGGTCGAGCGCCACGTCGAGGGCGCGGAAGAGCGTGACGGCGGGCGTGAACGCCGAGTTCGGGGGCTCCTCCTTCTGGCCGGCGGCGGCCCGCTCCCAGTCGAAGTAGTAGCGGCGGCCGGGGTTCTCGGCGGCGCGGGCCATCGCCTCATCCGACACCGAGGCGAAGCCCAGGCCGGGCGGGCACATCAGCGACTTCTGGGAGCCGGCGACCACCACGTCCACCCCCCACTCGTCCTGTGGCAGGTCGACGGCACCGAGTCCCGACACGGCGTCGACGCACAAGAGCGAGTCGTGCGCCCTCGCGACCTCGTTGATCGCGCGGATGTCGTTCAGGACGCCCGTGGAGGTCTCAGACTGGGTGGTGAACACGGCCCGCCCTGGCCGGCCCAGGCCCGCGAGAGCCTCGTCGAGCGCCGCCGGGTCCACCCTCTCGCCCCATTCGAACTGGAGATGGAGCGTCTCGGCGCCGTAGGCGTCGCAGAGCTCCGCCCAGCGCTGGCCGAACTTGCCGCAGGAGGCGACAAGCGCGGGCTCGCCTGGCGCCACTAGGTTGGCGACTGCGGACTCCATTGCGCCTGTCCCGGTGGCGGCGAAGCAGAGCACCTCGTTGCGCGTCTGGAAGATGAGCGGCAGCCGCTTCAAGACCCGCGCGTAGATCTCCACGAAGGCGGGCGCGCGGTGGTAGAGGATCGGCTCCGCCATCACGGCGGAGACGCGCGGCGGCAGGGGCGTGGGGCCCGCGGTCAGCATGTACTGCTTGCCGAAGATGTCGGGGGCGTCGGGCATCTCGCTCAGGATACGGAGGGGCGCGGAGCGACATAGGATCGGTGCATGAGCGAGGGCATCGTCGAGGGCGAGGGCTACGCGGTCGGTCACATCGACGAGATGGGCGACCGCTACGGCTTCCGGAAGATCCGGCGCTCGCTCGGCGTCACGGCGTTCGGGGCGAACGCGATCGTGCTGCCGCCCGGGTACGAGACCGGCGCCCACTACCACGACGAGCAGGAGGAGCTCTACTTCGTCCACCGCGGGAGCATGGAGATCGAGTTCGGGGATGGCACGGTCCACCGGCTCGAGCCGGGGGGCGGCGCCCGGGTCGATCCCGCCACTGTGCGCAAGCTGCGAAACGTGGGCGACGACGACGCCGTCTACGTGATCGTCGGCGGCAAGGACGGCTACGTGGGGCGCGACGGCCGCCTGCCGGAGGGCGAGACGCGCTTCGGGGCGAGCGGTCCGCCCGGGGCCGCGGGCGACGGCCCAACGGACGCCGAGTGAAGGCCCACACCGTCTACCGGACGTTCCAGACCGAGGAGCGGCGCGAGTTCGTGCGCATCACCGACGACGTGCAGGCCGCCGTCGAGGAATCGGGCATCGCCGAGGGCATGGTCCTCGTCTCCGCGATGCACATCACCGCGGGCGTCTGGGTCAACGACGACGAGCCGGGCCTCCACGCGGACACGCTGGAGTGGCTCGACAAGCTGGCGCCGCCGAGCTGGAAGGAGCCCGCGAACGACGTCGCGCGCGAGCTCTCACCCGATCCCGGCGACTACGCCCATCTGAAGAACCTCATGGTTCACCACCAGGCGATCGTGCCGGTCACGGACGGCCGGCTCGACCTCGGGCCCTGGCAGCAGGTCTTCTACACCGAGTTCGACGGCCGCCGCCCGAAGCGGCTGGTCATCAAGGTCCTCGGGGAGTAGCAAGATGTACCGGCTCGCCTGAGGCACCGCGCGGCTGGACTGGCGGGGCGGCCGGGAGTACGATCGGCCGAGCAATGCGCGCACGGAGGCTTGCGGGGACGTTCGTTGTAGTCGCCTGGCTCGTCCTGCTGGCGATGCCCACCGCGAGCCAGGCGCGGCTATACGACCCGGATGGAGACTGCGTCGTGCGCGCTGGCGACAGCGGCTACCGTGCGGCCCACCCCGGTGGCCGCTGGGATGTGCTCGGCAGCACCCGATCCACCCGGGCGCAGGCTGACCGGGCCGACGCGATCATCCGGAGAAAGGACATCTGGTCGACCTACTCGGACGAGCTCGGATCGCCTCGACACGACGTGAGCGCCGGCGGGCGTGAGCTCCCCTTCCAGATCTTCATCAGCGACGAGATCCCGCCGGCGTACGCCGGCTACACGCTCACCTACTGCGGCCCACCGGAGGCCGACTCCATACTCATCAACCCGGTCCTCGACGACAGCGAGCTGGCGAATACCCTTGCCCACGAGCTCTTCCACGCATTCTCGAACGGCCACGGCGCCGGGGACGGCTCCGTCAGCGGCTGGTGGGCCGAGGCGACGGCCACCTGGGGCTCCATACAGCTCGCTCCCCACCCGGTGCTGATCGAGAACCTTGACGAGCAGTTCCTCCAGGTCCCGAACCGTCCTCTCGACAAGGATCGCGCGGACTCAGAGTTCAGGAATCGCCCATATGGCGCGTGGCGGCTCGTGCAGTGGCTCGAGACCTGGATCGGCACCGACCACGCGATGTACCAGTTCCTTTTGGCGACCTTCCGCCGCATGGCCGCCGGCGAGGACGGGACACACTCCCTGCTCGACGAGCTGGCGGCCCGCCGGCGCGACCTCGGCGAGGACCTGGGCCACTTCTGGGGGGACCACCTGCGCCCCACCAGCCCCCTGAACGGGCCCGCAACCCGGGGCCGTCGGGAGGTGTTTTCGGTGGAGGATCCCGCCAGCGGGACGCTGACCGAGACTCGCAGGCTCACCGCGGAGGAGATCGCCGCCGATGTCGTCAGGCTGAAGCTACCTCGGGACTCGAACGTGCGGAGGATCACGATCTCGGCCGACCGCGCACCCAGCGGGGCCTACCTCTGGGTCCAGAACGGCAACGACCTCGATGACTGGACCGAGGGGGGCGAGGCCACCTTCTGCGTCGGCGGGTACTCGCCTGCGACCGGCGCCAAGGCGTGGGCGGGCCAGTTCCCGGTCGCCTTCACCAACGGCAACACCGCGCCGGGACCGATCAGCCACGAGATCACGATCGAGGTGGGCGCCGAGGAGTGCGATGAGTTCGTCGAGGATCCGACCGCGGCGGTCGATGAGAGCCCTACTCTGGACTTGCCCGGCCGCTGCCCCGGGACTCCCGTCTACTTCCGGCCTCCAGATCTCCACACCGACTACTTCGTCTTCCGGGAGCGGCTCATGCGCGTGTACGAGTCCCAGGTCGACTGGCAGCACGTGGCGGTCGGAAGAATCATCGAGCGAGATCTGGGCCGGCGATCCGCGGGACGTCTGCTCGCCCGCTGGCTCTACTGCGGCGCTCGCCGGGCGAGGGGAATCGACAACGTGCCGGACCGGAGGCTGCGCCGATGGCGCAGCAAGTTCGTCGAGCTGACGAGGCGGGCGGCGAGGATCTACGAGCACGGCGAGTTCCAAGAGCCAATCGAGCTGCTGGCCCAGGCCGGAGAGCAGTACGGAAAGATGATTGCTCGCGCCACCGCGCAGGACGTCGCGACAGCACCGAGCGGGTAACTTGCTTCGGTGCAGATCGCCGCGGCGGACCCGGTCGGGCCCACCGCGGCGGTCAGGCTGGAATCAGGCGCTCAATCCCAGACGAACGGCGGGTACCTGGTCGTCATCCACAGGGTGTACGCGCCGGCTCTTGCCTCCCAGCGCAACGCGATCAGCACGATCTTGTACATCCCCTCCGGGAACTTCCTCGTGAACAGAATGGTGAAGAAGGCGAAGAACACGAGGATCTCCGCGAGATAGATCAGAATCGATGCCACGATCGCAAACGGGAGCACCAAGAGCCAGGCGAGGATCGGCCGCCACCGGTCGACCCCCTGCTCCGGATACTCGACGTCGAACCGCACCGGATAGCTCGGATCGTCGTCGAGCGAGAACGGTGGATACGGATCCACCATCAGGAACAGGTACGCGTATACGCGGTTGTGCCATCGCCCGACGCCGACCAGGAAGTTGAACAGTCCCGGCGGATAGCGCCCCGTGAAGATCACCGCGAAGAACGCGACGATGACCGCGAAGAACCCGACGATGTAGAGGACCGCCAGCGCGATGTAATGCGGGATCGCGAGCAGCCACTTGACAAGAGGCATGAACCGGCTGTACTCGGCCTGATGGTCGATGTCGAGCCGCACCGGATAGTCGGCCGCGGGGCCTACTGACGTCGGTGGCGGCGGAGGCGGAGGCGGTGCCGGAGGCTGCGTTCCCTCCGGTGGCCCCGTCGGCGTCTCGGGCACGCCTGGAGTCTCGGTCATCGGCTCTCCCTTCGGTCGTCCGCTGGCGCTCGGCAGCGCCGCCCGTCAGCGGCTCGGTCGGTTCGCGCGCATCATGTCATGTCGGTCGGTCGGTCGCTGGATTCGGCTAATCGCTGGGATCTTTCGCCCCGATCCAGGGCATCATCGCGCGCAGCTCGGATCCCACCCGCTCAACCTGGTGTCCCGCCGCCTCCTCGCGCATGCGGTTGAAGTTCTCCGCGCCGGCGCGGTTCTCGGCGATCCACTCCTTGGCGAACTCACCCGACTGGATCTCGGCGAGGAGCTGGCGCATCGCCGCGCGGGTTTCGTCCGTGATCACCCGCGGGCCGCGGGTCATGTCGCCGTACTCGGCGGTGTTCGAGATCGAGTGGCGCATGCCCTGGATCCCATTCTCGTACATCAGGTCCACGATCAGCTTCAGCTCGTGGAGGCACTCGAAGTAGGCGAGCCGCGGGTCGTAGCCGGCGGCGACCAGCGTTTCGAACCCCGCCCGAACGAGCTCCGTTGCACCGCCGCACAGCACCGCCTGCTCGCCGAACAGGTCGGTCTCGCACTCGTCCTTGAACGTCGTCTCGATCACGCCGGCGCGAGTGCCGCCGATCCCCTTCGCGTAGGCGAGCACCATCTCCCGCGCGTTTCCGGAGGCATCCTGGTGGACGGCCATCAGGCAGGGGACGCCGCGCCCCTCGG
>WNFU01002359.1_pt1 | contig 25819 bp, 38 predicted proteins | sample 5400121 | NCBI WGS metagenome assembly WNFU01 (sample SAMN13153360, study PRJNA577476) | soil metagenome | isolation source: 100 cm soil or saprolite under grassland replicate 1 | place: USA:California | collected 2016-06-15 | reverse complement strand
GCTCGGCCGTCTTGGTGGTCACGAAGCGCATCTGCGGCTGGCCCACCGCGGCACAGATCGCCGCCGCGTCGTTGGCATCGTTTTTCCCCGACAGCCGGAACGCACGCACGAACTCCGGGGCGATGACGCGCGACATGTGTCCGAGCGCGGCGAGTTCGCGGGAGAGTGATGCGCGCTTGCGCACGCCTCCATTCCCACCACGCAGCACGGGCGTTGTGCGAACCAGGCGAGCACGCTCTCGCGTTTCAACGTCCGCCGCAGCACCACCTGGCGTGCTCGATCCTCCGCATGCAGGTGCGCCACTCGCTTTGCCAAATCCAGCCCCCACGGTAGTAATCTCGCCCATGACTTCTCCTCTCTTGATTGAACGTGCAAATTCAATCGTGGCACTTCGCTGCCGACCCGAGTAGGGGAAGTCCTTCCCATTCGTTCAACCGGACCTGTACGGCGGCGCTGAGCGCTCGCCGGCACGGCCGGTTAACTTGTCTTGGTAGGGTGTCACCTTTCGGCGTAAAGGAGCCGGGTTTTTCCGGCGTATAGGCGCCAGTGTTTGGCGGGGCGGACGGACATCGTTGCGGGGTCAAGAATGCGTGGATTTCGACGCGTTGGCAAGCCGCGACTTGTTCATTGCAGGGAGCTGTTTGGGCGCGCGATAGGAAGTGCCGTCGAGCACGAGGCAGTAGGCGTTGTGACGCAAGCGATCGAGTGTCGCCGAAGCGAGCAGCCGGTTGGCCGGAAACGCTTGATCCCACTCGGGCAGATCGAGGTTGCTGGTGACGATGGTGGAAGTCGTTTCGTAGCGTTCGGCGATGAGCTCGTGCAGATCCTCGTCGGCGGGCGGGCGCAGCGGTTTGAGGCCGAAGTCGTCGATGATCAACAGCGGCACACGGGCGAGGTTGGCGAGCCTGCGCTCGTAGCTACCGGTGGCGCGTGCGGCGTTCAAGGTCGCTACCAACTGTGCGCAGGTGGAGAACGCGACGTCGACACCTTGGCGCACGGCGCTGTGACCCAGTGCTTGCGCGAGATGGCTCTTGCCGGTACCGCAGGGACCCACGATGAGCACGGGGACGCGCTCGCTGAGATAGCGGCCGCTGGCAAGATCGTGGACCAGTGCGCGGTTGAGTTGGGGCAGGCGGTCGAACTCGAATTGATCGAGCGTCTTGTTGGTGCGGAAGGCGGCACGACGAAGCCGCGAGGCGAACTTCTTTTGCTCGCGGCGGGCGACTTCATCCTCGATCAACAGGGCGAGGAATTCGATGTAGGCAAGTTTGGACTCGATGGCCTGGCGATTACGCGCCTCGAGCGAATCGAGGATGCCGGACAGACGCAGCTGTTTCAGATGCGGGGTAAGTGCGGGGATGGGATTCATCAGCAGAGCTCCTTGAGTGGAATCAATGACGCGTGGGGGAATCGGGGTCGAACAGCGACTGCGCGTTGCGGGCAAAGCGTGCCGCCGGCGCATGCACGGTGACGGCGGCATCGGGCAAGGGGTGGCGATCGAAACCGCCGGCGAGGATGGTTTTAACAGTGCGATAAAACGGGCTGGCGTGAAACAGCGCACGGGCGCAGGCGGCCTCGACACGCGGCGCACCGTAGGTTTCGCTGAGCCGCAGGACGCCCTGGACAGCACGCAGCCGCTCGAGGATGCGATCGGCGAGCAGTTGCCCCACGAGCTCGGCGCAGGCGGTGCCAATGCGCGCGGCCTGCTCGAGGCACCACTGCCGGTCATGGGCGAGAAAGCGTTGCGCCTCCGGCGGCAGATGATCGCGCACGGTGCTGCGCTCGCCGGCGCGGCGCCCACGCGCATGGGTGGCCACCAAGCGATAGTCTTGATAGATCGCGACGGCGCCATCGCTCACGCGCAGCCACAGCGTCTTGCCCACCAAGGCGAAAGGCACCGAGTACAAGCAGCGTTCGTGCGCGACGTGACAGTCGCGATGCGCGATGACGCGATGCCAGCTGCCCAGATCAGGGGCGATCGCCGGCAGCGGCTGCAGCAACGGCTGCTCGACGGCGAACAGATCGAGCGGCACACGGCGCGTGGTGCCGTGCACGCGCCGGCCTGCTTCCTCCAGCACCCAGCGGCGCGCCTGCGCGTTGAGATCGGCGAGATCGCGAAACTCGCGCAGCGGCACGAAGTTGCCCTTGACGTACTTGACGCCGGCTTCGACGATGCCCTTCTTTTGCGGATCGGCCGGCGGGCACGGGTCGATGCGAAAGCCGTAGCCTTCGGCGCACTCGGCATAGGCGCGTTGCACCAGCGGATCGGTACGACAGGCCCGGGTGATCGCGCACTTGGGGTTGTCGATGATCAGTCGCTGCGGCACGGCGGCGAACCATTCGAACGCGCGGCGGTGACAGCCGAGCCAGGTGGCCACGCTCTGATCCCACACGAACTCGACGTATTGGTGACGCGAGAAGCACAGCGTCATCACGAAGCACCAGGTGCGCCGCTGCTCATTGCGGGCAGGATCGAACAAGATCGGACCGGCGCCGAAATCGACCTGCGCTGCCTCAGCCGGCGCGAATGCGAGCGGTACGGTGGCATCCGGCGGCGCGCTCCCCGCGATCGCGATCACCATGCGATACACCGACGAGTAGCTGCCGCTGTAGCCGTGGTTGCGTTTGAGCGCGCCGTGGATGGCGACGCCGTTGACCCCTTGGCCGATCCAGTCGGCGATCAGCGTGCGGTGGGCTTCGAGCGTGGAAACGGTGCTCGCGGCGCGCTTCGGCGTGCCCAACGCCGCAGCGATCACCGCGTCATCGGGCAACGCCGACGTCGGATCGAGCCAACCTTCGCGCGCAGCCACCGCGCGCAACGCGGCGAGCTGACGCCGGCCCATGTACTTGCCGCGAGCGATTTCGCGGTCGGAGTCGCCGCGGCGTAACCGGGCGAGCACCTGTCGATACTGGAACATCTCGATTCTCCTGCGTGCCACCGCCACCTCCACGGGAACAAAAAATCCCGCAGCGTAACGAATGGCCAGTTCGGTTCGAGATGTCCGTCCTGCCCCGATTGGCTCCTATATGCCGAAAACCGGCTGGCTCCTATACGCCGAAAAACGCGTGGCGCCTAAATGCCGGAAATCCGCTGGCTCCTATACGCCGGAAACTGAATGGCTCCTATGTGCCGGAAGATGACATAGGGCGCGCTTGATTGTCAGCCCGGCATGATGTCGCATCGCTGTCGTTGCCTCTTTGCGCGCAAGCGCGAATTGGCCGAACGATTCTCAATCGCAGATCCAGTCTGACCTACTCCAACGCCCGCCTGCTGCCGATAAAGCGGGCTGAAGCTTGAGATTGCGTCCGGCGCCGAGCGTCGGCGACGTCGACATTGAACCCGGCTTCGTTGGAGAGGGCCATGCGGATCCTGCCCATGCTGTTCGGTGTGCTTGCATCACTTCTTGGTAGCCCCCTCGCTGCCGCACCTTGCGACAGCGACTATTGGCAGCCGACGTTCGTGCACGACCTCGAAAACGAGGACGGGCCGTGGTTCGTCACTCGTCAAGGAGCATTCATCAAGCTCCAGGGCGCCAGCGGCACATGGGTTACCCAAGCGTGCCAAATGATCGAGTCGTACGGACTTCGCGATAGGCGCGGCTTCACGTCCTGCCAGGAATACACGCGCGTCCAATGCGGCTGCAGCCGGAACATCCGTGGCAACACAACGTGCGCCAATTTCCTGGCCAGACGCAACCCGGCTGCTGCCGGCGGCAGCGCGACCGCTGGGAGCACGATGGGCAGTGGCGCAGGAACGAACGTCGGCGGCACGCCGACGGGCGGCCGTGATCCCTGGGGAGTATGGGCGAACCGGATGAACCCCAATCTGCCTTGGTCGGATCCCTGCAACATTCAGTACGTGCAGGCGGTTCGGCCGGCGCGATACGACAATCAACCGGATTACCGATTGGTGCGCATCGCACAAAGTCGCGGTGGGGCCGACGAGCTCATCCGCACGTTCAGTCAGTTCTACGACGACCAGCCCGATTTCGTCGTCAAGATGAGCGCATGCCGTGGGTCGACGGAGGTGACGACCAGGCCGCCGGGCGCTACCGGTGTCGCTGGCGGCGGCGGGCACGGCGTGGGCACCATCGGCGGGCTGGAATACAACACGAATCGATACGGCTCCGATTACAAAGGCTGGAACGAAATCGGGACCACGCCGGAGGCTTGTCGTGACGACTGCCTGCGCGACCCGAAGTGCAAGAGCTTTTCATGGGTAAAGCCGGGAACCCAAGGCACAAGCGCACGCTGCTGGCTCAAGCATTCGGTGCCGCCGACGTCGCACAGCGATTGCTGCGTCTCCGGCGTCAAGCTCTCCGACTCAGGAGGCGGCAACGCTGGCAATATCGTCGTCGTCGACGCCATCTATGGCGGCAACTGCGGTCATCCGATCGGTGTCGTGCAAAATCTCGCTGCAGCCTGCGAAGGTAAGTCCCGATGCGACTACCGTGTTGACCATCGCGTGCTCGGCGATCCGGCTGTCGGCTGTCGAAAGGACTACGTGTACCGCTGGCAGTGCGGTTATGGCACCGGCCATCGCGTGCAGATCGCAAGCGTCGACGGCGAAGCGAGCGGCAGGACCGCGGCGTTACGGTGCGATTGACCTGAGCGCCGAGGCGACGGCTGATCGGCGAATTCAACAAGATCGCGAGCGCCGGGTGGCGCGCCGGCGCTCTGGCGAGTCGTCGGTTACAGGGGTACGCCGCTGTTCGGTTCAATCGCAACGGCTTGCGTGTTTGGTCCAGTCCCTCATGCCAGCTTGGCCATGCGCTGCATCGCGTTCGCGTTGCGGCATGCATGCGCCTTTCATCCGAGCGCAGCGTAGATTCAACGAGCACGTGGAACGCTGGTTAGTTTCGATGGGTCTTGCGATAGCCGATGCGCGCATACGTGGCGACGATCCAGGCGGCCAGTCGCCGCATCATGATGCGTCGGCTAAAGTTCGACGTCTTCGGTAAGATCATGAGCGCGGAACGAACTGACGCTGGCTGGCGCCTGTTCGTTTTGGGCGCCGATGGCAAACGCTCTCCGTCCGATGTTGTTGTTCCCGCCTTCGTTACGGAACACGAGCTCGCACAGTATCTCGACGACATCTTTCATGAATCAGCATCATTGGACCGGCCGTGTGTGAAGCGCATTTCCCACTAGCACGCCGCACGCTCAGCTAATGCTGTGGCCTCACTACGCGTTCAACCGGCCCGCGTCCGGTGGCGTCCTGCGTCACCGCCAGCACGGTCAATCAATCGAAATAGCACAGGCCCATTGCGCGCTTCACCTCACCCAAGGTGGCGGCAGCACGCTCGCGGGCCTTTGCAGTGCCTTGTCTGAGCATGCAGAGCACTTGGCCCTTATCCGCGGCGTACCGCTCTCTTGCTTCTCGCATGGGCCTGATGAGCTCTTGCAAATGGCTCTCCAGACGACGCTTGAGGACACTGTCGGCGAGACCGCCCCTTCGGTAGTGCGCCTTTAGCTCATTCAGGCTCACAACGTCCGGTTCGAACACGTCGAGGAACGTGAACACGACATTGCCATTTACGCGGCCCGGATCTTCGATGCGCAAGTGTCTTTCGTCGGTGTACATGCGGTTCACCGCCTTCTTGATGGTGGCCGCAGAGGCACCGAGCGCTATGGCGTTGCCAAGCGATTTGCTCATCTTGGCCTTGCCGTCAATGCCGGGTAGCCGGGTGACTTTCGACAACAAGGCCTCGCATGGCACAAGAACATCTTGACCGACGCAGCGGTTGAAACTCTGGACAAGCTCGTTGGCCTGCTCAATCATCGGCAGCTGATCGTCGCCGACGGGCACCAGGTTGGCCTTGAACGCTGTGATGTCGGCAGCCTGGCTCACTGGATAAACCAGAAATCCGGCAGGCATGTCGCGCTCGAATCCACGCAGCCGGATTTCCTCGCGAATTGTTGGGTTGCGCTCAAGTCGGGACACCGTGACAAAGCTGAGCAGCAGCTGGCTCAGCTCGGCCAGCTCCGGAACCTGCGACTGTATGAACATCGTTGACTGCTGCGGGTCGATACCGGCTGCCAGATAGTCGAGCGCGACTTCGATGACGCTCTCGGTGACCTTGCGGTGCTGTCCAGTGTTGTCGGTCAGTGCCTGGGTGTCGGCGAGCAGCAGGAACTGCTCGGCCTCGTGTTGCAGGCGCACCCGTGCTTGTAATGAGCCTACGTAATGGCCAAGATGCAAGGGCCCTGTGGTGCGGTCCCCGGTCAAGACAATGGGCTTGGCTGCGGGGCTTGGAGTAACGCTGATGGTTTGCATGGCGCTTTCCCTGTGACTTGGGAAGCCGCCAGCTCGCCCGCATGCCTGGAACGACAATGCCGCCAAACTGGCGGCATCGAATTCGAAAAACGAAGGACGAACGCGGGCCGCCTGGGGTCAGGCGCGCCACCAACGGAGATTGGCGATGAGGCGTTGTTCGCTTTGCATCAGATGAATATAGCACAAAGCCGCCGTCGGCTTTACGCAAACCAGCAAGCCCGCAGGCCGGGCGCATACCCGTCCACGGGCCGCCTTGAACCGCTACCGGAATTCGTGAGTAGCGTTGGCAAGTCCACGGGATACCGAGGCACTACTCGTTAGCCGTTATGTCGCTTGCGCCAATGCTTGCTCTTCGCACGGGTACGCCGCTGGATCTGTCCGCGCTGTCCCGGGTCGATGCGTTCGCTCCACCTGAGAGCGACCGCGCAAAGTTCTTGCGCAATGCGCTAGCGATTGGACAATGCGTCGTTGCTGATTCAGATGCTGCGGTCGCTGGCTTCGTTGTACTGAACTATGAGTTCTTTGACTTCGGTTTCATCCCGCTGCTGGTTGTTGCGCCGCAGCTGCGACGGCAAGGCATCGCGCTTAAGCTCCTCGCGGAGGCGGAAGCACGTTGTCGTGCCAGCAAACTGTTCACCTCAGCTAACGAGTCGAACGTTGCGGCCCAGCTGCTCTTTCAGCGCGCTGGATTTACTCGCAGTGGCATCATCGAAAACCTCGAAGCGGCCGACCCGGAGCTCGTTTACTTCAAAGCCTGCCGGCTAGCCTTTGCAAGCCCGACGGTTAGCTTAGTCCGTTAACGCCCAAACACACGGTCATTTCAAAGATGCGCGCATCTTCACGAACCACAGGCAAGGCCATCTCTGCTCTTTCGAAGGCAGATGTCGAAACCCGGCTCGCGTCCTTCTTGGCGAAGTTCGAACCGGCTATTGCTGACCGCATCCGAGCTTGCCGCACAGCACTGCGAGCGATCTTTCCAACCGCCGTTGAAGTGGTGTACGACAATTACAACTTCTTCGTTATTGGCTATTCCTCGACGGGTCGGCCGTCTGACAGCATCGTTTCGCTCGCCGCTGCATCAAACGGTGTTGGCCTTTCTTTCTACCACGGGTCCACCCTGCCTGATCCAGATCATTTGCTCTTGGGCAGCGGCAAGCAGAACCGCTTCATCCGCTTGCCCGCTGTAGAAGTGCTGCGCTCCGCACCGGTTCAAGCACTCATTCGGGCCGCGGTAGATCAGGCCAAGGTTCCGCTCCCGACGGCCGGCGCGGGCCGCACCGTCATACAGTCAGTGTCCGCAAAACAGCGCCCGCGGCGAAAGAGCGAGAATGCGGCCTAACCCCAGCCGAACTCCGTACAGAGTAATGCTCCTACGCGCCTAACCTGTGTTCGACCCGGACGCCTCGTCGGCTGTGCTTGCGCGCCTTCCGATCGGCGCCGGGTAACTTGGTTCGTTCCATCGTGCGCGCTGGTATTGGCATGGCCGCCGCCTACCGACAACGAGCTAGGCTTTCTGGCAACCGATGAACTTCCAACCGAAATGACCATCAGTGAGCGGGGCGCACGATCCGTGATCTTCACGAGTGCTCACTCACCACGTGTCGTTCCAACATTCGTTCGACCGATGCTATCCTGCAGCGTAGCGGCCCACAATTCTTGGACGGCGACATGGCAACGCTACGAATCGAGCACCCGGTTCCGGATTTCGATGGCTGGAAGAAGGCCTTCGACAGCGACCCTGCACAACGAAAGCAGTCCGGCGTGCGGCGCTACCGGATCTTCCGTCCGATCGATAACCCAAATCTCGTTACGATCGACCTTGACTTCGATCACGCCAGCGAAGCTGAGGCCTTTCTCGACGCGCTCCGGGTGTTGTGGCGTCGCGTGGAAGGCAAGGTCGTGGGGTCTCCACGCGCGCAAGTCCTCGAGACAGTCGAAACTCACGAATATTGATTTCGACCATTTCAGCGCCACGCTGAACGCATATCTCCTCTCGTTTCGTCAGGCAGGATGCCAATTCTTACGGTCGATCTTGTCGCGGATGAACTCCACGCACCTGAGCACAATCTTGCGCAGTCGCTCGCTGACGCCGTTGGTCGCGCGCTCGACTCGCCGCCCGGTCAAACGTGGGTTCGACTTCGCTTGATCGGCCGTAACCAGTATGCGGAAAACGAGTCGACTACCGCAGCAGCTGATTGGCCGGTATTCGTTACCGTACTCAAACAGCAGGTGCCTGTCGGCCCCGAATTGCAGGCCGAGGTTACAGCGCTCACGCGGATCATTGCGCAAGTCATCGGCCGTGCTGCTGCCTGCGTGCACATTGAATACGCGCCCGCGGCGGCCGGTCGCGTTTCCTTCGGTGGCAAGCTTGTCCAATGAGCGTGCTGCCTGACCGCGTGTTCGACCGGACTCGGTCGTGATCGGAAATTCGGAATGCGTGGGACCTCGTGACCTGGATCTCCGGCAGGAGCACAGGTAATGCGGCCCGATCGGGCGATCAACGCGGACGACTTAGACGCACGACGAGAGACTGATGGTGAAAGAGACCTATGTACATGGCTATCATCTGCGCGAGAACGCCCGTCTGCAGAACCAAGCCGGAACGTTGGTCGATCTGCTGCACTCTGGCACCGCATACCCAGCCGGTAGCGTAGTGCTCGAGCCGGGGTGCGGCATCGGCGCCCAGACTGTGACGCTCGCCCAAAGGAGCCCTGGCGCGCGATTCATGTCGGTTGACGTCTCTGCCGACTCGGTCGCGGAAGCCAGGAGGAGAACGGTCGCTGCAGGACTGACCAACGTGCAGTTTCGGCAGGCGGACATCTTTGCGTTGCCATTCGATACCGAGAGCTTCGACCATGTCTTTCTCTGTTTCGTCCTGGAGCACCTGTCACGGCCGCTCGAGGCGCTGGCGATTCTCGAGAGGCTGGTCAAGCCGGGTGGTACCGTTACCGTCATCGAGGGGGATCACGGATCGGCCTACTTCCACCCCGACAGCAGCGCAGCTCAACGCGCGATCAAGTGCCAAGTCGAGTTGCAGCATGCGGCCGGCGGCAATGCGCTGATCGGGCGACAGCTCTACCCACTGATGGTCGAGACAGGGTTCGACACGGTTCACGTCTCGCCGCGGATGGTGTACGTGGATTCGAGCACACCCGACCTCGTCGCCAGCTTCACGATAAAGACGTTCATCGCGATGATCGAGGGCGTTCGCGAATCCGCGCTTGGGGCCGGCATTATCGACGCCGAGGCCTTCGATGCGGGCGTGCGGGATCTCTACCGAACGACCGAGGCGGATGGCGTCTTCTGCTACACATTTTTCAAAGGTGTGGGAGAGAAGAATCGAAGCGCCTGAGACTGCGTTTATGGATCGCGTTGCACTCCCGAACGAGGCGCCGGAAGTGCTGCAAAATGGCGGCCGTTCTGGTTTGCTCCATTGATTAGTCCGACGAATCTGGGCAATGGTCTCGCTCTTCGCATTCCTCCACCACGTCGCGGCGTTCACCTTGACGGCGGCATTGGCCATCGAGTTCGTGCTGATCAAAGGCGCACTGAGCGTGGAAAGCGCACGCAGGCTTCAACTCACCGACATGGTGTTCGGTGCCTCGGATACGTCGGCGCCTGACCACGCGTTCAACCGGTCCTGTCAGCCCCCATGCAAATCGAGCCGCCATTGAACGCCGCAGATCCGCGTTGGCTTTCGCTTCGTCAACACTTGTGGCCACACGCGTCCGAAGCGGAGGACTTGCGTGAAATGCGCGACGTGCTGGAGCGGGGCGATTGCGTGCTTCTCGGCTTAGCGGAAAACGGCGCTGCGCTGGGCTTCGTAGAAGCGTCGAAGCGAACCGACTACGTCAATGGCACGGATCGTTCGCCTGTCGCGTTTCTCGAGGGGTTGTACGTCGATCCGGACTTTCGTCGCAACGGCGTGTCGCGTGCTCTGGTGGCCGAAGTCGAGCGCTGGGCACTTGCCCACGGCTGTAGCGAGCTTGCTTCCGATTCGTTGGCCGAAAACGTCGATGCGCACGCGGTTCACCGTGCGCTAGGGTTCCGGGAGACCGAGCGAGTCGTCTTCTTCTGCAAGCGGGTGCTGGGCGCTTGACGTTGCGACAATTGGCGTATGTCGCGGCTCAGTCACTTGGTGCCTTGACCAGGCGGGCGAAGCAGGCGCTCACGGGTCCGTGCGATTCGAGCGCAAGATCCTCGAGCGCGACCTGACCCGCCTCGAACAGGATGCGCGCCTTGCTTAGTCGCTCGCACGTCTGGAGCAGCTCGCCCAGCGTTGTCGCACCGTTTACAGAGCCGGTGGGATCGTATTGAGCCACGGCGTTGATCACAGAAGCGGGGAAGCTCCACTGCCGTCCGATGTCGGATGCGAAGCGCCGCTCAAGCGTCATGAAGGACCGGCAGAACGCGCTCGTGTATGTGTCCGGCCGCGCGTAACCGCCGCGATCGAGGAGCCGCAGCATCACGATCGCACCGACGTTGCGCAGCAGTGCGCCCAGGAAGGCCTCGAATGCGTTCACACCTGCGACTGGTGCCAACACGTGACAGGCGACGCCGCAACGCTCCGACTGGTCCCAAACCAACGGCGCGCCGCGTCGCGTGACACCGCCGGACTGCAGGCTCAGGATCGGCTTGAACGCGACGCTTGCAAGCAGGTGGCCGAGCCCGTCGTGTCCCAGGATGAGCAATGCCTGCTCGATGCTGGCGATCGGTTTTGCGGGTCTGAAATACGGGCTGTTCGCCACCTTCAGCACTGCCGCAACGAGTACAGGATCCTGCGTGAGCTCACGCGAGAGCGCGCTCATCGAGCCGCTCGGATCGCGCAAGATCTGCAACAGCTGCGGCACGACCGCGGGAACGCGGGGTACGAGCGCGGCGACGTCGCCGGACAATGCAGCCGCCTCCAAGTTGGTGAGTAACGCGGTCTCGATGTGGTCGTGCGCATCGGCCGCGGCTAATCGCTCGCACAACAGCCAGCGAGAAAAGAGCACGTCGATCTCGACCGAAGGCTTCCACGCCGCCAGACCGACGACGGGCTCGGCGCTCGCGCGATCAGCAGACGGGTGTGCGGGACGTGCCGCGCTGCGCGCATCGCTGCGCAGCAACCGCCGGAGCCAATTGTTCATGCCGCCTTTCGTGGCATTGCCCCGCGCCGCTTGATGCGGATGCTCTCCGGGCAAGCGGTGCGGTCGAACAAATCGCGTCGGATGCGAGCATACAACCTTCATTACGGCTTTGCATCCGCTCGGGAAACCTGGCGAGCGCCGTTCGGCGTCATCGGCTGTCCGGTTTTCCTGCACGCCGCACAAAGCGTTTCGGGTATTCTCGTGTCGGCGTGGATGGGAGCGATGCTGGCCATGACCCGATTCCAGGCGACGTTTGGTGCGCTCGTGCTGGCCCAAGCCGCGCACTCGGTGGAGGAGTACTTCGGTCGGCTTTGGGAACCGTTCCCACCCACCCGCTTTCTGACTGGCTTGATATCGCAGGACCTCGAGCGCGGATTCCTGATCATCAATGCGTCGCTGTTGGTATTCGGGCTCTGGTGCTTGTTCTGGCCCCTGCGTCGGGGATGGCGATCCGCCTTCCCTCTCGCATGGGCATGGGTAGCGATGGAGGTCATCAACGGAATCGGCCACCCCCTTTGGACGTTGCGCCAAGGCGGCTATACCCCTGGGGTTATAACCGCACCTCTGCTGCTCGCGTTGGCGGTCTACCTGGCCCTTCAGCTGCGACGCATTGCTCGCGGCTCTTCAATCGGAGATTCGCCATGTCAACTCAAACCATGAAATCGAGTTTTCCCTCCGATCAGCCGTCTAGCGAGCCCGTATACGGCAACCGCATGCCTCGATTCGGCCGCCTCTCATGAATCGGCTCATTGAGGTCCGCTCTTATGGTCTGAAGCCAGGCGCGTCTTCGGAGTTCCACCAACTCGTAACGTCGACAGCCATCCCGTTGCTTCGCGCATGGGGGATGGACGTCGTGGCCTTCGGGCCATCCGAGCACGATCCGAATGCCTATTTTCTCGTCCGCGCCTACGACAGTCTTTTGCACTTGCAGTCGCAGCAGCAGGCCTTTTACAGTTCGCAGGCGTGGTTGCAGGGGCCGCGAGATGCAATCGTGTCGAGAATTGAAAGCTACCTCAACACGGTTCTGTGGCTCTCGGAGGCGTCGATCGACGATCTTCGTCGCTCAAACAGCAGCGCTGTCGACTGCGTACGCGATCACTGATCTATCGGGTGACGTCGTAAACGTCAGTGACATCGTTCAGCTCCAACACATCGAGGATCACAAGCATGTGCAGGAATATCAGGCTGCTCTTCAATTTCGAACCGCCGGTAACCGAGGAAGAGATTCGCGCGGCTTCGCTGCAATTCGTGCGAAAAGTCAGCGGCTTCAACAAGCCGTCGAAAGCGAACGAAGCGGCATTCCTTGCAGCCGTTGAAGCGATAGCCGCCGCCTCCGGCAGCCTGCTCCGCTCGCTCGAGACGAACGCACCGGCGAGGAATCGAGGGGAAGAAGCCGCGAAGGCGCGCGCACGCAACGCACAGCGGTTTCCGAGTTGAACGGCCGCCGAGCTGATGGAACGCCGCGCGCGACACCAGGACGACAGCTATGGCATTCGATGAGCATCTCGCCGAGCGGGTCCGTCGGATCATTGGCAAGCCCGACGACCTGTCCGAGAAGAAGATGTTTGGCGGACTCGCCTTTCTGCTTCATGGGAACATGAGCTGCGGTGTGCACGGAAACGAGCTGATCGTGCGCATCGATCCGCAGACCACGGATGCGGCGCTGGCCGAACCGGGAGCGCGCATTTTCGACATCTCGGGCCGCCCGATGAAAGGTTGGCTGTTGGTGGGCCCCTCCGGCGTCGACGATGATGCGGCGCTCGCAAAATGGGTACGTCGCGGGATGGATTACGCGGCGTCATTGCCCAAGAAATGAATTCGAAATGCCTTTCGACTGGCTGATGGAACCATGCGCGATGCACGCAAGCTCGCGGCGCTGCTCGCATGCGTAAGCAATATCACCTTCGTGCCGGTCCCGACGGCTTGAAGGCTTGGGACATCGATCGTCTGGTGGCGCTCGCAAGCGCCTTGCAGCCCCAGCGCGTTGCGCTCGCTGAAATCCGGGAACTCGACGAGCCTTACTGGTCGACCGGATACGATCGCCCGCTGACCTGCCGCGACGTCGCGGAGCACGCGCGGCTGATTCATGAAGCCGATCCCGACTTCCCCGTGATTCTGTCAAGCGACGGTCGTGTGATGGATGGCATGCATCGGATCGCGAAGGCATTGCTCGAGGGCCGAACCCACGTGACGGCGGTTCGTTTCCCGAACGACCCGGATCCGGACTACGTCGGCGTTCATCCGGACGACCTGCCTTACGGGGAAAGCGGCAGCTGCGCGACACCGGGCGCATTACAATCGACTTGACCCGCGACACCTTCGTGCGTCCGAGCTCCAGCCCGTTCGAAAGTTGTGCTATCAAATGAAGCGATTCGCCATTGCGATGCTGTGCGGCGTCGCAGGATACGTCGTTGTCGCAATCGTCAGCTACTTTCTCGTGCTCGAGCTTTCCTCCAACGTGCATGACCGCGAAGTCGAAGCGGCAATGAGCGCCGCCTTCTTCTTCGGTCCCGTCGGCGCCATCATTGCATTCGTCGCCGGATTGATCCGCAGCGGCCGTCGCCCGGACGCCATGCCGAAAGTTTGACCGCGTGCCATGGCGGAGGACGACCCGGTCATGTTCACGTTTCCATTGAGCGTTTCGACGGGTAGTTCTTGAAGACGCGAGCGGCGGCCAACGCAGATGCGCACGCGATCGCCCGCATCCACGTCATTTCGTGGCAGGCCGCGTATCGCGGCTTGATGCCCGACGAGCTGCTCGACAACCTGTCGATCGCGCGACGCGAGGCCGGTTGGCAATCTGCGATCGATCGAGGTGAGCCGAAGATCGTCGTCGCGATCGCCGAATCCGGCGACATGCTCGGATGGACGGCGTTCGGACGATGTCGCGACGCAGGCACGCCGGCTTCCACCGCCGAGCTGTGGGCGATCTACGTCGACCCTGCGCATTGGTCGTGCGGAGTGGGACAGGCGCTGTGGAATGCAGCGCGCACCTCGCTCGCGTCGCGCGCCCGACGTTCAAGGATCGGATCATGATCGGTGGTAGCTGCCTGCGACGTCGCATGGCGACTCGACGGCGCAGTCGAGCTCATCAATTTCTGCCACTGCTCGATGTGCCGCAAGCTTCACGGCGCGCCGTTCGGCGCCTTCGCGCACGCGCGCACCGAAGGCTTTCGCTGGCTGCGTGGCAAAGCGACGATGCAACGCGACCGCCGCGCTTCACGGCCGTACGCCGACTGGGTATGCTTGCCGGCTGAGTCGCGTTCCAGCGAGGACCCATGGCTGCCTATCTGATCGCGGACATCGACGTTGCCGATGCACAAGCGTACGAGGGCTATAAGGCCGGCGTCTCCGCGTCCATCGCGGCGTTCGGCGGCCGTTATCTCACGCGCGGCGGCAAGACCGAGGTGCTCGAAGGCGCGTGGGTTCCGAAACGCCTGGTGATCGTCGAGTTTCCGTCGATGGAGACGCTGCGGGCGTGGTACGAATCGCCCGAATATCAGCCGCTGCGCGACTTGCGGCGACGGGCGTCGGACTCGAAGCTCGTCGTTACCGAGGGGATCTAGCCGGGGCGGTCGTCGATGGCGAACGAACAGGACTTGCGCACGGCCCGGTTCGTAGTGCGCGCATCGAACGACGATCGATGAACGACAACGTTCCCAACGCTCCCACTGCGCATTTCGCGATCCGCGCGGCGGAGGCGCGCATCGCCGATTCGGCGCCGGCCCGTTCGGTTCCACTTTTCCGACACGGCACGCTGCTCGTCAAATACTACGCGCCGCGGGGCAGCGACCCGCAGACGCCGCATACGCGCGATGAGCTCTACGTGGTCGCGCACGGGACCGGCGTGTTCTTCGACGGCACGACCCGCCGCCCGTTTGGCCCGGGCGATCTGATCTTCGCGGCAGCGGGCGTCGCGCACCGGTTCGAGGATTTCACCGATGACCTCGGCGTCTGGGTTGTTTACTACGGTCCGGAAGGTGGAGAAGCCGGTTGAGCGCGATGCGGCTCGTGAAGCCGTCGCTTTCGCGGCTGCCGGAGTTTGTCGCGGCGCTCGAACGCGGCTGGTCGCCCGACAACGTCCGCGGACGCGAGGCGGCGCTGGAAGCGCTCGCGCAAGCCGCCGACGACGCTCGCGGCTTTGTCGCAGGGCAGACCGATCGCGAAGGGAAAGGCCCGCCGTTCAGGCTGCCGGATGGCTCGTTGGTCACGCGGCTCCCCGGATACCAGTTGTGGCTTTGGGACGACGAGTTCTGCGGCACCATCGGCTTTCGCTGGCAACCGGGAACGTCGAAGCTCCCGGCGCACGTGCTCGGGCACATCGGCTACTCGGTTGTGCCGTGGAAGCGCGGCCGCGGCTACGCGACCGCAGCGCTGCGGCTGATGCTGCGACGCGTGCGCAACGAGGGGCTGCGCTACGTCGAGATCACGACCGACCCCGACAACGTTGCATCGCAGAAGGTCGTGCTGGCCAACGGCGGCGTGCTGGTCGAGCGGTTCAGGAAGCCTGCACAATACGGGGAGAAGGACGGGCTGCGCTACCGCATTGCGCTGTGAAACGCGCCGCGGGGCTGCGCTTCGCCGAGCCGCGCGGCATACTTCACGGTTTGCGGAATCCAGCCCGGCGCGATCGTTCGCGCTGCGCGCGTGCGCGACCGCCCACCATCGACAAGGATGCACAATGAAAAGAACCGCAGCCGCGCTGATCTTCGGCCTCGCGATGATCGCGACGGCACCGTGTCTCGCCGAGGACAAGGTCGCCGACGTGACCGACATGCAGGCGCTTCGCAACGCGACCCGCGCCGACAAGAGGACGCTCGTCGAGTCGACGCTGAAGCTCACGCCGGCCGAAGCGAAGAAGTTCTGGCCGATCTACACCGCCTATCAGCGCAGCGTCGAGCTCACCGACCGGCGGCGCAACGTCGCGCTCGAAGGGCTGGTCGGATTCGATCGCCCGCTGTCCGATCTTTACGCGAAGAACCTCGCGAACGAGATGATCGCCGCCGACGAGGCCGAGATGAAGGCGCGGCGCACGCTCCAGAACCGCGTCATGCGCGCGTTGCCTGCGAAGAAGGCCGCGCGCTATCTGCAGCTCGAATCGAAAGTGCGCGCCGTGCAGGCGTTCGACATCGCGGCGGCGTTCCCGCTCGTCCGGTAATCAGATGCCCGAACGCTGCGAGCATTTCGCCGGATTGGGGCCCGTCGAGCCGCGCACGAAGGGCTGCGAGGAGTGCCTCGCGATCGGCTCGAAGTGGACCGAGCTTCGCGTCTGCCTCACGTGCGGCCACGTCGGATGCTGCGAGGACTCGAAGCATGCGCACGCGCTCCAGCATTTCAAGTCGACCAGGCACCCGATCATCGTGCCGCTCGAGCACAGCGAGACGTGGGCCTGGTGCTACGTCGATCGCCGCTATTTCGATTACGCGCGTGCGACACCGCCGGGCAAGCGCTCCGCGTTGGCGACGCTGCTTGGCCGACTGATCGGCCGTTGAGACAGGGGCATCTAATGGAAGCCGCATCGAACGCCATGCGCTCGCTCGCGTCCGAGATCCGCGCGTTTATCGAGCGAGCGCGCCAGTCGATCGACGACGAGATCCGGCACTATCCGACGCCGATTCCGCGGTGCGACGCGCAGTTCAACCATCTGTATGAGCAGCGCGCGCGGCTCGCGCGCGAGCTCACTGCCGCCGCCGAGTCGAATGATGCGCCGGCGCTCGTGCGCGCGTTCGCGATGTCGGCGCCGTTCGGCGATTCGGACGACGAGCGGCAGCTCCGCGCGCGAGCGGCCGCCGCGCTCGCCGATCCCGCGCACGAGGCGTTGCATTGAGCGGCATGCCGATGCCACCCAACGCGCCGCGCCCGGACGCCAACTCGCCTCACGCATGAAGATCGACCGCATCGACCACATCGTGCTGACGGTGCGAAGCATCGAGACGACGTGTGATTTCTATTCGCGCGTGCTCGGCATGGACGTCGTCACGTTCGGCGCGGGCCGCAGGGCGCTCGCGTTCGGCGCGCAGAAGATCAATCTGCACGAGGCGGGTCGCGAATTCGAGCCGAAGGCGGCGCATCCGACGCCCGGGTCGGCCGATATCTGCCTGATCGCCGCCGTGCCGCTTGCGCAGGTGATCGAGCGACTCGCGGCATGCGGCGTCGACATCCTGGAAGGACCGGTCGCGAGAACCGGCGCCCGCGGGCCGATCCAATCGATCTATTTCCGCGATCCCGACTCGAACCTGATCGAGGTGTCGAGCTATGGCGAGCGCTGACGGCGAGCGTTCGACGGCCGCAGCGTTTCACATCGCGCTCGCGTCGTCGCCCGAGGTTCCGCTGCTGGTCGAGCTGATGCGCGAGTTCTACGCGGAGTCAGGCTATCCGTTGGATGGCGACTGGGCGGCGCAGAGCTTTCGCGCGTTGCTCGCAGACGCTTCGCTGGGATCGGCATGGACGGCGCGCGACCGCCGCGAGACGGCCGGCTACGTCGTCCTGACCGTCCGATACGCGCTGGAGCACGGCGGGCTCGAAGGCTGGATCGACGATCTGTTCGTGCGCGCCGCGCATCGACGCCGCGGTTGTGCGACGGCGCTTGTCGACGCGCTGGCCGACGACTGCCGGCGGCGCGGCGTCGTCGCGCTGCATGTCGAGGTCGGCGACACCAACGCTGCGGCGATCGCGCTTTACCGCCGATTCGGACTGCAGACGCGAAGCGATCGCCGCCGGGTGATGTCGGGCCGGCTCGCTGCACGATGACCTGTCCGGACGTGCGGGTGGGGCTGATCTCCGACACGCACGGGCTCCTGCGGAACGAGGCGCTGGCGGCATTGCGCGGCAGCGATTTCATCGTCCATGCCGGCGACATCGGCGACGCTCGCATCATCGAACAACTCGCCTCGATCGCGCCGGTCACCGCCGTCCGAGGCAACAACGACCGCGGTGCGTGGGCTGTGGCGAGACCCGAAACGAACACGCTGGTCGTCGGCGACGCGTCGATCTTCGTGCTGCACGACATCGCCTCGCTCGAATTCGATCCCGCAGCCAAGGGCGTTCGTGCGGTCGTGTCGGGCCATTCACACCGGCCGTCGATCGCCGAGCGCGGCGGCGTGCTCTACGTCAATCCGGGCAGCGCCGGCCCGCGGCGCTTCAGCCTGCCGGTTTCGGTGGGCGAGCTGCTGGTTTGCGCAACCAGCGTGCGCGCCCGGCTGATCGAGCTCGACGTCGCCCGCTAAGCGCTTCCCTCGCGGCGGCTCACACGGTTAAACTCGCGCGTCGGGACGCCGCGACGTCGCGCATTCACACGTCCCGCCGAGGAGACCGCCATGGGCAACCGCGACCGGCAACGCAAGGAACCGAAGAAGCCGAAGCAGCCGAAGAAGCCGACGCCCGCCGTCGGCTGATACGAAGCGCGCGGGCCGGGCCGCCGCGCCGCTTCGCGTCGTACGCGAGTCGGAACGCGGGACGCCGCGGGGCGTCTGCCGCGGTTTTCTTGTTCCGCCGCCGAGCCAACGTTCGGGCGGCAATGCCGATGCGTATGGCAGAAACCGGCTCCCGCGCACTCGACGGTTGAAGACCGCACGATGCATACGCTGATCGTCATCGCCGGAGGCTTGCTGCTGCTCGCCATCTGCCTCGCCGCCGGCCGCTGGATCGGCGGCGCCGGCGCTGCAGGCATGATCACGGCGGCGAAGATCTTCGTGCCGATCTGGCTCGCCGCGGCGCTCGTCAACCTGTGGATCGGCGTTTCGCGTGCGGGCTATTCGATCGGCGACGAGCTTCCGATCTTCCTGCTCGTGTTTGCTGTCCCGGCGGCTGCGGCTCTGATCGTCTGGTGGAAGCTCTCGTAGCGCCATGGACGCGAAAGAGCACTGGAATGCGATCCATGCTGCGACGCCGCCCGACGCGGTGAGCTGGTGTCAGCATCACGCCGAGCTGTCGCTGCGGATGATTGGCGACACGCGTGTGGGCCGGTCCGCATCGATCATCGACGTCGGCGGCGGCGCATCGACGCTCGTTGATGACCTCGTCGCGAACGGCTACGACAACGTGACGGTGCTCGACCTGTCCGACTCCGCGCTCGATGCGGCACGCAAGCGGCTCGGCGAAGCGCGTGCGCAGTGCGTGCGCTGGATCGAAGGCGACATTACGAAGACGGTGTTGCCGGCCGACGCATTCGACGTTTGGCACGATCGCGCCGTGTTCCACTTCCTCACCACCAGTGGGGATCGCGCGGCGTACGTGCGCGCAGTGCTGCGGTTGGTGAAAGTGGGCGGGCACGTGATCGTCGCGACGTTCGCCGAGGACGGGCCCGATCGATGCAGCGGCTTCCTGTCGTGCGCTATGGTCCGGACACGCTTCATGCGCAATTCGGCGACGCGTTCACGCTGCTCTCGCACGAGCGCGAAGCTCATCACACGCCGAACGGTATGGTTCAGCAGTTCGTCTACTGTTATTGCCGGAAAGCCGCGGCCATCGGCATCGAATCCGAGGAGACGCCCGCATGATGGTGCGACTCGAGACGTGGCCGGGAGCCGCGATGGCGCTCGCGCTTGCGGCGAGCACGCAGGCCGCCGTCGTTCAGATCGCGCCGAGCGGGTTCGCCGTGCGGCATGAAACGACGGTCAACGCGCCGCCGGCGAAGGTCTACGACGCGCTCGTGCAGGTCGGCTCGTGGTGGAATCCCGATCACTCGTTCTCCGGCGATGTGAAGAATCTGTCGATCGACGCACGTGCCGGAGGCTGCTTCTGCGAGCGGCTCAAGGACGGCGGCGCCGTCGAGCATCTGCGCGTCGTCTATGTCGCGCCCGGACAGGCGCTGCGGATGTCCGGCGCGCTCGGCCCGCTGCAGGCGTCCGGTCTCGCCGGCAGCCTGACGTAGAAGCTCGTGCCGGCCGCGAGCGGCACGAAGATGGAGCTCACGTACAGCGTCGGCGGATTCATCGACGGCGGCTTCGACAAGATGGCGCCGGCCGTCGATGGTGTGCTCGGCGAGCAGCTCGAACGCTTGAAGCGCTTCGTCGAGACGGGCAAGCCCGCCGCCGCCAACTGAACTCGCGCCGCGGCGCGTCCTCCAACGGCGATGCGCCGCTCGTCGACCCGCCGCCGTTCGCTTCGCAAGGCCACGGAGCTCGCGCTCGTCGCGCCCCAGGTCGTTGCGCTGCGCACGTTCGGCGCGCTCGCTTCCGGTGCGAATCCGACCGCACGAGATCGCCGCGAATGGACGCGCATGGGCACCGAGAAAACCGATGCGTTCGCGCATTCGATCGCGGCGATGAACGCGCAATGGATGCGTTGGGGCTTGGAGCTGCCGTTCGTGTTGATGCGCGAGTCGTGGAGCGCGTGGCTGGCGGCATGGATGACGCCGTTCGGACGGCTGCCGCGCAATCGCGCGCTCGAACGTCATTGGCGGGCCGCGGCGGCGCGCGCATTCGCGGGCGGCTTGTCACCGGTGCACCGCGCTGCCGTCGCGAATCTGCGCCGTCTCAACGCCAGGCACCGCTAGGGTTTGCGGTACTCGACGCCATAGCGCGCGTAGATGCGCGCGAGCGTGCCGTCGTCGATCAGCTTGTCGAGCGCCGCGTTCACCGCGTCGAGCAGCCGGTCGTCGCTCTTGCGCAAGCCGACGGCGAGATTCCAGCGAAGCTCCGGCTCGCCGTCGTACGCGTGCACGTAGCGAAGGCCCACCGCGGGATGGCTGTGAATGTAATAGGCGATCGTCGCCGGAGAAACGGCCGACGCGTCGATGTCGCCTTTCGCGAGATCCTGCACCATCTCGGTCTCGAATGCATACGGCACCGTGCGCACGCCGCGCTGGCCGAGCAGCTTGCTCGCGAGCGAATTGACCATCACGCCGACGCGCTGCGCCGGCGCGATGTCGCCGAACCCCCGCATGTCCTGCGACGCCGTTCGCCATGCGAGCGCAACGCCGCTCTTCTGGTATGCATGCGACAGCTTGAGCGGCGGCCCCTGCGCCTGCGGATCGGCGATCGTGTCGAGCAGCATGTCGCAGTCGACGAGACCCGCGCGAATCCGCGGCACGATCCATTCGACCGAAAGCTTCAACCCGAGCGCGGCGGCGAGCGCGCGACCGATCTCGACCTGGAAGCCTGGCATGTCCGGCTTGTTGCTCGCGTGCGGCAGCGCGTCCGGATTCGCGCACATCGACACGATGCCGCGCGCGCTCACCTCGTCGAACGTGCGCGCGGCGAGCGGCGCCGATGCAAGCGCAGCGAGCGCCGCGACGACGATCCAGCGGTGACGCGCGATCATTCGTGCAGCGACCGGATGTAGCGGACGATCGCCTGCAGCTGATCGTCGGTGAAGCTCGACGCGAACGCCGGCATCGCGCCCGGCTTGCCCGCTTTGATCCGGTGGATGATCTCGGCGTCGGAGAGCGTGGTGCCCATCAGCTGCGGGCCCTTGCCGGGCGCGCGACCGCCGTCGCTGTGGCACCACCCGCAGGTGTTGGCGAAAAGCTTCTGCACGTCGAAATCGCCGCCTTTCGAATCCGATGCGGACTGCGCCGCGGCCGCAGGCTCGGGCGGCTTGCCCGACGACATCGGCCCGCTCATTTGCGCAACACTACGCTGCGTCGCACCGAACGCGATCGCGATCGACGCCGTGACGAACAACACCCGCAGTGCGCTGCGCATCGATGTCCTCGTACAAACGAACAGGCGGGGGAATGCGCCCCCGCCTGTTCGACCGTCGTTTCGGCGACAGGTTACATGCCGAAGACGACCAGCATGCCCTGGTCGGTCGGCATGCTCGCCCACGGCTCGCCGTAAAGTACCTTGTAGTCGTCGCCGGCGAGGCCCCCCCAGCCGGTCGCAACCGCGATGTACTGTTTGCCGTTCGCCATGTAGCTGATGATGCCGCCGTTGTGCCCCTGGCCGTCGTTGTGCTTCCACAGCTCGGCGCCGGTGCGCGCATCGAGCGCGTGCAACCATCCGCGCGCGTCGGGCACGAACACAAGGTTGCCTTTCGTGGAGAGCAGGCTCGCGAGCGGCGGCTCCGCGTATTCGACCTGCCACTTGATCGCGCCCGTGATCGGATCGCGTCCGGTGACGTGGCCGCGCGCTTTGCCGCCGTCGGGTGTGGTCTTGTTGACGGTGAAGTTCGATCCGATGTTGAGTTGCGCCATCGGCTCGAGTATCGGCGTCGTCTTCACCACCTCCAGGTCCATGCACCATTCATTGCCGACCTTGTAGTACAGCCCCGTCCCCGGGTTGTACGTGCCGGCGTTCCAGCTGTAGCCGCCGGCGATGTAGGGACAGAGCGCCTGGTGCTTGCCTTCGGCCAAGTCGCGCCGGCCGATCAGCTCGCCGGTCTTCGGGTCGATGCTCTTGACGAAGTTGATGTTCTTCACGCCTTGCCAGACGTTCTGCACCTTGAGTTGCGGATCGTAAACGAACACGAAGCCGCCCTTGTTCGCATGCACGATGTACGGCTTGCCATCGCGCTCGATCATCACGAACTCGCCAACCGCGCTGTCGAAGTCCCACGCGTCGTGCGGCAGCTCCTGGTGGTACGACTTGAGCTTCCCGGTGTCCGGGTCGAGCGCGAGCACCGATGTCGTGTAGAGGTTGTCGCCCGGACGCGCGCCCTTCGTCTTCCAATCCGGGCCGCCCCAGTCGTACAGCGGCGCGGGGTTCGCCGTGCCCCAGTAGACGGTGTTCGACTTCGGATCGTAGCCGCCGGCCATCCAGCCGCCGCCGCCGCCCGTCTTCCACGAATCGCCGCCCCACGTCTTCATCGCGGGATCGTTCGCATCGTTGCCGCCGACGGTGAAGAATGTCCATGCGAGCTTGCCCGTTTTCGCATCGACGCCGAAGATCGGTCCGCGGTACGGCCACTCGCCGCCCTGCGAGCCGATGATCACCTTGCCGTTGGCGAGCAGCGGCGCGCCGGTGAAGCCGACGGTGAGCTTCTCGGAGTCGACGAGCTTCGTCTCCCACTTCTGCTTGCCGGTCTGCATGTCGATCGCGACGAGCTTGCCGTCGAGCGTGCCCATGTAGACGTTGCCGAAGCCGAGCGCGATGCCGCGGTTGTACGGCGAATGCGTCTGCTTCGCGACGAGGTCCTCGTTCAGCTTCTGCTTGTAGGCCCACTTCACTTCGCCGGTCGCGCCGTCGAGTGCGTACACCTGGTTGTACGAACCGGAGTAATAGAGCACGCCATCGGCGACCAGCGGGAACGATTGCAAACCGCGCGTCGAGCGCGGCATCGCGTGGCTCCACGCGACCTTCAGATTCTTGACGTTGTCGGCGTTGATCTGGTCGAGGCCGCTGTAGTGCCACGACTTGTACGACCCGTGGTAGGTGAGCCAGTCGTTCGGATTCTTGTCGGCGTCGGCGAGACGTTGAGAATCGATTTCGGCCGACCATGCGGCACCATTCAACCCGATGATCGCCGCCGCGGCCGCGACGCCGGTTAAAGCTCGATGCGATCGCTTCATGCGTCCTCTCCTCGTGGATCGATCGCGCGCGGATGCGCGAACAGGAAAGCGATGTCGAATCGAATAGAGTTTAGTACCGTACAAAAGCGAACTCAAGGAAGCACGCGCGCATTCGGTGGTGTAAATATTTCCGAATCGCGATCCGATGCGTGTTGCGCGCGACAGACGCGCGATGCTGCGAATGGCCGTCAGTCGGCGGCCGATTCAGGCTGCCGCAATGGATTGGACGCGGTCGAACATTCGCCGTCGAGCCGGCGGTGCTGCGCGAGCAGTTGCGCGAACTGTGCGGGCGGAATCGGGCGCGACAGATAATAGCCCTGCGCGACGTCGCAACCGTTGGCGGCGAGAAACGCGAGCTGCGTTTGCGTCTCGACGCCCTCGGCGATGAAGTCGAGCCCGAGACTGTGCGCGAGGATGATGACGGCGCGCGCGATCGCGGCATCGTCCGTGTCCTCCGGCAGATCCTTGACGAACGAGCGGTCGAGCTTCAGCGCATCGACCGGGAATCGCTTGAGATAGCTCAGGCTCGAGTAGCCGGTGCCGAAGTCGTCGATCGAGATCCGGACACCGAGCGACTTGAGCGCGCTCAGCGTAACGATCACTTCGTCGGCATTGTGCATCGCGGCGCTTTCGGTGATCTCGAACTCGAGCAGCGCGGGATCGACGAAGCAAATGGCGTTTGTTCGAGCCGCCCGGTCTCGTCGACTTGACCGAAATCAACGGTTGCGACGGGCAGCCGATGGACGGTCGACGCGCCGTCCCCCCGGCGCATCGACCCAAGCGGTTCTCCCGTAATGGCCGCCCCGGCCGCGACGGTGTATAACCGCTGCGTCGCAACGCTCGGGGCTGCCGCCCATGCGCATGCTGAGCCGCTTTTTCCGCGGTGAACTGAAGCTCACCCGCATCGAGGCGTTCAGCGACGGCGTGTTCGCGATCGTCGTGACGCTGCTCGTGCTCGAGCTCAAGGTGCCGGCGCTCGCCGACCACCGCAGCGTCGGCGCGCTCGCCCACGAGCTGGTCGATCTGCTGCCGAAGCTGTTGAGCTGGCTCATCAGCTTCGTCATCGTCTGCAAGTTCTGGATCAACCATCACCACGTGCTCGGCCTCGCCCGGCACGCCGATTACGCGATGATGTGGCTCAACGCGCTGTTCCTGATGTTCCAGTCGTTCGTGCCGTTCCCGACGGCGCTGATGGGCGAGTACGCGGACAATCCGCTCGCGGTGACGCTGTTCGGCGTCGTGATGGCAGTGAACACGCTGCTGTTCATCGCGCTGCATCGTTACATCCGCCGCAACCTGATGAAGCCCGAGCGTGCGCACGACGAGGATCCGAACATCATCCGCAAGTCGTTCATCGGCGTCGTCTCGTACCTGCTCGGCGCAGCCGCCGCGTGGGTGAGCATCCCGCTCGCCTTCGCGCTCTACGTGCTTACGCCGTCGTTCTTCATCGTGCCGCCTGCGCGGCCGCGAGTCGCCTGACATGCCGGACCCGGTCAAGGAAACGCTCACCCGCTGGCGTCTGCTGCACGAGCAGTGGCCCGCGCTCACCTTCTACCAACGCTTCGAGAGCGTGATCGCGCTCGCGCTCACATTCGTCGTCACGATCGTGATCGTCGTCGCGCTCTATCGGCTGGTCGCCAGCGTGCTCGGTGCGCTCGTGCTGGGCGCGCTCGATCCGCTCGAGCACGCCACGTTCCAGTCCACACGCTGCAATACGTCGTCACGCGCGAGCAGAGCGTGATCCAGACGAAGATCGTGCTGCTGATCGCGCTCCTCGCGCTCGCGCGCAAGTTCATCGTGCTCGACCTGTCGTCGACCGGACCGACGGAGCTCTTCGGGCTCGCCGCTGTCACGCTCGCGCTCGGCGTCACGTACTGGCTGATGCGCGAGCGCGACGACCGCATTAGGCGCGAGCCCGATTCGAGGGGCTCGCGGCGCACGCCGACCGACACGATGCCCTGA
>WNFU01002352.1_pt1 | contig 25844 bp, 16 predicted proteins | sample 5400121 | NCBI WGS metagenome assembly WNFU01 (sample SAMN13153360, study PRJNA577476) | soil metagenome | isolation source: 100 cm soil or saprolite under grassland replicate 1 | place: USA:California | collected 2016-06-15 | reverse complement strand
GGCGTCGTAGCCACCGGCAAGGCTGGTGCGGAGGTCCTCGTAGCGGTTGAGGATCGCGGCCGCGCTCAGGTCCCGCGAGGGCGGCGCGAGCTGCCCGCTCAGGTCCTTCACCAGTCCGTGCAGGCTGCGCAGGCCGACGCGCTCCGGTGCGGGGGCGAGCGGCGCACGGGCCAGCGCGCTGTCCTCGAGCTCGGCGGCGACGCCGGCGGGGCCGGTGGGCGCCCGGTCACCGACGGCGGGCAGCTCGACCTCGCGGAGCTGGTCGGCGACCTCGCCGTTGGGGAGGCCGGCGGCGAGCAGCACGCCGGGCAGGCGCAGGGCCAGCCGCAGCCGCTCGGCCTCGCCGGCGAGGCCGCGGTAGGCGTCCTCCCGCTCCAGCTCGCGATGCCGCCAGTCCTTGAATGCGCCGACGGCTCCGGCCATGGCCCGGTGCTGTGCCCGCTCGGCCTCGGGCAGCGCCTTGCCGGCCGCTCGTAGCGTTGCCTCCGCGGCGCGCTCGCGGCGAGCAGCGTCTGCTCGTCGGCGCCGACGGACGCCTCCAGCTCCGCGAGCTGCCCTGCCTGGCTCGCCCAGGCGGACCGGGCGCCCTCGAACGCCCGCTCGGCCTCGGCGCGCCGCGCCGCCGCCGCGGCCAGCTGCTGCTGCTCACCGGCGTGCTGTGACAGCGCGCCCGCGATGCGCCGCACGTGAGCGACCAGCTGCTCCAGGTCCTCCTGCAGCGTTCTCGCCGTGTGCGTGACCGCCAGCAGCGCATCCCGCTCCGGCGGCAGGTTCGCCGATGCGGCGGCCGCCAGGAGCGCCTGCCGTTCCGTCGCGGCCCTGGACTGCGCCGCCTCGAGCGCCGCCTGGGCGTCCGACAGCTCTTTGACGAGGTCCCGCTCGTCGCCGTCCTTGATCCGGAGGATGGTCCATGCCCCCCGCAGCTCGACGTCGGTGGGCACCGCGGTCGCGGCGAGGGCGGTGCGCCGCTCGCGCGCCTGGCGGGCGCGCGCGTCCAGGTCGCGCAGCCGCTGTTCCGCTTCGCGGATCCGCGTGACCAGCTCGGCCAGGCGGCGCGCGCGCGCCGCCGCGCGGGTGGCCGCCCCGATGTACTCCGCGCGGTCCTTGGCGTGCGCCCCGTGCGCCACGCCGAGCCGCCAGATGCCCGAGGTGGTGGCGACGCTGGCGGCTGAGCGGTCAGGGGTCGCCGCGATGCAGGCGAGCAGGCGCCGCACCTGCGCGGCGCTCACCCCGCCGGTCTGGTTGGGGACCGGGACGAGCAGGTCCGCGAGCGTCGGACCGGCATGGGGAACGGTCGGGTCGATGACGAGATCACGGGTGCCGGGGTCCAGCAGGACGCCGTCCCGCGACACCCAGCCGGCCAGCACCCCGCTGGCCTGCAGCGCGGCCTCGAGGCCGGCGCGCTGCCCGGCCTCCAGGTGTGGGGCGAAGTCCACCAGCAGGTGGAAGGGCGCGCCCGCGGACGGGTCCCGGTCGGCGACGGACCAGCCGGGCCGGGGCGGCGGGTACTCCCTGGCGGCCTCGACGCGGCGGTGCTCGTCCTGAAGGTCACGCAGCTCCTTGCGGGCGCGCTCGAGCGCCAGCTCCGCGGCGAGCAGTTCCTCGTCCGAGCGTCGCCGCGGGCCGGTGAGGAGCTGCCTGGCCGTGGCCGCCACCCGCTCGGGGACGTCCGGGTCGAGCGCTGCCGGACCGGTGGCGGTCGCCCCGCCGGCAGGCAGCGCGTCCGCGAGCAGTTCCTCGAAGGGGCTGTTGTCGAGGCCGATCTCGGCCAGCAGGGGCGTCGCGAGCCAGTCGAGCACCGAGCTGGCGTAGCGGGCGCTCTCGGCGGCCACCGCTCGCTGGGCGGTCCCGGCGGCTCGCCGCGCCTGCTCCAGCCGCGCTTCGACGCCGGCGGCGCGCTCCTCGGCCCGCTGTGCCGCGCTGGCCAGCCGCTCGACCCGCTGGACCCGGTCCTGCAGCTCGGCCGCGGTCCTCCTGCGCGCGCCGACGACAGGGGCGGCACCGCGCAGCGCGGCCTCCAGCCCTTGGAGCGCGGCGGTGGTGGCAGGCACGTCCAGCACCCTGGCCGACGGCCGCGGCACCTCATGGGCCATCCCGTCGAGGTCCCGCAGCAGCGCGCCGCCGCCACCGAGCATGGTCGTGGAGGCCGTCACCGCGCTGCCGAGGTGCGTATCGTCCACGCCGATCCCGCGCGCGGTGCCCAGCAGCTGGCCGTGCCGCTGGCGCGCGGCGGCCATCTCTCCGGTGAGCTGTCCGGCGCTGCCCCGCGCCCGCTCGGCGGCATGCTCCTCCGCCTGGCGGCTGATGGTCGCGGTGCTCGCCGCGGACTCGGCCGCCTGACGCGCCTGCCCGACGGCCGCGCGCCGGTCGCGCAGCTCCATGAGGGAGCGGTATGCGGCCGAGTCGCGCAGCGCCCGCAGCGTGTCGTCGGCCGTGCCGCGCTGCTCGCGGAGGGATGCGAGCCGCTCGGCGGTACCCTCGACCTGGTCGAGCTGGCCCGCCCAGGCGCGGTGCGTCTCCTGTTCCGCCCGGCGTACCGACATCCAGCCCTCGAGCGCCTGCCAGACCGTCCTGGCGAGGCCGCGGATCTGACCGTGCACGTAGCCACGGTAGCCGGCGACGAACTGCTCCACCGCGCTGGCGGTCGCCTCCAGCCGCGCGAGCTCGTTCCGGATCCCTTCGAGATCGTCGAGGTTGTGGGCGACCGACTCGAGCACGTCCTCGTCGAGCGGTGGGAGCGCCTCGCTGAGCACGCTGGCGAGCTGGCCGGCCTCGATACGGTCGCCGATGGTCGGCCTGCGCAGCCGGTGCAGCAGGTGCACCACATTGCGGTAGCGGCGCTCGTCCGCCAGCCCGAACAGCTCGCCCATCACACGGCGCCGGTACTCGCCGGGGCTGGTGAAGCAGTTGTGCTCCCCAACCTCGGCGCGCAGGGCGTCCAGCGGCCGCGGCTGCCGTCCGACCAGCAGCGGCAGGTCTTCGCCGACCCGCCGGGTGGTCAGGAAGTAAGTGGCCTTCGCCTCGCCCGTCGCGCGGGACGCCTTGATGGCGGCGCCGAGGGTGCGCACGTGCTCGACCCTGTCCTCGTCGACCCGCGCGAGCTCGAGCCACACGTAACCGAGACGGTTGGAGTCCGGTGAGCCGTCCAGCATCAGCCAGCGGAAGCTCGTTCGCTGCGCCCCGGTGGTATCGATCGCGCGGATGTCCGCGTCCAGCAGGAACGGCAGCAGGACCTCGAGCGCCCGCGTCTTGCCGGCGCCGTTCCTGCCGCGCAGCAGCAGACGCCCGTCGCCGAACTCGAAGACCTGGTCGTCGTACTGCCAGACATTGAGGATCCCGCCACGTCGCAGACGGAAGCGGTGCGGGAAGGTCGGCAGGGTGGTCGGGTGCGGCGGCGTGCCCGTCATCGGCGCTCCCCATCGTCGCTGGGACGTGGCTCGCCTGAGCCCAGGTGCGACCGGGCTGGTGCGCGGACCCGCGACCGGTAGCGGGCGGCGGCAGCGAGGAGCACGAGCCCTCCGCCCGCCGTCTCGGCGGACTCGGCGCGCGCCCGCCCCGCCGGCGCGACCAGCCGCATCGAGGCGAGCAGGTCCAGCACGTCGCGCTCCAGCCTCGGCAGGTCCTCGAGATATCTGCCCGACCAGTGAGAGGCGTGGCGGCGGCACAGGTCGGCGAGGAGCTCGTGCACCAGCCCGCCAGGGACGGGCACGCCGGCGACCAGGCGGTCTCCAGCGGCCGGCGTGCCCGCGTCGTCCGGGCGCAGTCGCTCGACCAGCGCGTCCAGCAGGAGCAGCGCGGCCTGCGGCACGGTGCCGGCGTCGGGGAAGCGAAGGTCGCTCAGCTCGTCACGCCGGTCCACCAGCGCCACGCCCTCCGCGCGCACCTCCGCCACCAGGTCGAGCAGCTCCGAAAGCGTCCTGGCCTCCCTGCGCTGGTTGGTACGCAGCCAGGCGCGCTCCGCCTCGTCGAGGTCGTCGAGGTAGACCACGGGGGTCTCGACCAGCCGGCGCCGCACGGAGACCCGAGGCCCACCGTGACCAGGTGCGGCGGCGCGCTCAATGAGGTCGTCCGCCCCCGTCGCCCGCGCCAGCGGGCCGGCGACCAGATGGCGGACGACCTCGCGGTCGATGGTGACCAGCGCCTCAGCACCGGCGTCGTCGGCGTAGGACCCGACCGAGCCGTCCGTCTCGCTGATCGCCCGCCAGGCGACGAGCTGGCGCAGGGCGGCCGCGAGCGCGCGCCGCTCACCGGGAGCGTCCGGCTCCTGGATGCGCAGGCCGGCGTCGGCCGCTGCCGCGCGCACCCTCGCCACCAGCTGCGACAGCAGCATCTGCTCGGGTGCCGTGACCAGCACGGACAGGACGAGCGCCAGATAGGCGTACGTGCGGGGCGTGAACGGCGCGCCGCTCGGGCGCGTCAGCCGGCGCCCCGCGCCAGGGCCGAGCCCCGTCTTGTAGAGCCGCGCGAAGCCGGCCTGGACGACCAGGCGGTAGCCCAGGACCTGACCGAACTGCGCCACCAGCCAGTCCGCATGCCGGCGGATCAGCCCGAACGTCTCGGCATGCTCGCCGTCAGCGGTGACCAGCGGGTGGGCGAGCAGCAGTCGGGCGGCGTCGCGCCGCTCCGCCTGCAACGCGGCGTCGTGATCGACCCGGGCGCCGGCCATCAGGCGCTCCACTCCCTGGCGACCAGCCGTTCCATCTCGCCGAGGCGGCCGACCACCAGCGCGGCGTCGTCGATGCCCAGGTCTCCGTCCGCTGAGCGGAGCACCGTCCGCTGACCCGGCACGCGGGTCAGGACCAGGCCGAGATCGAGGTCGAGGTCGGCGGCGCGCGCGCCGGTCAGTGCGGGCGTGCCGGCGGCGAGTGCCCTGGCGAGCAGGTCGAGCAGGAGCCGCATGGCCTCGGGGGAGAGCCGCGCCTGCTCCAGGCGCTCACCGGCGCTTCGCAGCTCCGCCGCGGCGTCCATCCGCCGCATCGCCGCGTCCTCAGCCTGCCGGCGCAACCGCTCCTTCTGGAGGCGGTGATCCTCCACGGACGCCATCCGACCGCGCGTGGCGCGGCTCCCAAGCTGGCGCAGGCTCACCGCCACCTGCGCGGCCGGCGCGGACCACCAGCTCTCCGACGCAGGCACCGGGCGCTCCTCGTCTCCGGGAACGGCGAGATGCCGCGCGCCGTACAGGCCGAACGCCGCCACGAACAGATCGTGGGCCTGCTCGGGAGCCGCGGCGTCGAACCACGCCGCCAGCCGGAGCAGGTCACGGCGCCTGGAGGCGCCACGGTACGAGGCGCCGATCAGCCGCTTGGCATTGGTGAACAGTGTCTGCAGCGCCTGACGGGTGGCGGCGCGGAGCTGCTCGACCTCGCTCGGCCCGTGCTCACTGCCCGCGAACCAGGCGCGAAGCGACAGCCAGTCGTCCAGGTCCCGGCCCCGTGCGCGCTCGATCCGCCCGCGCGTCGGGTCTGCCTCCTCGAGCGCCCGCAACGAGCCGGCGCCCTGCTCGAGCAGGGCGAGCAGCCGTGGCAGGTGTGGCCAGAGGCGCTCGAGGCCAGCCTGGATTCGCGGCGTGTACCGTGCCACCTCGTCCAGCAGGGACTCGATGTAGTCGAGCAGCAGGTTCTTGAAACCCGCGTACTCCGCGCTGTCCAGGTCGTAGCGCGACAGCACCTGCCCGACATAGGCGTAGAAGTCCCGGATGGAGTTGGCGAAGTCCTCGAATTGCAGGAAGAGCGTGGTGACGGTCTCCTGCGCCACGTCGACGGTGAGCGCTCCGTCCGCCACGCCGGCCGCCATCCGGTCGATCTCGCGCGCCAGCACGGCCAGCAGCTCCCTGCTGACCTCGCGGGCGCCCTCGGCAGCCGCCAGCACCTCGTCGACCTGCCGCTGGACCCGGCGCCCGAGCTTGGAGACCTGGTAGCGCGAGCGGGCGCGGTGGTACTCGGCGATGCTGCCGACCCTGATCGTGTGCGAGCTCGGAAGCAGGTTCCCCTTGCCCTCGAGGTACTCCAGCTTCTCCGCGGCAGTCTCCAGCGAGAGGTCGATGCCCCCGTCCACGAGGCGCTCGACGATGTCCTTCGCCGACAGGTCCGCCAGCAGCGAGGCGCAGAACAGGCGCATGATCTCGATGTACAGACCGTAGTCCTGCGCAGCCAGGTAGTGGTACGCGCGCAGGCGGTCGCGGTCCTCACCGCCACCCTGCTCCATCGACCCTCCCGCATGCCACGAGGTTCGCGCTCTCCAGAGCGACAAAGCTTAGCCGCTCGCCGCGACAAGCCGTGCATCAATATCGGGCAAGATGGCACTGGTGCGCACCGCTCAGCCGGGTCACCGAGCGGCCCACGACACGACGGAGCCGGAGGGCGATGGGAGGAGGACCACCGGGCCGATCCGGCGACCCGCTGGGGGTCGAGCGGGTCGCATTCTTCAGCTTCGGGTTGAGCTTCTGGGTGATCGGCCGGTTCTGGGTCGGCCATCACCTCACCTTCCAGCACATCAAGCGCTGGGATCCGGCGATGGTGTGGATCAACCTGCTGCTGTTGGCGTGCATCGCCTTCCTGCCGTTCCCCACCGCCGTGCTGGGCAACAACATCAACTTGGCGGTCGCGGCCCGCCTGTATGCGGCCAGCGTGATGGTGACCGGGCTCGCGTTCACACTGCTGTGGTGGTACGCGACCGGCAGGGGCCGCCTGGTGGACGAGGACCTCGACCCGCGGTTCCGCCGCTCCACCCTGCTGCGCACGCTCGCGACTCCTATCGTGTTCGGGCTGTCCATCCCGCTGGTCACGGTGCGGGTGGCCGTCGGGGTCGGGTGGCTCAGCCTCGCCCCGCTGCTGTGGGTACTGCTGGTGCCGGCAGCTCGGCTGGTGATCCGCCTCGTCGTCCTGGAGCGGCGACACTGGCGCGGCAGGCGTCGGCCCACGAGCCAGCAGCTCTAAGCTGCCTGCCCAAAGTTCTGCGCGTAACCCCAGGGGGCCCAGGGTCAGCGGTGCGGTCGCCAGCCGCCTGTGCGCGCTGCGAGCATTGAAGGCGGCGTAAACCTGCCTGGTTCCAAGACCCCTGCGTTCTTATAGGCTTTGTGCGCGATAAGCTTTGTGCGCTGGGACCTTGTCAGAAGGACGACAGCCAGTGAGCGACCGGATGCCGGCGCCAGTCGGGCCGCAGGAGCGCGGGCGGGGGCGGCGCTGGCGGCGGTCCGCCCGCGCCATCGCGGTGGTGATCGTCATCGTGGTGGCACTGGGGTTCGCGGTCCCGCTCGCCCGTGGCCTGCTGGACGAGAGCGACACGCCGATCCGCGCTGACAGCTGGGAGCGGCTTCCCAGGCCGCCGGCCAACGACGTGCTGCCTGGCCCTGACCGGGGCGCTGCGGTCTGGACGGGCAAGGAGCTGATCCTGCTCGGCTCGTACACGTACCGCCCCCCAGGCTCGCCGAGGAGGCCGCCCAATGGGCTTGCGTACAACCCGGCGACCCGGCGCTGGCGGGTGCTTCCGGACCCGCCCCTCCAGCCAAATGAGGGCGTGGGCGGGCCCCCGGTGTGGACGGGCAAGGAGCTGATCCTGGCTCCTGCCGGGCGCGCCTACGACCCGGCCGCCAACACCTGGCGGCGGTTTACCCCTGCCCCCACGGGGTGGCTTCCGCGCGTTGGGGGTTCCGAGCCGGTCTGGACCGGGGCGGAGGTGCTGGTCTGGGGCACCGCGGACCGCGACGAGGCCTCACAGAAGACCATCGACGGTGGCCGCGGCGCCGCCTACGACCCGGCGACCGACCGCTGGCGGCGGCTGCCGCGGTCGCCGCTCAACTACCGAACCGGGGCGATCGTGGCCTGGACCGGCCGGCTGCTGCTGGTCATCTCGGGGTCGTGTGGCGATGAGGGGCGCATCCGCTGCCGGGACGGCGCCGCCTACGATCCAGCCGCCGACACCTGGACACCGATCCCGGCGCCGGCCGGGGGGGTGATCGTGCCCGAGGTGGCGAGCGCTTGGACCGGCAGTCAGCTGATCATCTGGTCCGCGATCGAGAACAGGGAGGGGCCGCCCCGCGGCAATGTCGCCAGTGCCTATGACCCGCGCAGCGGGCGGTGGCGGACGCTCCCGCCCGCCCCGATCATCCCTCGCCGACTGGCCGGGGTCGTGTGGGCCGGCGATCGGCTGCTGGTCTGGGGCGGTATCCGGAATCTCTCCGACGTCAGGCTCGCCTACCCTGATGACGGTGCCGCCTACGACCCCCGCAGCAACCGGTGGCGCCCGCTTGCGAAGGCGCCGGTTCCCGGCCGCGCCTGGCCGCTGGCCGTGTGGACGGGCGACCGGGCGATCTTTCTCGGCGGCATGAACCCCGGGGACCGACTGACCATGGACCGCGGCAACATCACCGCGATCACCGAGCAGGGCGCGGCCTACTATCCAGTCGGCCTGCGAGGCGGCGGGGTAGGCAGCGCCGCAGGGCGGCCAGCCGCCGACCGGCACGCCACAGACTCACCGTGACTGCCTGAAAGTTACATGCACAACTTCCAGGAGGCTGCTTAGTTCTTTCCCCCGGATGGTTTGACGGCTTGGGCCAGACGATGAAGGATGCGGGCATGGACAGCGAGGAGCTGCTGGGACAAGTCCGCGCGCTGCGCGGCAAGGGCTATTCTCCGAAGCGGATCGCCCGTGCCCTGGGCGTGCCGCCGGCCACCGTCGTCCCCTTGGTGCAGGCCATCGCCGCGGAACGCCAGGCAGATGTTGCGGAGGGCGAGGTCGTCGGGTGCTGGATCAGCCCGGGGTGGAGCCAAGGGCTCACCGTCAACGGTCACCCTGAGTGGCCCGATGTCGATGCCGCCGACGCCGGGCCGCAAGGCCTGGTGAGCGTGCTGGTGGAGCGCCACCAGCACCGCGGCAAGGTCGCTGTCTGTGGCTGGCTGGTCGACGTCTGGTGCCTGGGGGTCAAAGACGTGGTCGGCCCGCGCAACCTGGACAGCCTCCGCGCCGCCGAGCTCAGAGACTCGTTCTTCGCCGCCTATCGGGCCAGGCCGCTCCAGGCGCCGGTGGAGCTGGCGCGGCACCTGGTGTTCGGAGCCGTCGAGTATGCGCGAAGCCTGGGCCTGGCGCCCGCTCGGGGCTTTGCGGCCACCACCGGGCATCTGGGGCCGTGGGCCGGTCCAAGCGCGATCGGCTTCGGGCGTGACGGCAAGCCGTATTTCATCCAAGGCCCCCACGACGACGCCACCAAGGTCATCAAGACGCTCGAGGATTCCGTCGGGCGCGACAACTTCCACTTCCTGGTCCTCGCATAACGGCAGACCAGCATTGCAGCTCGGCACGCGATTGGTTGCCGGGTTCCCGGAGGAGGTCGGGTGTGAGCGAGTATCAGAGCTATGAGTTCGTGGCGCTCGACCGCCGGTTGACCGCCAAGGAGATGGCGGAGCTTCGCAGCATCTCGACGCGTGCGGAGATCACGCCGACGCGGTTCTGGAACGAATACCAGTGGGGGGACCTGAAGGCCGACCCGGCCGAGCTGCTGGCCCGCTACTTCGACGTGCACCTGTACTTCGCCAACTGGGGGACCCGCCGGTTGATGTTCCGGTTCCCGGCCACGTCGGTGGACAGCGAAGCCTTGGGTGCCTACCTTCCCGGTGGGCCGGTGACGCTGACCACGACAGGAGAATATGTCGTCCTGGATTTGTCCAGTGAGACCGAGGACCCGGAGGACGAGTGGTGGGAGCAGGGGCACCTGGCCGCCTCGTTGACACCGCTCCGAGCCGAGCTGCTCCGCGGCGACCTGCGGGCCGCGTACCTGGCGTGGCTGCTGGCGGTGCAAGAGGGCGAGGTCGACCCGACGGAATCGGAGCCACCGGTGCCACGCGGGCTGAGGGCTCTGTCGGCTCCGCTGGTGGCATTGGTCGAGTTCCTGCGCATCGACGAGGACCTGCTTGCGGTCGCCGCGGAATCCAGCGGCGAGGACGGGGATGACGCGAGCCGCTTCCGCAAGTGGGTCGAGCAATTGCCGCCGCGTGAGCAGCAGCGGTGGCTGCTTCGGGCCGCGGACAACCCGGACCTGGCGCTGGGCTCGGTGCTGCTTGGCGCGTTCCGCCGTGCACATCCGGCGGTGGCGGACGTGCAGCGGCGGACGGTGGCACGGTTGCTGGCGCGCGCGGAGGAGCTGGAGGATGCGCGCCGCCGCGCGGCGATGCGACAGCAGGAGCAGGCGCGCGCCGCCGCCGCGGCCGCCAGAGAGGCGCAGCTTGCTGCGCTTGGGCGGCGGGGAGCGTCGGCCTGGCGGGAGCTCGAGCAGCTTGTGGAGGCTCGGTCCTACGACGAAGCGGTGCGCCTGGTGGTGGACTTGCGGGAGGTCGCGGAGCGGGCCACCGCGATGGAGGAGTTCGACCGTCGGATGGCAGAGGTCCGCCAGCGCTACGCTCGGCGACGCGGGTTCTTGGACCGCCTGCGCCGCGTCAACCCGACGCTCGCCGGCGACCCCGCGCCTTGACTTCGCCTTGACTACTCAAGCCAGGCGAGGTCCACCAGGACGATTGTGCGCCGATGCGGAAAGACTTCGTAGCGGAGGAACCCGCGGCCGGACGCGAACACGACCGTGTGGACGTCCTCGCCGTCCACGAGGATCGGCAGCGCGCTCGGCGTGATGGGATCGACGCGGAGCAGCGCAATGACCCCGGCGACGTGGCCTCGCAGCGTCGCGGGCGCGTCCCGGAGTTGGCGACGAAATCGGGGGCTGATATGGATCCTGTAGTTAGAGGGGGATGTCAAGCTCAGCCGCCACCTCTTCCCAGGTTGGGAGACCACTGAAATCGCCGCGGTTCACCTGCGCGGCGATTCTACGCGCCTCCTCCCGAGCTTCCTGCGAAAGCTCGGGAACCTGGGGAGGTATCTCGGCGTCTGGCTCAGTCATGGCCCGATGATTATACGCGTGGCTTCTATTTGGAACGTGCGATGATCGGTTGGGCGGAGCCGGCCGCAGTGACCGCTGCGGTTGCGCCCGTCACGGTGTGCGACCGGCCCCTGACCGACAGGGGCCCTGTGTCCCCCGTCGGCTTCTACGCCACAGGGAAGGCCGCAGGTAGGTTGAGAGTGCGTGCGCGGGCTACACTCACGCATGTCGGCGACCTCCTGTGTAGGTCGTCGGCCACGGCCCGGGAGTGTTGCGCCACTCGCCGGGCCACTCAATTTCGTGGCCGGGTCGACAGGTCTGATGTGGTGATGTTCTACACCCGCGGGCGGCCTGGGCGCGAGCCGGAATATCAATCGGCCCTGCTCGTTGGCGCATGAGGTCGGCGGCGAGTTGATCCCAACGCGGTTGGGCGGGAGACTCCTGACCATGAGCGCGCAGGGAGGAACCCAATGGGACTGGCACGTGACGAGGAGCGGGAGCAGCGCATCTCGATGGAGATCGTCGTGGATGCCTACAGCCCCGAGGAGCAGGCGATGGGCTGGTACTACTCCCTCGAGGACCAGCTGAGCTTCCCGTTTCTGGCCAGGTGCGTGGCCGAACGCGCCATCTCGCCGTTGCGGGTCGGCGATGAGGTGGAAGTGGTCGGGATGGCCCCCGAGGAGGAGTGCAAGCACGAGATGTTCGTCCTGATCCGCTGGGAGCGCGGGGAGCGCGGAACCCTCGCGGTTCCCTTGGCACAGCTGGAGGGCATCGGGGTGGACGAGCCGACACGCCAGGCGATGGACGACTGGCAGTACTGGGTCGCTCGCTACGAGCTATGAATCAGGCTGCGGCACGCTCGACCTCTGGCCCGATGGCAGCGATGACGAGCACATCGCCGAGGCGGCGGTAGAACGCACGCCTGAAGAAGCCTTGCCTATGGCCGTACCGCTGCATCACGAGCGGCAGCAGCGGGCAGAGCGGTGATGCGCGAGGTCATCCGAATTCGATCCTGACCTCCCGCAGGCCAAGCTGCTGGACCCCTTCCTGGATGAGAGCACGTACGTCGCCAGTTATCGCTCCTTCAGCCCGCACCGAGAGCACCACCCGCGCCGACACGCCGGACTCGTTGAGCTGGCCCATTACCGACCTCACCAGCTTGAGTACGTCGCCACCTGGAACAGCCTCCGCGTCGACGGTCAGCTTGTCGTACCCCGCCTGGTGATCCTCGTCATCGACATCCTTCTTCTCTTCCTTTCTCTCCTCACGATCGTCTCGGACCCCCGTATCACCGTGTCCCGAATCTGGACGGGGTGCCGCCGCCTTCTCGGCACGTGCCTTGAGGAGAGACTCGGCCGCGCTCGCACGGACCAGGAACACCCCTGGTTGGAACGCAATCTCATCGAGGGCAACCGGCTCACGGAAGCGCAGAATCGCGTCCCCCGCATCCCACGAGGCTCCACTCGCCAGCCCAAACAGGCCGCGCTGTGCGCCCTCGGCGATCGAGCGACGCAATACCTCTTGGCTGGTGAGCTTGGGCAGCGCCGGGTATCTGGCGAATGCCGCAAGGACGGTGTCGAGCTCCACCGCCTCGGTCCCCTCGGGCAGTAGGTTGAACCGCTCCGAGACCAGGGTCGTCGGCGCGAGCGTGTCGATCAGGCGGTCCATCCTGCGCAGCAGCTCGACGACGGCGTCCGTCACGCCCAACCCGTCCAGCCCGAACCGAAGGTCCTCGTGAGCCAGCGACGGCCCCGCACCCGCGGTGGCACTGGGGCGGAGCTCGAAGAGATGGCGCCAGGCTGCCGCGACGCGTCTGGGGAAGCGCTGCTCCTCCTGCGCTATCCGACCCTGGAGCTCCTCTTGCAGCTCTGTCGCGAGGGCGCCATAGCGCGTCGGGTCCTCGCGAATGTCGTGGAGTGCCAGGAGGCGACGCGCTGTCGCACGTGCACGGGCCAGCTCACCCGCGTCAGCGATGACGAGCATGGTTGCGTTGGTGTAGGCGCGGAACCCGTTGCCGGTGTTCCGCAGGATCTCCTCAGCGACGCGCATCGTCTCGACCGTCGTCTCGCCGCCGAACTGGATCCGAGGGTTGAGGACGGCAAGTGTGAGCCTGGCGGTGTCAGGGAGGTCTCTGGGCTCCCTGACACGCGGCTCCACCCTGAGGACTCGGGTGGACCGGATGACTGCCGGGATGGTCCTGAGCAGCAGGTCCTCGACTCGGTCGTCGCCGACCGCCGGCTCACGCTCCAGCACCATCTTGTTGAGATTGCCCTTGACGGTGAAGCGGTACTGACCGCCCTCGAGGCGAAGATGCCACAGCTTGCGCTCCAGGCGATCGCGGACGTCCTCGATCAGGCCGCGCGAGAGTCCCGGCTGGCCGACGCCAAGCAGCAACTCCGCCTGGTTCGCCCCGAGCGCCCGTGCCGAGCCGTGTGAGTAGAGGAACGCGGTGGTGGCCAGGCGTGTGCCGAGCTCCAGCGCCTGCGCCTGCCCGCCGCTTTCCCGGTCGACCTGGGGAGCGTTGGCGTCGTCACGGCTGATGTCGGAGATGAGCGCCGCCTTGAAGCCGTCGTCGACCGCTTGCAGCACCTCGTTCTGCACGCCCTGGTCGGAGAGGTCGAGGTCGCCCGGCAGGATCAGAGGGCCCTGATGGTCGTTCCAGCACAGCGCCTTGACGGTGTGCGCGAGGAGCCGGAGAGCACCGCGGGTGCGATGGAACTTCGGGAGCGAGCCCCATCGTTCGGTGAGAATGTCGATCAGCTCCGGGTGGAACGGGTAGGCGGCGGTGAGCCGCTCACGGTATGGGGCATCCCGGTAGGGCACGGGCAGCGCGTCGCCCATGACCTGCTCGTAGTACGCGGAGAAGGCAATCGCGGCAGCGCGCCGGTCCTCGTCCGAGCCGGTCGACTCGAACAGGCGTCGCCGCAGGATCGGGAAGACGTCGTCGCCTTCGACCGGGACGACGATGCGCTGGACACGCCCGACGGCGTCTTCCAGCCGGTCTCGCATGCCCGCCATGGGCAGGCTCGCTGGATCCGCGAGCGGGATGTTCGACGCAGTGACCACCAATGCGGCACCGGGCACAGCGGCCGCCGCTGAGCTCAGCTCTCTGATAATGGTGAGCGTGGCGGTAGCCAGGTTCCCGTCCCCGACCGGCACGTTGCTCGCCTTGGCAAGGTACTGGAGCGTCTCGTCGAGCAGGATCAGGCAGGGTGTGTGCGCTCTGAGGAGCTCGACGAGCCGCGGAGTCGAGGTGCCCGCTCTGGCGGCGTCCTCTGCCGCCACCCTGGCGAGCGCGGGTCCGCCGCCGAGACGCCAGGCGAGGTGGCCGAGGAGCGACCAGGCTGTGGCGCCGCCGCCCAGCGGCTCGGGGTCCGCCGAAAGCGCGCTGCCGTCGAGCACGACCACCGTGGCCTTGGGGATCGGGCGGTTGCCACGCTGCGCGCCGAGCTTGCGGGCCGCGTCGGTGGCCGCTACCTGGGCAGGGTCGCGGAAGAGGTGATAGGCGGCCAGCAGCGTGTGCGTCTTGCCGCCGCCGAAGTCGGTCCGCATCCAGTACACCGCGCGGGCTGCCGGGTTGCCGCCGAGCCGGTCGGCGAGCTGGAGCAGCACGTCGCGCAGCGCATCGGTCAGATAGGTCTGCTCGAAGAACCGGGCAGGCACCCGATACTCGTCCGCGGCGTCGCCACGCTCGACCAGGCCGAGGTCGCTCGCGAACTGGGACTCGCCGAACGAGCCGTCAGCGATCTCCTGCCGGGGCGACACGATCCGGCGCCATGGCTGTAGCGTCATCGTTTCTTACCCTTCCGGATGGAGGGGCCTCTTGCCGACGTATCGCCCGAGCCTGCCGCATACGCATGCTCATAGCAAGTGGACCCAAGTCCAGGTACGCCCAATACGGTATAAGAGCTTGAGCGTCCGACACGGCAGGGGAGCGGTGATCGATGGTCGAGCCGACCAGGCCATCCGCGTTCATGAGCTACGCACACTTCGATGACGAGTACCACCATGGCAAGCTGACCGCGCTTCAGATGCGGCTGAGCAACGCCGTGCGGGCGCTCACTGGCCGCCGGTTCGACATCTTCCAGGACCGCAAGAGCATCGCGTGGGGCCAAGCGTGGCAGGAACGCATCGAAGGCTCGTTGGACGCGGTCACCTTCTTCATCCCGATCCTGTCGCCGAACTACTTCAGGAGCCCATACTGCCGCGAAGAGCTCGATCGTTTCGCCAAGCGCGAGCGGGGACTCGGCAGAAGGGACCGGATCCTGCCGATCTACTGGATCCGTTGCGATGAAGTGGAGCGCCGTGCGGTCCGGGCCGGCGACCCGCTGGCCGAGCTCATCGTGGCTCGCCAGTACGACGACTGGCGTGAGCTTCGCCACAAGCCGTTCGACTCGGAGGAGACCGAGAAGCGGATTGAGCTTCTCGCCGAACAGATCCGTAAAGCGATGCGCCCGCGCCAGCCGCGCCGAGTGGCGCCGGAGCATTCGAGCGCAATGCCCGCCGGGTCGCCGACCCTCACGGTGGATTGCGCCCAGGCTGATGGCCACCAGACGATCGCGGGGGCGCTCGCCGCGGCAGCGCCGGGGACGCGTGTCATCGTCCGACCCGGGCTCTACGAAGAGGAGCTCGTGATCGACAAGAACGTCGAGCTTGTGGGTGACGCCGAGGCGCCGGGCGCCGTGGTGGTGCAGGCCAGCGGTGCGCCGACGCTGTCGTCCCGCGCCACCTCCGCTCGGGTGGCAAATCTGGTCCTGCGCCAACTCGGGGACGGCGACTGTTACGCCATCGAGTCCGGCGCCGGTCGCCTGGAGCTGGAAGGCTGTGACATCACCAGTAGGGGAACAGCCTGCGTGCTGCTGCACGACACCGCCGATCCGGTGCTGCGCGACAACCGCATCCACGACGGCGGTGGCTACGGGGTGCTGGTCTCCTCCGGAGCGACCGGGATGCTGGAGCACAACGAGATCTTCTCCAACGCGGGCGCGGGCGTCGGCATCGGACGCCACGGCGATCCGACGCTGCGTGACAACACCATCCGCGACAACCGCAAGAGCGGGGTGGCCGTGTTCGAGGGTGGGCGTGGCACGTTGGAGGGCAACGAGATCCTCGGCAATGCCTTTGCCGGCGTGTTGGTCAGTGGGGAGGGGGCACCCGTGGTCCTGAAGAACAGGATCGGCGGCAACGGCTGGCAGGCGATCGCGGTGTTCGAGCGTGGCGGCGGAACGTTCGAGGGCAACGACCTGCGCGCCAATGAATTCGGGGCATGGGACATTGCGCCGGGCGATGAAGATCGGATCCAGCGGAGCGCCAATCGCGAGTGACGGACGCTGCTGTCACCGAAGTCAGTCCTCGACCTGGACGTCGACGTCGCGCAGGCCGAGCTGCCTGAGGCCCTCCATGACCACCAGATCGAGGGTCTCCCGGGGAATACCGGCGAGGCCGCCCTCAGCGTGGATCGAGATCTCGACCTCCACGCCGGTGCTCACGGCCTCGAGCGGGAGCACCGCGACCTTGACGACATCGCGCGCCTTGCTCCCAGGAATACCCCGCACCCGGACGGTCACGCCGGGTAGGGTCCGGTCCGGGCCGGCCGGCCGCGTGGCTGCTGGAGGCGCCGTGACTGCCTCCGTCCGGCTGTCGGGCGTTGTCCAGTGCTCGTGGTGAGCGAAGGGCCCGCCAGCGGGCACGCCAGGAGTCCGGTCGTCGTGTGCACCTGGTCGGCTGGATGCCTCTGGCCGGCGCTTCTCGAGCAGTTTCTCCATTGCCGAGCGGCGGACGAGGAAGGTGCCAGGCTGGAAGCGGATCTCCCCGAGTTCGACCGGCTCGCCGAAGCGCAGCTCGGCGTCCTCAGCATCCCAGGACGCGCCGCTGGCAAGCCCGAACAGGCCCCTGGCGGCGCCTTCAGCGAGTGCGGTCCGCAGCACCTGCTCGCTCGCGAGCTTGGGCAGCGCAGGCAGGCGCGCGAAGTAGCCGAGCAGCGTGTCCAGCTCGACCGCGTCGGTGCCCTCCGGCAGCAGGCCAAAGCGGGCCGCAAGCAGGGCCGCGGGTGCCAGCGTGGTCTCCAGGAGCCGGTCCGAGTTCCGTAGGTATTCGAGCACCCGGTCGCCGATCGTCACATCCATGCGGGGTGGGCCGAGGTCGACGTGGTCGAGCTTGGTGCCGCTGTCGCCGCCCCCGCCGAGCAGCAGCAGATGCCGGTAGGCCATGATGAGTTGCTGCGGTAGTCGCTCCCCGGCCGCGCCCAGGCGCCGGTCGAGCTGGGCCCGCTGCTCGGCGTTGAAGCGGTTCAGCCGGTACTGGTCCGCCTTCAGGTCCCGGAGCGCCGCGAGCGTCCTCGCTGACGACCGTGCCTTGGCGAACGCCGGCGCGTCGGGGGCGAGGAGCATGGCCGCGTTCTTGTTTGCCCGCCAGGCATGACCGTAGTGGTCGAGCATCTCTCGCGCGAGGCGCAGGGTGGCGCTCTTCGCGCCCTCGCTGCCGATCTGGTGCTCGAAATCGAGCAGCCCGAGCTGGAGGCGGCGGTCGTCGGGAAGGTCGGCCGACTCGGCCACGCGCGGCGCCACGCGGAGGAGCGGCGTGCTTGGTGCGACCGTCGTGAGCGCCTCGCGCAGCAGCAACTCGATGCGCGGCTCGGGGATCGCCGCCTCACGTTCGAGGACGACCTTGTTCAGGTTCGGCTCGGTGGTGAAGCGGTAGCGCCCGCCCTCCAGCCGCATGTACCAGAGGGCGCTCTCGAGCGCGTCGCGAACGTCGTCGATCAGCCCTCGCGATATCCCCGGTCGGCCCACGCCGACGACGAGCTGCGCCGCGGAAGCGCCGAGCACCTTGTCAGAGCCGAAGGAGTTGAGGAAGGCGGTGGTGGCCAGGCCGGTGGCCAGGCGCAGGTCCTCGACCTGGCCGCCGCGGCGGTGGTCCTCTTCGCGAGCCTTGGAGTCCGGGCGGATGATGTCGGCGTTGAGGGCCGCCTTGTAGCTCTCGCCGGTGAAGCGCAGCACCTCGCCACGGATGCCCGGGTCCGCCAGGTCGACGTCGCCAGCATGGATGAGGGGGGCTTGGTGGCCGCGCTGCGACAGGGCCTTGACGGTGTGGGCGAGGGTCCGCAGTGCCCCCCGGGTGCGCTGGAAACCCGAGAGCGAGCCCCAGCGGTTGGTGAGGATGTCCACCAGCTCGGGATGGAACGGGTAGGCGGTGGCGAGCCGGTCGCGATAGCTGGCCTCCCGGTAGGAGCCGGGCACCGCATCTCCGAGCGACTCGTACCAGTCGGCGTAGGCGTTGGCGGCCGTGCGGCGCTCATTCTCCTGCCCCGCGCTGATGAACAGGCGCCGGTGCAGGATCGGGAAGATGTCGTCGCCCTCGACCGGGGTGACCACGTTCTCGGTGCGGCCGACGACCTTGGAGAGCCGTTCCTGCATCTCCTGACCGGCGACGGTGGAGTAGTCCTCGAGCCGTGAGCTGGTCAGAGTCGCGAGCACCGCGGCGCCGCTGACGTTCGCGGCCGCGGTGCAGAGCTCCTTCACGAAGGTGAGCATCGTGCCGGCGAGGCTCCCCTCGTGTGCCCGCACCTCGAGCGCTTTGTTGAGGTACTCGAGCAGCTCGTCGAGCAGAACCAGGCAGGGCGCGTGCGCCTCCAGCAGCTCCGCGAGCTGGTGGGTGGAGGAGCCGAGCAGCGCCCGGTCCTGCTCGGCCACCGCCGCGTAGGCTGGAGCCTTGCCAAGCCGGTAGGCGAGCTGGCCGAGAAGCGTGTGCAGCTCGAGGCCCTCCGGCGTCCGCTCGGATTTTCCGGCCACGATGCTGCTGCCGTCGAGCACGGCGACGTTCGCCTTGGGGAGGCTGGCGCGGTCGACTCGCCTGGCCAGCTCGTGAGCGAAACGGGTGCCTGCGACCTTGGCTGGGTCACGGAACAGGTGGTACGCGGCGAGCAGAGTGTGGGTCTTGCCGCCGCCGAACTCCGTCTGCAGGCGGTAGACGCCGGCCGCCGCCGGGTCACCATCGAGGCGGGCGGCCAGCTCGATGAGGACCGCCTGGAGGTTGGCGGTGAGATAGGTCTTCTCGCAGAAGGTCACCGGGTCGAGGTAGTCGCTCGGTCCCCGTCCCCGGTCGACCATGCCGAGGTCGGCGGCGAACAGGGACTCGTCGAAGGACCCGTCAGCGATGTCCGGCCGGGGAACCGCCACCTCCCGCCAGGGGCGCAGCCCGCTCATCTCGCAGGCTCTCCGGGACCGGGGTCGAACAGGGTCAGGTCCTCCACCGGGACCGTGGCTTTGGCGGCCGCCTGCGCGAGCGCCTCCCGGTTCCCCCCGAGCCCGAGCAGCATGGTCCGCTCCCGATTGCCGTCGGGCAGCATCTCGGCCAGCGCCGTCACCGCCGCCCAGAACCCCGGCTCATTCCTCATCCCGGTCGCGCCGAGCAGTTCCTCGAGGTCCCTCCGCCGCCCCGCGTCCCAGAGCTGGCAGGCGAGGTGCAGCACGTCCACCAGACTCGGCGAAGCCGAGAGCCTCAGCCCTTTGCGTTCGTGTGGTCCGAGCAGTGAGAAGGTCGAACCGGTCCGTACCGCGATCCCGCCCGGATTGGTGAGCGCCCCAAGATCGACGTCGAACGCCTTCTCCAGCTTGTACGCCTCGTCGGCGGGAATCGTGGCGCTCTTGTACGCCCAGCGCCAGGTCAGGTAGAAGAGCGACTCGGGGTCCAGCGAAGCCAGCGACTCCGGCCCAAGCAGCCGCCGCATCGCATGCCGAGCCACCGCCTGCCGCGCGAGCACCATGAGCTCTGAGACGCCGACCTCCTCACCTGAGAGCTTTACCACCCGCGAATACTGAGCGAACACCTCGAACGCCGGCCCAACCGCCGACACGAAATAGTCAGCTCCCACGAGGCCCATCTCAGCGAAGGCATCCAGCCGCTCAGCGATGCGAGCCTCCAGAGCACGGACCACGTCGTCGTAGAACCCTTCGTCACTGTCTTGTCTTGGCCGGCACACGAGGACAACGGAGGAATCGAGGACCGCGCTGATCTGAGCTGTGCTGCGCTCAGCGCGCTCAGACTGCATCGGCCACGAGGTGGAGACGATCAGCTTGGCGATTCGAAGAGCCCGCAGCAGGCGCTCCCACGCAACGACATCGGTGTGCGCGAAGACGATCGAAACAATCCCATTTGGTTTTATGACCCGCGCCATCTCATCAAGTGCGCGCTGCAGCCGTCGCTCGAATTCTCCGTGAGAGATGTATTCCGGTGAGTTCCTGTCGGCTCGGCTTTCAATTGTTTCCTGTCGTTTAGGGGTGAGAGGAATCGAAAAAAGCTGTTGGTGTAGATGTCCTATGCTGCGTTTCAGCCAAACATAGAAGAAGTCAGACAGGTCGCCGTATTGAATAGCATCGTAATAAGGAGGATCAACGATAACGGCATCGAAACTTGAGTTGGGAAATGGTAGCTCTTGAGCGTTACCACGCAAGACATGGCCGACTTGCGATCCAGTACTACTACAATGGCGAATCGCTTGCTGGATCCACTGCACTGCTCCACTCCAGCTACCCGATATGTGCTGGAGCGGATCGATTTCCACGTAGTCCCAGATCATGGCGATGGCCTGGCGCTTGTAAACGTGAGCGTGAAATTCTCCCCCGGGAACCCAACTGGTGAATGATGCGTTGTAGTCAGCGATTCGATCGACACATAGCCCGAGGTATGTCGTCACCGCCGCTGCTTTCTCCGGACTCATACCCGTGCTCATCATCTCGAGGTGAGCGGCTCGAACCGCTTCGCACAACGAACCGAGAACGTAGAGCTGCCGATCGTTGAAGAGTCCGCGGAACGTGTCGATGCCGTAGACGAGACTTCGCAAGATCCGGAACTGCGACCTCGTGATTTCCTCGTCTGGCAGGGCTGAGGTCCCGTCCGGTGTCTCTTCCAGTGTATTCAGCAAGGCTGTAGCGAGCCGCTCCGCACCGTCGATCTCGTCCGGACGGGGTGCCCGATAGGTGCGTGTGCGTCCTTCGACGTCGAGCACCGCGTAGAGACGTTGGCCGAAGTGTCTGTGCCTGGCGTAGTCGCGGACATCCTGGGCCCGGGTGCCGGTGCCGCACACGGGACACGTGACCGAGCTCGCTCTCACCGTGCCGGCGGACAGGTCGCGGTCCTCTGGCGGGGCGGTGTTGCGGATCTCCAGATCGATCCGGCCTGGCTCACCGGTCACGTCCACCCAGACCTTGCGGCGGCTGCTGTTGGCGAGCCAGAACGACGAGAGCAGTGGGACCTCGGCCTGGCAGGACGGGTTTGGGCAGCGCATGGTGCGGGCCCAGAAATAGACCGCGGGGCGGTGGCCGCGCTCGTCGGCGGGGAAGACCTTGGCGAGCTTGGGCTCCACGCGCTTGCGGACCCATCCGGCCCAGTAGACGAAATCCTCCGCCAAGGTGTTGCGGCCGAGGTCGTCGGGCTGGCCGTAGCGCTGCGGGTACTCGAGCACGCACTTCTCGATCAGGTGGGCGACCGGGTTGAGGTCGACCGCGGTGACGTCGCAGCCGAGGCGGAGGGCCTCGAGCGGGATGGCGCCGCCGCCCGCGAAGCAGTCGAGGACCTTCGGCGGCCCGTCCGGGTAGGCCTCGACGAGTAGCTCGCGCAGCGGCCGGATCTTGTCCTCGCGAACAGACGCCTCGAACGGGGACGCCTCCGCGATCAGGCGAAGGATCTCCTTGCGGCGGACCGGATCGCCGGGATCGGGCAGGAGCGTGCCGAACACCACCGCACGGCTCATGGCGAGCGGCCGGCGCGCCCACCAGAGGTGCATGGTGGAGATGTGGCCGTGGCGCAGCGACTTCTCCCGTGCCGACTCCTGGTTCACCACCTGGAGCGGCAGTTCCTCCTCGATCAGTCGCCTTCCGGTCACGGCATCCCCTCCAACTTCCTCTTCGACTCCAGCCCGCCGATATTCTCACGAAGGCCCGTCATGCCGGCGATCCCGCGGCAGCCTCGATGACCGGCTCAGGCTCGACCAGATAGCGGACCTCGAGCGACGGCCGCCAGTGTCCGGCCAACGCCGTGGCGGGGTTGCGCACGCGGTAGAGCCTGGGCGCAGCCTGGGCGCAGTCGAGCACGACGTACAGCCAATAATCGTCGCCCAGCTCCTGGCTCTTGGCGTACTCGCTCCAGGTCAGCTCGACACGGCCGATCCCGGCTCGTCCCTTCACTTCGATGCAGCGTCGCTCGAGGCCGAGCAGCGAAAGCAGGTCGAAGCCGATCCTGTCCGCTTCGACCGTGGTGACCGAGGCGCCACGGTGTTCCTCATAGGCGCGGGCGACACCCACGGCCACCCGCTCGATCTCCGGGTCGGCGAGCCTCACTCGGCCGTCGACAGGCATCCGGCCAGCCGGCGCCGGGAAGGGCAGGAGCAGCGCGCTGCCGATCACCTCCACGTCGCCGCGGGTGACCCTGCGACCCCGCTCAGCCTCCCCGAGCCGCTGGCTCCGGCGGAGCTCGTGCTGCGCTTTGGCGAGCTCGGCTCGACGGAGGCGACCCTCAGCTCCGGGTACGCCCCGGTCCACCTCTTCCTCGGCGGCGATGCTCGCGGCGTCGGCGCGGGCCAGCAGGGCGCCGAAGGAGCGCAGCAGGAAGTCTCGCTGGATGGCGGCGACCTGCTCCCGCTCAGCCCTGACCCGCTCGTAGTCCTGCTCAAAAAGGTGCTGGCGCGCCCACATGACCACGCCTGCATTTGCGCTCGTGGCCATCGGAGCGGCCTCCGCGGGCGCGGGCCGGACCTCGTCCGTCGGGGGCACCATGTCGAACAGAGGCCTCGCCGGACCCCGCCCGACGCGTCCGTCCAAGCCAGCTCTGGCCGAGAAGAGCGAGCGGTGGACCACCTCCGCGTTGCCGTCGACCACCTCGCCGACCAGGAAGTGCAAGACCGCCGGCTCCGCGGTGTCCGGGTCGAACAGCACCGCTCCCCGAGCCAGCTCCGGCGCGGTGCGGTCGATCACGAAGGCGACCAGCGCGTCGAACAGCGGATGGCCCGGCCCGCACAGCTCCGCCTGTGGAAGCCTGGCCTCCTCCTCGCTACGCCGCGGCCGGGTCGCCACCGCCTTGTCGAAGGTCAGCCGCTCATACGTCGGGGCGATCTGCCTCATCGCGGCGCCGACGCGGCTCCGCGCCACCAGTGTGTCCGGCGAGCGCTCCACCCGGAGCGTTCCCGGATCCAGGCGCCGCCCCACCCTGCCTCTGGCAAATACCATGGCGTCGATGAAGAAGCGCTCGAAGTATGAGGGCGGCAGGCGCCGCTCCTCGGCGCGGGCGGCGCGGTCGCGCTCGGCCTGCCAGTCGAGGTGATCGCGGGCCAGGGCGCTCTCCAGCAGCTCGCTGGCACGCGCCACAGTGGTCGGGTCTGCCTCCGCACCGCCGAAGGAGTCGGCCGCCTGCTCCTTGGTCAGCTCGCCGGCGAGCACCGCCTCGATCAGCTCCCGCAGGTTCGCGCCCATCGCCTGGCCAACCACATCGAAGACCTTGTCGCCGAGTGCAACGCCCATGTTCTCGAGCTTCTGCAGCAGGACGTTCAGGACGTAGCCCTCGCGCGTGTTGGTGGCCACCAGATTGAAGATGTGGACGTCTTCGGTCTGGCCGATGCGGTGGATCCGTCCCATCCGTTGCTCGAGACGGTTCGGGTTCCAGGGGATGTCGTAGTTCACCATCAGATGGCAGAACTGCAGGTTGATCCCTTCGCCAGCAGCCTCGGTCGCGACCATGACCTGGGCCTTCTCACGGAAGTGGCGCTCTTGGGCGATCCTGTCGGCAAGTTTCATGCTCCCGTGGATGACCGCCACCTCGAAGTCCTCGGAGAGGTGCTCGAACAGGTAGTCGAGGGTGTCCTTGTGCTCGGTGAAGACCAGGAGTTGCTTGCGGCGGTCTTCTTTGAGGCCGAGCGTGTGGACCACGTCGAGTAGCTCGGTGAGCTTCCGCTCGGCGTGGGCCTCCTCCACCTGCTCCGCGAGCGCGAGCAGTGGTCCGAGGGCGTCCCGCTCCGCGCGCAGCTCGGCCACCGTCTCGGGAAGCCATTCCTCGATGGCCTGCTCCTCGAGTTTCCAGCGGGTTTCCTCGTCGAGGTCGTCGAGGTCCTCGCCGTCGGACAGGAGCGCCGCCTGGAAGGCCTTGCGGCGGCGAAGCCATCCGACCGGGTCTTCGAGTGCCTGCTCCACCCGCTCCAGACGGCGTTCCAGCGTCCGGCGGATCGCGCGAGCGCTGGACGCGACTCGGCGTTGCATGGTGGTGAGCGCGAAGCCAGCCGTCGATCTGGAGGCCTCCCGCCGGATCGCCACGAGCCGGCCGGAGACGAACTCGGTCACTGCTTCGTACAGCTCCCATTCGACGCCGTCGATCTCATACTCGACCCGCTTTGGATGGCGGTCTTTGAACAGCTTCCGGCCCGCCATGTCGGTCATGATCTCCTTGGAGACCTTGCGGAAGAACTGTGGCGGGACCTCCAGTCGCCGCGGGCAGCGGTCGCCCCAGGCGTCCGGGTCGAGGAGTCGGAGCAGCCCCCAGAGGCTCGCATCCCTGCCGGAATGCGGTGTGGCCGTCATGAGGATGAGCCGATGGCTCCTGCGTCCCACTGCCTCGGCAGCTCTGTAGCGCTCGCTACGGTCACGGATGGCGCCTTTGCCGTCTACCGACAGGGTGAAGCCGTGGGCCTCGTCGATGACCGCAAGGTCCCAATCGCGCGCGGCCGCGTCAAACGCCTCGCGTGCCCTTTTGGTACGCAGGAAATCGCGGCTCACGACCACACGATCATGCTGGTCCCATGGGTTCTCGGTCAGGGCCGCATCGAATTGCGCCGCGCCGAGCCGCACGAAGTCGAGCTGGAAGCGCTCAGACAGCTCTCGCACCCACTGCGGTCGCAGGTTTGCCGGGGTGACCACCAGGATGCGATCGCCAGCCCGGCGCAGGATCAGCTCCTTCATATAGAGGCCCGCCATGATCGTTTTGCCGGCACCAGGATCATCGGCGAGCAGGAACCGTAGCCGAGGCTCCTTCAGAAAGCAGTCGTAGACGGCCTCGAGCTGATGTGGCAGGGGCTGGATGTTCGAGACCGCCACCGCCGCCATGTCGTAGGCGAAGGCGACGTCGATGCGGCGAGCCTCGATGCCAAGCCGGAAGCGTACCGGGTCACCGTCGAAGCGCAGGTCCTCGGCGTGCTCAACAAGCTCGACTCCAGCGAGCTCGGTCTCGGCGAGGATCCGCTTGCCCGGTCCAGAGGGTCCGTCGAAGTAGAACTCCCAGAAGGGACCCCGGGTCACGGCCACGAGGGTGACGGCCTCATCGAGGCTGTGGAAACGCACCTGCACGCCTGGCTTGAGACGCTCAAGATCGACGGGCAAGGACGGCCCGCTTCTCCAAGAGCTGTCGGACGGAGGCATGTCGTATCTCGAATCGCTCATCGCCGGTTACCGCGAAAGCCTGGGCATATCCAACGGCATGTCGCTGGACGCCGCACGCGCGGCGCTGGTCACGGCCTCCACCGCCAAAGCGCGTGGAAGCTGCCTCGGCATGATCGCGACGATCCTCGCCGGGCAGATCCAGGATACTTCCAGCGACCTTCCTCCACCGGCCCGCCCCCCACGCGGCATCGTCACAGCGAGCGCCCAGTGTAGTTGCCGTGAGGCATCCGCGGCGGCTCCGTAGCATGCAGTACCTGTGCAATGGCCTGCTCGTTGAGTGAGTACCAGCGCGTCGCTCCGCGTGACATGTGCACCTGACGTGCGTACAGTTGGGGCATGGCAGCAAGACCCATCAAGGACGACCGCCTGCATGTGCGGCTGACCTCGGCGCAGCGGGCACGTATCAACCAGGCCGCTGCGGCCGAGGGCCGCACGGTGACGGAGTTCGCGCATGCCGCCTTGGCCGAGGGCCTGGAGCATGTGCTCGCCGACCGGCGGCTGTTCGGGCTCGACGATGCGGCATGGGAGTCCTTCCAGGCCCTGCTGGACCGGCCAGCGCAGGGTAA
>WNFU01002351.1_pt1 | contig 25852 bp, 22 predicted proteins | sample 5400121 | NCBI WGS metagenome assembly WNFU01 (sample SAMN13153360, study PRJNA577476) | soil metagenome | isolation source: 100 cm soil or saprolite under grassland replicate 1 | place: USA:California | collected 2016-06-15 | reverse complement strand
GGCCGACCCCGCGGAACGCCCGGATGAACGTCTCCTGCACCAGATCGTCCACGTCCACTTCCAGCGCGCCGCCGCCTGCCAGGAAGCGCGCCAGCGCGCGTGCATGGCGGCGCACCAGCTCGGCGGCCGCCTGCTCGTCCCCGCCCTGCCAGGCGGCGATCAGCGCCGCATCGGTCGGGGGCGCGCCGGGCGCGGCGAGGGGCTCGGCGGGAATCATGCGTTGGTACGGTGGACGGTGGAGTGACGGGAATATTAAGGCCCTCTACCGCCCTTGAAATCCCCGGCGCAAGCCCCTAGCTTGCGAATTCGAACGATCGTTCGAAACCGATGCGACCGTACGATCAGCGTCTCGACCACTTCCTGTCCCGGGCGGCGAGGGTGTTCGCCGACCAGGGCTACGATCGCACCACGATGCGGGACCTCGCGGCGGCGAGCGGCATGTCGCTCGCCGGGATGTACTACTACGTGCGCGGGAAGGAACAGCTGCTCGCCCTGATCCAGGAGCGCTGCTTCACGCGGGTCCTGGCGGGCGCCCAGCAGGCCGTCGCGGGCGCGACCGACCCGCTCGAGCGGCTGCAGGCGTTCATCCGCCATCACGTGGCCTTCTTCGCGGCAAACCTGGCCGAGATGAAGGTCCTGTCGCATGAAGCGAGCGCGCTCACCGGCGAGCGCCAGCGCAAGGTCAACGCGATCAAGCGGCGCTACGTGGACCTGCTGGAGAGCCTCCTCCGGGAGGCGGCGCCGGACGAGCCTCGGGTGGACCGCAGTGCGGCTGCCTACGCGCTGTTCGGGATGATGAACTGGATCTACAACTGGTACGACCCCGCGGGCGAGATCGACCCTGAGCGCCTCGCGGGCCTCATCGCGCGCATCTTCATCGGCGGCTTCGCCGAGGCGCGTGCCACGGTACACGGAGGCTAGCGGCTCATGGCAACCATGACGGAACCCAAGGCCGAAAAGAGGACGCTCGTGCACACCGTGGTGGAGGGCGGCATCGCGGTCATCGAGCTGGACGATCCGCCGGCCAACACCTACACGCACGAGATGATGCGCCAGCTGGACGAGGCGATCCTGCAGGCGCGCTTCGACGACGGCGTGCACGTGCTCGTGCTGCGGGGTCACGGTGACAAATTCTTCTCGGCCGGCGCGAACATCGCGTACCTGAACAGCATCACGCCGCGCTACAAGTACTTCTTCTGCCTCCACGCCAACGAGACGCTCAACCGCCTCGAGCACACCCCCAAGCTCACGATCGCGGCGCTCAACGGCCACACGGTGGGGGGCGGGCTGGAGATCGCCATGGCGTGCGACCTGCGCCTGGCGAAGGAGCACGCGGGCAAGATCGGCCTCCCCGAGGTGAACCTCGGCGTGCTCCCGGGCACGGGCGGCACGCAGCGCCTCGCGCGCATCGTGGGCAAGGCGCCCGCGATCGAGATGATGGTCAAGGGCGAGACGTTTTCGTTCGACAAGGCGAAGGAGCTGGGCCTCGTCAACGAGGTCTTCCCGGCGGACGACTACTGGGCGCAGGTGATGCTGTACGCCGGGCAATTCTGCCCGCCCCACAAGGCGTCGAAGGCCGTCGGGCTCATCAAGCGCGCGGTCCAGTCGGGCGCCGAGGTCCCGTTCGAGTCCGGGCTCACGCTGGAGCGCGAGCTGCAGCAGCAGCTGTTCCAGTCGGACGACGCGAAGGAAGGGATCGCGGCCTATGTCGAGAAGCGCGTCGCGGAGTTCAAGGGCCGGTGAAGACCGATCTCCTGATCGCGAACGAGTGGCGGGGTGCGGGGGGGGGCCAGCGCTACCGCCTCACGAACCCCGCCACCGAAGAGCCGCTCGCCGAAGTGGCGGAAGCCGGCGAGGCGGAGATCGACGCTGCCGTGCAGGCCGCCCGGCTCTGCCTCGAGTCGCAGCAGTGGCGGGAGCTCCCGGCCCGCAAGCGCGGCGCCCTGCTCTACCGGCTGGCCGACCTGCTCGAGCAGCGCTCGCCCGAGCTCGCCGAGGTCGAGACCAAGAACAACGGCAAACCGTTGTTCGAGTCGAAGATCGACGTCGCCATGGCGATCGAGACGTTCCGCTATTACGCGGGCTGGGCGGATAAGCTCACGGGTGACACGCTGCCGGTGAACGGCAACTTCTTCACCTACACGCTGCGGGAGCCGGTCGGCGTGGTCGGGGCGATCGTCCCGTGGAACTTCCCCCTGAACCTCGCCAGCTGGAAGGTCGCTCCCGCGCTCGCGGCGGGGTGCACCGTGGTGCTGAAGCCGGCGCACGAGACCCCGCTCACGGCGTTGCTGCTCGGCGAGCTGGCGGTCGAGGCGGGCTTCCCCGCGGGGGCGCTGAACGTGGTCCCCGGTCCCGGCTCGACCGCGGGCGCGGCGCTGGTGCGGCATCCTCTCGTGGACAAGATCGCCTTCACCGGGTCCACCGAAGTCGGCCAGGGGATCATGCGCGAGGCCGCGGGAACGGTGAAGCGCGTGACCCTCGAGCTGGGCGGCAAGAGCCCGAACATCATCTTCGCGGACGCAGACCTGGCCGCGGCGGTGCGCGGCGCCCAGACCGGGATCTTCTACGGCAAGGGCGAAGTCTGCGCGGCCGGCTCGCGGCTCCTGGTGGAGCACTCGGTCCACGACCAGGTGGTCGAGCAGCTCGCCGGGCGGGCGAAGAAGCTCACGCCGGGCGACCCGTTCGACAAGAACACGCGCCTCGGCGCGATCGTGTCCCGGCGGCAGCAGGAAACGGTCCTCTCCTACATCGCGGCCGGTAAGAAGGAAGGCGCGCGCCTCGTCGCGGGCGGGAATCCCGCCAAGGTGAACGGCAAGGGCTACTACGTCGAGGCGACCGTCTTCGACGACGCGAAGCCGGGGATGAAGATCGTGGACGAGGAGATCTTCGGCCCGGTGCTCGCCGTGCTGACGTTCGAGAACGAGGACGACGGCATCCGTCTCGCCAACCGCTCGCGGTACGGGCTCGCCGCGGGAATCTGGACCCGGGACGTCCAGAAGGCGCACCGCGTGGCCCGCGCGATCAAAGCGGGCACGGTCTGGGTGAACACCTACAACTTCTACGATCCCGCCGCGCCGTTCGGCGGCTACAAATTCTCGGGGTTCGGGCGGGACCTGGGACGGGAAGCGCTGGACAACTACACGGAGACCAAGACGGTGTGGGTGGGCCTGTGATCAATGCGGATTGCGGATTGCGGAATGTCAGTGGGGGCGTCGCTCGGTGAGCGACCTTTCCCGTCAATTCCGCATTCCGAATTCCGCATTCCGCATTGGGGTGGGGTGATGGCCCGGGACGCGTACATCTGTGCAGCGCTCCGCACCCCCGTCGGCAAACATGGGGGGGCTTTGGCACGGGTGCGGGCGGACGATCTTGCCGCAATCCCGATCAGGGCCGTGGTCGAGCGAACGGGGGTCGATCCGCTCACGATCGACGACGTGATCTTCGGCTGCGCCAACCAGGCGGGCGAGGACAACCGCAACGTCGGGCGCATGGCGCTGTTGCTCGCCGGGCTGCCCGTGGAGGTCCCGGGGCAGACGGTGAACCGGCTGTGCGGCTCCGGGCTGCAGGCCGTGGCGAGCGCGGCGCAGGCGATCAAGGCCGGTGAGGGCGACGTGTTCATCGCCGGCGGCGTCGAGAGCATGACGCGGGCGCCGTACGTCATGCTCAAGTCCGGGGATCCGTGGAGCCGCCGGCCGCCGGAGGTCGCGGACACGACCGTGGGCTGGCGGTTCACCAACCCGCGCCTGAAGAAGGAATGGACGATCTCGCTGGGCGAGACGGCGGAGGTGGTGGCCGAGCGCTACAGGATCGGCCGCGCCGAGCAGGATGCGTTCGCCGTGGAGAGCCAGCGGCGCGCCGAGCAGGCACTCAAACAGTGCGTGTTCACGGATGAAACCGTGCCGGTGCCCCTGCCCGATGGCTCGACGTTTGCAAAGGACGAGTACCCGCGACCGGGGACGACCCTCGAGGCGGTCGCGCGGCTCAAGCCGGCGTTCCGCAAGGACGGCAGCGTCACGGCAGCGAGCTCGAGCGGCATCAACGACGGCGCCGCCGCCCTCCTCCTCACCACAGGGCGGTCGGGCGGTCAGGCGGTCGGGCGGTCAGAACCCTTCGCCCGCGTAGTCGCCACGGCGGTGGCGGGCGTAGACCCGAGCTGCATGGGGCTGGGGCCGATACCGGCGACTCTAAAGGTGCTCAAGCGTGGCGGGATGACGATCGATCAGATCGATCTGGTGGAGCTCAACGAGGCGTTCGCGGCGCAGGCGATCGCCTGCATCCGCGAGCTCAAGCTCGACGCGCAGCGCGTGAACATTTACGGCGGTGCAATCGCCCTCGGCCATCCGCTCGGCGCGACCGGAGCGCGGATGCTCACGACTATGGTCCACGCATTACGCCGGACGAATTCGTGCTACGGTTTGGTGACTATGTGCATCGGTGTGGGTCAGGGGATCGCGATGATCGTGGAGCGCGTCTGATGGCGGCCTACGAGCGGGTGCTGGTGGAGATCGCCGGTGGGATCGGGACGGTGACCTTGAACCGTCCCGAAAAGTTGAACGCCTTCGATCGCGAGATGTGCCGCGACCTGGTGGAAGCGCTGGCGCTGCTCACGCGGAGCGAGGCGGTGCGGGTCATCGTCATCACCGGGGCGGGCCGCGCCTTCTCGGCGGGGGCGGATCTGGACGTGCTCGCGACGGACCTGCCGGCGCTCGTGGCGGCCGGCAAGGACGTGGTGCTCGCCATCCGCTCGGCCCCGAAGCCGGTCCTGGCGGTCGTGAACGGGCCCGCGGCCGGCGGCGGGGCGAACCTGGCGCTCGCGTGCGACTACCGCATCGCGTCCGATCACGCGTCGATCGGGCAGGTGTTCCACCGGCTGGGACTCGTGCCCGACTGGGGTGGGAGCTTCTTCCTGCCCCGCCTCGTGGGGCCGTCCAAGGCGCTCGAGCTGGTGTGGAGCGCCCGGATGGTCCCGGCGGACGAGGCGCTGGCGCTGGGCCTGTTCGACCGGGTGGTGCCGCACGCCGGGCTCACGGCGGAGGCCCGCCGCCTCGCCGAGCTGTGGGCGGCACAGCCGGCGGCGGCGGTGCGCCGCGCCAAGGAAGCGCTGTACCTGAGCGAAGTGACCTCGCTCGCGTCGATGCTCGATCTCGAGATCGCGCAGCAGAACGAACTGTTCGCCATTCCCGAAGCGCGGGAGCGCATCGGGGCGGCGGCGTCCAAGAGGAGCCACTGATGGTCCGCAAGCTGCACAACTTCGACGAATGGATCGACTTTTTCCGCTACTGGCAGGACTCGATCGGCCTGCCCCAGGGCGAGCTGCGCGACTTCAAGTTCGACGCGAAGTTCGGGGAGCAGGAGGTGCCCCACATCGAGTTCGGACACTACAAAGGCCAGCGCAAGTGGCCGACCGTCATGCACATCCCCGACCAGCGGATCCGCGACGCGCTGCTCAACCTGATCGTGTACCAGGGCGACACGGAGTTCGCCTCGGTGGAGCAGCAGCGCAACCTGCTGACGCATGCGCCCTCGGACTACGACCTGCTCTCGCTGATGCGCGTGATGACCGAGGAGATGCGGCACGGCTGGCAGATGTCGTACCTGCTGTGCCGTCACTTCGGCGATGAAGGCAAGCGCGAGGCAGCGAAGCTGCTGGAGCGCCGCGCCGACGAGGGCGAGCGGCTGCTCGGCTCCTTCAACGAGCTGGTCGACAACTGGCTCGACTTCTTCACCTACACCCAGTTCATCGACCGGGACGGCAAGTTCCAGCTCACGATGCTCTCCGTTTCGGCGTTCGACCCGCTGTCGCGCTCCATGAACCCGATGCTCAAGGAGGAATCGTTCCACCTGGGCACGGGGAACAACGGCCTCCTGCGGATCGTCAAGGCCGGCAAGATGCCGCCGGAGGTGATGCAGCGCTTCTTCTATAAGTGGGTCCCCACCGCGTTCGACCTGTTCGGCACGGACGACTCTTCGTCGGCGCACTGGGCATACGTCTGGGGGCTGAAGGGGCGCTACGACGAGCGGGAGAACGCCACCGAGGCCGACAAGGCCAAACTGAACGAACACAGCCGTGAGCTGTACCGGCAGGAGATCACGAAGCTCGTCGAGCGGCTCAACCTGTTCATCCCGGAGCGCGAGCGGCAGATCAAGGTCCCCGACATCAAGTTCAACCGCAAGATCGGGATGCACGCCCACAAGATGTACACGGTGGAAGGCGAGCCGATGGACGACCGGCAGCGCTACCAGGAGTACCTGAAGACGGTGCTGCCTCAGCCCGAGCACTATGCGATCGTGCACGCCATCGAGAAGGAGCCGGACTGGATCGAGCCGAAGAAGGCGGACAGCCTGTTGAAGTGAGCCAGGCGCTCGTCATCGCGCACCGCGGCGCATCGGCCCGCGAGGTGGAGAACTCGCTCGCGGCGTTTCGCGCAGCGGGCGCGCTGGGCGCCGACGCCGTGGAGCTCGACGTCCACGCCACGGCGGACGGCGCCCTGTTCGTTCACCACGACGAGACGGTCGGCGCCCTCCACCACATCCCCCACCTCGCGGCGCAACGGGTGCGCGAGCTCCGGCTCCCGAACGGCGAGCCGATCCCCACGCTGGCCGAGGCGCTCGTGGCGGCCGGGCCGAAGCTCCAGGTGTTCGTCGAGGTGAAATCCCTGGCGCCCCGGTTCGACGACCGCCTGTTCGACGTCCTGGCCGGCGGCCCCAACCCCTCCGGGTACGCGGTCCATGGCTTCGACCACCGCATCGTGCGGCGGCTCGGCCTCGAGCGCCCCGGCCTGCGGTGTGGCGTGCTGAGCTCGTCCTACCTGGTGAAACCCCTCGCGGCGCTCGAGGACGCGGGGGCGACGATCCTGTGGCAGGAGCGGCGGCTCGTCGATAAGGCCCTGGTCGACACGCTGCACGGCGCCGGGATGCAGATCCTCGTCTGGACGGTGGACGATGCCGCGGAGATGCGCGGCCTCCTCGAGCTGGGCGTGGACGGGATCTGCACCAACCTCCCCGACGTCGGCCGGCGCACCGTCGACGCGCTCGCGGCATGAGCGCCGCCCGGGTGGCGGTGGTCGGCGCCGGCACGATGGGCCACGGCATCGCGTACGCCGCGGCGCTCGCCGGCTGCCGCGTCACCCTGTCGGACAGCCGGCCCGAAGCGCTCCCCCTGGCGTTGCAGCGGGTCGGCGAGCTGCTCGCGGGCGGCGTGCAGCGCGGCAAGCTCACCGACGCGGACCGTGCCGCGGTCCAGCACCGCCTCGGCACCGATCCCGTGCTCGCTTCCGCCGTGCGAGACGCGGATGTCGTGATCGAGGCGGTGGTGGAAGACCTCGCGGCGAAGCGACGCGTGTTCGCGGACGTCGAGCGCGCGGCGCCGGCCGGCGCGCTGCTCGCCACCAACACGTCGGCCCTCTCGGTCGAAGCGATCGCCTCCGCGGTGCGCCAGCCCGGGCGGGTCGTCGGGATGCACTTCTTCAACCCGGTGCACGCGATGAAGCTCGTCGAAGTGGTCACGCACCCGCGAACGGACCGGGCGGCCGTCGACCGGGCCGTCGGGTTCGCGCGCGCGCTCGGCAAGGAGCCGATCGTCGTGCGGGACTCGCCGGGGTTCGCGTCGAGCCGGCTGGGCCTGGCGCTGGGGCTCGAGGCGATGCGGATGCTCGAGCAGGACGTCGCCTCGGCCGAGGACATCGACAAGGCGATGGAGCTGGGCTACAACCACCCGATGGGACCGCTCAAGCTCACCGACCTGGTCGGCCTGGACGTGCGGCTCGCCATCGCGGAGTACCTGTACCGCGCGCTCGAGGAACCCCAGTTCGAGCCGCCCAAGATCCTGCGGGACAAGGTCGTGAAGGGCGAGCTGGGGAAGAAGACGGGAAAGGGGTTCTATACCTGGGGATGACGGAGCCTACCCCGAGCCGCATCACCGACGTCCATATCCACATCCAGCCCTGGCGCGAGCTCAAGCCGCCCGTGCTCGAGGTGCTGTGGCGCGGCAAGGAGGCGCACCGCGACTTCCTCATGCAGCTGATGGACGACCCCAAGGTGCTGCTCGAGGTGATGGACCGCGCGGGCGTCTGGCGGGTGGGGCTCGTCAACTACCCTTCGCCCGATGTGATGGGTTTCACCGACGCCACGAACACGTTCGCGGCGAACTACGCGCGCGCGAATCCGGAGCGCCTGCTGCCCTACGGCGGCGTCCACCCGCGGTTCACCAAGGACCCGGCCGGCGACGTGGACCGGATTGCGGACCTCGGGATCCGGCTGGTGAAGATCCACCCGCCGCATCAGGTCTTCCCCGCCAACGCGTACAGCGACGGCCTCGACGCGCTCGGCGCGATCTACCGGCGCTGCGAGGAGCGCGGGCTGCCGGTGATGATCCACACCGGCACCAGTATCTTCCCCGGCGCCCGCTCCAAGTACGGCAACCCGATGGAGCTCGACGACGTCGCGATCGATTTCCCCGATCTGCGGCTCGTGATGGCGCACGGCGGCCGGCCGCTGTACATGGAGGAGGCGTTCTTCGTCCTGCGGCGGCACCGCAACGTCCGGCTCGACGTGTCCGGGATTCCGCCCATCCGGCTGTTGGAGTACTTTCCGCGTCTCCCGGAGCTGGCCGATCGGGTCCTCTGGGGAACCGACTGGCCGAGTCCGGGTGTGAAGGACATGAGGGAGAACATCGCGCAGTTTCTCGCGCTCCCGCTCAGCGACGCACACCGAAAGGCGATCCTCGAGACCAATGCGCTGGGTCTGTTTCCCGCTGATCGCTAGCCTGGCGACCGCCCCGGCGCGCCCGCAGGCACCTCCTGGCTCCAAGGCTCTCCGCTTCGACCTCACGGCCATCCCGGCCACGCGGGACTCGTTCGTGTTCTTCTTGAACGGCGCCGAGCGGGGGTGGGCGGTGTGGCAGTACGAGATCCGGCAGGTCGAGACGAGCCAGCAGGTGCGGTACATGGCGCGCTCGGAGTTCCGGCCGGTCGAAGAGGAGAGCCTGCGCGTGGTGCTGAACCGTCTCACCGGGGAGCCGATCTCGACGTTCCACCACATCGACCTGTTCTCGCCCACGAGCGACACCGTGATGGTGGAGCACGACCTCGACATCACGCGCGGTGCGATCGCGGGCCGGCGCCGGGTCGGGACGAGGAACGGAGACGTGCGGATCACCGCCGTCAAGAAGCCCCTGCCCTCCGGCGCGGTGCTGTCCGACTACGTGTTCATCGCCGCCGCGGTGACGAACGCGGCGCCCGGGGACTCCCTCGCCGTCCCGGCGTACAGCGAGTTCGGCGACTCGATGGCCACGCTGAGCATCGTGGCCGAGGCCCCCACCACGATCCAGGTGCCCGCGGGGCGGTTCGAGGTCCTGCCGCTCACGAGCGGCGGCTTCCGGGTGTTCGCCACGCGCGCGGCGCCGCGGCGCGTCGTGAAGGGCGAGACGCTCGACGGGGCGTTTTCCTTCCAGCTCGCCGGCACCGGGCCGGTGGTGCCATCCCCGGAGTGAGCCGGCTCGCCCGCCTTCCAGCGCTGCTGCTCGGCCTCGTCGCCGGCGCGCCCTGCCCGCGCGCGCTCGCCGCCCAGTCCGGCCAGATCGGCTACGAGACGTTCAATCTGCCCAACGGCCTCCGGGTGATCTACTCGGTGGACCATTCCACGCCGATCGTGTCGGTGGACCTGTGGTACAACGCCGGGTCGCGCAACGAGCGCGCGGGCCGCTCCGGCTTCGCGCACCTGTTCGAGCACATGATGTTCGAGGGGTCGGTGCACGTGAAGAAGGGCGAGTTCTTCCAGCTGATCCAGCGCGCCGGCGGCACGCTGAACGGCAGCACCGCCGAGGACCGCACCACCTACTACGAGACGGTGCCGTCGAACCGGCTCAACCTCGCGCTGTGGCTCGAGGCGGACCGCATGCGCTCCCTCGCCATCACCGAGGAGAACTTCCACAACCAGCGCGAGACCGTGAAGGAGGAGCGGCGGTTGCGAGTGGACAACCAGCCCTACTCGCCCGCGTTCATCAACGGGATGACGTGGCCGTACGACAGCACGGCGTGCTTCGCCTACGCGCACACGGTGGTCGGGTCGATGGCGGACCTGGACGCCGCGCGGCTCGCCGACGTGCAGGCGTTCTTCGACACCTATTACGCGCCCAACAACGGGACGCTGGTCGTGGTGGGCGACTTCAAGCCGCTCGAGCTGCGGCGGCTGGTGAACCAGTACTTCGCGGGGATCCCGAGCCATCCCGCCCCAGCGCCGGTGACGTGCGCCTCCAAGCTCTCGCCCGGCGCGATCCGGCGCGAGGTGCAGGATGTCCACGCCAATCTCCCGGCCGTGGTGCGCATCTACCGCGTCGCGCCCCACGGGCACCCCGACACGCCGGCCCTCGAGCTGCTGAAGATCATCCTCGGGCAAGGCGAGAGCTCCCGTCTCAACGTGACGGTCGTCCGGCGCGAGAAGGCCGCGCTCGGGGCCCAGGTATTCATGAATCCGTTCGACGCCCGCCGCGGGCCGGGCGTGCTCGTCGCACTCGCCATCGCCAACCAGGGTGTGGGCGTCGAGCGGCTCGACACGCTCGTCGCGGCGCAGCTCGACAGCATCCGCGCGATGGGCGTCACTCCGGAGGAGCTGACGAAAGCCAGGAACACCTTCCGCGCCGGCTACATCGAGGCGCGTGAGACGACGCTGGGGAAAGCGGAGGAGCTTCACCACTACGACATGTTCCATGCGTCGGTCACCGAGATCAACACGGACCTCGACCGCTACCTCGCCGTCACGGCGGACGACATCCGCCGCGTGGCGACGAGGTATCTCGACCCCGGCAATGCGGTGGTGATCATCGTGAGGCCAGCCGGGGGGGCGCAATGAGGCGGCGCGCCCGGCGGACTGGCGGACTGGCGGACGGGCGGACAGGTAAGGCGACCGCCTTGGCAGCGGTTGTCGTTCTGTCCGCCAGTCCGCCCGTCCGGCTGTCCGCTCAAGATTCGTTCCCGGCCCGGCCGCCGAAGCCCACTCCGCTCACGCCGGTCCGGTTCCCGCCGTTCGAGGAGGCGACGCTCGCCAACGGGCTGCAGCTGGTGGTCGTGGAGCACCACGAGCAGCCGGTCGTGTCGGTGGCGCTGAGCTTCCGGGCCGGCGCCGTCTACGACCCGCCCGGCAAGGAAGGGCTGTCGGACCTGGTCGCGGAGCTGCTGACCAAGGGCACGGCGACGCGCTCCGCCGATCAGATTGCGGCCACGATCGAGGGGGTGGGCGGCAGCCTGGCGGCGGCGTCGGACGCCGACTTCCTGACGATCACGGCCGGCGCCCTGAGCGACCAGGTCGAGCTCGTGTTCGACCTGCTCGGCGACGTCGTGCTGCACTCGAGCTTCCCGGCGAGCGAGCTGGAGCTCGCGCGCACCCGGGCGCTGTCCGGGCTCGCGCTCGAGCTGTCCCAGCCCGCGACCGTAGCGGCGCGGTTCTTCGCGCGGGAGATCTACGGCGAGAACCCGTACGGCAAGAGCCCCACCGCCGAGAGCTACAAGGCCGTGTCGCCCGACGACGTGACGCAGTTCGCGGCCGCGCGGCTGCGCCCGGCCGGGCTGCGCGGAGGGAACGCGCTGCTGGTCGTGGCGGGTGACGTCACCGTGCCCCTGGTCCAGTCCCTGGTGGACAAGGCCTTCGCGGGATGGCGCGGCGCGGCGGCGCCCGGGCCCACCCGGCCCGCGCCGCCCGCGCGGACTCGAACGGACATCCTGCTCGTGCACCGGCCCGGCTCCACCCAGGCGAACATCGTCCTGGGCAACACGACGATCCTGCCGACGGACCCGGTCTATTATCCGGGCCGGGTCGCGACGCAAGTGCTGGGCGGTGGCGCCGACGCGCGGCTGTTTCTGATCCTGCGGGAGCAGAAGAGCTGGACGTACGGCGCTTACGCCGCCCTGCGCCGGCACCGCGGCCTCGGGTACTGGCAGGCGACCGCTGAGGTGCGCAGCGACGTGACCGACAGCGCGCTCGCCGAGCTGCTCCGCCAGGTGGACCGGGTCAGGACCGAAGCGATCCCCGACTCGGAGCTGGCGGCGGCGAAGGGGTTTCTCATCGGATCCTTCCCGCTCACCATCGAGACGTCGAGCCAGGTCGCGAGCCAGGTGGCCAACGCGAAGCTCTTGGGCCTGGGGGATGATTACCTCCGCCTCTACCGCGAGCGGCTCACCGCGGTGACCGCAGCGCAGGCGCGGGCGGCGGCAGCCCGGCTGTATCGGCGCAACGCGCTCGCGATCGTCGTGGTGGGCGACGCCGCCAAGGTCCGTGACGGGCTGGCGACGATCGCACCCGTGCGCATGGTGGACGGCGACGGCACGCCGCTCACCCCGGCGGACCTGGCCCCCAGGGCCGCCGGCTCGGTATCGCTCGACACGGCGCAGCTCACCCCGCACACCGACAGCGCGCGCGTGCTGGTCCAGGGCAACCCCATCGGCACCACCGTGACGGCGATCCGCCGGACGCCGGACTCGCTCCTGTTCACCGAGCAGAGCAGCCTCGGGAACGGCGCCTTCCAGCAGCAGACCACCATGGTGGTCGATCCGGCGGACGCGTCCCCGCGACGGCTCGACCAGGTGACGATCCAGCAGGGGCGCACGACCGAGACGCACATGACCTACACCGGCGGGCGCGCGAAGGGGCGCGGCGGCGTGCCCCAGCAGGACGGCAGCGTGCAGCAGGTCGAGATCGACACCGTCCTGCCGGCCGGCACCATGGACGAGAACGCCGTGGCCTTCGTGGTGCCGGCGTTCCCGCTCGCGCCGGGAACGACTCTCACGGTGAACTTCTTCGCGCCGAGCGAAGGCGCGGTGAAGGCCTTCACGTTCAAGGTCGGGAAGCCGGAGAGCGTCACCGTCCCCGCGGGCACGTTCCAGGCGTACCACATCGACGTGAGCGGGGGGCGCGTCCCGTTCGTGATGTACGTGAGCGCGGATGCGCCGCGCCGGGTCGTGAAAACCGAATTCGTCGGCCAGCCGTTCGTCGTGGAGCTCGTCAAGTAACCGGAGGCGGAACCCCGTGATGCGGAGAGCCTCGCACCTGCTGCTCGCGCTGTGCGCCGGCTGCGCTGCGGCGGGCGCGCGTCCGACCGCGAAGCCCGCGCCTGCATCCGCAGCCGCCGCGGGCTCGGAGAGCACCAGCGTCAGCCGGACGCAGTATGCGTCCACTTACCGGCGGCACCCGAACGCGCCGGTGCTGATCCGCAACGCGACCGTCCTGACGGCCACGGGCCGGGAGATCGCGAACGGGTCGATCCTGTTCAAGGACGGTCGGATCGTGGCGGTGGGCGAGACGGTGGAGGCGCCCGCGGACGCGGTGGTGGTGGACGGCACCGGGAAGTACGTCACCCCGGGGCTGATCGATACCCACTCGCACCTGGGCGTGTACGCCGCCCCCGGGACCGACGCCGAGTCCGACGGCAACGAGGCGACCAACCCGGTGACGTCGGAGGTCTGGGCGGAACACTCGTTCTGGCCGCAGGACCCGCAGATCCCGCTCGCGATCGCTGGCGGAATCACGACGATCCAGGCGCTGCCCGGATCGGCCAACCTGATCGGTGGCCGGAGCGCGGTTCTCAAGCTCGTGCCCGCCCGCACCGTGCAGGAGATGAAGTTCCCCGGCGCGCGCTACGGCCTGAAGATGGCGTGCGGTGAGAACCCGAAGCGGGTGTACGGGCGCCGCAGCGGGCCGTCGACCCGCATGGGCAACATGGCGGGCTACCGCAGCGCGTTCATCCAGGCCGAGGGATACCGCCGCAAGTGGGACGCCTGGAACAAGGACCACAAGGGGGATCCGCCCGAGCGCAACCTGCGGCTCGAGACGCTCGCGGAGGTGCTGCGCGGCAACATCTACGTGCAGAACCACTGCTACCGCGCCGACGAGATGGCGCAGATTCTGGATCTCGGCCGCGAGTTCGGATTCCACATCCGCTCGTTCCACCACGCGGTGGAGGCGTACAAGATCGCGGACCTGCTCGCCCGCGACAGCGTGTCCGCCTCCGTCTGGGCCGACTGGTGGGGCTTCAAGGAAGAGGCGATGGACGGGATCCACGAGAACGCCGCCCTGCTGCAGCAGGCAGGGGCCCGCCCGGTGATCCACTCCGACAGCCCGAGCGGGATCCAGCGGCTGAACCAGGAGGCCGCCAAGGCGATGTACTACGGCCAGCGGGCCGGGATCCCGATCACGCGCGCCCAAACGATCCGGTGGATCACGGCGAACCCGGCCTGGGTCCTCGGGGTCGATTCCGTGGTGGGCACGCTCGAGCCGGGCAAGATGGCCGACGTCGTCGTGTGGTCGGGAGATCCGTTCTCCGTGTACACGAGGGCGCTGCAGGTCTACAACGACGGCTGGCTGGTGTACGACCGCAACGATCCGGCGCACCAGCCGCGCACCGATTTCGAGCTGGGCCACGTCGCCGCGCCCGGGAGCGACCGATGATCGCGCTGCTCCTCGCGCAGACCATCGCCATCACGGGTGGGACGGCCTATCCCGTCTCCGGTCCCAAGATCCCCAACGCCACCGTCCTGGTGCGCGACGGCAGGATTGCCGCCGTCGGGACGAACGTGGCGGTCCCGTCGGACGCGACGCGGATCGACGCGACGGGCAAGTGGGTGACGCCGGGACTGATCGACGGCGGCAGCCAGGTGGGGCTCGTCGAGATCAACGCGGTGGGCGGCACGCGGGAAGGCTCGCTGGCCAGCGACACCATCGCCGCCGCGTTCAACGTGGCCGAGGGTCTGAACCCCGCGTCGGTCCTCATCCCCGTGACGCGGATCGAGGGCGTCACCACCGCGCTCGCGGCGCCGGACGGCCATCTGATCAGCGGGCAGGCGGTGCTGATCGACCTCGACGGCGCGACCATCGAGCAGATGCTGGTGAAGTCGCCCGTCGCGGTGGTCGCCCGGTTGAACGAGGATGTGAAGGACGAGGCTGGCGGCTCGCGCGCCGGCATCGCCCAGCGGCTGCGCCGCGTGCTCAGCGACGCGCTGGAGTACGGCCGCCGCCGGGCCGACTACACGCACGCGCAGATGCCGCCGCTCGCCGCGCCGGCGGCGGACCTCGAAGCGCTGCTCCCCGTGCTGCGGGGCGAGCTGCCCCTGATCGCGGTGGCCAACCGGAAGAGCGACATCGAGACCGCCCTGCGGATCGCCCGGGAGTACAAGCTCAGGTTGATTCTCGCGGGCGCGGCCGAGGGGTGGCAGGTCGCGAAGGACATCGCGGCGGCCGGCGTTCCCGTTCTGGTCGAGCCGATGGACAACATCCCGAGCTACGACGCGCTGGGCATCCGGTACGAAAACGCCGGCCTGCTCGCGAAGGGGGGCGCGAAGGTCGTGCTGATGGAGACCGACAGCCACAACGCCCGCAACCTGCGCCAGCAGGCGGGCAACGCCATCGCCTACGGCCTGTCCTGGGACGACGCGCTCCGGGCCGTCACCCTCTCTCCGGCCGAGGTGTTCGGCATGGCCGATCGGTACGGCTCGCTCGACCCGGGCAAGGTGGCGAACGTCGTGGTCTGGAGCGGTGATCCCTTCGAGTTCACCACGGGCGTGGAGCACGTCTTCATTCGGGGGCGCGAGATCCCGCTGAAGAGCCGCCAGACGGAGCTGTTCGAGCGATACAAGAAGCTGCCGCCGAACTACTAAGGGCGGCAAAGGCGGCAAGGGCGGCAAGGACGTCTAAGCCGATCAGGCCTCGAGCGACCGGCGCCGCGGGCTCCGCTTCGAACGTCTGCGGGCCGGCTTCCGGCCAGGACCGGGCTTCCCGGCAGCCCGGGCACGCCGTTTATCTGCGTGATCTGCCGCGCCCGCGGCCAGCTCCAACCCGAACAGCTCAGACAAGCCCTCGCCGCCAAGAACTTTATCCGCCGGGGGGCCGCCTTTGGACAGCGGAACGCCGCTGCCGGCCTTCGCGACGAGATCCCGCTCGTGGACCCTGCGCAGCTTGAAGAGAAGTTCGGGCTGCTCGTCGAGCCGGGCGCCGATGCCGTAGAGTACGGCCGCGACGTGCTTGCACATCGAAGCCCAGTCGGGGCAGCTGCAGGAGAACCGGATCTCGGCAGGCGCAGGGAACAGCCCGGTCTTCTGCCGACAGATGCGCTCCATGACGTGTGTGGAGAAGCGCCCCCGGAGCAGCTCGACCAGGGAGTCGATCGCGCCCGCGCAGTCGGTGCAGATCGAGGTCCAGCGCGCCTTCGACACGGGCGAGACCTTGACGGCCACCCGGTAGATCTCCGAGCCGCGGACCAACGCCTGCACGTCGCCAGGCGCGATCCGGAGGTCGAGCACCGAGCCGTTACGGACGTAGGTGCGGCCGCGCGGGAGCCGGTTGGCGAAGTCGCTGTAGCGCTCCAGGTTATCGCACCAGGCCTTGCCCCAAAACGTTCGCGCAATCGTACGGCCCTCGATCACCACGGGGGACACCGCCTGCCCCTTCTTCCGGAACCTTTGCAGCTCGCGCTCGGCCTGTCGCCGGCGCTGGGCCGCCGGACCGTACGCTCTCCACTCGTACCACATGCGGTCACTCCCTCATCGCGGCGTTGAGATCGAGTGCCACGAGCCTGAGCAGCTCCGCGTCCTGCAACTCCGTCAGATCCAGGTTGGCGCCGCCTTCCAGCAGCTCCGTCGAGAGCTGCCGCTTCGATGCGATCAGCTCGTCGATCTTTTCCTCGACGGTTCCCCGGCAGACGAACTTGTGAACCAGGACGTTCTTCGTCTGCCCGATGCGGAACGCCCGGTCGGTGGCCTGGCTCTCGACCGCCGGGTTCCACCAGCGATCGAAGTGGATCACGTGCGACGCGGCGGTGAGGTTCAGACCGGAGCCGCCCGCTTTGAGCGACAGGACGAAGAAGGGAACCGACTCGTTCTCCTGGAAGCGCCTCACCAGGTCCCGGCGCTTCTTCACCTCGGTCTCACCATGCAGCACCAGCCCGGGACGCCCGAACACGCCGCCCAAGAATGAAGCGAGGGGTGCGGTCACCTCGCGGAACTGGGTGAAGACCAGCGTCTTCTCCTGCTTGGCGGCGATGACCTCGCAGAGCTCACGCAGGCGCGCCCACTTCCCGCTGTCCTCCTCGGCCCACACACCATCCCCTAGCCACTGCGAGGGATGATTGCAGATCTGCTTGAAGCGCATGAGGAACGCAAGCACTAGGCCCTTGCGCCGTATCCCTTCGGCGCCCGCGATCTGCGCGGCCAGCTCCTTCACAGCCTGCTGGTACAGCGCAGCCTGCTTGCGGCTCAACTGGCAGAAGGCTTTGACTTCGGTCTTCTCGGGAAGGTCGGCGATCACGGACTTGTCGGTCTTGAGGCGCCGCAGCATATATGGCCGCACCAGGTCGCGCAGCGGGGCGTAGGGATTCCCCGGCCGGTCGGCGAGGCGCTTCATGTAGCCGGTGAAGTCCCTGGCCGAACCGAGGAGCCCGGGGTTGATGAAGTCGAAGATCGACCACAGGTCGCCCAGCCGGTTCTCGATCGGCGTGCCGGTGAGCGCGATCCGCGCCCGCGCCACGATCTGTTTCGCCGCGCGCGTCTGCTTGGCCGCTGGGTTCTTGATGGCCTGGGCCTCATCGAGGACCGCGAGGTGCCAGGAGGTCTGCGCCAGCCAGGGTACGCGCAGCAGGGAGCCGTAGCTCGTGATCACGAGGTCCACCGTGGCGACCTCGTGAGGCGAGAGCGCTGCCAGCTCGGCGGCCGGCATGGCCGATGGGTGGGCCACGATGACCCTGAGGTTCGGCGCAAACCGCTCGATCTCCGCAGCCCAGTTGGCGAGCAGCGAAGCCGGGGCCACCAGTAGGCTCGGCAGTCTCTCGCCCGGCGCGGCCCGCTGGACGAGGAGTAGCGCGAGCACCTGAATGGTCTTGCCGAGGCCCATGTCATCGGCGAGGCAGGCCCCAAGGCCAAGCCGCGAGAGGAGGTCGAGCCAGCGCACACCGATCTCCTGATACGGCCGCAGGGTGCCATGGAGCTCGCGACCAGGATTGGCCCGGGCGAGCCCCTCGGGCGAGCGCAGCCCTTTCAGCGCTTCGGCAAGCCACCCTCCGGCGACGACGCCGGACCACTCAGCATCGATACCGGCCGCGGGGCCGTCCTGTGTGACGTCCGCCCCGGCCACCACGCGCATCGCCTCGGCAAACGTGAGCCCTCCCTCGGCCGCGCGCCGTTCCACCTGCTGGAACCGCTCCAGCATCCGCCCAAGCCGTTCCCTGTCCAAGTGGACCCATTGGCCCCGGACGAGCTGGAGTCCCTCTGCGCCGGCGAGGAGCTGCTTGACTTCCGCGGAGGTCAGCCGCTCGCCGTCGAGGATGACCGCCATACGGAAGTCGAGCAGGGCGTCCTTGCCCAACCCGGAAGGCGCGGTGCCGCCGACCGTGCCGATCACCTGCGGCCGCGGCGGCCGGCCGGCCCTCCAAGCCGCGGGCATGCGGACCACAACACCCGCCTGCTCCAACTGGGGAACGTCATTAAGGAAGCGGAACGCCTCCTGGGGAGACCAGCGCAGCGGATAGAAGATCTCACCGGCGTCCACCATCTCCTTGAGCCAGGCGCAGCGCTCCGCCGCCCGCTGGACTGGCAGCAGCAGCGAGAGCAGGCGGTCCTTGTTCGCCGCCCCAGCGTATTCGCGCAACGCCTGGCCGAGGGGCTGGTGCTGGGCGTTGCCGTGGGTCGAGAGGCGGCTGGTGTAGGTCGCGAGGAAGGCAAACGGCGCCAGCTCGTCCTTCTTGTTCTCGGCGAGGTTGAAGTGCACCCTGCCCACGACATTCCACGCCGGGTTCAGTTTCCTGAGGAAATCCCGGACGGTGATCCGTGACTCGTCGATCTCCGTCACAAAGGCGTCGTCGATCTCCTCCCACAGCGCGCGGAGCACATCGGGCGTCAGGTACTCGGCGCCCCGCATCACGGGAGCGCGGGAGGCAAGCGCCTCGAGGTGTTCCTCGGAAGGCGCTGGGATCTCGACACGGCGCTCTTCGACATCGGGTCTCGTACACAGCGCCGTGACGTAGCGACTGCCGAACTCCCGCCAATAGGCGAACAGCGGCGGAACGATTTGGCCGACCGCGGCGCCTCCGAGCGTCAGGAGCCCGTGCCCCGCGCCTCGGGCGAAGGCCTGCTGCAGGCGTCTAGCGAACGCGGCTTCCAGATCGGAGGCGTCGTCGTCGGGAGCGAGCAGGAGACGCCCGTGCGGCGTCAGGCAGGGAGCAAGGCGAAGCGTGTCCAAGGCGGGCATCTTGACATCTCTTAGCTGAGGCATCATGATGTCCAAATGAGAACGACCCTCACGCTCGATCCCGATGTCGCGACGCGCGTCCGCCGGGAGGTCCGTCGCACGGGCAAGGGCCTGAAGGCAATCATCAATGACGCGCTCCGGCGGGGGCTCGGCCTGGGTCCGACCCCCGTCCGGGCGCCGCCCTTCCACGTCGAGGCCCATCCCCTCGGCGCCCGACCGGGCGTCGACCTCGATCGCATGAACCAACTCGTGGATCAGTTGGAGGCGAGCAGAGCGCGTGACTCTGCCTGACATCAACCTTCTCATCCACGCCTACAACAGCGTGTCGCCCGCGCATGCAGCGGCGAAGGCGTGGTGGGAGGAGCAAATGAACGGCGAGCGCGTCGTCGGTCTCGCCTGGGCAGTGATCCTCGGCTTCATTCGTCTTGTGACCCACCCAGCCGTTTTCGCGAACCCCCTTCCCGTCCGCGTAGCCTGCGATCACGCGCGCTCCTGGCTGGCGAGGCCGCAGGTCACGATCGTCCATCCCGGCGATCGCCACGCCGGGCTGGCGTTCGGTCTGCTGGAATCTCTGGGCTCGGCCGGGAATCTCACCACGGACGCGCACCTCGCGGCCCTCGCGATCGAGTACCAGGCTGAGCTGCAGTCGACTGACGCCGACTTCGCCCGTTTCCCGGGGCTGCGCTGGGTGAATCCCCTGCCACGGTGACGGACCTGCCGGCGCTCCACTCCTCGACATCATGGCGCTAGGTCGTCAGCCGCGTGGAAGGCCCAGGGCTTCGTCGATTTCGTAATCGCTGCCGGGCCACGCCTCTCCCGTGATGCAGGTGAAGCATGCGTCCCCGACTTCGGCCGATCCGATCGCCCAGATGAGCGCTCCACACGCGCAGCGCGCCCCTACGTAAGCTTCGAGGCGAAGTCCATGACCTAGCCGAACCGTTCCCAAAAAAAGGCGACAAGGTCAAAGCCTTGCCGCCCTTGCCGCCCTTGCCGCCCCTGCCGCCTAGTTGCCAGCCGGATACACACTCACCTTGTACCGTTTCTTGTTCTTGTGCTCGAACTTGACCTGGCCGTCCACGACCGTGAACAGCGTGTCATCGGATCCGCGACGCACGTTCAGGCCGGGATGGACCTTGGTCCCGCGCTGCTTGATGAGGATGCTGCCCGCGCGCACGAATTCCCCTCCGAACGCCTTCACACCCAGGTCCTTGGGGCCCGAGTCGCGGCCGTTGCGGGAAGAACCGACACCTTTCTTGTGAGCCATACGCTCCCCCTTCAGCCCGTGAGCGTTACGTCGGCGATCTTGATCTCGGTGAACGGCTGCCGGTGCCCGGCGTGGCGCCGGTACCCGGTGCGGCGGGCGAACCGATAGATCCGGATCTTCGCGCCTTTGCCGTGCCGGACGACCTCGGCGGTGACCTTCGCTCCCTGGAGCAGCGGCTTCCCGGCCTGCACCTGCTTGCCGTCGCTCGCGAGCAGCACGCGGTCGAACGTCACCGTGCTCCCCGGCTCGGCCCCGAGCAGGGGCACCCTCAGCGTCGCGCCCGGCTCGGCCTTGAACTGGCAGCTGCCGATCGAGAAAATCGCGTAGGTCATGGGTGGCGGATCTTAAGGAGGGGCATACAGATAGTCAAGACGGAGGTTCTCCCCCTGCCTCACGCCACCGCGTACAGCCCTGTCACGTCTCTCCCCGCCGGCTGCGCCATCATGCGGAATTCGTCGAGCCGCATCATCGGGTCGTCACGCACCTCGAGCTCGAGCCCGGTCTGCTGCTCGAGCTGCCGCAGGAAGTTGGGCTCCTGCTCCACGAGGTACAGCGCCACCTCGGGATGGAGCCGCACGGCGAGCTGGTGCTCCTTGTGCTCCGCCCCGGCCCGCTTGAGCGAGCGCTCCATCCGCCGCACCACCACCTCGGGCCGGACCACCCGCCCCGTTCCGCTGCACGTCGGGCACTCGGCCGTCATCGAATGCCACAGCGACGGCCGCACCCGCTGGCGGGTCATCTCGATCAACCCGAGCTCGGAGACGGCGAACGCTTTGGTGCGCGCGCGGTCCCGGCCGAGGTGCGTGCGCAGCTCCTGGAGCACTTTGTCGCGGTTCGCGCGGGACTCCATGTCGATGAAGTCCACCACGATGATCCCGCCGATGTCCCGCAGTCTCAGCTGGCGCGCCACCTCGCGGGCGGCCTCCAGGTTGGTCTTGAGGATGGTGCTCTCGGGATCCTTCTTGCCGGTGTAGCGGCCGGTGTTGACGTCGATCGAGGTCAGCGCCTCGGTCGGCTGGACGATGAGATAGCCGCCCGTAGGCAGGTCCACCCGCGGCTTGAAGAGACTCCGGATCTCCGCCTCGATGTCGTACTCGTCGAACAGCGGAGTCTCAGCCAGGTGGAGCTTGACCCGCCCGAGCAGGTCGGGGTCGATCTGCTTGAGATACTGCACGATCTCGTTGTACAGCATCTTCCAGTCGACGAGCAACGAGTCGACCTTGTCGCTGAAGAGGTCGCGGATGATGCCGCGCGTGAGGCTGGTCTCCCGCTGCAGCAGCGCCGGCGCCCGCACCGAGCCGGCCTTGCGCTCGATCTTCGTCCACAGCTCGTGCAGGTGCTCGATCTCACGCTTGCAGCTCTGCTCGGTGAGATCCTCGGCGACGGTGCGGATGATCCAGCCACCCGAGTCCTTGGGGACGAGCTTCGCCACCAGCTCGCGCAGCTTGGCTCGCTGGTCGCGGTTCTCGATCTTGCGGGAGACGCCGACCTTGGACGCGAACGGCATGTAGACGAGGAACCGCCCGGCGAGCGAGACCTGCGCCGTGACGCGGGCCCCTTTGGTGCCGATGGGCTCCTTGGTGACCTGGACGAGCTTGGCCTGGCCCTTTTTCAGCTCGTCGGCGACGTTCGGAGTCCGGCGCCGGGGGCGGCCGCCGCCTCCCTCGGTCGCGCCGCCCCCCCCGTCGCCGTTCTCTTCGTCCGGGTCGTGCGGCTCGTCCTCGTCCTCCGACGCGATCAGGTCGGAGGCGTGAAGGAAGGCGCTCTTTTCGACTCCGATGTTGACGAACGCCGCCTGGATCCCCGGGAGTACGGCCTCGACCGTGCCGAGGTAGATGTCACCCACCATGCGGCGGGCATCGGGACGATCCACCAGCAGCTCAACGAGGCGGTCGTCCTCCAGGATCGCCGCGCGCGTCTCGCGCGGGCTCCCGCTGATGAGAATTTCCCGTTTCAAAGCATGTGCCCTCGATCCCGGGCGGCCAACAGCCGGCCGGAATCCGAACGTTGTTCCAGCAAGGACGCCGTGCGAGCGGATTGACAGATGATGGGAGCAGCCGATTGGACCGGGGGCCCGGCACGGGCACGCTGAGCGCGCCCAGAGATGCGAGCATGTCCGCGGTCCAGTGCATGTTGTAAAACTAAGCGGGCTTGCAAGTTACGTCAACAGGCCTGAAATTGGGCGGATGACGCGCCGGCTCACCCTGTGGCTCGCCGGAGGTTCAATCCTGACAGGCATGCTGCTCGACGGCGCCCCCGCCCCCTTGCCCGGCCAATCGCCGCCTTATCCGCCCGCGCGCCAGAGCGATGTGGCGGACGACTACCATGGGACCAGGGTCCCCGACCCCTATCGCTGGCTGGAGGACCCGGACTCGCCCGAGACGCGGGCCTGGATCGAGGCGGAGAACCGGCTGACCGAGGGCTATCTGTCGCACATCCCCGAGCGCGCGGCGATCCGCACGCGGCTCACGGCGCTCTGGAACTATCCCAAGTACGGGACGCCGTTCCGCAAGGCCGGGCGTTACTTCTTCCTGAAGAACGATGGGCTCCAGAACCAGTCGGTCCTGTACACGCAGGCCACGCTCACGGCCGAGCCCCAAGTGCTGCTCGACCCCAACGTCCTGTCCGAGGACGGGACCGTGGCGTTGTCGACGCTCGCGCTCTCCGAGGACGGGCAGCTGCTCGCCTATGGGACCTCCGCGAGCGGCTCCGACTGGGAGGAGTTCCGCGTGCGCGAGGTCGCGACGGCGCGGGATCGTGGCGATCACCTCCAGCGGATCAAGTTCTCGGGCGCCTCGTGGACCCACGACGGCAAGGGTTTCTTCTACAGCCGCTATCCCGAGCCGTCGGGCAAAGAGCTCACCGGCGTGAATCGCTTCCAGAAGCTCTATTACCATCGCCTGGGCACGGACCAGCGCGAGGACGCGCTCGTGTACGAGCGCTCCGACCAGCCGGATTGGGGGTTCCAAGGCGACGTGACGGACGACGGCCGCTACGCGATCGTGCACGTGTGGCTCGGCACCGACCGGCGGAACCGGGTCTATTACCTCGACTTGGGGGATCCGAAGCACCCGCGCGTGACCGGCCCGGTGGTCCGGCTGCTCGACGATTTCGACGCGAGCTATGGCGTCGTCGGCAATGACGGGCCGGTGTTCTACCTCCTCACGGACCTCGACGCCCCGCGCAAGCGGGTGATCGCCATCGACATCCGGCACCCCGAGCGCGCCCGGTGGCGGGAGGTCATCCCCCAGAGCGGCGATGTGCTGGAGAGCGTGCACATCATCCACGACACCTTCGTGGCGAACTACCTGCACGACGCCCATTCGCGGCTGCGGCTGTTCGCGCTCGACGGCCGGCCGCTCGCGGACCTGCAGCTCCCCACGCTCGGCTCGGTGGGCGCGATCAGCGGCCAGCGGAAGGACGACGAGATGTTCTACGCGTTCACGTCCTTCCTCTATCCGACGACGATCTTCCGCTACGACTTCCGGACCGGCGTGGCCAGCGTCTTCAAGGCGCCGGCGATCGACTTCGATCCGTCCGGCTACGAGACCACGCAGGTCTTCTACACGAGCAAGGACGGCACCCGCGTGCCCATGTTCGTCACGCACAAACGCGGCATCGAGCGCGACGGCTCGAACCCGACGTACCTCTACGGCTACGGCGGGTTCAACATCAGCCTCACGCCGAGTTTCTCGGTGAGCAGCGTCGCGTGGCTCGAGATGGGGGGCGTGTACGCGGTGCCGACCCTGCGGGGCGGCGGCGAGTACGGGGAGGAGTGGCACCAGGCGGGGATGCACGAGAGGAAGCAGAACGTGTTCGACGACTTCATCGCCGCGGCGGAGTACCTCATCGCCCAGGGCTACACGACGCCGGCGAAGCTCGCGATCGGCGGCGGCTCCAACGGCGGGCTGCTCGTGGGGGCGGCGATCACCCAGCGCCCCGACCTGTTCGGCGCAGCGCTGCCGGCGGTCGGGGTCATGGACATGCTGCGGTTCCACAAGTTCACGATCGGCTGGGCCTGGGTCACCGAATACGGCTCCGCGGACAGCGCGCGCCAGTTTCCATACCTCTACAGGTACTCGCCGTTGCACAACATCAGGCCGGGGACGCCCTACCCTGCCACGCTCATCACCACGGCGGACCACGACGACCGCGTGGTCCCGGGACACTCCTTCAAGTTCGCGGCGGCGCTCCAGGCCGCCCAGGCCGGCCCGCAACCGGTGCTGATCGAGATCGAGACGAAGGCCGGGCACGGCGCCGGCAAGCCGACGAGCAAGGTCATCGAGGAGCAGGCGGATCGGTGGGCGTTTGTGGTGAAGAGCCTGAAGGTAAGATGAAGGGTGGTGGAGGTTGTCGAGGATGGTGGAGGTGTAGTCACCTCCGCAACCTCCACCATCAGTCGACCAGCTCTCCGAGCAGCCCCCTCGCAATCACGATGCGCTGGATCTCGCTGGTCCCTTCCCCGATCTCGCAGATCTTCGCGTCCCGCATCATCCGCTCCACTGGGTACTCCGTCGTGTAGCCGTACCCGCCGTGGAGCTGGACGGCCTTGGTCGTGGCGCGCATGGCGAGCTCCGATGCGTAGAGCTTCGCCATCGCCGCCTCCCGCTTGAAGGGGTGCCCCGTCTGCTTCAGCCAGGCCGCGTGGTAGACGAGGTGCTTCGCGGCCTCGATCTCCGTCGCCATGTCGGCGAGGGCGAAGTGGACGCCCTGAAAGCTCGCGATCGGCTTCCCGAACTGGACGCGGGTGGCCGTGTAGCTGAGGCACTCTTCGAGCGCTCCCTCGGCGATCCCCAGCGCGAGCGCGCCGAGGCCGATCCGGCCGCCGTCCAGCGTGTGCAGGAACTGGCGGAACCCGTTGTCGACGGGCCCGAGCACGTTCTCCTTGGGGACGACGGCGTCCTGGAACACCAGCTCACGCGTGTCCGAGGCGCGCCAGCCAAGCTTGTCCTCTTTCTTGCCGGCGAGGACGCCGGAGCACTTGGGCAGCGAGGGGTCGTGTCCGATGCCGACGCGGGCCGCCTCCGCCAGGTCGCAGGTGTCCTTCGTGACGATGAACGCGGTGATGCCGTGCGTCTGCTTCGCGCTGGTGGGGTCGGTACGGGCGGTGACGATGAAGATCTCGCCGACGCCCGCGTGGGTGATGAAGATCTTGGAGCCGTTCAGCACGTAGTGGTCGCCGCGATCGACCGCGGTGGACCTGGTGCCCCCCGCATCCGAGCCGGCCGCAGGCTCGGTGAGCCCGAAGCCACCCATCACCGTTCCGGTCGCCAGGAGCGGGACGTACTTCCGCTTCTGCTCCTCGGTGCCGAAATCGACGATCGGCGAGGTGCCGAGCGTCGTGTGGGCGCTCACGGTGATGGCGTG
>WNFU01004604.1_pt1 | contig 25858 bp, 22 predicted proteins | sample 5400121 | NCBI WGS metagenome assembly WNFU01 (sample SAMN13153360, study PRJNA577476) | soil metagenome | isolation source: 100 cm soil or saprolite under grassland replicate 1 | place: USA:California | collected 2016-06-15 | reverse complement strand
GCTCAATCCGGCGCGAGTGTCTGGACCATGTAATCGTTCTCGGCGAAAACCATCTACGACGAATTTTGAGAAGTTACTTCGATTACTACCACCGTTCCAGAACACATTTATCTTTGTGTAAGGATGCGCCGGAGCCGAGAGCGAAGCAGGCGCCGGAGTGCGGACCGGTGATTGAGATCGCCGAAGTCGGAGGGATGCGTCATCGCTACGAGCGGCGGGCGGCCTGAGGAAGTGATTGAAAATACAGGCCGGATAGGGTTTTGGCGAAGGACAGGCCTTCGATGACGAATTCGCGGCCCTGCTGTACAAAACGCATTCCGATACGCAGACGATAGTCTTTCATTGCGCCTCCTGATTTGATTGATTGATGGTTTGTCTACTGCCTCCTTAAGCACGCCTTTCCATCACCAGGAAAAGTCTCCGCAAAATTGAACCGAACTGTCACCTGGCCTAATTCGCTGCCCGGTCCATTGTATTGGTTATAGTAAAGGAGTATATTTGTAGGCGTCTCGGCAGCAGGGTTCAACAGCGTCAACTGAAAACCTGCTCTTCTACAATCTGAAGGCTTAAATTCTATGTGTTCACGTGATCTTACGGCCCAGCTAGAAACGCACAAAAACTCCTTGGCGCTACACTTACGGTACTCCATAGCTGATTTTTGACCTCAAGACTGAGGAGTAGAAAGTCCAGCGCGCCATCTGGCAAGGTCTCGAAGGGTTGTGCCCGGAGGCGGTGGCCCGCGTCATCGACGTTCATCCGACAAACGTCCAACGCTGGATTGAACGCGTCTTGTTAGGCCAAAGCCGCCGGCCAGAAAGTGACCCTCGGCGTCGTCACAGAGAAGATTGAACTGGAGGATTGGACATGTTGCGCGATGGCGCGCGAATCGCGCCTGCTACTGGAAGTCGTAGTCGGCCCACGCGCTCAGGAATCAGCGATGGGGTTGGTCGAAGGCGCAGTCCGTAGGCTCGCCCCTGGCTGCTAACCATAGTAGTAGGTAGGATCACGGCCAGTGTCGCTCCTAAGTTTTGAGGCGTTTGATGTGACAGGAATTCAGGGATACAGAACCAGCGTCTTATAGTGTTGACTACTCTGAGGACTGATCGAATGACCAGAAAGAAAAATACGCCCCCCAAAAAAAATACAAAATCTGATGACCAGCCAAGAGGCTTAATCGATCATAAACTGGCCAGTACCGTGATCTCGCTTCCGCTGCTCGATGAGATCGAAAAGTCAGGTACCAGGCTAAAACCGCTCGAGATAATCATAGACGTTAATCTGAATTATCCTGGAGGCCGAGACAAAGCGCGGGAACGAATCTGGAAACTGATCCGGAAAATTCTGGAGGACAAAGGCAAGAGTAAGAACCTGATCAAACAAGGCGTCAACGCCCCGAAGAGCATTATGAGCAAGCAGTATATATTCGCCCTGCTTGACGCTGATGTTATCCAGGACTTGGTCCGGTTAGACAGGAGTGAAAATATTTGCGCGCCAAATATCCCAACTGCGCCCGACGCGATCTGGTGCATCTGGCCTGATTTTGAAATTACTGCGCAGATCACTCAATCCATCAGCACAGTCAAGGCTGATGCGGCGCAAAGATCATTCGCCAGTTTTGGCGATGGCATCACTTGGGCAGTGCTGGATTCCGGCATTGATGAAACGCATCCACACTTCAAACTGCACAAAAACCTGGAACTGCGTCCTCCGCTCCGTCACATGGATTTCACGGCGCTGACAGGACGGGGAGATTCATTACTAGATGTATTAGGTAATGAAGCGGCAGGTGTAGATCCTAATTTGTTTCCTCACCTGAATTTAATGGGGCTGCTTGAAAAGCTCGACCAGAAGAGCGCTCTCGTGGACGTGCGAGGACATGGCACTCATGTCGCAGGCATCATCGCTGGAGAGATTAGGGGGAAGGTCAAGGCACAGGTCACCAGCCTAGATGAAGCCGGAAAGCCACAGCCTGGGTCGATGGACTTCGATTCGATTTCCGGTATGGCTCCGAGATGCAAGTTGGTCAGCCTGAAAGTCCTTGATGATAAGGGTAAGGGCCCAGTCAGTAACGTCGTAGCCGCACTCGCGGCAATTCAAGAGATCAACGGCTATGGCCGTTGGCTACGCATTCATGGGGTCAATCTGAGTATCGGTTACGACTTCAACCCCGAATGGTTCGCCTGCGGTCAAAGCCCGCTGTGCGTGGAAGTGGATCGCCTGGTTAAATCCGGCGTGGTCATCGTGGCCGCCGCCGGTAACACCGGGTTCGGGACAGCCTTCAGCGCTTCGCGCAAAACCGATTCCGCCGGGCTGGGAATAACGATCAATGATCCTGGCAATGCCGAACTAGCGATCACTGTCGGGGCGACGCACCGTAACATGCCGCATGTTTATGGCGTCTCATATTTCTCTTCTAAAGGCCCGACTGGGGATGGGCGGAATAAACCTGATCTGGTCGCGCCGGGCGAAAAGATTATTTCATGCGCGTCACTCAAAACCGCCGGTCAGCCCGCCGGGCCGGCGACTGCTGGAAGCTCGTCATCATCGCCAGCCGCCGCCATCGGCCAGGCCACAACGGTAGTCGCTGACTCTCCAGCCAATGTTCCAACTGCTCTTAGTGGCGATTCTACGATAACGAATGTGTCTGCCGCGGCCGCCCCAGCGATGGCGCCGGCCGCTACTGAATCTACGACAAAAACAGATCTGGTAACTGACAGGTATGTAGAGATGAGCGGAACCAGCATGGCGGCCCCGCATGTCTCTGGCGTCATTGCCGCTTTTCTTTCCGTGCGGCGCGAGTTCGTCGGCAGGCCGGAACATGTCAAAGAGATTTTCATCTCCACCGCCACGGATCTGAAGCGCAACAATTATTTCCAAGGGCATGGCCTGATTGATCTGATGCGCGCTATTCAGTCCGTGTAGATGCTCGCACGCATTCTCAGGCCACAAAACCAGTTAGGAGAAGATTATGATGGAACTATCAGGCATTCCAGCTTTTGAGGCTCAGTTTGACAAACAAGGCAATATCTTCAATGCGAATGAGCCACAACAGTTACTCGACTTTCTCAACCAAGGGGCGACCACCGATCTACTGATTATTTCTCATGGCTGGAACAATGACATGGCCGATGCGCGCGATCTTTATAAAAGATTCTTCGAGCGGATGCGCGCGGTTCTGGATAGTGGCCTGGCGCCCGAAATCGCGGGGCGTCAATTCGCCATTTGCTGCATTCTCTGGCCGTCAAAAAAATTCACTGATCAAGAACTGATTCCTAGCGGCGCAGCCGACATCGGCTCGGCGGTTTCTGAAGACGACCTGGCGGCGCAGCTCGAAAGCCTCAAAGGTTATTTCGACAATACGAAGACGAACGAGATTCTCGATCAGGCAAAGGCGCTGATCCCAGATCTGGAAATCAACGAGCAGGCCCAGATTCGATTTGCCGATTTGATCCGCTCTCTGCCGGGTAGGAGTTCAATGTATCCCGACGACGCTTCTGATGTTTTCTTTGAAATGAACGGTGATGAACTGATCAATCGGCTGAAAAGCCCTGTGCTGCCGGTCGATCTGGCGCCTGACAGCGAAGGCGGCGCAGCCGACACTGTGTCTGCGTCGACGAGCGGTGATGAAGGTGGCGCGGCAGGGTTGGGCGACCTGTTCAGTGGAATCAAGGCAGGCGCGTTCAAGATAGTGAACTACACCACCTATTACCAGATGAAGGAGCGCTCAGGCGTTGTCGGACGTAACGGAGTCAACAGTCTGATCCGGCGGATTCGCGCACAGTTCCCGAATCTGAAGGCGCATCTCATCGGACATAGTTTCGGCGGGCGATTGGTCGCCGCCGCCACGCTAGGCCCTGACAATCAACCTCCTATCACGATTCACACCTTAACATTGCTTCAGGCCGCGTTTTCACACAATGGGTTTGCCGTGAACTTTGACGGCGACAACACGAACGGATTTTTCCGCAATGTCATTGACGCTCATCAAGTGATCGGCCCGACAATCATCACCTGCACGAAAAATGACAAGGCAGTTGGCAAAGCATACCCGATTGCTTCGGCGCTGGCTTTTGAGGCCGCCGCTGAAATCGGCGATGCGAATGACCGCTTCGGCGGCATCGGGCGGAATGGCGCATTAGTCAAATTCACCAGCGAAGCCAGTGACGGCGCACTGCTGGCGACGGGAAGCGCGTATCACTTTCAGGGTGGCAAACTTTTCAACCTGAACGCTGACGCTGTGATTAACGGGCACAGCGACATCTTCCATGACGAAATTGCGTACGCTTTACTCAAGGCCGTATCAAAATCTTAGCTAAAGATTGCCGGGGCTTACCACAGGTTCCGCATGCTGAATCTGGGGCATAAACTTCTACTGCAATTGCAGCGCGCCGCCGATGACTTCGCGGGTGATAGCTCAGAACAGCTCTCGCCTCACCCGCCGAATAAGCATCGAATGGCGAATGGCTGAAGGCGGCGAGTCTTGTATAACTGTTATTACCAGATGTGACTGAGACTCTATTCAGCTCCTTGTGGGAAGCCGCGTCCAGAACTTGTATTATCCCACCAGAGCCGGTGAGGATAATAAGTTTGCCGTCTGGGCTGAAGTTTGCTGTGAAGGAGCTATCCGGGAAATCCTTGATTTCAAATGTTTCTATACCTTTAGCTACATCCCAGATCCGCACACTGCGGTAAGAGGCTGTAAGGACGAGTTTACCAGAAATGGACGGCGAGGACCTTCGGCGGCCCGTGCGCCCCGGAGACCACCTTGGTGGAAAGGACCACCTGAATGTTTTTTCGATACCAGTCGCGAGGCGCATGGCTCAACGCCTCCGAGAAATAGGCCTGGTTCGTGATGAATTCCCCGGCCGCATGTGTGCCGTACTGCGTAATTCCGGCGGCGATCACGACCGCCTGTCCGGTGGTCGGATTGAAGACTCGCGAAACGATGGCGTAGTCGGTAGGGATTCTCCAATGGGGCCATGAGTTCACCACTTTCCACTCGGTCTGGCCGGGGTTCTGCCGGTCTCTGACGATTTCGGCCTTGATCTGGTGATCGATGTCGAAGTAAAAACGCAGCTCGCCGGCCAGGCTCATGGTCCACTCATTATTGAAGGCGCCGATCAGGACGCACGGCCTCGAACTCAAATCCGCCAGCGAGACCGACCGGACGCCGCGGAGCTGCGCCTTCTTACCCTTTTGCGCAATCAATTCTGAGAAGTGCGAGAACGCTTGCACGTCGGCCAGCGCGACGTACCGGTCCCACATGGGCACGATGTCCGCCAGTGACAAGGTCGCCAACTCCGGTGGAGGATTTTGCTTTTCCGGCCCGTTCTCAAACCATTTATCCAGCTCGCCCTGCGCCTTCGTGTTGAAATTGTATGTCTTGGGTTGACCTATGCACACCAGCACGGTTTCCTGCGGATCGATCACCGGCGCCCAGAAGCGGTCCAAATCAGTTTGCCGTAAGCGCAATAACAGAAGAACCGCTGTTATGACCATCGCAACCCCGACGGCCGCGATGCCGTAGCGTTTCAGTCGGAAGGCGGATCGAGGAGCCTCTTCGGCTTTGATCTTCGCCGTCGGCTGAACCTCTGGAACATAAGAGCCGGCTGGGAGGCTGATCCGAATCTCGTCCTCACGCCCCGGTTCAAGATAATACTGCGCCAGGCGCTTGCGGACTTCACCCGCAGCGGCGCGAACGACCGGATCCTGATTTGTGTCGTATTGAGGATTCCGCCCGAACACCTCGATGCCCAAGGTGCGCTCTTTCAAACATTCAAGGTGATTCTCACTGGCCTGTTCCACCACATATCGTAGGAATAGCGAACACCTTTTGCTTGTTCGGAACTGCGGGCTCTCCAAAATTCTGGCTAGTTGGGCGAGCGAGGCTTGCTTGACAGCCTCAGACCAGCCCAATGTGGGGTCCGGGAGCGCGTTCTCTCTGTTTTTTTCGGGTGAACGCATGGCGTCAATGTATCACGCGGGTTCAACACGGCCAAGAGAAGGGTACAGCACGTTCATTGTAATCCCATGAATCATCTGACAGATTGGAACTTGGAGGCCGCCGCACGTACAGTACCGTAATACACTTGACCTTATCTGGTCCTGACTTTATCCACAAACGTTGTATAACACACCACGTCACAATCGCTCGAATTAGAATTCTCGGCTCGCTCATTTTTCGCATGGTTTTTGAAAATTTGGACGCAGGATAGGATACGGATCGAATTGATGCGACGGACTCCGGGCGGATCAATCCTCCTCAATCCGTCGCATCAATTCGATCCGTATCCTATCCTGACCGTCTGAATTAGAACACGGGATAAACCGCTGCTACGGATCGAGGAGGATTGATCCGTGAACATCGGCCGCATACGTCCGATCCATGTTCTATCCATACTACAATTTTCAAAAACCCCTTTTGAGATGAGCGAGCCGCAAGCTAGAACCTAGAAAGGAGAATACCCATGTATAGCGCCAGTTGCTTCAGTAATCGATGCGTGTCACGAACTGTGAAGATCATGCTTTTAACGATAATCACAGTGATAACGGCGATGGTCGTGTCGGCTGCTCCGCCGGTCGGGCAGACGATCTGGATAAGGGCCTCCGCAAACGGCCGGTTCGTATCGGCGGATCAAAATCGCGGCGCATTTGCGCCGCTCGTCGCCGACCGCACGGCGGTCGCCGGATGGGAGCAGTTCCAGGTGGTTGACGTAGGCGGCGGGTTTATTGCCTTGAAGTCCATCGGAACCGGCCGTTTTGTAAGCGCGGATCTGAACCGCGGGACGTTTGCGCCGCTCGTCGCCGACCGCGTGTCCGCAAACACATGGGAGCATTTCAGATGGGGCGATCTTGCGGGCGGCGCTTTCACTTTGACAGGGAGGGTGACCGGCAAGTTCGTGAGCGCGGATCTGGCCCGCGCGACGTATGCGCCGCTCGTTTCCGACCGCGTGACCGCAAGCACATGGGAGACGTTCACCTGGGGAGCGGTCGGCTCCACTCCGCCGCCACCACCGCCGCCTACAGGAGGGCCTCCGGGTTTCCCAAATTTAGTCTGGTCTGACGAGTTCAGCGGGACGACAATCAACGGGGCTAATTGGACCTACGATCTGGGCAACAGCGGGTTCGGCAACAACGAGTTGCAGAATTACACCAACCGCCCGGAGAATGCGCGCATAGAGAATGGAATGTTGATAATCGAAGCTCGCCGGGAGAACCTCGGGGGGAGCGCCTACACCTCGGCCCGCCTCAAAACGCAAGATCGTCGAACCTTCGGCGTCAACACCTGGATCGAAGCCCGTATCCAGGCGCCACAAGGGCAAGGCATTTGGCCGGCGTTCTGGAATCTGGGCGCATCGATCAGCACCGTGGGGTGGCCGTCCTGCGGTGAGATAGACATCATGGAGATTCGAGGCCAGAACCCGTTCGAGAATCTCGGCACCATGCACTGGGCCAATGACAACGGCTCGCACGCCTCGTTTGGAGGGAGCGTCACGTCGCCCGTTTCTCTCGCGGCCGGGTTCCACACATACGCCATTTCCCGCACCACCACGGCCATCAGATGGTACCTGGACGGGGTACAGTACTTCGAGGGCAACATCTCGGGAGGAATTAACAGCACGTCGGAATTCCAGGGCCAATTCTTTATCCTCCTCAACGTTGCGGTTGGAGGCAATTTCGTCGGCAGCCCGGACGCCAGCACGCAATTCCCGCAGCAGATGAAAGTGGATTACGTCAGAGTCTGGGGGCAGTGAAACCTCGTCGGCTGCGGAATCAGCCCATCAGTGATGGGAGACATTCACTGCGAAGGATGCGGAGGAATGTGGAGGACAATAAAGTCTGATCTGCGTTCAGCTCCTCTGCGTCCTTCGCGGTGAATCATTAATTCGTAGGCTCCAATGCCCATTTCTGACTGTTCCCGCCGCTCGCGGTCATCTGAATCAAGTTTGCGCCGCTATTGAGCGACGCCCCCTCGACGTCGAGCGTTTTCCCGCTGAGCTTGCTCCTGATTTCATAGCGCCCGCCGCCTCTGTCGATCGGCAGCCACCGCTGATTAGCGCCGCCGTTATCGCTGTACTGAATGATCTCCGCCCCGTCCGCCGTCGAGCCTAAAGTCACGTCCATCAACTTGTTGCTGTTTACGTTGACGATTTTGAAATAGCCGGCGCCGTCGTATTGGAGCCTCCATTTCTGGTTGGCGCCGCCGTTGTCCGCGTACTGCATGATCCGGACGCCGTCCGCCGTCGAAAGGCCCGGCACGTCGGCGACAAGCCCACTGTTGGCGTTCCTCAACTTGAATACGTAATTGCTCCCGCCGAGCGCGCCCGTCGGGGGCCTCTCGCTTCTGTCCGACCCAGAGTTTGACGACCAGATTATCGATCGCCATGTAGTCGAAGGTCAGCCGGTAGACGTGAAGGTCGGCGTTTTCGTTCGCCGCAGAGATGAAGTAGCCGGTTCCATCCGAATCCACGAATAACGTGCAGTCGCGGGACATGTAACCTGGTTTCCCGTGATCAACGACTCCCGTGTTCGCGAGGGGGCGAAAGCTGCCGTGGTAGGTGTAATTCCCGTCCACAGTCGCGGAGCTGGCGACGGCGGCCCGCGCCTCGCCGTAATTGACGCCGTTCTCCCAGTGCATCCACATCACGTAGCGGCCGGTGTTCGAGTTGTAGACGACCTTTGGCCGCTCGATGTTTGCGGGATTCAGCTCCGCCGCCGAATTTGCGGTCAGGACGTTGTTGCGAAACTCCCAGTTCTTGAGGTCAGTCGAGCGATAACACGAAACGGCGAAAAACGTCGAGTTCGGGTTCCGGTTCTCTCCGAACCAATAGTAATACGGGCCGACCTTGATCACGCCTCCGCCGTGAGCCTGGATCGGCGTTCCAGTGGTGGTGGTAAACTGCGTGCCGTTCAGCACGCTGATCGGGGCTGCGCTCGCCGCGTCGGCGAAAAGAGTGACTAGAGCGATCAGAAGCAAGCCCGAGATTCGCGCGCTTTGTATGGTAGCTGGCGCTTTCGAAAACATGGTGAATCCTCCTCTGGAAAACCCTGGGTACGCATCGCTTCCAGCGTGCAGGCGTGGAGAAAGACGTATTGATCGGAATCAGACGCCCCGAAGTCGCCTTGCTTGCGTTGAGTAATTATTGTTTGCAATCGTGCGCATCCGAGCCAAGCGCGCTTCGCGCCTCCGATGGGTCTTCCATACACGACTGCACGCTGGAAGCGATGCGTACCCAGGGGCGCTTTTCATTGTTTCAAGGCGTCGCTCAATGCGACATGAACGACTTCTCCGTATGATTTTGAATGTGACCGCAAGTCAGGCATATGATACGCCCGATCGCTGTAGTAAGTAAGCTCGACGGGGATGATCATTTCGATAACCCCTCTCTGCGGCGACTCCGTGGCCCCGCAGCAATATTCAGATAGGAGAACTCATGCGCCTGACAAAACCGCGCCTTGAACCATTGGCTGAAGAGAAGTGGGACGATGAAACCCGCGAAATGCTCGAACGCTTGAAAGTGGACGGGCGCGTCTTCAACATCTTTCGCACGCTAGCCGCTCATCCGAAGCTGCTCAAAAAGTGGCTGGTGTTCGGCAATCACATACTAAACAAATCCACGCTGCCGCCGCGCGAGCGCGAGTTGCTGATCCTGCGCGTCGGCTGGCTCTGCCGCGCCGAGTACGAATGGGGACAGCATGTCGTGATCGGCAAAAGGGCGGGACTCACCGACGACGAAATCGATCGCGTCAAGAAGGGCCCCGACGCCCCGGGCTGGAGCGAATTCGACGCCACGCTGCTGCGCGCGGTTGATGAGCTGCGCGAGCAGGCGTTCATTTCCGACGCCGTCTGGGACGCGCTTGCGGCGACGTACGACACGCGACAACTGCTCGATCTGATCTTCACTGTCGGCCAATACAACCTGGTGTCAATGGCGCTCAACACGCTCGGCGTGAGACTGGACGAAGGCGTCGCGGGGTTCGAATCATGAAACTTCAAAACAAAGTCGCCATAGTAGTAGGCTCGGGACAGACGCCGGGGGACACTATCGGCAACGGCCGCGCCACGGCCATTCTCTTTTCGCGCGAAGGCGCTCGAGTGGTTCTGGTCGATCGGGATCGGGAATCGGCGCGCGAGACGCAGGCGGTGATTGAAACCGAAGGCGGCGAGTGCTTAGTTTGCGAAGCCGACGTCACGCGGGCGGAGGACTGCCGCGCCTTCACGCGGGCGGCGCTCGACGCCTATGGCCGAATCGACGTCCTGCATAACAACGTCGGCATAGGCGCCGGCGACGCGGAATTGGCCGGCCTCAGCGAAGAGGCGTGGGATCGGATCCTGGACACGAATCTCAAGGGAATGTTCCTCTCCTGTCGGCAGGTATTGCCGGTGATGCGTCAGCAGCAAGAGGGATGCATTATCAACATTTCGTCAATCGCCGCCGTCTGCTCGGCCACGAGCCTCACGGCATATAAGATTTCCAAAGCCGGCGTCAACGCGATGACCCAGTCGCTGGCGATAGGCAATGCGAAATACGGCGTCCGCGTGAACGCCATCATGCCGGGTCTGATCAACACGCCGATGGCCATCGAAGGCCTTGTGAAAGCGCGCAACATTGCGAAGGAAGATCTGATCCGCGAACGCGACGCGCAGGTCCCGCTGCGCGGCAAGATGGGCACGGCCTGGGATGTCGCTCACGCGGCGCTCTTCCTCGCGTCGGACGAGGCGCGATTCATCACCGGCGTTGTGTTGCCGGTGGACGGCGGACAAAGCGCGCGGATCGGCGGCTGAGACGAGCCGTGAAGTAAGACCGGCACAGCGCCGATGTTATCATTCCACTGAATATTGCGGGCAATATTCCCAATGCCAGGGTTCGTAGAAGTAAGGATAGAAACCGTATAGCCCGGCGTTCTTCACCAGCCATTGATAGACCTTCGTGTTGACCTGTATCGCGCGATTCCGGTCGTCCGTGCTGACGGGCTCGCCGCCGACGTAGAGGTCCAGCGCGCGTCCGGTGAAATGCGGGCTGTTGACGGCCAAGCTGGCGCGCCCCGACTTCGGGCTTTGTTTGCGAAGCTGCGCCTGATAGGCCGGAGAGCGAAACGCCGAGATGATCTTCAGCCAGTTTTCGTTTGAATCGAGCGAAAGGTCGGCCGTCACGGCTGCGACGAGTCTCTTGTAAGCCGCGTACGCCTGACGCTCGACATAGCGCAGGTCTTCGGGGCGTTCAGGGTCGAAAAATTCCGAGGCGGAGACACGCGTCAACGCTCCAGGCGGCGGAGTCGAGCGATCTTTGATACGGCGCGATTGAAACACCGCCACCATCTTCATCCAGGTTTGCTGATCGAGCACGCCCGTCGAGGGCAGCCCCGCCGAACTCTGCCAGTCGGCCAGCGCCTGCGCGAAGGCGTTCGTCTCAGGGGCGGCGTTGGTGTTGAGAAGGCGCTGGATGAGCGGCGTGTAGAGGATCCAGCCGCGCTGCCGCTTGGCGCAGAATGTCCAGGTGAGATCGGACTTGAGTTTGGCGTTCTGTTCCGCCGCCGCGGCGAAGGTCGCGACGTCAGCGGGATCTATAGAAACGGCAAAGCTACGCCCATCCCTGGTGGGAAGAAGCGATAAAAAGCAGATGACGACTGCGAAAGCGCGCACCAGGATGAGAGAAGGGCTTTTTACTGATAACAGCATTTCTTAGCACCAAGCAATCAAGGTTCAAGGGGAAAAACGGTGGCGAGATAGTAATCGCTGTGCGCAGTCTTCGGCAAGTTCCCTCTCCCACAATTCCGCTTGTCGCGACGCGCCGTTATTAAATTCGCTGATCGACAGGCGGTTGCGAGAGTGAACGAGCCGATCATTCCGCGTCATTTCCGATCGCTTTCACAGGCTGAGGAAGAGAACGGCCAGAGCCGCATCTACCTTGGTATCCACTGGAGCTTTGACAAGACCGAAGGGATCAAACAAGGGAACCGAGTGGCCGATTACGTCTTCGATAATTCCTTCCGGCGACGGATACACAGAAGAGGACCGACGGACGAGGAGTAGGCAAGTTGACAACACGGAGGGCGAACGGATACCTTGCGTCTTCCCTTTGCCCTCCGTGTTTTAATTCTTCTATGGTCGCCAGAAGATTTTTGATCTCCGGCATTGTTCAGGGTGTGGGCTTTCGCTACTTCGTAATGCGCGCCGCCGCGCGCCATCATATGCTCGGGACGGTTCGCAACATGCCGGACGGGCGCGTCGAAGTGGTGGCCGAGGGCGAACGCGACTCGATGGATGAATTCAAAAAGGACCTCTCGACCGGCCCCTCGCTGGCCGAGGTCTCGGACATCGAAGAGACCGATCTGCCGGTGACAGGACTCTACCGCGACTTCCGTGTCGATTATTGATGGTGTTTGAAAAATGCACGCAACAACAGCGTAGGGGCGGGTATTTCCCGCCCGCGTTGGCGCCTGAAGCGATCGGGCGCGGAATACGCGCCCCTACAATGTGGTTTTAGTCATTTTTCAAAGGCCATAACTACATTACTTCCGCAAGAAAGGCGCCAGGACCTCCCCATGACCGAACACGAACTTAAAAAGCTGATCCGCGAGATCCCTGATTTCCCAAAACCCGGCATTCTCTTCTACGACATCACCACATTGCTCAAGGACGCCAAAGGGTTGCGCGCCGTGATCGACCGGACCGTCGAACATTTCAGCGGCAGAAATGTCGATTGCGTAATCGGCATCGAGGCGCGCGGTTTCATCTTCGCCCCGGCGCTGGCCTACCACCTGGGCGCGGGCTTCGTGCCCGTCCGCAAGCCGAAGAAGCTGCCCTCGGAGGTCGAAAGCTATAGCTACGACCTGGAATATGGCAGGGACACGCTCGAGATTCACAGAGACGCGGTCGGAGAAGGCCACAACGTGATCATCGCCGACGACCTGCTCGCGACCGGCGGCACGGCCGAAGCCGTGGTCAGGTTGGTCGAGACGCTCGGCGGAAACGTCATCGGATTGTCGTTCGTGATCGAACTGGAGTTCTTGAAGGGCCGCCATAAACTCGCCGGACACGACGTCTTCTCGATATTGAAGTATCAGTCATGAACTCACCAGGAAATCCCTGGGTACGCATCGCTTCCAGCGCGCAGTAGTGGGTGGAAGACCTGTTGGAGGCCCGCAGCGCGCTTGGGGCCGGATGCGTGGTATTGCAAGCGATAATCACTCGACGCAAGCGAGGCGCCTTCTGGAGCGTCTGATTCCGATCAATACGTCTCTTGCGGAGACTGCGCGCTGGAAGCGACGCGTACCCAGGGGCGATCTTCATTCTTTCAGGATGTCGCAAGATGGTGAAAACGGGAAGGGAAGCGGAGGGAAGGAATTCAGCCTGCGTGCGCAGGCGATATATATCGCCTGCGCACGACAAAGCTCTTTATCCCAGCATCGCGTCAAGAGACGCGATAATCAGGCGCAAGTAATGCGCCTTTGAGGTAGATTCAAATTGTGAGTCTGTTTCGATATCCCACCTCCTTGATCGTGGCCCTTGCAGGCGGTTTAGCGTATGACGATCTAGATCGTATTCGTTATGATGCTCTATCGATAGGCGAGGTAATTTTACGGCGCGCAAAGGCTCCCGCGCAAGCGCCTGGAAAATTAAACTTGGAATATGCGAACGCGATTTTATGGATTGCATAGGCTCCGGCCCGTTATTATACTGCCCTCGGTTTCCAAAGAGTTGTGAGTAATGATGTCGGACTCGACTTTGTCCATTTTGTGACGCCGGCGTCACAAAATGGACAAAGTCGAGTCCGATCGGATTTGATACCTGCCCTTAGAAGTCTCCCGACCGGAATTGGCGCCCCAGAAATAGTTCCATATGCAAATCACAGTGTTGAAAGAGACGGAACCGGACGAATCCCGCGTCGCGCTGGTTCCCGAATCGGTTAAGAAGCTGGTTTCGATGAAGGCCAAGGTGGCCATCGAAAGCGGCGCGGGAAGCGAATCTGGCGCGAGCGACGCCGATTACGAGGCCGCGGGCGCGAGCGTATCAAAGGACCGCTCCGCGCTCGCCAAAGCGGCCGAAGTGTTGCTCGCGGTTAACCGCCCGGCGCCGGAAACCGTCGCGCAATTGAATCCCGGCGCCGTCGTCGTCAGTTTCTTGCGTCCGCTCGACGAGCCGCTGGCGCTCAAGCCAATGATCGAGCGCCGAATCACCGGCTTCGCGATGGAGTTGATCCCGCGCTCGACCCGCGCGCAGGCGATGGACGCGCTCTCTTCGATGGCCACGATAGTCGGTTACAAGGCCGTGCTGCTGGCCGCCGAATACTCGCCGCGAATGTTCCCGATGCTGACCACGGCGGCGGGCACGGTGCCGCCTGCGAAAGTCCTCGTGCTGGGCGCCGGGGTGGCCGGATTGCAGGCCATAGCCACGGCTCGGCGGCTCGGCGCGGTCGTCGAGGGCTTCGACGTGCGCGCGGCGGCGGGCGAAGCCGTCCGCTCGCTCGGCGCGAAATTTCTGGAAGTCGATATGGGCGGGTTGCAGGCCGAGGACGCCGGCGGTTACGCCCGCGAGGTGACCGAAGAGGTGATGGATCGCAGTCGCGAGTTGATCGCGCGCCAGGCCAAACTGACCGATTGCATCATCACCTCCGCCGCCGTGCCCGGGCGCCGCGCCCCGCTGCTGATCACCGAAGACGCCGTCGCCGGAATGAAGCGCGGGTCGGTCATCATAGACCTCGCGGGACCGACCGGGGGCAACTGCGTATTGTGCAAACCCGGCGAGACCGTTGACGTGAACGGCGTGACGATCATGACCCCGCTCAACCTGGCCGCCACCGTCCCGGTTCACGCCAGCCAGTTGTATTCGCGAAACCTGACTACCTTCCTGAGCGAGATGATCAAGGACGGCGATCTGAACCTCGATTTCGCCAACGACATCGTCGGCCCTTCGTGCGCCGTCCACAACGGCGAAGCTAAACATCCGCGAATTCAGGAAGCGTTTAAATAGTGATGTCGTCTCCGGGATAGTCATGGATGGGGCTTATAGGACTTGTAAAACTTACAAGTCCTATAAGCCCTATGAGTCCTATAAGTCCCATTCATGAATACCCCAGGATGTTTCCGGAGGAAATCGTGTCATGAGTGTAGCAAGTTTGGTCCCTTCGATTTGCGTTCTGGCCCTGGCCGAAGGTTCGGGCGTGAGCGCGACGGCCTTGATGGCCTCTCTTTACATCTTCGCGCTGGCCGCGTTCTTGGGTTATCAGGTCATCTCCCGCGTCCCGCCTCTGTTGCACACCCCGTTGATGTCGGCGACCAACGCCATTTCGGCGATCTCGGTGGTCGGCTCGATCCTGACCGCCGGCGGAAAATACAGCGACGTCAGCAAGTTTCTCGGTTTCATCGCCGTCGTCTCCGCGATGATCAACGTGGTCGGCGGATTTATGATCACCGACCGCATGCTCAAGATGTTCAAAGATCGAATCGGCGGCGGCAATGATTCAGGCGGGAAGGAGGGGCGGTGATGAGCGGCAATTATCTCATCGAATTCAGCTATCTGTTCGCCTCGATCTTTTTCATCTTCGGTTTGAAAGGTTTGAGCCACCCGAAGACGGCCCGCCGCGGAATGAATATGGCCGCGCTGGGTATGCTGGTGGCCATCGTCGGCACGCTGCTTCACCACGAGATCATCAGCTACCAGTTGATCATCATCGGCATGATCATCGGCAGCGCGATCGGCGCGGCGATGTCGATCTGGATGCCGATGACGGCGATGCCTCAACGGACCGCGCTCTCGCACGCCTTCGGCGCCCTGGCCGCGTCGCTCGTGGGCATCTCGGAATATTATCAGCACGTGGTTAACGATGGCGCGCAGATAAGTTCGTTCAAGATGACCGCGCTCGGCTTTGAAGTCCTTTTCGGCAGCCTGACGGTCACGGGCAGTCTGCTGGCGTTCGTAAAATTGCAGGAGTTGATACGCGGCGCGCCCGTCACTTACAAAGGCCAGAACATCATTAACGTCTCGCTCTTCGTCATCGCGGCGGGAATTTTCATCTACCTTATTTACGACCCGACCCAGAGCGCGCTCTTTTACGTGATGGTGGTGTTGTCGTTCCTCTTCGGCATTCTGCTCGTCTTGCCCATCGGGTCGGCGGACATGCCGGTCGTGATGTCGCTGATGAATTCATACGCGGGGCTGGCCTCGGCGGCGACCGGGTTCGCGATCGGCAACAACGTGTTGATCATCGCGGGCACGCTCGACGGATTTTCCGGCTTCATCCTCTCGATCCTGATGTGCAAGGCGATGAACCGTTCGGTGACCAACGTGCTCTTCGGCGCGTTCGGCTCGGTCTCGGCCGACACCGGCCAATTAGTCGAAGGAGTAATGCGCGAAGTCGGCGCGGACGACGTGGCCGTGCAACTGGCCTACGCTCGCCAGGTGGTCTTCGTGCCCGGCTACGGAATGGCCACGGCGCAGGCTCAACACGCCGTGCGCGAACTGGCCGAAGTCCTCGAACACAAAGGCGTCAACGTCAAATACGCGATCCATCCCGTGGCCGGACGAATGCCGGGCCATATGAACGTGCTGCTGGCCGAAGCCAACGTGCCTTACTCATCGCTCTACGAGCTTGAGCAGATCAACCCCGAAATGCAGGCGACCGACGTGGCCGTAGTGATCGGCGCCAACGACGTGGTCAACCCCGACGCCCGCGACAATCCGAAGAGCCCGATCGCCGGAATGCCCATCATCGAAGTCGACCGCGCCCACAACGTCGTCGTGCTCAAACGCGGCAAGGGCAAGGGATTTTCCGGCCTGGAGAACCCACTTTTCTTCAAAGCGAACACCGGGATGCTATATGGCGACGCGAAGTCTTCATTGTCGAAGCTGGCGCAGGCCGTGCAGCAGGCGTGAAGGCGACCTCCTACAATGTCGATTCATTCCTACTGCACGGGATATAACATTGGGCGCCTCCTAAGGGCCGGGGGTATAGCGAAACTGATTGGCGGCAAACTCTTTAAATGTCATTTTTCGTACCGCTTGAACAACAGGGCCGCGTTCGTCCCGCCGAAGCCGAAGCTGTTCGAGAGCGCGTAACTCACGGTGGCATATCGGGCCTCGTTGGCGACGTAATCGAGGTCGCATTCGGGGTCGGGATTTTCGAGGTTGATTGTGGGCGGCAGGGTTTGGCGGCTGACGACCAGCGCGGTGATTCCGCCTTCCAGGCCCCCGGCGCCGCCGAGCAAGTGGCCGGTCATCGATTTGGTCGAACTGGCGGCCAATTTGTAGGCGTGGTCGCCGAACGCGGCTTTGATCGCGTTGGTCTCGTTCTTGTCGCCGACCGGCGTCGAGGTTCCATGGACGTTGATGTATTCGATATGGCGCGGCTCGAGGCCTGCGTCCTTGATCGCCCTCAGCATGACGCGGCGCGGGCCGTCCACGTCGGGCAGCGTGATGTGGAACGCGTCCGAGGTCATTCCGTAGCCGGCGACTTCACAATAAATCTTCGCGCCGCGGGCCTTCGCGTGCTCCAGTTCTTCGAGCATCAGAACTCCGGCGCCCTCGCCGATGACGAAGCCGTCGCGGTCCTTGTCGAAGGGGCGCGAGGCGCGAGGCGGGTCGCCGTTGCGCGTCGAGAGGGCGCGCATCGCGGCGAAGCCCCCGACCGACATCGGTGTGATCGCGCCTTCGCTGCCGCCGCAGATCATGGCCACGGCGTCGCCGCGTTGAATGATCTTGAAGCTGTCGCCGATGGCGTGCGCGCCTGTGCTGCAGGCGGTCGCGGTGGCCGAGTTCGGCCCTTTGGCATTGCTGTAGATCGAGACGTACCCCGACGCGAGATTGACGATCGAGGCCGGGATGAAAAAGGGCGAGATGCGGCCGGGGCCGCCCTCAATCATCTTCGTGTGCTCGCGCTCGAAGACGCCGAACCCCCCGATGCCGCTGCCGATGAATACGCCCACGTCTTCGGCCAGGTCGTCGGTGATCTCCAGGCCGGAGTCGTCGAGCGCCTCCCTGGCGGCGGCGACGGCGAAGTAGATGAAATAATCCATCTTCTTCAACTCTTTCTTCTCGATGAATTTCGCGGGGTCGAAGTTTTTGGTCTCGGCGGCAAACTTGACTGTGTGCTGGCTGGTGTCGAACCGGGTGATGTAATCGACGCCGCTGCGTCCGGCGATCAGGCCCGCCCAGGTCTCCTCGGTCGTGTTACCGAGCGGGCTGACCAGGCCGATGCCTGTGACGACAACGCGCTTCTTTGTGTTATCGCTATTCAAGGCTGCCTTCCTTCTCCCTATGTCAATTGCGAATTGCGTACTGCGGATTGCGGATTACAAGAGGACCAATCATGTTTCGCGCCCCCCTGACAACGACACCTTAAATCATTAGGACGGAATGAAATCACCACTTGTCAACTCTCTTTAACCCGCTACCCGCAGTCCGCAATCCGCAATCAAAGAATCCGCAATCCTGCGCGCTATTTCCGGCGCTCTTCGATGTATGCGATGGCGTCGCGCACGCTCTGTATTTTTTCGGCGTCTTCGTCGGGAATTTCTATGCTGAACTCTTCTTCGAACCGCATCACCAACTCGACCGTGTCGAGTGAATCAGCTCCCAAGTCGTCAATGAACCTGGCGTTCGGGGTGACCTCTGATTCCTCGACGCCGAGTTCATCCACGATGATCTGCTTAACCTTATCCTCAATTGATTCTGCCATGAATTCCTCCAGAAAAAATATTTGTCTTGGGGCAAATGTCAAATCACATGTACATTCCGCCGTTAACGTTGATTACCTGACCAGTGATATAGCCTGCCTCATCCGAGGCCAGAAATGCAACCGCGTGGGCCACGTCGAGATCGGTCCCAGGGCGTTTTAGCGGAATCTGTTCGAGCATTGCGTTGCGCGCCGCCTCGTTGAGCGCGGCGGTCATCGGCGTCTCTATGAATCCGGGCGCGACGGCGTTGACCGTGATGTTGCGCGACGCGTATTCCCGCGCCACGGCCTTGGTGAATCCGATGACCCCGGATTTCGCCGCAATGTAGTTGACCTGACCCGCGTTGCCAGATTGAGCCACGACCGAAGTCAAATTAATGATACGCCCGCGCCGCGCCTTGGTCATCATCGGCAGGACGGCCTGGGTCATCAGAAAGACGCCGGTCAAATTGGTGTTGATTACGTCGTCCCAATCCTCGCGCTTCATACGCAGCATCAGTCCGTCGCGCGTGATGGCGGCGTTGTTGACCAGAACGCCGATCTGTCCGAGTTCCGATGAAATTTTTTCGACCGCTGCTTTGATCTCCGCCGCGGCGTTCATGTCGCCTTTGACGGCCAGGGCGCGGCGGCCCTCGGCGCGAACCTCGTCCGCGACGGCCTCACATTTATCCAGCGAACGCGCCATCAAGGCCACATCCGCGCCGCATCGGGCGAGAACCAGAGCCGTGGCGCGGCCAATGCCTTGAGAGCCGCCGGTCACCAGAGCGATTTGTCCATCTAAACTAAACATATTGATTATCGCCTTTCATTTTTCATTGTTCATTTTAGATTTGTCATTTGTCATTGCCGGAACTACAGGCCAAGCAATGACAAATGACAAATCTAAAATGAACAATGAAAAATGAAAGGCGTCAAACGCTTTGTCTGCCTCTCATTGCGATCGCAGCGATTCGACGGTAGCCTGCAGGCTCGCCTGGTCTTCCACGTTGAGCAATTTGACATCGCGGCCCGCGTCTTTTGCAATGGCTTTGACCAATCCGATCAAAACCTTGCCGGGGCCGATTTCGACGAAGGTCTCCACGCCTTCCTCGAACATCTTCGTCACGCTCTCGGTCCAGCGCACGGGCGCGGAGATCTGGCGGATCAGCGCGTCGCGCGATTGCGAGCCGCCGGTCACGACCGCCGCGTCGACGTTGTTGACGACCTGGAACGAAAGATCATTGAACCGCGCGGCATTGAGAGGCTCGATCATCTTCTCCTGCGCGGGCCTCATCAGCGCAGAATGGAAGGGCGCGCTGACCTTTAACATCATCGCGCGCCGCGCGCCGCGCGCCTTGCATTCTTCAACGGCGCGCTCGACGGCTTCTTTGTGTCCGGCGATAACGATCTGTTCGGGCGAGTTGAAATTCGCCGGCGCGCAGACCTGATCGTGAGCCGCGGCCTCGCAGGCTTCGGCGACTTTCTCGGCGCCGATTCCCAGGATCGCCGCCATCGCCCCTACGCCGACGGGAACCGCCTCCTGCATCAATTCACCGCGACGGCGGACCAGACGCGCGGCGTCGCCCAGGCTCAAAGCGCCGGCCGCGACCAGCGCCGAATATTCGCCGAGGCTGTGCCCCGCGACGAAGTCCGGCCTGAACCCTTTTTCAGAGAGCGCGCGAAAAGCGGCGATGGAAGCCGCCAGAATCGCCGGCTGCGTGTTCGCCGTGAGCTGCAAATCCTCTTCCGGGCCGTTGAAGCAGAGATCGCTCAGACCGAATCCCAGCGCCCGATCAATCTCGTCGAAAGCGGCGCGAGCGGCGGGCGAGCTTTGCGCCAAGTCGCGACCCATTCCTGCGCGCTGTGACCCCTGGCCCGGAAATATGAATGCTAATTTGCTCATTTAACTCTGAACAGCGAAGAGGATCGAGGATCGAGGATCGAGGATCGAGGATCGCGTCATCAGTTAGACTCTCGATCCTCTATCTTCTATCCTCGATCCTCAATCCTCGATCCTCAATCCTCGATCCTCAATCCTCGATCCTCAATCCTCGATCCTCAATCCTCGATCCTCAATCCTCGATCCTCAATCCTCAATCCTCGATCCTCGATCCTCGATCCTCGATCCTCAATCCTCGATCCTCAATCCTCTATCCTCAATCTTCGGTCTCACCGTTAGTCAAAGCCACTTTGCTCAGTTCACTCTCGATGCGCTCGCTCAGCTTGGCTTTATAGAACTCCTTGGCGATGCGGATCGCGTTGCGGATGGCTTTGGGCGTCGAGCTGCCGTGACAGATCAGCACGACCTGCTTGCAGCCCAGCAGCGGCGCCCCGCCGAATTCCGAATAATCGAGGCGCTTCTTGACGCTGCGGAAAGCCTGTCGCGACAGGATCGCCCCGGTCTGCGTCAACACCGTCTGACTCAGCTCGGTCTTGAGCAGACCCATGATCGCCTCGACCAGACCTTCGCTGGTTTTCAGAATGACGTTGCCGGTAAAGCCGTCGCAAACGACCACGTCGACGTCGCCGGTGAAGATGTCGCGCCCTTCGACGTTCCCGATGAAATTGACCGGGGCGTCTTTCAAGAGAATCTGCGACTCTTTGGTCAGGTCGTTCCCCTTGATGTCTTCCTCGCCGATGCTCATCAATCCGACTCGCGGGGCGCGCACGCCCAGGATAGATCGCGAATAGATCGAACCCATGATCGCGAACTGCTCCAGGTGCTCCGCCTTGCATTCGGCGTTGGCGCCGACGTCTAGCAGGACCGTGCCCTGGCCGGTGATCGTTGGGAAGATGCCCGCCAGCGCGGGGCGGTCTACGGAGGGCAGCGTCCCGAGCACGAGCTTGGCCGTGGCCATGACCGCGCCGGTGTTGCCCGCGCTGACCAGGCCATGGGCCTTGCCTTCGCGCACAAGGCGGGCCGCCACGCGGATTGACGAATCGCGTTTGCGGCGCACCGATTGCGCCACCGGGTCATGCATGGTGATCACTTCCGAGGCGTTGACAACTTCGATGTGCAGTCGCTGTCGGCGCGGATTCGCGACGCCTTGCCGTCGCAGTTCCGCGCGGATGCGCTCTTCCTGGCCGACAAGGAGAATACGGGCGCGCAGGTCGCGCGCCGCCTGGATCGCGCCTTCAACCTCTACGGCGGGGGCATTGTCCCCACCCATTGCGTCAACGGCGATGGTGGTGAGCATTGGGAAGGAGTCGTTCATGTCGCAGAGAGCGACGCGCTGAAACAGTGAAAACGCCATGTGGCGCGGAATTTATTCGTCAGGTGATGAATAAATTCCGCGCCACGTGGCTGTTTTCCGAGGAAACTCGACGGCAAATTAAACACGTGAAGTGGTAACCGGAAAATCTTCCTACATCTCTTTCGAGATCACGGTGCGCCCGGCGTAAAAACCGCAACTCGCGCAGACGCGGTGCGGCATCCTCATCGACCCGCAGTTCGGGCATGCGGTCAGATTCGTGGGCTTCAGCGCGTCGTGCGCGCGTCGCTTGCGGCTGCGAGATTTCGAATGGCGTCTTTTAGGATTCGGCATGACAATTCTCCAAAAGTAGAAAGCTGACTCGACAGAATCAGATGACCTTTATTTCTTTTATTCTTGTTCTTCCATCTCGGCCTTGAAATCGGCTAGCGCCCGCCATCGCGGGTCAATCTGCGCTTTACATTCGCATTGCTCGACATTCAAATCAGCGCCGCATTGCGGGCACAGCCCGCGGCACTCTTCGCGGCACAACACGCGACTGGGCAGACTCAATTCCAATTGCTCGAGGACCAGTTCGTCCAGATCGATCTGTTCGTTTTCGTAGACTCCGAAATCCAGATCGCGTTCGCGCAACTCGCGCTCACCGACCTGGTCGCGGGCGGTGTCGGCAGGCGCATAGAACAGATCGAAAGGAATCTCGGCCCTTATCGTGACTTCGCTCAAACACCTGTCGCAGGGGGCGGAGATCCCGGCCTTGATCTCTCCGCGCAACCGGACGTCCTGCCCGGCGCGCGTCGCGCGGCCATTGACCAGAGGCGCCTCCTCCAACTCGAAATCATACTCCCTCGTGTCCAGTTCGCCCGCCTTGTATTGATGCTTGAAGGCTAGGCCGTCAGGGGGCATTCGCACAAGTGAGATAATCATAAATTCCTCGGCGCTGGCAAAGCGCCTAATTATATTTTTGGTAAGGGGTTTGTCAACTACGGTGAATCCGGGTCCGGGCTTTTGCATAGTCGTTTTCCCACGAAATAGTTGACAAGCAAGAAGAAGACCTTTCTTCTAAATCAGGACAACCAAGATTGGGACATCAAACCGCCGCAGGACGCCGCAGGGACGCAGAGAAAGACCAGCCTTGATCGTTCTCTGCGTCCCTGCGGCGTCCTGCGGCGGTTTGACTATTAGAAACTGATTGGGAGCAGGACTGCTGGAGAAAAGCCGCGACTCAGACATGTGGTTTTCATGGAACTGCGGCGCCGAGACGCGCCATTCGCGGCCTCCAGTATAGAGTTTTGGCAGATCAAGCGGCGACATCCCCTTCACGCATCGTGTCGGCGACAAATCCGTAGAGGGCCGTCCAGGCCTCTCTGATGTCCGGCGTGAAGCTTGGACCAAGCCCTTGTTCGAGTGTCCAAATGAGCGCTTCACCGACGGTTTCGTAATCGCGTTCACTGACCCCATAGCCGGCATGGCGGCGGCCCAACGCGGCGAGGGCGGGCAGGAGGGTGTCCGGGCGGTCAAGCCCTTTAACCGCCAGCCCGATCATCTCCATCAGCTTGCGCCCCTGCTCCTCCATGTCGCCATTAAAAAGAGGCCGGAGCGTGGGATCGAGTTCGAACAAACGGCGATAGAACAAGGCGGCGGCCGCATCCGCGATGGGCCGGACTTGCGCAAAGCTAGTTTGCACCAATGCCTTCTGAATCAAATTCATAATCACTCTCCATATTTGTAGCCTACGACATTTGGGGCCTACGGAGCCGCCGCGTCCTCGGCTTCGAGGCTGGCGGTCATCGCCTTTCTCCTATTACAGACGGGAACGGGAAGGCAGATTGCTCACTCAAAGAAAAAATTACCGGCGTTCAAAGGAAAAATCCGGCTGAAAGTCATCGGCTCGCGCGCTGCTAGAAAATTAGAAGTCCCCGGCAGCGCACAATTGGGGGCGGGAAAAAGTTCTTCGCGCCATTGAGCTTTCGGTTCGAGTTTTGCTATTATGACGCCGTCATTGATCTAGACCCTGCGATCATTTGGCGCTACCCCACAATCCAAATGTATTCGGCAATTCAATTTGCCCTGGATCGCTCGTTGCCTAACTCTGAAGCCTCATAGAAAAAAGTACTAATCGGCCCTCACGGAAGTAGTAAGGTAGGACGACATGCGTTTCGGGTATTTCGATTTCAAAGAGATTTTTACGGAGAGAGTGAAGGCCACGTCGCCGCAAATCTGTATGACGCTTGCGGCGCTCTTCGTGTGTTTATGTCCATTGACGGCCAACGCGCAGGCGCGCCGGATTAACGGTTACGCGGTGCAGGTCGCGGCCCTGTCTTCACAGAAGTCCGCTGACGAATTGGTGCGTGGATTGAGCGCTCGAGGGATGAATGCGTACTGGGTCGGGGGCATGTCATATGTCGCGAGCCGCAGCGCGCTCCATCGCGTGCGCATCGGCAATTTCCCGACAATTGCGAGCGCCAGCGCTTACGCCGAGAAGTTGCTCGGCGCCGGTCTGCTCGCATCTTACGCGATTGCCTCTTATGAGCCTCCTGCCAAAGCCAATTCTGCTCCGAGCTGGAAAATCCAAAACCTCGCTCAAAAGTTGTCGGGAAGACGGCTCGGGCCCGATCTGATTGACGTTGTCGCCGCCATCGGCTCGCGCGGATGGCTGTTGCTTTCGAGCGAGAGCATAAATCTGACGGCGCGAGCAGGGAACTCCGCGCTCAGTCGCGAACTCGTCCCCCTGGCCGCCATCATCAGTTCGCACGCTTGGGGTATGAATAACGACGCTGCGAAAGTCCTGGGCGCCGCAGCGCCGATAAACATCGTCTCGCTGCCGAGCGGAATCATCGCCGACACGCCCGCTACGCCGCCTCCGCCGAGCGCAAGTTCGAGTTCGTTGAATGCGGCCGCGCCCGAGATCGGCAGGAGGGAACTGATTACGACGACGTCGCCCTCCGTGGCGATAGGCTCGCCGGGCGCCAGGTCTCGCGGCTTCAATTCCCCGGCGAGTTTGCAAGGCTCCATCGAAATGCGCGGCGGGCGAATGTTCATGACGCTGCGCAACGCCGACCCGGAAAGAGTCTTCAGCGGCGTCGCGCGCATTTCGCTCACCGACGACCAGAAGCAGCAGGACGTCACGCCAATAAATGTTACTTTGCTGCCGGATAAGGAAATGACGTTCCCACTGGACGAAGCGACGCTGACGGATGGCGGCTGGATTTTAATGGTCTACGATCTGAACGGAGCGGCTCGCCTGATTCGCGGCGCGTCTCTCGGCCCGCCCAAAGCGCCCGTGCAGGCTCCAGGCGCCACAAATTCGGCGGAGACTGCCGCCACGAATTCCGGGCCGGAGGTTCCGCCGTCTTACGTCACCGGCGTTTATGACACCACCAACTGGGCGCAGCCGCAAGTCCCGCCGCAAATCCAGAATGTCGAAGGTCAAGACGTTGCGGTCACCACCGCCCCGAGCCCGCAGGACAGCGCCGTCGGTTCGCAGAACGCGATGCCTCAAGTAGATGGTTCACCGAACGCGACGCCTCAAGTAGATAATGCCCCAGGGCAGGTCACCGCGTCCCTGCGTCAAATCGCAGTCACTAGCGAAAACGTGACGCTAGAATTGGAAATCTCGGCGCAGAATCCCCTCAAAAATGTCACTGTCACTATGCGCGCTGGCGATTTTCAGGACGTCCGCCAGGCATTCATTCCAACGTCACAGGGGCGCGTGCCGTTCCTCGTGCCGATCGCGTATGCGTCGGCCGGACTTTATTACGAGGTTAGAGATGAGGCCCAACGCGTGCTCGCCAACGGCAACAGCAATCTTCGCAGCCTAGGCAAATGAAGATCGAGGATTGCTGATGAATAGCCACAGAGGGTTGCGAACAGCTAAAAAATTTGATGATAAATGCGCCTATCTGTGATTAAATGCGTATGCGAGAAATCGCCGGTGGTAAGTTACCATCGACAGCAGATCAATCCGACATCAGACTTCGCAAATGGATCAAAATC
>WNFU01002339.1_pt1 | contig 25884 bp, 30 predicted proteins | sample 5400121 | NCBI WGS metagenome assembly WNFU01 (sample SAMN13153360, study PRJNA577476) | soil metagenome | isolation source: 100 cm soil or saprolite under grassland replicate 1 | place: USA:California | collected 2016-06-15 | reverse complement strand
TGGAGGAACAGGTAGACCACTAGGATGACCAGCGTCATCGCTATGCCCAACGTCAGGGCCACCTCGTGGTTGGACACCTCGATGAAGCGGGTCGTGTCGTAGGGGATGTCGTACTTCACGCCGGGGGGAAAGCTCTTGGCGAGCTCATCCATCTCCCCTTGAATGCGCTTGGCGGTGTCCAGCGCGTTGGCTCCCGGCGAAAGGAACGTCAAGAGAAACGTGTTGGGCTTGCCGTTCCACCGTCCTTCCATATTGTAGGATTGGGCGCCCAGCTCGACCTTGGCCACGTCCTTGAGGCGGACTATGTCCCCGTTCGGGAGCGCCCGGACGATCAACTCTTCGAAGTCTTTCACCTCCGTCAGGCGGCCCTGCGTGATCACCGGGATGGTGAGCTGCGTACCTTTGGGCGCGGGCTCCCGCCCGACCGTGCCGGCGGGAAAATCCCGGTTCTGCTCGCGGACCACGTTCGTAATGTCGCTCGGCGCGAGGTTGAGTTGCGCCATCCGGACCGGGTCCAGGATCAGTCGCATGCTGTAGTTCTGGCTCCCGAAGACCAGGGCGTCGCCCACGCCGCGGAGCCGTTTGATGTTGTCGAGCACGTTGACGATCGCGTAGTTGGACAGATAGAGCGTATCGAATCGAGGATCGCTGGAACTCAGCGCCACGACCGTCAGCAGGTCCGGGGATACTTTTTTCACCGTGATGCCCTGGCGAATGACCTCGTTCGGGATCTGCGGCTCCGCCAGCTTCTCGCGGTTCTGCGTCTGGACCTGCGCGATGTCCACATCCGTTCCGATCTCGAACGTGAGCCGGATCGTCATGTGCCCGTCGTTGGTGCTGGTGGAGTCGTAATAGAGGAGATTGTCGATGCCCGGAAGCTGCACTTCGATGGTGCGGGCCACCGAATCCGCCACCACCTCCGCGTTCGCGCCCGGATAGTCGGCCTCGATCTGCACCACCGGAGGCGTAATTTCGGGAAACTGGGAGATGGGCAAAGCCTGCATCGCCGCGAGGCCCACCACCACGATGACGATGGAAAGGACCGACGCGAAGATCGGACGGTCGATGAAAAAGTGAGAAATCACAGGTCGCTCTTCGTCTTGGTGTCCACCGGCTTACCCACGGAAGCAGCACCGGCCTCCGCAACGGGAACCGGTTTCACGGGGGCGCCCGGCGCAATTCTTTGGAGGCCGTCCACCACCACCCGCTCTCCTGCACGGAGACCTTCCTCGATGAGCCACTGGCTGCCCTGCCAACTGGTGGCCTGGACATTACGGACCTCCACCTTGTCGCCCTCGCCCACCACATAGACGACGGAACCCTTGGGTCCCTGCTGCACGGCCCGTTGCGGCACCAGGATGGCACCGGTTCTCGTATATCCCTTGACGCGAATCTTGACGAACTGTCCGGGAAGCAGGACCCGTTCGTGATTGGGAAAGACGAACCGCCCCTGCCTGGAGCCCGTATCCGTACTCAGCCCCACGGAGGCGAAATCCAACTGCCCCTCATACGGATAGATGGTGCCGTCCATGAAGGTGAGGATCCCCCGGAGTTGGTAGAGATCCGGCCGCTCGACCTTCTTTGTTGCGAGTTGCTGGCGCCGCTGCAGGAGGTAGCTCTCCGGAGCGCTCCCCACGACATACATCGGATCCACCTGGTGGATGACGGTGAGCAGGTCGGTCTGTGCGGAGATGAGGCGACCTTCGTAGAACTTGGTCCGCTCGATCAGCCCGGAGATGGGCGCGATGATGAGCGTGTTGTCCAGGTCGAACTGGGCCTTCACCAACTGTCCTTTCGCCGATTCGAGGGCCGCCTTTGCCGCCAGGTCTTCCGCGACGGCATCATCCACATCCTTCTGGCTCACGGCCTGTTCCGCCAGCAGCGGCTTGACGCGATCGAGATTCTGCTTCGCCTGGACCACCCGCGCCTCGGCCTGAGCCACCATCGCTTTGGCGCTCACCACGGCCGCCTGGAACGGCACGGGATCGATTAGATACAGCCGGTCGCCTTTTTTGACGTCACGGCCCTCGCGAAAGAAGAAGTTCTTGATGATGCCCGTCACCTGCGACCGGATCTCGACGATGCGGGAGGCTTCCGCTTGGCCGATGAATTCCGGATCGTCGGGTATGGTCTGAGCAGCTACCGTCATCACCCCTACTTCCGGAAGGGGACGGGCGGGAGCAGAACCGGCCTCTTGCTTGCAGCCCAGAAACCCGGCCGCTCCCACGCACACGAGGAGGCTTAATGCGAGTCTCAGCTTTCTTGCACCGTTCGCCATATCTTCTCCTACAACAGAATGAGTCATCACTAGAGCAAAACCGTATATCGCTTTACCGGGAACAGGTCAACACAGCATGAGCATTGCACGCGGCAAAAAGCAAGTGAGTCGCATATCGTGTCCTCGAGTCATAAAAAGTAGCCTGTCCCCATTTTCGTCCGTCACAGTGTTTTCATGTCGATGACAAAGCGATATCGAACATCTCCTTTGATGGTCCGCTCCCAAGCCGCTTCAACCTGGTGTATTGGAATCACCTCAACATCGGAAGTAATGTTCTTTTCCGCGCAGTAATCGAGCATTTCCTGAGTTTCGCGAATGCCGCCGATGATCGAGCCGGCAAGGGTCCTCCGCTTCAAGAGGAGCGAAAAGGCCTGGACCTGCAACGGCTTGGCCGGAACCCCCACCATCGCCATCACCCCATCCCTGCGCAGGAGATTCAGGTATGCATTGACATCATGCGGCGCGGAGACCGCGTCGAGGATGAAATCAAACCGGTTGGCGAGAGCGTCGAGGTTCTTTGGGGCCAGCGACACGACAAAGTCATGCGCTCCAAGGCGGCGCGCATCCTGTTCTTTGGTTTTAGACGTGCTGAATACGGTAACCTCCGCGCCCATTGAAGCAGCCAGCTTGACTGCCATGTGACCCAAACCGCCTAACCCGACGATCCCGACTCGCTGGCCCGGGCCGACCTTGAAATGCCGGAGCGGCGAGTACGTCGTGATCCCGGCACAGAGCAGGGGGGCGATGTTCGCAAGCGGAAGCTTCGGGGAGATCTCGAGCGTGTAATTTTCATCCACGACAATTTGCGACGAGTAGCCACCGTACGTCGGAGTCTTCTCGTCTTGCTCGGTTCCGTTGTACGTGAGGACGAGATGAACTTCGCAGTACTGCTCCAGGCCTGCCTTGCAGCTCGCGCACACCCGGCAGGAATCCACGAAACAGCCGACTCCGGCAAGCTCGCCGACTTTGAACCGTTTCACCTGGGATCCGACGCGTGTCACGCGCCCGACAATTTCGTGGCCGGGGACCATGGGAAAAATCGAGCCACCCCACTCGTCCCGTGCCTGATGAATGTCAGAGTGACAGATTCCACAGTAAAGGATTTCGATCAGCACATCGTGTGGACCTGGTTCGCGCCGTTCAAAGTTGAATGGTTCGAGAACGGATGTGGGACCTTTGGTTGCATATCCACGTGTCGGTAACATGTCTTGGCCTCCTTTTCTCTTTCACGTTCTTCGACGGACTACAAGATCTGGTCACATGGCAGAGCAAACATCCTAAATGGGATAGGATGTCCATGAGTAGCCTGTAATCGGGCGACATGAAATTCCTTCAGGGCGCTAATCACGTGCTCTGCCCGATCGGACGGGAGGACCGCAAAGACGATCAAATTATATCCGGGGTAGAGGAAAGAGAACCCTAACGGTGTTCCTCTTTCTCCTGTCTCTCCAGCGCCCCCCACCTTACGAATCAGGGTAAACGCATGAACATCATTCTTTCTCAATATTTCTAACAAACTTTCATCCATATAATCATGAGCCACAATTAACAACATTTTCATACTCGTCTCTGTGCCTCCTTGTTGCTGGACCTTACGGCTGGTGCAAGGACTGAAGCGCCTTCTGGGCTTCTACTTCAGAGAGCGCGCCATTGTTCGTCAACTGCTGGATGAGTGTCTCAAAATTTCGCGGGTCCCGGCGCCGTATTCCTCGGACTTGAAACGAGGGTGGGAAATAATGCACGTAATCAGGGGAGCGCAGGCGGACGTTGATCGGCTGGCTTTCGTGATAAGAGGGGATCTCGGACAATCCATCAGCGGGAACCATAAAGTACGGTTTGCCACCCATATTACCGTCTTGATTGGGGACCTCTAGACTCCCCAGGACGTCCTTTCCGGATTGATCCAGCACCTCGGAAAGCACGAGGAACAGCATGCCTGCCACAAGAGAGTCTCCCGTTTGGTTTATTACTTTCACAGAATAGACGTATTCGTTTGTGAATGTATCATGCCCCTCGAACGTCACGACCGGCACCACGCCGCCTGTCAAGTCTTCAAGTTGATCCACATCGACAGCCAAAGCCTGAGGACTTGTCACAAGCAGGACTAGGCAGAAGAAGAACGCCACCAGCAGCATGAGGCCGACGATGAGCCACCAAGATCGCCGCGCCGACTGATCGGAGTCTGACACGAAAGCGTCAAAATGCGTGAGCAGGAGCAGATCCAGATATTGTGGTTGTCGTCGTTGAGAGTCCATGGTCGCTGCTCCTTCTGAGATCCCTACCCCACTCGTCCGCTGGCGCGGACAAGAGGCTCCTCAACCAAATGTTCCGAGAGAAACCAGACCTGCATCTCGTTCGTGCGGATCACATCGCTCACCAGCAAATCATTCGTCCCATCATCTCCAGCTTCGGCGGCTTGCTTGGCCATCGTTCGGGACTCAAACAGAATGACCTCGTGCGCATGGAGTAGTCGAGACAGCTGCACGGGCACCTCCTGCCGGCCGCGCGGGAGCCGAGGAATCAGGGTCGTCTCTGCCACATCGTGCGCCATTGCAATGCTGACCCCACCCAGCATCTGGACACGCTCGGCGAGCGAATCCACGAGTTCGCTCTGTTCCTTGAAATGCTTGTCGTAGAGCAGATGCAGTTGATAGAAAGTCGGGCCCGCGACCTGCCAGTGGTGCTTCTTATACATGTCGCGCAGCGTAATCGTGTCGGCAAGGAGTTGGTTGAGATTTTCCACACTCTCCTTGCAGACGCTCTCCGCCAACGCGATCGGCAGCTTCGCGATCCTTCCATACGGTTGGATCTCTCTCGAGTCCTGATCCACAAGCGGTCGCACGCGGTCGAGAATGCTCTGCTCTTTTACAGCATGACTCTTCATGGCGTTCCTCCTTCAAATTGTCCCATTCCTTGCCCTTTTCCTTTACTCACGTGGTGACGAAGGTTCCCTGTCGGAGCTCTTGCAGCGTCTGCTCGATCTCCTCTTGCGTGTTCATCACGAATGGACCATACCGCGCAATGGGCTCGTGCAGCGGTTTCCCGGAAACCAGCAAAAAGCGCACCGGGGTCCCACCCGTGACCACCTTCACATAGTCGCCGTCACCCAACACGACGAGCCTGGGGTGCGAAATCATGGTTCCGTCTTCTGTATCATTGCCAGCAAATTTCGCCTCGCCCTCGAACACATAGGCGAACGCCGTGTGCCCTTGGTGGACCGGCTGGATGAATGAGGCATGAGCGGGAACGAACACGTCCAGGTAGATGGGATTGGCGGCAATTCCGGTCACCGGACCGCGGACCTCATCAACTGTTCCAGTAATCACGCGGATTCTTGCTCCGTTTTCTTTTTTTATTTCAGGGATCTCGCCCGACCGGATGTCCTGGTAGCGCGGCTTGGTCATCTTGAGCTTCGCCGGCAGATTGACCCAGAGTTGGAATCCGGCAATCCCTTCAGGACGCACCTGCGGCATCTCCTCGTGCATGATGCCGCGTCCGGCCGTCATCCACTGAACGTCCCCGGCCCCGATACTTCCGGAGTTGCCGAGGGTATCCTTGTGATGCACCTCTCCCCACAACACGTAGGTCACCGTTTCGATCCCCCGATGGGGATGCAGGGGGAACCCGGCCTCATAATCACGCGGATTGCTGGACGCAAAGTGATCCAGCAAGAGGAATGGATCAAGATAATCCAGCCTTCGCGTCGCAATACTTCGTTTGAGCCTGACTCCGGCGCCTTCAACGACCGGTTCCGGCTCAATGATCGTTTCGATCTTTCGAGGCAACGACTTCATGGGCCCTCCTTTCACTCCATCCCTGCTTCACAAACGGCCAGGTGCTTCACCATCATGCCGCCTGCTCGCCCAGCTTTTGCAATGGAAAGTTGCGCTCACGCCAGGCCTCGACCCCGCCAGCCAGTGGCCGGACTCGCGTGATGCCGTTTTTTTTCAGCAAAAGCGCCATCCGAGCGGCGGTCGCTTCATTGGGACAGGCGCAGTACAGGACCACGTCCCGATCACGAGGGATTTCATGATGCCGTTGCTCCAGCTCTTCCATCGCCATCCGCAGCGCGCCGGGGATCGTGTAGGGATCGGCCTGAATATCGAGCGGCTGGCGCAGATCCACGATCATCATCTCATGACCGTTGTCCATCATCTGCTTGAGCTCGTCCGCAGTGATCCGTGCAATGCGCAATTTCCGCAGCAGGAGTTGCCGGTGGATGTATTTGTAGGCGATATACAAGGCCAAGGCGCCTACGATCAGTACCACGAGCGAGCCGCCGAAACGGGCCGCCTGCGCCGCGATCTGCTCGAGCTGGTCGCTGAACAGATACCCCGGAGCGATGTAGGTCACGGTCCAGAGGAGTGCGCCCAGGCCGTTGTAGAGCAAGAACCGCTCGACGCTCACGCCGAACAACCCAGCGAGGGCTGGCGTCACGGTGCTCAACCCAGGAATGAAGTTGGAGAGGACGAGAGACCACATCCCGTGACGGCCGAAAAAGGTCTCCGTTCGACGTATGCACGAGTCCGGCTCGAGCGAGATGCGGCAGAGCAGGTTCAGGACACGTCGACCCCGATAGCGACCCAGGTAGTACCAGATGAAATCACCCACCAGGCAGGCGGCCACAGCTAAGCCAACAGCCATACCGAGGTTCATTTGGCCAGCTCCAGCCAGCGCCCCAGCGGCGAGCAGCACCGGGACCGCGGGAATGGGTAACCCGACCTGCTCGGCAAACACTGCGGCGAAGAGGACGAGGCCGCTATGGCGGATCACGAATTGCGTCACGTCATCCATGCGTCACCTTGCAGCCGAATAGACAGCCTCATCCGACGCTGCCAGGACTGCGTCTGGATGCAGAAAGGCCTGAACGCGCTCGTCAGTGGACATCTTCAGTGCAGAGCCCGTCCCATCGAAGATCTTCTCTCCTTGGTGGATCATGATCAGGTCATCGGCCACCTGATACGCCGTCTCGACGTCATGCGTGACAACGATCTGGGTGACATGCTCCTGACCGTGCAGCCGGCAAATCAGCTCCTTAATAATGTGCGTATTGATCGGGTCCAACCCGGCTGTCGGTTCATCATAGAGGATCAGCCGGGGGTGGCTCGCCAGCGCGCGCGCAATCGCCACTCGCTTTTTCATGCCGCCGCTCAGTTCACCCGGCATGGCCTCTGCGATGTCATCGAGTCCGACGAAATGCAGGCTTTCCGCAATCCTGCTCTCTATCGTTTTCTCGCTTAACGTCCCCTGGTCCCAGAGGCGGTAGCCCGCATTCTCCCGCACGGTCAGGGAATCGAAGAGGGCCGATCCTTGAAAGACCAAGGCCATCGTATTCCGGACATGAGTCATCTGCTGTTCCGAGAGACCCACTATCTCTTGGCCGTCGATCATGATACTACCCGTGTCCGGTTGCCAAAGCCCCTCGATAAGCCGAAGAATCGTCGTCTTCCCGGCGCCGCTCCCTCCGAGAATGGCAAGCGTCTCGCCAAACGGCACAGTCATCGAGATGTTCTTCAGGACCTGCCGGTCGCCGAACCTCACAGAGACATCTGTAAACTGAATCATGGCCGATCCCAATCTATTCCCTGCCGATTGCATGGAGCGTCCTCTTCCTTCACCCTAAACAATGGCAATTCACATTCCCAACGCGCCTCAACCTGGCAGAAGTCGGCTAACTTGTTGAAACGACTGCTGGATACAGCTTGCTGGAGTGCAGGCTTTTGCCGGGCGAGATATGCGGTGCCGAAGAAGCCGCGCCGACATATCGGCACGTGCCGAGATATCGGCATCAGGAGCGCAAAATAGCCTGTCCCATTCGATCCTCCTCGACCCCGCGTCCCCGACTCGCATCACTGTGGCTTGAATCGGCGGGCAAAGGAAATCGGGTAGGCCGCCGAACGCACGGCGATCATCGGATCGGCCGCCTCGATGCCGGGAACCACCGCTCCCGGCAGGAAGAGCAGTTTGTCTGCGGTGTGGCTCTCTGTCGTAGTTTTGGTGATCGCGATCGTGCCCAGTTCGATTTTCTTTCGATTGGCCGGCCACGCAATCGAGGGGTCGTCGATCTTGTCGCTTGGCTCGGCTACTTGCAGGAACAATTTGAGCTTGACGGGGCCGCGACGAACCCGTTCGCCGATCTCATCGACAAGGTAGTCGGGTCCCATCTTCGAGACCTGCTCTTTAGCGAGGAACTTCTGGCCGGAGATGGGCAGAAGCTGATAACGACCGAACGTGACGACCCCGCCCGCGTTCGTAAACTTGAACGTGTTCACGCCGAAATACGCCAGGGTTCCGTAACTCACCGGCGCCGGCTTCGGCGCCGTCACGAAAGCCTTCGCGGCCGGATGGCTGCTCAAGAACGTCTCGATCGCTGTTGGTTGGGGAGCTTCTGGTCCGCTCGCACCGAGCGCGAGCAGAAAGTCCTTGAACTCTTCCGCCGTGGCTGTGGGGAAGCCGTTGAAGGAATGGCCCACGATGTCCGTCTGCGACCCGTCAGGGAGATTGAATTTCAGCGCGATACCCCGTGGACCCGCTCCGGGGTCGTTGTCGGGGATTGTCGGTATCCCCGTTGCGTCGGAGAATCGGACCGTCACAGGGACCTTGGCCTTTTGGAGGTGCGCTGCCTTGCTCACAGACGCTGCCGAAGCAGTTGGTGTGAACGTTCCTTCCAATACGACGCCCTTCGCGTGATTGGAACGCGCTCCGGGATGGACGCCGAACAAGCCGTTGAAGGCGTCCACGATCTGCTCGGGCACCGATTTCTGACTTGCAGGTGCCTCTTGAGCGACTGCGAAAACCGGGTTGACGAGGGATAAAGCTAACGGTACTGCTGCGAGTAATTTCCACATTGGTTTGTCCTCCTCTTAAGGGCCTGAGCTTTGGATTGTGACTTCAGAGACGTTCCTCTTCCAGGTCGTACACATCGAACCAGTGGTACACCACGCGATTGCGCGGGACGTACTTCTGGATGTAGTCCTCCATGTATTCCTGCAATTCCGGGGTCAGGTCGCTCAAGCGCAGGTCACGTTCCCGGTTGTTCCAGATCACGATGTCGGCACGAGAACGTTTCTTGGCGTGGTCGCCAATCCACGCGGCGATCTCGTCATCGGTCGCGCCGGTGGCGACAAACGTCCGGTACGCACCGTAGTCAATCTCAGCGAACTTCAGCCACCGCTGATCAAGCGGGCAATTGGAGTGGTATTCCCCCTGCCAGCCAACGAGGACGGCGCGGCACTTGTCCACCGCGCGGGCGGCCAGCACGTAGCCGCCAAGGGTTTCACGAGGGCTGCGCGGGAACTCTTTGCCGTTCCGCAGATCGCGGGCCAGTAGTTTGACTTTTTCAAGGTTTTCCTTCATGGGTCTCTCCTTCTTGCCGTTCCTCGATCACGCGTCCGGTTCCCAGAGTCGCTTGCGGAAGTAATCCAGCCAGCCTTCCGGAAGTGCGGGTAGATCGCTTGCGCGGCGCAGGAGGTCTTGGTTCGTCGCATCTGCCATGAACAGGTTGGCGATATCCGCCACCGTGATCCCGTGCGTGTCCCGAGCGATGAACTCAAGCGAGTCACCGGGGCCGACGTCTCCCTCTTGAAGGACCGCGAGATAGAAGCCGGTCCGACCGCTGCGCTGGAAGCGCTTGACCATATCCGGTCGGCCAAAGCGAATGCCGAGCTTAAAACAAGGCATTCGCGGTTGAGTGACGATGAATTCGGCCGAACCCGCGCGGAGGCGATCACCAATGTGTACGTTGCGTTCCAGCAATCCTTCAGTGGTGAAGTTCTCGCCGAACATGCCCCACGGGAGTTCTGTGCCGGGCAGTTCTGTGCGCCAAAACGCGTAGTGCTCCGACGGGTAGGCATACACCGCCTTGTCACTCCCGCCGTGAACGGAAAGGTCGGACTGCCGATCGCCTTCCACGTTCAGCGTCGTCACGCGAACCCGTCCTGCTACGGGCGCCTTGAAGATCGACGTCCGAACAGTCTCGCCGCGCCAGTCGATCTCCTGCGGCAGCCCCACGTTTACTGATAGAAGCTTCATAGTCCCATCGTCGGGGTTAAGGCACAGCCGGATGCGAAGCCCAGCGTAGCGGCTGGCCGCCGCACTTTATCCCCTTGTTAGACGCCACTCCCAATACAGCTTTCAGGCGCTTCAGAGCAGCTAGGTGCAACAGGATCGATAATGGCACGGCATAAACCGGTACCAGTACCAATGGAAACGCCGTGATCAACTCGTTGGGGGTTTCTAAGGCAAGCACTTGAAAGGGGCCTGGAGAGGAAAGAAATCCCGTGGCCACTGCAACGACAAGGTCAAGGATCCCGACAATGTTCCAACCTAATACAGCAAGACATGACCAGCGGTAGCCTTTGTAGAACAGGTAGCCGACCACTGGAGCGGCAAGACCCACCACCACATCTCCCGCACCTGCCGGAATCGCAAACTCACCGGGCAGGCTACCAAGGGCGTATAGCACCAAGAAATTGAATCCCAGCACGCGATAGAGCTGGACTCCTGTCAGCCATGGCAGGGGGATCGCTGCAATAACGGCATTCAACGCCGACGATCGTGAAAGCAGGAACATCCCAGTTAGGACCGTCACTGCGATACCAACCGCCACCGGGGAAAATGCTCTCGAAGGAGTCGCTTGGAACACCCCGGCGTTCCCTAGCACAAAGGCGAGCACCAGCCACCCAAGAAGATAGACCCCTGAAGCTATAGCAAAACGTTTCCGCGCCTCGGTCTCCAGTGTAGAGCGAAGCGCATAGAACATGAGCAGTCCCCACACCGAGAAGGCGATAAAGACAATCGACGACGAAATCGTCCACGCTATGATTGACGGCATACGCTACCTCCTTCTACCGAGTAAACGTTTGGTGGCATCTACCGGCGCGGACCCTCAGGTACGCGTCATCAACTCGAGAATGTGTCCGTTGGGATCGCGAAAGTAGACGCCCCTACCGCCGTTCCAGGAATTGAGCTCCTTACTCTCAAGATTCTCCGGATCGCTGCCGTACGCGATCCCTGCTTCTTGCACCCGCTTCAAGATGGCGTCGAACTCCGGATCGCTCACATGAAAGGCGTAGTGGTGGATGTCGAAACGGTCGCTATTGTCGAAATCGAGGGTTAGCGTCTCATTGACGCGCACCGGAGCAAAGTGTCCACCGGCCCTCTCGTACTTCAATCCAAAGATATCCGCGAAAAAGTGGGCCGAGACCTCTTTGTCGCGAGCCGGCACGATTGTGTGATTCAGAATGATCGCCATGGATCACTCCTTTCGGGGTTTTTCGGTCGGGGGAAGCGTCCCTAACCGGGCTTTGACAGCCAACCTGTCGTCTACGGGGATCACGGTGATGGCGAACTGTGTTCCGCCATTTCCCACTATGGGCAGCCTGCTATCGGGCTCGTTACCGCCGAGCATCGAGTTCTCGTAGTACGGCGTATAGACCATCATGTGAGGATGCCACGCGCCCAATCCCAGCCCAAGATCCTGGTCCGCAGAGAACATGTACGCGAATGCAACCTTCTCCATTTTCGGCAGCTTGCCTTTAGCGTATGCCGCCTGAACTTCTTTGGCGATCTGATCCGGTCCCTTGCCCTCCAACCCGAGCTTGGCTTGCAGCTCCTGAAGCGGTAGCACAGTTCGGGATGCGATAGGGTCGAAGCAGTGGGGCGCGCGAACTTTTGCATCGTAGGCCACGTCGCGTTCCGCCGCGGCGGTAGATATCGCCGCAGCCCACCCGCGCATGACTATGCACACGAACCCGTTGTCGCCTTGGGCGGCGACCTTGTATCCTGAGGTTGTGAGTATTTTGACGGTGGCATGTGCTGAGACCTTTTCGGGCGCTGCGCTTTTCGCCAGAGCGACCTCGGCTTCCCGGGCCATCATGTACTCGCTGAGTGGGGGGTACTTGGAATCCTCAGCCCATCCGGCGCCAGCGCCGAAGTTCGCCAAAACAAGACATGCTATGAGCCGCATCGAAATTCTCTTCGTCAGGGTAGCTTCCATCGTGATCGCCACGGATCTCTCCTTTCCGGATCTCTCGGCGCGGTCTTCCGTCCCGTTTCCTCTGCCACCTGGGACAGAAAAGGGGACAGATCAATTTTCCTATTTCCAGCAAGTTGCAAGGAGCGCCTTGCGTTCGCTCACGCCGCCATCACGCCGCCGTCCACCGGCAGGATGCTGCCGGTCGTCCAGCGGGACTCGTCAGACGCGAAGTAGACCGCGGGCTCCGCAATTTCTTCCGGCTGTCCCAGCCGGCCCATCGGATGTGTCCCTTCGAACCAGGCCTTGGTCTGTGGATCCTCCAGCATGACTGTGACGGGTGGGGTGACGACCCCGGCTGGGCAGATGCAGTTGCACCGGATGTTCTGTTTCGCGTAGTGGACCGCCACCGTCTTGGTGAGCATGATGACGCCCGCCTTGGCCGCTTGGTAGGCATGGGCCTCAAAGCCGAGGATGGCCTTGAGCCCACCGACCGTGGAGATATTCAGGATCGAGCCGCCGCCCTGCTGCAGCATCTGGGGAATGGCCGCGCGAATGAAGCGGAACGTGCCCTTCATGAACACGTCAAAGGTCTCATCCCAAATGTGATCGGGGGTCTCGTGGAGCCGCGCCGCGTGGAACAAGTTGCCCGCGTTGTTGACCAGGATGTCGAGGCGTCCGAAGGTCCGGACGGTGGCCGCCACCGCTTCCCGCACGTCTGGTTCGTTGGTCACGCTGCCCTGGAGCGCCAAGGCCTGTCCGCCTTTCCGCTCAATGTCTCTGACGACGCGCTCCAACTCGTCCTTCCGCCGGCCGGTGATCGCGACCTTCGCGCCTTCTCTCGCAAAGACCTTCGCAATCGCTTCGCCGATGCCGGTCCCGCCACCGGTTACAATCGCTACCTTGTGTTCGAGTCTCATGGATGTGTCCTCCTATGTTGTCGTGTTCTTCTTTCAGTCACGCGTCGCGCAGTGAAGCGCAAACGGCGCAAGCCGTCTGGTTCGGCGTTGTTGTGACACTGCATACTGAATGCGACGTGGCTGCGCCTTTCCATATCGTGACAGGATTTGGATTTCCTCAATCACTCCACCGCAGCTTTCGCACCTCCAGGCCGTGATCGCTAGAGAACCGTCGTCGTCCAGAACCGTCCGAACGGTTCCGCCCATCAAGATTCTGTGACAATGCGCGCATCGCATGGCAGCCTCGTTCACATCACCACGCCGCCGCCGGCATGGATATTCTGGCCCATCAGCCAACGCGCCTCTTCGCTCACCACAAAGGCTACGACGTCGGCGATGTCCTTCGGCGTGCCGAGTCGCTTGAGCGGTGAGGCCTGCTCGCCGGTCTGGCGGAAGGCGGGATCGGCGGGGAGCATGTCCGTGACTGTGTACCCGGGAGAGACCGTGTTCACGGTGACACCCTTGGACGCAAGTTCGTGTGCGAGGCCTTTCGTGAACTGTTCGAGAGCCCCCTTGCTGCCGAGGTAAACAGTGGCACCGGCAAAGCCGATATGGGTGCCGTCCGTGGAAATGTTCACGATGCGTCCCCCTTCCTCGATGACCTTCGCCGCTTCCTGCAGCGCAAAATAGGGGCCCTTGGCATTGAGAGCAAACATGCGGTCGAACTCTTCCTCGGTCGTCTCGACCAGGGGTTTGTACATGAACATGCCTGCATTGTTGACCAGGATGTCCAGTCGGCCAAAGCGCTGCACCGTTTCCCGAACCAGGCGACGAGCGTCCGACACCTTGCTCATGTCGGCCTGGATCGCGACGGCGTTTCCGCCTCTTGATACGATTCCCGCCACCACCGCCTTGGCCTTGTCCGCGCTCTTGCCGTAGTTCACAACCACCGTGGCGCCGTCCTGGGCGAGCCGTTCCGTTATGGCGCGGCCGATCCCATTGGATGCGCCCGTCACAATTGCGACTTTTCCCGCGAGTGGTGCCATCACTTGCCTCCTCTTCTCACCGTCATCTTGCATCGTCACACCTTCTTTTCCACTGTGCGTGTAGTAAAAGTCGATAGGCTACTTTGTGGCCTGTCCCCGTTTCCGTTCTCCACCACCCTTGCCACGGCGCCGAGATCTTTGAGGATGCTGGTGAGGACCGCCTTGGCGTCGCCGAACAGCATCAGGGTCTTGTCCATGTAGTACAGGTCGTTATCGATGCCGGCAAAACCGGGGCTCATACTGCGCTTAATCACCATCACGGTGCGGGCTTTATAGGCTTCAAGGATGGGCATGCCGGCGATCGGGCTGGTCTTATCTGTCTGGGCGGCCGGGTTCACGACATCGTTGGCGCCGATGATCAGCGCCACGTCGGCCATGGGGAATTCCGAGTTGATCTCATCCATCGCGAAGAGCCTGTCATAGGGGACATCCGCCTCGGCCAGCAGAACGTTCATGTGGCCCGGCATGCGGCCGGCCACCGGATGAATCGCGAACTTGACGTCCACACCGCGTCGGGTGAGGGCGTCAAACAACTCCCGCAGTTTGTGCTGCGCCTGGGCCACCGCCATGCCATAGCCGGGAACCACGATCACGGTGCGGGTGGAATCCAGAATCTCCGCGGCTTCCTCCGGAGTGGCTGAGTGGACCGGACGCGCAGTCGCCTGCGCAGCGCTCGTGCGCAGTTGTCCGAACGCGCCGAACAGAATGTTGGTGAACGACCGGTTCATGGCGCGGGACATGATGATCGAGAGGATGAGTCCCGAGGAGCCATCCAGCGCGCCGGCGATAATGAGGAGATTGTTGTCGAGCACGAATCCCATGGCGCTGGCCGACAGTCCGGCATACGAGTTGAGGAGTGCGATGACGGTAGGCATATCTGCGCCGCCGATCGGGATGATGAGCAGGAACCCAAACAACAGCGAGAGCGTCATGAAGATCGGAAACATCCAGGTCTGCTCGGGCGAGATGGCCAGCGCGACACCGATCACAACGGCAAGTCCGAACAGGCTCAAGTTGACGATGTTCTGACCTCTGTACGTCATCGGCCGTGTGGGCAGCAGCTCTTGAAGTTTTCCGAAGGCCATGAGGCTGGCGGTGAACGTCAGGAAACCAAGGAGCGTCTCGAGCACCAGCGCTCCCATCGTGAAGCCGTGCGGCATGTGCCGATAGTATTCCGCGGTTCCGATCAGGGCCGCCGCGAGAGCGCCGAATGCGTGCGAAATCGCCGTCCGCTGCGGAACCGCAGTCATGGGCGTAAGGTAGGCGATCGGAACTCCGACGGCCAAGCCAAGGAAGAAAGCGATGAAAATCCACTCATAATTGACCACCTCGTACCGGAGCAGCGTACCGATCACGGCCAGGAGCATCCCCGCTTCGCCGGCAATGACGCCGCGGCGCGCTGTCGCCGGCGAGCTCATCCACTTGAGCGCCAGAATAAAGCCGGCCGCCGCAAGGATATAGAGCGCGGGAAGAACGCTATCCATCACTTTTTCTCCGGCTCCCGTTTTTTGAACATCTTGATGATGCGGTCCGTGATCAGATACCCGCTCACCAGATTGGTGGTGGACGCGAAGATCGCGATGAATCCGAGCACGAGGCTCAGCGAGGGGGCATCCTTTTCGCCAGTAATCAGAATGGCGCCGACCACCGAGATTGCCGAGATCGCGTTCGTCAGGGACATCAGCGGCGTGTGCAGAAGAGGCGATACACGCCGGATCAGCTCAAAGCCCAGAAAGGCCGCGAGCATGAATACCCACAGTCCGAATTCGTAAGATTTCATGAGCTGACCCCGAGCGACTCGCGCACCCGCGGATGAACGATCTGGTTCCCGTGGGTGACGAGAGTTTTACGGATGATTTCGTCGTCTAGATTCAGGTTCAGGGCGCCGTCGCGGACCATGAGCTTGAGAAAAGCCGTGACATTGGAAGCAAACATCTGGCTGGCGTGGTACGGCACCATCGAAGGAAGATTGAGCGGCCCAAGAATCGTGACTCCCTTGTGAACGATGGTTTCCCCGGCGCGAGTGAGCTCGCAGTTGCCGCCGCGCTCGGCTACGATATCGACGATGACCGAGCCGGGCGCCATGGCGCCGGTCATCTCCGCCGTGATGAGGACCGGTGCCTTCTTGCCGGGCACGGCCGCGGTCGTAATGACCACGTCCTGCTCGCGGAGAACCTCGGTGAGTAATTCCCGCTGCCGGCGATAGAACTGCTCATCCATCGCCTTGGCATAGCCGCCGTTATCTTCGGAAGCACCGGCCTCCAGGCTCAGCCCCACAAACTTTGCGCCGACGCTCTCCACTTGTTCCTTCACGGCCTGGCGCACGTCGTAGGCCCAGACGACCGCGCCCAGGCGCCTCGCAGTGGCGATGGCTTGAAGGCCGGCCACTCCCACACCGAGAACGAAGACCTTCGCGGCGGTAATGGTGCCCGCGGCAGTCATCAACATCGGGAACATTTTCGGCAGCGAGATGGCGGCCAGCAGCACGGCCGCGTATCCGGAAATCGTCGCCATGGAGGAGAGCGCATCCAAGCTCTGGGCGCGCGTGATCCGGGGCATCAGCTCCATCGCGAGGAAGGACACGCCGGCGGCAGCCAAGTCGGAACATTCTCTCGCAGCGGTCAGCGGCTCGCCGAACCCGATGACGGTCTGTCCGTGCCGGAGTAGCGAAAGATCAGCGCGGCCCGCTTCGGGATTGGCGCCGAGCGTTCGCACCTGGACGATCACGTCCGCGGCCTGAAACACTTCGGCCCGGCTAGCCAGGCGGGCGCCGCGAGCCGCGTACTGGTCATCGGGGAATCCGGCCTGTACACCGGCCGACCGCTCGACGATGACGCTGGTGCCCAATTTGGCCAATGCATCACAGTGGCGAGGCGTGATGGCCACGCGCCGCTCGCCAGGGAAGGTTTCGCGCGGTACTCCAACCGTCACAGCCATGAGGTTTCTCCAACCCTCATCTCAACTCAACGGTTCACCAAGCCCATCATTGCTTCTGAAAAACGCGCACCAGCGGCGACTCCGTGCGGCGCGACTTCGCTAATACGCTTCAGGTCGCGTGCCGTGAGTTCCACATTGAGTGCCGCCAAATTTTCTTCAAGATAGGCTCGCCGCTTAGTCCCGAAAATAGGGACGATGTCTTCACCTTGGGCAAGCACCCACGCCAGCGCGAGCTGCGACGGACGGCACCGTTTCTCGGCCGCGATCGCTTCAATCCACCGCACCAGTTCAATGTTCCGTTGGAAATTGTCGCCCTGAAAGCGCGGCGAATGGCGCCGGTAATCATCCGCTGCCAGATCCTCGAACCGCTTGATCTGGCCCGTGAGAAAGCCCCGCCCCAAGGGGCTGTACGCCACGAAACCGATGCCAAGCTCTCGGCAGGTTGGAAGCGCCTCTTCTTCGGGATCACGCGACCACAGGGAATATTCAGTCTGAAGCGCCGTGATGGGATGGGCGGCATGGGCCCGGCGAATGGTCTTTGGCCCTGCCTCCGAAAGCCCGAGAAAACGCACCTTCCCCTCGCGCACAAGATCCGCCATGGCTCCCACGGTGTCTTCAATGGGCGTATCCAGATCGACCCGATGCTGGTAGTAGAGGTCGATCACGTCCACGCCGAGACGGCGAAGGCTGGCCTCACAAGCGGCGCGAACGTATTCCGGTCTGCCATTGACCCCACGTACATTGGGATCGGCACCTCGGACAATGCCGAACTTGGTGGCCAGAAACACTTGGTCACGGCGCCCCCGAATCGCTCGCCCGACCAACTCTTCATTCGTGAACGGGCCGTAGACGTCGGCAGTGTCCAGAAGGTTGACCCCCAGGTCGAGTGCACGATGAATCGTCGCAATTGATTCCTGGTCATCGCGATGGCCGTAAAAATCTGACATGCCCATGCACCCCAGGCCCATTGCTGACACCAGGGGGCCGTTCCTCCCGAGCTTTCGTTGTTTCATGGGTATTCTCCTTGCTGATCAAATGATCGAGCGAACCACTCCACCGTCCACTCGCAGCGCCGCGCCGTTCGTGGCAGAGGACAATGGGTTCGCGACGAACGCTACCAACGCGGCGACTTCCTCTGCCGTAGCGAACCGCTTGAGGAGCGAACTGGGGCGGACGGTCTCGAAGAACTCCTTCTCTACCACAAACGGCTCAACTCCCCGAGACTTCGCCATTTGACTGACGAATCCCTCCACTCCCTCGGACCAAGTCGGTCCCGCCAAGATGGAGTTGACCGTCACACCTGTGCCTGCCGTGGTTTCAGCCAGACCGCGCGCCAACGCGAGTTGCATGGTCTTCGTAACACCATAGTGAATCATCTCGACAGGGATATTGATGGCGGATTCGCTCGAGATGAAAACGATCCGTCCCCAGTTCTTCGCTCTCATCTTCGGCAGATAATGACGGCTCAACCGTACGCCGCTCATGAAGTTCGTTTCGATCATTACCATCCAGCCCTCATCCGAGATGTCCTCGAAAGATTTGAGCTCGTAGATGCCGAGGTTATTGATCAAGATGTCCACGTGAGGGAATCGACCGGTGGCTTGCTTGACCATTTCCGCTTTGCTCAGATCGCCGGCGAGCGTCTCCAGTTTTGCCTGAGGATACCTCTGTCGGATCTTCGCGACGGCTCCGGTCACGCGGCTCTCCGAGCGTCCGTTGATGATCACCGTCGCGCCTTCACCGGCCAGGGTTGAGCCAATGGCAAGACCGATGCCTGCGGTCGAACCAGTCACCAGCGCGCGCTTGCCTGTGAGTTGCAGGTCCATGGAATCTTCCCCTTCCTCATCACAGAATGTGGCCGAATGATGGACGGTTTCCTGCATCCCGGGATTCGACAGCCGGGGGTCCTTGGCGCTGTTCGGCGCGCTGGGCGGCCCGCCGCTCCATCTCCAGACTGGCAATCCCGTAGAACTTCTCCGCGTCATCCTTCGTCAGCACGCCGGTCTCCACGAGCCTCGCGAGCTCAAGGCGATAGCCCGCCAGCGTGTCATCCTCCCGCACGGGGAGGCTGGCGCACCCAACAAATGTGGAAGCGAGAAGTCCCAGGGTCAGCAGCGTGACAGAAAAAGGGAACAGGTAGCCTGTACGCATTTTCGTCATTCAGAAGATGGGTTGCTCGTAAGCCTGCTGCCGCCTGACACCCCCATTCGGGAGGCGAAGCACGACGAGGACCTTCAGCGGCCGTATCTGGCTCGCGTTCTTGAGCACATAGCCTTGCTTCGGCTGTAACGTCGTCACGGCCCCGGGATTCAAAGCGACCTTCGGCTTGCCATCCGCTTCCAAGTATCCTGCGCCTTCCAGGACATAGACGAGCTCGACACCAGGATGGAAATGCCGTGCGTCCGTTGCCCCGGGCGCCAGCTCGACGGTAACGACATTCCATTCTCTGCCTTCCGCCCCCGCGGCATCGACGATGACGAAAGATCCCAGGACCATCACGAAAATCGCCAGTGTTATCTGTTTCATCGCTTTCTCCTTGTTGGGCATCCGATCATCCCTCAACCTTCTTTTCCTCTGACTGCATAATCCCTTCCACGATGCATTTGTTCAGGCAGCCCGTCGCTACCAACTTGGCTCCTTCTCGATACATCCGGCCGAGCAGATCCTTCCCCTCCGCATCGATGAAGGTGACCGAGGACAAATTCACACGCACAGGGTAGATCCGCTGAGTGCTGGCAGCGGACCGCCAGCTGAGTTCCAACTCATTCACCCAAGGGCCGGCAAGCTTCCCATCAAGCTCGAAGGTCATCACACCGGCTTCTATTTTCATGTTAATTTTCAGCATACGAAGTTCTTTAAACCTCTCTCGCCTTTCTCGAGACCGCGTAGCAGCCGCAGACGGCGATTCCGCAGGATGACTGGATCGATGAGCTCGCCGCACTGCACGCAGCGCTGGGCCAAGAAATCGAGGTGGCCGTTGTCAGACAGGAAATCGAAGCACTGTTCGGTCACCATGAGGCCTCCGCAGCGCACACACTGCGCCGTGCTGATGAGTTCCTTCCAGTCGGCGACATTGACCTCTTTCAGATCTTCCGCTGGAAATCCGACCGCCGTAGCCATCGAACCCTCCCCTTCAACATTCCGTCAGGCCGAATCGTGTCCTGACTCGATCCAACGCCTGCTGGTTCGGTACATGGAACACGACTGAAACATCCTTGGCTGGAGCAAGGCACTCCAACCCCAATTGCTGAACCGTAAGATCTTTGAGACCGTGCGTCGGCACGATGCCTGCGCGCGTTCCATTCGGTAGAGTAAAGGTCAGTTCCATCGGGGGTTCCTCCTTTCCCTTAGATGCGTCATGCCTCAGGTAATGGCAATTCATATTCCAGGCAGACTCCAGACCAGCAGAAGTCGGCTAAGTTATTGAAACGACTGCTGGTTAGAGCTTGTTAGAGGACTGACTTTTATCTGGAGAAGGATGCGGTGCCGAAGAAGTCGCGCCGACATATCGGCACGTGCCGAGATATCGGCGCGAGCTGACTACGGGGAAAGACGAATACCAACTTCGTCCAAATGACGAAAGAGGGTGGCTGGATCCTGGTAGACGCGATAGGCCCCGGCGCGCTCCAGTTCTTCTTGTCCGTAGCCTCCCGACAGGAGACCGACGCTGAGCGCCCATGCCCGGCGGGCGGCCAGCATATCCCAGACGCTGTCACCGACGACCACGCACCGATTGATCGGTACGCCGAGCCGCTCGGCAGCGGTCAAGAACACGTCGGGGTCCGGCTTGGCATGACGGACCTGGTCCCTCGTGACGACCGGCACAGTGGCGCCGAGTTTCAGCAGCTTGAGTGTGCGCCGCGCGATTTCCATGCGTCCGCTAGTTGCAATCGCATAAGGCACCTGATGTGCCGCTAGGTGGTCCAGCAGCTCCTGTGCGCCGGGTAACAGACGCAGCGACCCCAATTGACGTTCATAGGCTTCCTCATGCGCCCGCTGGATGCGTTGCGTTTCCTCTTGATTCACCGGGTGGCCGATCTCACGGAGCGCAGCGTTCAACAATAGACCGCCGCTCATGCCGATCTGCCGGTGAATGCGCCACACGGCAAGGTTGATTCCCACGGCCTGGAAAGCTTCCTGCCAGGCCAGGACATGCTGGTAGACGCTGTCCACCAGCGTGCCATCCAGGTCAAACAAGAAGGCGAGGCTATTGTTTGCCATTATGATTCCATTAACAACTGATCCGGATAACACCAGCGCCAACTTTCTGCCGGCTCAAAGGACTGTATGATGGGGTGGCGCGTCGCATCATAATGCTTCGTCGCATGCCTGTTCTTCGATGAATCGCAGCAGCCCACGTGACCGCAACTCAGGCAGAGCCTCAGATGCACCCAGGTATCCCCGATAGCCAGGCAGTCCTCGCAACCTCGTGCACTTGGCGTCACTTTTCTAATCTGGTTCAGGTGGTTGCATTGTTGAGCCATGACTTTCTCCTTCTCGTCTTCTACGTTCACGCGCGCTCGATCGCAGCCCGGTCCCACCCGCCGAGGTTCGCCGCGGCTTCGTATGTGCTCTGGAGAAATGCCAGCAGGACATGGTCAGGCGACTCCGCAGTTCGGACCGCATCGTACGGCAGCAGGAACTCTCTCATCTCCTCACTGTAGAAGGCCTCTTTGGGCTGGATGGGATACTTTTTGAAACCCTCAGGCTCCGGGTAGGCATAGGCATAGAAGACCGCCCTGTCCACGGGCCCGCCACCCGGCCAGAACCCGCAACTGCTCACCTCGTGCGAGTACGCTTCGCGCGCCACAAATTTCGCCAGGTAGGGCGCGCCTGGGTGCTGGGGCGCAGGGCGGCCGGAGAATCGGGTGACCGCCAGGTCAAAAGCCCCCCAGAAGAAGTGCACCGGGCTTACCTTGGCGTTGAATCGTGAGCGAAAGTCCGTGAGCACGCGGGTCGCTTGCGCCAGAACCCGCCAGCATCGCTGCGCATATTCGGGATCATAGGCCGCATGTTTGTAATCCTTTTCGAAGGGAGTTCGGTCTTCCACTTCAACCGGTGTCGTCCAGATGCTTAACTCGATGCCGAGCGATCGGAGGGCGGCCATCGTTTCCCGATAAAATTCGGCCACGGAGCGTGGCGCGAGCGCCAGGGAGAGGGTTCCTCCGTCCGCCGTCTGAATCAATAGCTTGTGGTCGAGGAAGTCGAAATCGATCTGGAAAATGCGCGTGCCGTACGGGATCGGGGAAGTCGTCAGCCCGCGGGACGTGACGTAGAGGGTCACTTGCCACCAGTGGCACACCATCGGCGCCAGCGCAAGCCGGATTTTACCGATGACCTGCATCCACATATGAAGAGTGGCGTAGGTGTCCCGCCATGCCTCCAGGGGCAGACTGGGCCACACATCCGTGTCAGTAGGAAGAGTCAATGATTGCTCCGCAGCCATAGAGTGCTCCAAGAACGGGCTTGATGGCAAGCCTGTTCTTCGACGGGAAACACTCAAGACTTCAGGTCGTGGCCCGTCGCTCGCCGAGACCGAAGCGCAGCGCTTCGACATCGAGCTCGTGTTCCAGGCGATGGAGCACCTCGTCGCTGATCGTGCCGTCGTTACGCAGCCCGATCAAGGCCAGCCGCTCAGCCGTCATCGTCTCATGCCGCAACCGTTGGAAGGCCTCGGCGGCTTCCACCGTACACTCCTCATCCACGGTGCCGGATCGCGCGTAGCGCTGGAGCCGTCGGCCATAATGGACGCGCAGTCGTTCAGCGTGGTCCGGCATCAGCCAGTCTTCACCCGCCATCCCATCCAACCGGGCTAAGGCCGCCGTGGCGGCATGCTCCCGCGCTTGCATTTCTTCCTGTTCGAGCCCACGGTCTTCTTCAAGACGCAAGGCCCGAATGAGCGGAGTCAGCGAGAGGCCTTGCAGCACCAGCGTCGCGAGAATGACCGAGAAGCTGATCAAGATGATCTCGGCCCGAAACGGGAACGGCGCGCCGGCGGCTGTCGTCACCGGCAAGGCCAGCGCCGCCGCGAGCGTGACAATCCCGCGCATGCCGGTCCACGCCACGATGAACACGTAAGACCAGGGCGGCATGGGATCGCGTGCCCGCAGCGATGGGCTCAACAGCCTGGGCAGTGCGGCGGCCAACGGTACCCACACTAGGCGCACCAGGATGGCCGTGGCGCTCACCAGCGCTCCGGCGATGATGAGCGATCCAAACCGAGCGGACGGCACCGCCTCACTGAGCACCCCGAGCTGAAGTCCAATGAGGATGAAAATCACGCCGTTGAGCATGAAGACAAGGAGGTCCCACACAGCGCGCCCCTGAATTCGAGTGGCTGGCGCCACGACTTCGCTGAAATGCTGCCGCAAGTAGATACCACCGGCGACGCAGGCCAGGACGGCCGACGCATGCGCGAGTTCCCCCAATACCCATGCGAAGTAGGGGGCCAGCAACGTGATTGCGATCTCGGTGAAACTGTCCTCGGTCACGTGCAGTGCCCACCGCGTGATCATGCCCACCCCGATCCCGATTGCCACGCCCACGATAGCGGCGAAGACGAACTGGAGGAGCGTCTCGCTGAGCACGAAGGTTCCGCTCACGGCCGCACCAACGGCAGTCCGGTACAGCACCAGCGCCGTGGCATCGTTGACGAGACTCTCGCCCTCGAGGATTGTGACGATGCGACGAGGGATGCGCAGCCTCTTCCCAATGGCCGTCGCCGCCACGGCATCCGGCGGCGAAACAATGGCACCTAAGGTAATGGCCGCTGCCCAGCTCATGCCTGGGAACACGGCGTGCGCGACCACGGCCACCGCCGCCGTTGTGGCCAGCACGAGACCGATCGCAAGGAGCGAGATCGGTCGCAGGTTCTCGCGAAACTCACGCAGGGAGGTAAAGTATGCGGCGGCCCACAGGATCGGCGGCAGGAAGACAAGGAAGATCAAGTCAGGGTTGAGAGTCACCGTGGGCAGACCCGGCACCACCCCCAGCACCAGCCCACCAATGACGAGGATGATCGGGTAAGGGATGAGGACCTTGCGCGCGACCGACGTCAGCGCCAAGACCACCGCGAGCAGCACGATGATGATCTCAAGCTGGTGAAGGGCTTCCATTCGTCAATTTATAGTGTTGATAATAGGGTGCTAGACCGCCGAAGCGATCGTCAGCGCTGGTCGCGGGAGATTCCGAGCTTCCTAATCTTCGATTGCAACGTCGTGCGTTTCATCCCGAGGCGGGCGGCGGCGCCGGAAGAACCTCCGATTACCCAATTGGTCTCGCGGAGGACGCGCAGGATGTGCTCGCGCTCGGCCGCTTCCAAGGTCGCGGCTCCGTTGAGTGCCGCCGCAGTTGGCGCTTTCAACTCTCCGAGCGGAACGTGCAGGTCTTGGCCTTGGGACAGGATCACGGAGCGCTCGATCAGATTTTCGAGCTCCCGGATATTGCCGGGCCAGTGGTACTTCGCAAGAGCCGTCATCGCCCCGGCCGGAATCGTCTCGATCTGCTTGTTCATCAGGCGGGCATACTTTTGCGCGAAGTAGCGGACGAGCAAGGGAATGTCTTCAGGTCGCTCCCGCAATGAAGGAGCCGTGATGGGAAACACGTTGAAACGGTAGTAGAGATCGCTGCGGAACTGCTTGTCGGCAACCATCTGGGCGAGATCCCGATTCGTGGCCGCCACCAGGCGGACATCCACACGAATCGTGCGGTTGCTCCCCAACCGCTCGAATTCCTGTTCCTGCAAGACGCGCAGCAGCTTTGACTGCAGCTCGAGCGGGACATCACCGACTTCGTCGAGAAACAGCGTCCCGCCGTGGGCCAGTTCGAACCGGCCGACCTTCTGTGCGATGGCGCCGGTGAAGGCGCCCCGTTCATGGCCGAATAGCTCGCTTTCGAGCAGCCCCGTCGGGATCGCTGCGCAGTTCATCTTGACGAAAGTCCGCTCGCGACGCTTACTCAGGTGGTGGATCGCGCGCGCGATGAGCTCCTTGCCGGTGCCGGTCTCGCCCTGAATCAGCACCGTGGAGTCGGTCGGCGCGACGGTCTCCACTTGCTTCAGGATTCGCTTCAGCGCTGCGCTTTCCCCGATGATCTCCTCGAAGTTATACTCGGTGCGGATTTCGTCCTCGAGGTAGAGCTTCTCCTTGTTCAGCTTATCCTTCAGCTCCTCGATCTGCCGATAGGCCAAGGCGTTCTCGACCGCGATCGCGATCTGGTTGGCCACTTGGCTCAGCAAGTCGACATCGTCCTCGCTAAACGCGCCAGAATGAAGGCTCGCGATGTTGAGCGTCCCCAACAACCGATTATGTGATTTGAGCGGCACGCAGCAGCCGGACTTCACACCCTCCTCGAGCAGGAGTCGACCAACGTCGGACTGCAAGCGCTTGAGATCGTCCTCATCGAACAGCGCCGGCTTGCCCGTCCTGATGGCGGGACCTGCAGGCGTACTGTCGATTGGACCAACGAAGCCTTCCTGGAGCAGGCCCTTGCCACCCGGAGAATCCAGGGCGTGTCTACTGACAACCTCCTGATCAGGATCGTAGAGGTACAGGCTGGCAAGCACATGCGGGATCACCCGACGGAGGGATGCCGTTGTAGCTGCAAACACGTCCCGGAGGTCCAGACGAGCGACCACCGCATTGTTCACCTCCAGCAGCAGGCGCAGGCGGTCGCGCTCGCGGGCCAAGTCCTGCTGGTGACTCTGGACGCTCTGGGAGTTCAACGCGTTGTCCACGGCGACCGCGACCTGCT
>WNFU01003397.1_pt1 | contig 25892 bp, 25 predicted proteins | sample 5400121 | NCBI WGS metagenome assembly WNFU01 (sample SAMN13153360, study PRJNA577476) | soil metagenome | isolation source: 100 cm soil or saprolite under grassland replicate 1 | place: USA:California | collected 2016-06-15 | reverse complement strand
CGCTAACGTAGGGCCTTCTCGTGCCTCGCAACCGCAGTGTCAGCGCGGTCCTGGGCTCGTCCGTACCGAGACCGAGACCCCAACCTTTCCCCTCCCGCAGCCGCTCGACTCTCCGGCGCCGGGCCGTGGTGGGAGGCCTTGTGCTGCTCTCGCTCGTGCTGATCACCATCTCCTTCCGCGAGCCGAGCACCGGGGCTCTTCATGGGGCGGAGGGTGCGGGCGCGACCGTCCTGCGCCCCTTCGAGGTGGGGGCGGAGCGCGTCGCGCGCCCGTTCCGCGACGTCTACGGGTACTTCGCGGAGCTCGTACACGTGAAGCGGGAGAACGCGCGGCTGAAGGACGAAGTGAACCGGCTCCGTCAGGAAGCGCTACAGGGCGAATCGGCGCGCGAGCAGAACGACAGGCTCCGCGAGCTGCTGAAGTTCATCGACAGCCCGCTTTACCCCAGCGACTACTCGCCGGTCAACACGCGCATCATCGGCTGGAGGAGCGAGTTCGATCAGCAGATCGTCATCGCCGCCGGCACGAATCAGGGCATCCGCGTCGAGACCCCGATCGTCACGAGCGACGGTCTCGTCGGCAGCGTGACGCAGGTGACAGGTAGCGCAGCGCTGGTCACGCTGCTGACCGACGAGAACAGCGCCGTGCAGGCGCGCGACCAGACGAACGGCCCGTTCGGGCTCGTCAGGCACGGCCAGGGCGAAGGGTCGCTGATCGTCGATCGCGTTACCAAGGACAAGAACGTCGAGAGGGGCGACATCATCGTCACCGCCGGAACGCGGTCGAATCAGTACCCGTCGCTCTTTCCGGCCGGGATTCCGATCGGGGTCGTGACGAGCGTGGGTCAGAGCGACACTGCGCCCTACAAGCAGATACAGATCGACCCGTTCGTCGACTTCTCGTCGCTCGACGCGGTGACCGCCTTGATCACCCGCAAGGGAATCCCGAAGGCGCCGTGATGCTCGCCGACGCCGCGAAGGCGGCCGTGCTGCTCTTCTTCGTGGTCGTCCTGCAGCTTGCGATCATGGCGAACGTCGAGATCGTCGGCGGGCATCCCAACCTCCTGCTGGTGGCGATCGTCTCCGTCGCTCTGCTGCGGGGCGCGATCTTCGGTGCGGTTGCCGGGTTCTGCGCCGGCCTGCTCGCAGACACCGGTGTGTTCGGCACCCTCGGATTCACCGCGCTGCTGCTCACGCTCGCCGGCTACTGGGCGGGCCGCTACGTCGAGACGACCGGCCGCGATCGCGTGCACGCGCCAATGCTCTCGATCGCCGTCATGACCGTGCTCTACCAGATCGCCGCGCTCGTGCTTCGTTTCATGCTGGGCGAGCATGCGCCCGGCGATCAGATCCTCGCCGGGCTGATCCCCACGGTCGTCCTGAATCTGATCCTGACCGTCCCGATGTATGCCTTCACGCGGCGATTGCTGCGTCCGCACGAGTGGATCGGACGCGAGGTGCGCCTCCTTGGCTAAGCGGGTCCTGTCCAGGAGCTTCCTGCCGCCGGACCCGCATGTCCAGGAGCCCTACCGCTTGACGCCGAAGCTCGCACTTCGTGTCGGTCTCCTCGGGACGCTCGCGCTCGCGGTCTTCGCCGTCCTCTTCCTCCGCCTCTGGTCGCTCCAGATCCTCAACGGCGAGCAGCTTCTCCGAGCCGCGCAGAACAACCAGCGGCGTGACGTACGCATCCAGGCGCCGCGCGGGTCGATCCTCGACCGCAATGGACAGGTGCTCGTCACGAACGTTCCGGGGACGGCCGTGCAAATCTGGGCGTCCGATCTGCCGAAGCGCCGAGGCGTACGCCTACGCGAGATCCGCGCGCTCGCGCGCGTCCTCCAGATCCCCGCGCTGCAGATCGGCAGGACGCTACGGCGTCACCGCAACGACCCGCTCACGCCCGTCAAGGTGAAGGAAGGAGTGACGGAGGCGCAGGTGGGCTACCTGAAGGAGCGCGCCGACGACTTTCCGGGCGTCCGGATCGCGAACACCTATCTGCGCTACTACCCGCACCGCGAGCTGGCGGCGCACCTGCTCGGCTATGTGAGCGAGATCTCGGCCGAGCAGCTGAAGGAGATGGGCAAACAGGGCTATCGATCGGGCGACACGATCGGACAGAGCGGGATCGAGTCGTTCTACGACAAGTACCTGCGCGGGACGCCCGGACTCTCCGTTCTCCGCGTCGACTCCCTCGGCAGGCGACGGGGCCCGGTCACGCCGAAGGTACCACCCCATGCCGGCAACGCCGTCCGGCTGACGCTCGACCTGAAGCTACAGCTCGCGGCTGAGGACGCTCTGCGTTACGGCCTCGAGCGCGCACGCAACTCCGGCTGTTACGGCTGCTGGAACGCGAACGGCGGGGCGATCGTTGCGCTCGACCCGCGAACCGGAGCGGTTCGCGCCCTCGCCTCCTATCCGACGTATGCGCCTTCCCTCTACGCGGGGCGTGTGCGGCAGCGCGCGCTCGATGCAGCGGGGCTGACGTCGCGCAGTGCGCAGGCGATGAACTACCCCGGGCTCGACCGCGTGATCGACGCCGCCTATCCGCCGGGTTCCACGTTCAAGCCCGTGACGGCGATCGCGGCGATGCAGGAGCACATTCTGGAGCCCTTCGAGTCACTCGCCTGCACCGGCGTGTACGAGAAGAACGGCCAGATCTTCAAGAACTGGGATCCGTTCGTGAACGAGGCGATGACCTTGCCCACCGCGCTCGCCAAGTCATGCGACACGTACTTCTACCAAGTCGGCTACCGCTTCTACGGCATGCCGCCCGAGCGCGGCCCTCGGTTGCAGGCGTGGGCAAGCCGCTTCGGTTTCGGTCAACGAACGGGGATCGACCTCGGGCCCGAGCGGTCGGGCCTGCTCCCGACTCCAGACTGGCGCAAGAAGACGTACACGAAGAAGACGGATCCCGGTCACTGGCAGATCGACAGCCTGTGGAAGCCGGGCGACTCGATCCAGCTCGCCATCGGCCAGAAGGATCTCCTCGTCACGCCGATGCAGATGGCGCGCTTCTACGCGATGGTCGCGAACGGCGGCCGGCTCGTGACCCCGCATCTTCTGCTCGACGAAGAGCAGCCGTCGTCGAACGGACAGCGCGGGCGTACGCTGCCGACGCCTCCTCCGCCGGCGCCCGAACCGACCAACGTCGATGCGCAGGCCCTGGGCGTTGTCAGTCAGGGTCTGTACGAGGCGACGCACTATTCCTTCGGGACGTCTGCGGCGATCTTCAGCGGGTTTCCGATCCCCATCTCGGGCAAGACCGGTACGGCAGAGAAGCTGATCGATCCGGGCGACGGCTATCCGCGCACCTTCAACCAGTCCTGGTGGTGCGGCTACGGCCCGTCGGACTCGCCTGACCTCGTCGTCTGCGCCCTGATCGAGAACGGCGGCCACGGCGGCGACGCAGCGGCGCCGGCCGCGCTGAAGGTGTTCGAAGCGTTCTTCGGCAAGCAAGCGGTGCAGAAGGGACCGATCCACTCCGACTAAACGATGGTCGACTACGTCTCCAACTCCCGAGCAGCAGCGCGTGCGCGCCGTCGCGAAGCCGCCGACGTCGCCACCTTCGTGCGCCGCCTCGATTGGGTCCTCATCGGTTCGGTTGCCGCACTCGTCGGCTACGGCCTGTGGGCGATCGCGGGGATCACTCGGCACGACGTTGTGGGCGATGCGAACTACTACCTCACGCGCCAGGCGGTCTACTCGCTCATCGGCGCGATTGGTCTCGTCGCCGTGGTGCTCGTCGATCCGGAGGTGTATCGCGCCCGCTGGCGCGTCATCTTCGGTGGTACGGCGTTCCTGATCGTGATCGTGTTCCTTCAGGGCTCCGTCGTTCGTGGCTCGAAGCGCTGGCTCGACCTCGGCTTCTTCCGCTTCCAGCCCTCGGAGTTCGGCAAGGTGCTCTTCGTCCTCGCGCTTGCGGGCTTCCTCGCGGAGGGCACGCGGCGCTTGAACGAGGCGCGCACGACGATTGTCGCCGTCGGCCTCGCCTCGATCCCGATCTTCCTCGTCTTCCTCCAGCCCGACTTCGGAACGGCGCTTGTCTACTGCGCCGCCGTCGCCGCCGTCCTGTTCGTGGCCGGGACGCCCTGGATCCATCTCGGCGCCCTGACAGCGGGTGTGATCGCGATCGCGGTGCTCGTGCTCGCCGTGATGCCGGCGGCGGGCGTGCCGGTGCTCAAGAAGTATCAGGAGAAGCGGTTCACGGGCTTCCTCCACCCCGACAGCGACCCGGGCGGCACGACCTACAACATCACTCAGTCGAAGAACGCAATCGGCGCCGGGGAGCTACGAGGTCGCGGGCCGGAAAACGCGACGCAGACGACGCTCAACTTCCTCCCCGAGCATCACACTGACTTCGTCTTCGCATCCCTCGCCGAGGAGCGTGGCTTCTTCGGCGCCGCGTTCCTGCTCATGCTCTACCTGCTGATGGTGTGGCGAGGATTACGCATCGTGACGCTTGCACGAGATGCCTTCTCGGCGATGGTTGCGGGAGGGCTCGTCTTCGCGTTGCTGTTCCAGATTTTCGTCAACGTCGGGATGACGATGGGAATCGCGCCGATCACCGGTATCCCGCTTCCGTTCGTCAGCGTTGGGGGTTCGTCGATGATCGCGAACCTGATCGCGGTCGGACTACTGCTTTCGATACACGTGCGCGCACGCGCTGGTCGCCGTTAAGCGCTCGACCTGAGCTACACATCGGGGCCGGAAGCTAGTGCGGCCGAAGGCGCACTAGCTGTAGGCGAACTCACGCGTGGTGTAGGCGACCTCACGCGTGCGGGGATGCGCAGCACCACCGCACGCGGACCAGTGGCCGCCGCTTGCCCACGACGCGGTAGAAGTGCGCGGTCGACTTCCTTGTAGCGCAGCGCGGATTGAGCCCGGGTCGCCTCCAGGTATTCGAACCAGGCGTCGGCCTCCTCGATCAGCAGGAGCTCGTGGGCTTCTCGTTGTCCGGCCACCACAGGTTCACCTCCTGTCGCTGATGGTCGGAAGCGTAGGTCCGGGACCGGACGTCATTCGCGCTGGGGGAACCTCCCGGTTCCCCCAGACCCCCTCCACCGGTCCGCTTCGCGGACGGGCGGCTACGCCGCCGGTCCGCGACCGGACAGCAGGCCCAGCCGCGCCGGTTGCTAGCCTGTACCGAGATGTTCCACCCCGCCCATCACTATTTGCCGCGCACGCTCCGCGCCGCCTCCCTAGCAGGCGTTGCTGCAGCGCGCGCGCACGAAGGAGATTTCGCTTGCGCTGGTTTCGATCCCGAAAGAAGTCCGAGGAGCAGGCGCCCGTCGAGGCTGCCGCTCCCGCAGAAGCACCCGAGTCCGTAATCGCAGAGCCCGCCGCCGGGGCGGGACAAACGACCACCACCAAGCCGAGACGCCGTCGCGGGACTCGCGGCGGGCGTGGCCGTTCCCGCAAGACCGCCACGGCCGAGCCGAAGGCGGAGGCAGCCGCGGCAGAAGCCAAGCCCGCTGCGAAGCTGGAGCGAAAGCCGCCCGCGCGCCGACGCGAACGCGAGCGTCCGCAACAACGCCGCCGGCGCGAGCCGCCGCGCCGTGCGCCGCTCCCCGAGGCGAAACGCGAGTTGCTCGTCTCGGTGGACGTCGGCGAGCAGCGGGTCGCAGTCCTCGAGGACGACCGCGTCGCCGAGGTATACCTCGAACGTCCTGAACGCCGATCGATCGCCGGGAACATCTATCTCGGCACGGTCGACAACGTCCTTCCGGGAATGGAGGCGGCCTTCATCGAGATCGGCCTCGACAAGAACGGCTTCCTCTACGTGGACGAGATCGTGACGCCTGAGCTCGAGGGGAAGCGGCACGGCAAGAAGATCCAGGACCTGATCAGCCGCGGTCAGACGATCATGGTCCAGGCCGTCAAGGACCCGATGAAGACCAAGGGCGCGCGGCTCACGACCGAGATCTCGCTGCCCGGACGGTTCGTCGTCTACCAGCCCAACGGAGACGGCTTCGGCGTTTCGCGCCGGCTCGACGACGAGGAGCGCGCCCGGCTCAAGGACGTCCTCAAGGGACTCGACCTGAAGGGCGGGGGCGTGATCGTCCGTACCGCCGCGGAGGGCGCGTCGCCCGAGGACATCGAGCGCGACCTCCTGTTCCTCCAGAAGTTGTGGAAGGCGATCGACACGCGCGCCAAGAAGGTGAAGCCACCGACGCTGCTCTACCAGGAGGCCGAGCTGCCTCTGCGCGTGACGCGCGACCTCTTCACGGAGAACTTCGAGCGGGCGTACGTCGACGACGACCGTGCGTTCAAGCGCATCGTCGGTTACCTGAAGAAGACGTCACCGCACATGGTCGAGCGCGTCGTCCGCTACAAGGAGAAGCAGCCGCTGATGGTGGCGTACGGCGTCGATGCGGAGATCAAGTCGACGCTCAGCCGTCGGGTTGATCTTCCTTCGGGTGGCTACCTCATCTTCGACTACGCGGAGGCGTTCACGGTCATCGACGTCAACACCGGACGCTTCGTCGGCTCGCGATCGAGGTCCTCCGGCGCACGGCTGGAGGACACGATCACGAAGAACAATCTCGAGGCGGTGAAGGAGGTCGTCCGCCAGCTTCGCCTCCGCGACATCGGCGGCATCATCGTCATCGACTTCATCGACATGGCGAATCCCAAGAACCGCGCCACAGTCGAAGAGGCTCTGCGGACGGAGCTCGAGCGCGATCGTACGAAGACCTACGTCGTCGAGATCTCGCCGCTCGGTCTTGTCGAGATGACGCGTCAGAACGTCACCGACGGTCCGCGGGAGATCATGACGAAGAAGTGTCCGACCTGTGGCGGCGACGGGATCATCCTCTCCGAGGCGTCCGCGGCGGTCGACGTCGAGCGCCGCCTGCGCGCGCTCGCGGCGGGCTCACGTCACCAGGCGTACCGCGTCGAGGTCGCCGCGAAGGTCGACTCGCTGCTGATCGGTCCCGGCGCATCGCGGCTCGTGGAGCTCGAGAAGCAGACTCGCCGCCTCTTCTACCTCGAGCCGAAGGCGGATACGCACCCCGACCACTTCCTCGTGCTCGAGGAAGGAAAGCGCGAGGATCTTGCACCACCTGCCCCCGTCGCCGAGGGCGCGACGATCGAGCTCAAGCTCGTCGAGGTCGGCCTGCACGACCCGGAGGCAGGTGTCGGCAAGGTGGACGGGCTCGACGTCTGCGTCGCGGGCGCGGCCAAGCTCGTGGGGAAGAGCGTGAAGGCGCACATCGAGCGTGTCCTCCGCGGTGCGGCCTATGCCACGATCGCGACTCGGGCGGCGGAGGAGGCCGTGCTGCCCATCACCGCCGAGGGCGAGGCGGAGAAGCCCACGCGCCGTCCGGCGGCGAAGAAGGCAGAGCCCGAACCCGCGGCGGAGCCCAGGGAGGAGGAGAAGGCGGAGACGGAAGCCGAGGAAGTTGCCAAGCCGAAGAAGAAGACCCGGCGCGGGTCACGCGGTGGACGAGGGAGGAAGAAGACGACGGCTGCCGCGCCCGCTGCGGCGTCCAGAGAGGGCGCGGTCATGCAGCCGGACGTCGAGCAGGCGGTCGCCAAGATCCACATCCCCGACCGCGAGCTCGGCGAGGAGCCGGAAGAGGAGCCCGAAGAGGCGCCCGTCCTCTCGGACGACGGCGCCACGCCGAAGCCGAAGAAGAAGACGCGGCGCGGCTCGCGCGGCGGCCGGGGGCGGAAGAAGAAGACCGCCGCGGTCGCAACAGCGGGGGACGGCGCACAGTCCGAAGCGCCCGAAGGAGAAGAGCCCGATCGCTGGGAGTATGTCCCCATGTCCGAATGGGGCGACGAGCTGGACAGGGGCTGAACCTCTAACGGAATGACGCGCTGCCCGGCGGCCCGTGCTTCGTTTCGTTAGAAGTTCTTAGCCCGGCGCCCAGGTCGGTGTGTCCTTGTCGCTCTGGCCGCTCGTGAGCCGGACGATCTCGGTTCCGTCCGCGCGCATCACGTAGAGCTGATCGTTTCCGTCGCGGTCGCTGATGAAGGCGATTCGGCGCCCGTCGGGTGACCAGGCCGGCGCGAACTCGTTGGTGTGACCGTGTGTCAGCGTGCGCTGCGATCCGGAGCGCGGGTTCAGGAGGCAGATGTGCCAGTGCTCGCCGATTCGGCACTCGAACGCGATCAGATCGCTGCGCGGCGACCACGCCGGGTACCTGTCGTCGGGTGCTCCGTAGGGCTGGAGGGATTCTCCGGGGCTCGAGACGGCGATGCCGTGGTGTCCCGCGAACTCGACCTCGTACGCGAGCGACTTCCCATCCGGCGACCAGGTCGGCCAGTCCGCGTCGCCGGCGATCTTGTGCACGCTGCGCCCGCTCGCCGACATGACGTAGAGCTCGCCGTCGCGGATGAACGCAATGCGCCTTCCGCGGGGCGACCAGCGTGGCTCGCCGTCGGCGGCGTCGTTGTCCGTGAGCCGCCGCAACCGCGCCCCGTCGATATTCATCGAGTACAGCTCCCAATTGCCGTCACGGTTCGACTGGAAGACGAGACGGTTGTCCCGCGACCAATCCGGCGCGAGCTCGGTGTGGTCGCCGTGCGTCAGCTGGACGAGCTCCGGTGCAACGAACACGTGTGACTTCCCCTTTGGTGCGAGCGTGAACGCGATACCGTTTGCGGTCCCGAGCGGAGTCGTGTGCCGGTGCGCGCCGTGAAGCAGGCCGATCACCAGCAGCGCAGCAACGGCAAACTGCACCGCGGCGGGCCACGCAAGCGGCCGGTACCCGATCGGCTGGCCGAGCGCGACCTTCCGGAACAGCAGCGCGTATGCAATGACCGCGAGAGCGAGCAGGACGAGCCACGGCAGGCTCAGCGCCGGCACCAGCATCGACGGCAGCTCCCAGCCGGTGACGCCACGCTTGACCACCTGCTCGAGCCAGAAGTCGTTCGCGACGTTCGCAAGTCCGTAGGCGAGCAGGACCGCGAGATAGGCACCGAGCAGACCGCGAAGCATCGGCCCGATTCGCCCAAGCGCTCGGGACAGGAGGATCGCGGTCAGCGCGAGGAGCGTCCCGTCCATGCCGTGGTGGTGTCCTGCGTGGACGGCGCGGTGGAGACGCGCGTGACCGAAACCCGCGTACCACTCGTCCGAATAGAAGATGGATCCGAAGACGGGCCAGCGACCGATCAGGAAGCCGAGATCCGCGGCGAGCCAGGGCAGCGCGACGAGGACGAGCACGACCGCGGCGACGATGCGGACGCGATCGCCACGCACGCGCACCCGAGGACCGAGCCCTTCGCGCCGAGTCGCAGCGATGGTCAGAGCGACCGCCAGCAGAACGCCGGCCGCGGCAATCGCGTTCCACCACTTCACGTCGAGGTCGGCCTGATCCACCATGCCCGGCCAGAAGACGGCCGCGCACAGGGCGACGGCCAGGAGTGCGAGCGCGTTGACCCTCCGACTCCGCGCCTGCGCCGCCACGACTGTCACGAGCGCAATCGCCGCGAGCGCGACCGGGAAGTTGAGGAAGACGACGGCCCGTCCTGCACCACCCGCCCTGCCGTTCCCACTCACGTGGTAGAGCTCGTGGACGGGCAGCCGGGCATACGTGGCGAAGACCTCGGCGGCGACGAGGGCGTAGACCGTCCAGAGCGTCCAGACCTCACGCAGACCCGGACGCGCGCCGTGGCGAAGGGTCGCCACGGACGCTAAACTGCCTCGGCTCGCGGGCCAAAGGCCCGCGTTTTCAGCGAAATGGCGACGTACGCGATCATCTCACTCGGCGGGAAGCAGTACCGCGTCCGTGAGGGCGAACGGTTGCTCGTGGACCGGCTCAAGACCGACGAGGGTAAGACCTTTCACCCCGACGTGCTCTTCTCCGGCGGCGACGGCGACGGGACGCTCGCGCCCAGGATCCAGGTGACCGCAAAGGTCGTCGGGCACGTTCTCGGAGAGAAGGTCCGCATCGGCAAGCGCCGGCCGAAGACGGGCTATCGCCGTCAGACGGGTTTCCGGGCGCATCTCTCCCAGATCGAGATCCAGTCGATCGGCGCGGCGAAGCGCGCAGCCGCGGCGGAGAAGGAGCAGGAGCCGACGGCCCCGAAGCCAAAGGTAGAGCCGAAGGAGGCCGTTGCCGCTCAGCCGCCGCGCGGCTACGCGGATTTCACCGTCGTGGAGATCAGCGAGAAGTCGAAGCAGTGGAAGCTCGAACAGCTCGAGGCGGCACTCGAGTTCGAACGGGCACACGCGAAGCGGAAGGGCGCGATCGCGGCGCTCGAATCGGCGCTCGCGACCAAGAAGGAGAAGAGGCACTAATGGCCCACAAGAAGGGACTCGGCTCGTCGAGGAACGGGCGCGACTCGAACCCGAAGATGCTCGGTGTGAAGATCTTCTCCGGCCAGGAGGTCAAGCCCGGGATGATCCTCGTGCGCCAGCGGGGGACGAGATTCCGCGCCGGCGCCGGCACCGGCATCGGCCGCGACGACACGATCTTCGCCACGCGGCCGGGCACCGTTGCGTTCCGCCAGAGCGGGGAACGCCGGTTCGTCGAAGTCAACGGCGCCGCAGACTAGGCGCGCGTGTTCAACGACCGCGCCCGCATCCACGTGCAGGCGGGTCGCGGCGGCGACGGCAGCCTGCACTTCCGCCGCGAGAAGCACGTTCCGAAGGGCGGACCCGACGGCGGTGACGGCGGTCCAGGCGGCGACGTCGTCCTCGTCGCCGATCCTGACCTCCGCGACCTCTCGGCGTTCCGTTCGAAGCGCCGTTTCAAGGCGGGCTACGGCGAGCCCGGACGCGGTGCGCTGAAGCACGGTGCGACCGGCGAGACCGTCGAGATTCGCGTTCCCGTCGGCACACAGGTGCGCGACGAGGACGGCCAGCTGATCGCCGACCTCGCGAGTCCTGGGGCACGCGTGATTGCCGCCCGCGGTGGAATCGCAGGCCGGGGCAACAAGCGGTTCGCCGGTCCGACGCGACGCACGCCGCGTTTTGCCGAGACCGGGCTGCCCGGCGAAGAGGCGACGCTGGACCTGCGGCTGAAGCTACTCGCGGACGCGGCGCTCGTCGGACTTCCGAATGCCGGCAAGTCATCCCTCCTCACGCGCATCTCGAATGCGCGTCCGAAGGTTGCGGAGTATCCGTTCACGACTCTCGCTCCGGTGCTCGGCACCGTCGACGCGCCGGACGCGACGCGGCAGCTCACGGTCGCGGACGTTCCCGGGTTGATCGAGGGGTCGAGCGAAGGAGTGGGGCTCGGGCACGAGTTCCTCGCCCACCTCGAGCGCGCCAATCTCCTCCTGCACGTGATCGACGCGGCGGAGGACGATTCGGCCGAGCGCTTTGCTGCGATCGACCACGAGCTGGCCGCGTACGGCGCCGGTCTCGAACAGCGGCCACAGGCGATCGTCCTGAACAAGATCGACCTGCGAGCCGACAAACCCGCGTTCGACGTCGTCGACGACCGCATCGTGCGGGTCTTCCGGGTCTCCTGCGCGACCGGCGCAGGGATCGAAGAACTGAGGCGGGCGCTGTTCGAGCTCTGTCCCCCGCAGGCTCCACTTGTTATTTCGGAGGACGGGCTCGTCGACTTTCTCGTCTACCGGCCGCGGGCGGGCGGGCGTCGCTTTCGCATCCTTCGTACCGACCGGGGCTTTCGCATCGCCGGCGATCTCCCCTCCGACGAGGAGGAGCTCACGGCGGCGCTCAAGGCCGCGGGCGCGCGCAAAGGGGACGAGGTCGAGGTCGACGGCGAAGTGCTCGAAGTCCAGTGACCGCTCTGCTGGGCGGGACGTTCAATCCACCGCACAACGGCCACCTTGCGCTGGCGCGGGCCGCGAAGGAGCGCTTCGGGGAGGAGCTCGTCGTCCTCGTGGCGGTGAGGCCGGGACACAAGGAGGTGCAGCTCGATGCCGATACCCGCCTCCGCCTCGTCCGGGCCGCGTTCCCGGACCACGAGGTCGAGCTCGATCCCCACGAGCGGACCGTAGACATGCTCAAGGCGGGGCGCTGGCGCGATCCGCTCTTCCTGATCGGCGCCGACGAGTTCTGCGACTTCCTGACCTGGAAGGATCCGGAGGGCGTTGTCGCCCGTGCTCGGCTTGGAGTCGCGACGCGTCCGGGCTATCCGCACGATCGCCTCGACTCGGTGCTGGCGAAGCTCTCCCGGCCCGACCGCGTCGAGCTGTTCGAGATCGAGCCGCTGCCGATCTCCTCGCGCGAGATTCGCGACCGGGTTACCGCGGGAGAGTCGATCGACGGACTCGTCCCGCCGGCGGTCGCAGAGCTGATTCATTCGCTCGGGCTCTACCTCAACGACTAGGGACCCGGCTACACTTCGCGCACCCCGGAAAGGATCTGAAGCCACACTGACGTCACTCGAACAAGCGCGCCGCATCGCCGGCCTCGCCCAGGAAAAGCTGGCGCAGGACGTGGTTATCCTCGACATGCGGCCGGTCTGCTCCTACACCGATTTCTTCGTCGTCTGCACGGGCCAAAACCCGCGGCAGGCCGCTGCCATCTACGACGAGGTGCATCGCGGGATGAAGCACGAAGTTCGTCTTCTGCCGAGGTCAGTCGACGGGCAGGGCGAGGCGACATGGATCGTCGCGGATTACCTCGACGTCGTCCTGCACATCTTCACGCCGGACGCGCGCGGCTATTACCGCCTCGAGGATCTCTGGGGCGACGTGCCCTCGGTGGAGGTTGCCACCGCGTAGCAAGGGGATCCGAGGCGCGCCAGTGCTGCGCAGGCCGCGCCGTGGATCTGCTCGAGATACAGGCGGGCGTTCGATGCCGCCGTTGCGACGAGCGGGCCGGTTTCCTCCAGCATGTGGGCCGTGGCGGCGAGCGCCGACGTCCCGTCGGGGAAGGGCCCATGCACTTCGAGGATTAGCCACGAACCGAATGCATGAACATGGACGTCTGCGCCGAGGTCGGTTGAACTGTTGATTGGCTTGCGCAAGGGCAGCGAGACGAAGACCGTCGGAACGTCGTCGGTCCGCCGCGCAGCGCGAGCGAGGGCGACCGGCTCGCGCGAGTAGCCGCGAGCCTGAGCCGCGGCGGGGAGCGCTGCGAGAAAGACGGGCGAGTAGGGGTAGAGCACGTCACCGCTTGAGAGATGCGCGCGCAACCAGCGGGCGGGCCCTGCCACTGCATGTTCGTCGCCCATTGGAATCGTGCGCGGCTCGGAGACGGCTGAGGGAGCGAGCGCTGCTGCGACGACGACCGCTACGAGAATTGCCATCCGCGCTCTGAACGGAAACAGCGCGCCGATACTGCTCACGCCCGTCGCAACGAGGCCGATCCAGAGGGGCAGGGTGTAGATGAGATGGCGCGGACCCAAGCGGTCGCTGACGGCGCCCGCCGCGCCGGCGATCGCGAGTGCGATCGGCGGCACCGTGATTGCAAGACCGACGAACACAGCCGCCGCGCCGCGATGCCGGCCAAGCGCGAATGCACCGACCGAGGCCAGGAGCACGAAGAGGACGAGAGCCGCACCCTTTCCGCCGGCCGCACCTCCGAAGGCCCGGAGCGCGGCATCACCGACCGACGTTCCGCTGTCGAGATTCTTTCCGGCCTCCAGCGCGTAACGGTTTGAGAGGCGCAGGTCCGCGAACAGCAGAGGCAGTGCGAGCAGGCCGACGCCGATCACAGGGAGCGCAGTCCGAGGAGAGCGAGCGCGCCAGAGCCAGGCTGCAACGACCACTTCTGCGGCGAAAAGGAACGCACCGAAGGGGTGCACGGCAAGCGGGAGCAGCGACGCAGCTGCGGCCGCGAGTGCCGTACGTCGCTCCGGCCGCTCGAGCGCCCGCAGGAAGAGGTCGGCCGCCAGCGCGCTTGTTAACGCGAACAGCGAGTACATGCGCCCGAACGTCCCGTAGACCGCAAGCAGTTGCGACATGGCTGCGAGCCCGGCAGCGGTCAGCCCCGCGAAGTCGCCCGACAGTCGGCGTGCGAGGTCGTAGCAGAGCGGAACGGTGACGAGTGCGAACACCACAGAGAGCCAGCGCAGGGCGTCCGGCGACGAGTCGAGTGCGAGCGCGACATGGGCGAGCACGAAGTGGAGCGGCGCTCCCCCGCGGTCGAGCACGACCGTGTGCAGCACGTCCCCGATCGGCCGCGCGGAGATGAGCCCGGCGACCGCCTCGTCTTCGTGCAACGGCTTGCTGGCCACGTCAGGAGCGAGCCGCGCGAGCAGGAACGCCGCTGCCGCAGTGATAGCGAGCGCCGGGCCGACGGTTGCGGCTTCGCGGAACGCCCGGCGCTCGATTGCGGCAGTGCTCACGGCGGCCGAACGTTAGCCGTCGGTGTGCTTGAGCTCCGACTCCTTACGCTGCGCCTCGTCGAGCGACATGTCGCCGGAGCACACCTGTGCGTTGAGGTCGTTCTCAATCGAGTCCACCTCTGCCGCGCGCGGGTACGGCTCGGGCCAGAGGTTCCGCGCATCTGTTGGGTGCCCGCCGAGCTCGAGGCTAATCAGGTGGTCCTCCTGATAGTCCGACGGCGAGCCGCCCACGCCGTATTCACGCATTTGTTTCAGTTTCAGTTCGTTCGTGTAGTCAGTCGGCGGGCGGATCGTCCTCGTCCAGCCGTGGACACAGATCGTCGAGCCGATCGTGGCCTGCGTGACGTCGGGGTTGAGGACGCCTGGCGTGCGCGCGATGTCGGCGTGGTACGGGCCTCTCGTCCCGGAGCCGTGCGGCATGACGACCGCAACGCTGAGCAAGAGAAGTGCAACCGCGACGAGTGCGGTGCGCATCGACATGCGCTCCAAAGTGCGGTCGCATGTGCTTCAGCGCAAGTGTCCAAAGTAGCCACGGCCCGGCCGAGTCCGTGGCTAGCTTCGACCTGTGCTGTCCACGAACCAGAAAGGCGCAATCAGCGAAGGGGCGATTACATGCGCAGCCATCCGGCTCGGGATCGGTGTCTTCAGGGCTGTCGCAGACGAGCGCTACGACCTCGTCTTTGACACCGGTTCATGGCTTCTGCGAGTCCAATGCAAGACGGCAGTCCTGGACGGAGACGTCGTCGTTATCCGCTGCTACTCGACCCGGCGGAACGCCGAGGGGCTTCTCAAACGCTGCTATACGAGCGGAGAGATCGACGCGATTGCGGTTGGGCAGACGAATTCGATCTTGCCGCTACACTGTCCCGGCTCCAGGGGGCCATAGCTCAGCTGGGAGAGCGTCTGGATGGCATCCAGAAGGTCGCCGGTTCGAGCCCGGCTGGCTCCACTCTCTAAGCCGCGTGTTCGCCTAGCGCGGCGACCTCGCGGCGCTCGGCGAGCCGCTGCAGCGCCTGCGCCTCGATCTGCCGCACGCGCTCTCGCGTCAGCCCGAGTTGCCGTCCGATCTGCTCCAGCGACTCGGGATCGCGGTCGCCGTTCATCCCGTAGCGCCGCTTGACCACCTCACGCTCGCGTTCGGGCAACGTCTCGACCGCGCTGCGGACCGCGCGCTCAGCGAGGCTGACGTGAACCTCCTCCGACGGCTCGGTGCTTTCGCCGGCGATCAGCTCGCCGAAGCTCGTGTCGCCTTCCTGCCCGACAGGTCTGTCCAGGCTCGTGACGGCACGCGCCGCCGCCCGGACCTCGTTCACGTGCTTGAGCGACAGCTTCGTCTTCTCCGCGATCTCCTCGTCCGTCGGCGGCCGCTCGAGCTTCGCCGTCAGCTCGCGCTCTGCGCGGGAGATCTTCAGCTCGCGCTCGACGATGTGAACGGGAATGCGAATCGTCCGTGACTTGTTCGCAACCCCGCGCTGCACGGCCTGGCGGATCCACCAGGTCGCATAGGTGGAGAACTTGAAGCCGCGGCGCCAGTCGAACTTCTCGACCGCGCGGATCAAGCCGATGATCCCTTCCTGGATGAGGTCGAGCAGCGAGATGCCGTGGCCCTGGTACTTCTTCGCGATCGAGACCACCAGACGGAGGTTGGAGTTGATCATCAGATCCTTCGCCTCCTTGTCCCCGCGCTCGATCCGCTTCGCCAGCTCCACCTCCTCTGCCGCGGTCAGCAGCTTGTAGCGACCCGCCTCGTTGAGGAAGAGCTGCAGGGCATCGGTGGTAGCGACGGCGAGATCGCCGTTGACGTAGACGGTGTCCTGGGCATCAGGCCGGGCGCAGTCGTCGGTGAGCGCGATTCCGCGCTCGTCGAGCTGCTCGAAGAAGCCCGTAGTTTGCTCCTCGTCAAGGTCGGCCTCCTGGAGGAACTCGCCGACCGCCGAGAGGTTGAGGCAGCCCATCTCCTCGCCCTGCTCCAGCAGTGTCTGTAGACGTTCGTCGATCGTCATCTTGCGCCTATTGCCCCTTTCGCGGGTTGGCGTAACTCGGTTTTGCAGTCCTGTTGCAAAGACGTCTCCCACGCGTCGGAGTTGGCCGCGTACCGTCGAATTGATCCCGACCAGGAGGAATCCCATGGGCCGACCAAGCATCCGGTCGCTCGCGGGGGGAGCGGCCGGGATCGCCGCAGGCGTCATCGGCGGAATCGGCTTGAGCTCCATCTCGACGGCAAGCCCATCGCTTCCGAGTCCGCCGAGGTTCGTCGACGCGGCGCACGTGCCACCCGTGCTCACCCTGCCCGGCGAGCCGATCAGGCTGAGGTTCGCGGTCGTCTGCACGCCTCGGAACGACGGGGAACCGTGTCACGGCTCCGGTGACGTCTACGTTCGCGCCGGCCAGACGGGCACGTTCGGGCGGCTCGCTCTTCGCCGGAGCGAAGATTCGAAGGACGGGCGGTACTACGTCGATCTCCCCGAGGAGATCGGCTCGTCGCCGGACGGCTTCTCGTACTACGCCGTGCTGCGCGACGACGAAACGGGCGCGACTCTGACGGTTCCGTCCGGCGGCGCAGCTGCTCCGCAGCGGAGCCTGCAACTCCGGGCACCCGCAGCCGTCACGCTCGGGGCTCACGTCTTCGGGCATCCGCGCGCCGCCGACGCGCGCGTCGTGGAGGCTCGGTGGGGCTCGGCCCCGCAGGATGTCGGTCTGGCCGGCTCGCGCGAGCGCGGCTTCACAGGTCCGTCGGCATTCGACGTCGAGCCCGACGGGACCGTGGACGTGCTGGACCAGGTCAACGGCCGGGTCTCACGCTGGACGCGAGTTCGTCACTCGCTCGTGCCGATCGGCGTCGACGACGGCTTGGCGGACTTCGCCGTCGAGGCGGACGGGAGCTACGACGTCCTCGAGCCGACGGGCACTTTGCGGAGCTTTCGTGCCGACGGCTCACCCAAGTGGTCGCAGACGCTTTCCGACCGCACCTGGGCGCAGCTGGCACGCGGTCCGTCCGGCCCGGTGGTCCAGCAACAGCCGTCCGAGCAGTGGATGCCGGCCGCGGAGGAGGGCAGGCCGTTGACCCGCTCGGCGCAGGCGCGGGCAGGGCGCCCGGGCAAGCCGGTCGGCGACGGGCGCGAGGTGATCGTCGAACGCGTGGGCGAGAGCGAGCTCCGCGTCGCGGAGACTGTCGGCAACTCACCGCTGCGTTCGTGGCGGATCACGAGCGCGACGTCGCTAGGGGAGGTGCAGCTCGCGGAACCTCAGGCTGACCGCATCGTCCTCGTGGCGAAGACGTACACCGACGAGCGTGACGAGTTCCTCGTCCTCGTCCTCGATGCCAAGGGCCTGGCTCACGAGTTCTCCGTTGCCGCGACCGCGTGGGCCGAGGCCGCACCGCTCGCCCGGTTCCGGCTCGCGGGCTCGTCGCTCTACCGGCTCGGCTCGACGCCGGCGGGCGCATTCGTCGACCGCTTCGAACTGGAGGTGCCACGATGAAGGTGTTCCTCGTCTGTGTCGGCCTCGGCCTGGTGCTCGCGGCCGCGTCCGGCGCGCAGGCGTACCACCGCTTTTGGGCCTCCTGCAATTACGACGCGCCCACATTCATGACGACCATGACCAGGGACGCCGTGCAGGACTACGCCAACGCAGCCCGCTACGAGGGCTATCAGTGGGGCGGCGGCTGCTGGAACTACGACGACGTCGACTCCTATCCGAACGACGCGCTTCGCGATCCGTCCACGCACGGTGAGGGCGGGGACTGCTCGGGCTTCGTGTTCAAGACCTGGCGCGAGTCACAGGACGCGTGGCGCGACGGCCGTTACTACTGGCGCGCGCTGCGCAACGTGCATGGACCCTACGACGCGAGTGCTTTCAAGTACGGGAACGGCGCGCCCAATCACGTGATCAGCAAATCGTCCGCCGGCACAATGGACGCCTTCGCGAGCGACTGGCATATTGGCATGGTCTTCTATCGCTCCCTTTACGGAGGCGATCAGATCGTCGAAGCGAAATGCGAGACGTGCGGGACGAACATCTTCTACCGGACGTATCGAAGCGATTCGTCGTATGGCGGGGTCGCACGTTGGGGCTGGACCGGCTAAGAGGCATGGCCAAGAGCGGCGCCTGCGCAGTCGGCGCCGCTCTGCTCGTCGCCGTGCTCCCGGGCTGCGGGGGTCACGGCCGTCCCAAGCGCCTCCTCTACGGCGAGCCTGCGGCCGAGTTCCGCCCGGTCGCGGGGAGCGTCATGTCCCAGGGCCGCGTGCTGCGCCGGACGACGCTGGGACGGCGCCTGGAAAGCTGCCTCTTTCCAGGTGACCGAGCGGCGATTCCTGCGGATGCCCTCGTCGTCGAGCGCATCGGCGTCTCCGGCGAGAGCCTGACGTTCAGCAACCGCCGGCACACCGGCGTCTACGCCTGTGACGGAGGAATCGATCCGGCGGGCGAGCGCCCCCTGCCCTGGTGCGGGACCGCGTTCGGACGGCTCGTCGACGGAAGGCTTCTGGACCCGCGCCTGGACGTCCTGTGCCGGGACCGGAAAGGACGCTCACTCGGCTATGCGTTCGCGGAGCCGGTCGCGGGCGCCCGCTGGATCGGTGTCGACCAGGGTTCCTTTACGGAGATCTACGAAGTGCTGGCCGGGCTGCCGGTCCGAGTTGCCTCGGCTCGCAACGTCCGGGCCGGCGAGGCAAAGGCCGAGTTCGAGGTGACGCAATACGACGTCCACGGACGGGAGTTGGTCAAGGGCACACTCGAGGCAGCCGTGGCCGGATGAACCCGGCGCTACACTCCCACGACCGTGTGGGAGCTGATCTGGCTGATGGTGATCATGAAGATCCCCATCATCTATCTCTGCTGGGTCGTCTACTGGGCGATCAAGTCCGAGCCTCGCCCCGAGCAAGGGGCGGCACTGGTCGTGAGTGCGGAAGACGACGCCGGCCCGGCTGCGTGGCGCCCGGGAAGGCGACCGCGTAGGCCCGGGCCACATGGGCGGCCGACCCGCAGCTATGCGCGTACGCGCCGCGCTCCCGTCCGCGCGTGAGCTCCGCCCCGTACGATCGCGCGCGGCCGTCCGAGACGATCGGCGGCTTCTTCGCGGCCGCGGCGATCTTCTTCAGCCTGATCGGCCTCGCCTACCGGCCGCTGCGGGTCATCCCGATCGCAATCCTGCTGGCACTCATCGCCGCTGCGATCGGCGGCCGCGCCACGCGGCTCGCGACGTTCGCCGTGGCCATCTGCGCCGTCAGCTTCGCGATCGGCCTCGCGGCGGCCGTGATCACGAGCAACCCGCTCTGGTAGACGCGGCGCCGCCGCCCGCGCTGCTACAAAGGCATAAGTGACAGACGTCGACGGTCTCAACGCCGGGTTCGCCCGCGACCTGCTCGAGGACTACCTCGAGAACCCGGACGCGGTCCCGAGCGAGTGGCGCCGACTCTTCGAGAGCGGTCAGAGCGACGTCGTCGCCACGCATCCGGGCCTCACGCGCCTGCTCGAGACCCTAGGGAACGGCCATCCGCCCGCGACAGTCCCCGCACCGGCGCCGGCCGCGCCCCCGGCCGAACCCGTCACCGACGAGCTTCTCGGCGCAGTCGCCGCGGCGATGGCGCTCATCAAGGCCCATCGCATGCATGGCCATCTCGCTGCGCGTCTCGATCCGCTCGGGTCGGAGCCGCCCGGTGACCCCGCGCTCGAGCCGGAGCGGCTGATCCCGAAGCTGACGCCGGAGCTGCAGGCGCGCGTTCCCGCTTCCGTTCTCCGCCTCTACGTTCCCGGCGAGACGCTCGCCGATGCGCTGCCTCGTCTTCACAACACCTACTGCGGGACGATCGCGTACGAGATCGAGCACATTGCGGATCACGAGAAGCGTGTCTGGCTTCGTCAGGCGATCGAGTCCGGCAAGTACCGCACGCCCCTCTCCACCGACGAGAAGAAGAAGCTTCTCGCGGAGCTCTCGCGCGTCGAAGCCTTCGAGCAGTACCTGAGGCGGGCGTTCCTCGGTCAGAAGCAGTTCTCGATCGAGGGCCTGGACGTGATGGTGCCGATGCTCGACGAGGCGATCGAGCTCGCCGCGGAGAACGGAGCGCACGAGGTCGTGATCGGGATGGCGCATCGCGGACGCCTCAACGTCCTCGCACATACGCTCGGGCTCGGCTACGACTCGATCATCCGCGAGTTCGAAGGCGAACGGACAATCGACGCAGTGGTCGCAACGGGAGAGGGCGGTACCGGCGACGTGAAGTACCACCTCGGAGCCGAGGGGACGCGCTCGACGGCGTCGGGCGAGATCATCGTCACGCTCGCGGCCAACCCGAGCCACCTGGAGGCCGTCGATCCGGTGGTCGAGGGCAGAGCCCGCGCGGAGCAGACCGATCGCTCGACGTGCCACGGCCTCCACGATCCGAACGTCGCGGTGCCGATCCTGATTCACGGCGACGCCTCCTTCCCCGGACAGGGCGGCGTCGCGGAGACGCTGAACCTGTCGGCGCTCGAGGGTTACTCGACCGGGGGCACGTTGCACCTGATCGCCAACAACCAGGTCGGGTTCACCACCGACCCGAGCGAGGGCCGGTCGACGCGCTATTCAAGCGATCTCGCCAAGGGCTTCGACGTCCCGATCGTCCACGTGAACGCCGACGATCCCGAAGCGGCAATTTCTTCGATCCGGCTCGCGCTCGCGTTCCGGCGCCGCTTCGAGAGCGACGTCGTGGTCGATCTCGTGGGCTACCGCCGCCACGGACACAACGAGCAGGACGAGGCGGCGTACACGCAGCCGCTGATGACGACGCAGATTGCAGAGCACGCCACGGTGCGGGAGCAGTTCGCGCGCCGGCTCGTCGACGAAGGAGTCGTGAGCCAGGAGGAGGCCGACAAGCTCGTCGCCGACGTGAACGTCGAGCTCAAGCAGGCGCACGAGGCGCTCAAGGCGACCTTCGGGACACCGCCGCAGCAGGAGGACAAGATTCCCTTCTCCAGCAAGGATGGCGTCCTCACCTCGGTCCCCGCGGACGTGCTGCGCGAGCTCAACGTCGAGCTCCTGCGCGTCCCCGAGCACTTCACGGTTCATCCGAAGCTGAAAGGCCAGCTCGAGCGGCGCCTGCAGACGATCGAGCAGGGCGGGATCGACTGGGGCCAGGCGGAAGCGCTCGCGTTCGGATCGCTCCTCGTGGAGGGAATCCCAATCCGACTCACGGGCCAGGACACCGAGCGCGGGACCTTCTCGCACCGCCACGCGGTGCTCCACGACGTGCAGACCGGAGAGACGTTCACGCCCCTACAGAACCTCGACGAGCAGTCGGCGTCGTTCGAGATCTACAACTCGCCGCTGTCCGAGTACGCATGTCTCGGCTTCGAGTACGGCTACTCGGTTGCCGCGCCCGAAACGCTCGTGCTCTGGGAGGCCCAGTTCGGCGATTTCGTCAACGGCGCGCAGATCGTCATCGACCAGTTCATCGTCGCCGGACTCTCGAAGTGGCTGGAGACGACTCGCCTGACGCTGCTGCTGCCGCACGGATACGAGGGCAACGGGCCCGAGCACTCGAGCGCGCGGCTCGAGCGGTTCCTCCAGCTCGCGGCGCAGGAGAACATCAGGGTCGCCAACTGCTCGACCTCGGGCCAGTACTTCCACCTGCTCCGCCGCCAGGCTCTCGACGCCGCCGGCCGTCCACTCGTCGTGATGACACCGAAAGGGCTGCTGCGGCTCAAGCAGGCCTCGTCGACGCTCGCCGAGCTCACGGAGGGGTCGTTCCACCCCGTCCTCGACGACCCCGACGCGGATCGCGAGGGCGTCACCCGTCTCGTTATCTGTTCGGGAAAGGTGTACTACGACATCGTCGGGCACGAAGAGCGGGCGAAGCTCGAAGACGTCGCTGTTGCTCGGCTCGAGCAGCTGTATCCATTCCCGGTGGAGTCGTACGCGGAGCTCGTGTCGGCGTACCCGAATCTCCGGGAGGTCGTGTGGGCACAGGAGGAGCCGCAGAACATGGGCGCCTGGCGCACGATCCGCCACAGGCTCGAGGCGCCGGGAGTTCCGCTCGTCTACGCGGGCAGACCCTGGCGCGCCAGCCCGAGTGAGGGCTATCCCACGGCGCACCTGCGTGAACAGGACCGGATCGTCCGAGCCGCTCTGAGCTCGGTCTAGTAGCGCCTACGAGAGCGGGCCCGAGCCCGCGCCTGCATCACGCGGGCGGCCACCTTAGGGCCGTGCTTGCGCGCGACGTTGACGATCTGCTTGCGCTGTCTGGGTGGGAGGCGGCGCCAGATGTCCCACGCGGTCAGAGCGAGGCCGAGCGGACCGAACCGGCGCGAGAGTAGGCGCGTGCGGGGCACGCGCCTATCCTCGCACAGCACTACTCCGCGGGCTCTCCCTTGCCGTGGCCGTTGCCATGTCCGTTGCCGTGGCCGTGGTCTTGCTCCGGCTCGGCTTGGTCTGGCGGCTCGGTTTCGGACGCGGGCGGCGGGGCGGCGGCCTCTCCGGGTACGGCCGCGGGCGCCGTCGAGCCCGCGTTGGATCCGTGGCCTCTTTCCTGCCCCTTCGCTTTGCCCTTCGCCTTCCCCTTGCCCTTGCTCGCCTCCGTGGGCGGCTGAGGGCTTGGCGCCTCGGCGGGAGGCTCGACCTCCGGCGCCGGCGTCGCCGCGGCGAGCTCTCTCGTCGTGGGCTCAGGCTGGGGCTGCTTCGGGGCGGATCGACCTGCGGAGGGAGGCTTCGGCTTCGTACGCGGCACCCGGACGGAGGTGCCGGGTACCGCGGGGCGGACGACAACCGGTCGAGCGACGGGCGTGTGGACTGAAAGCGCACTCACGAGCCGCTCAGCACGGGCCGGGCGCGGCGGCGCGGCAAGCGCCGGTACGCGCACGGAGCGCTGAAAGGATGACGGTGGCGCTGTCAGCGCGTAGCCGTCGTCCCGCGGCGTGTTCAGCAGCGCGGACATGGCTACCACGGCGGCTATGGCTCCCGTCATCAGCGCGGCGGCTAGGACGCGCGCGCATGTTTCCCTCATGTTTTCCCCTGACTTGTCGATACCTCGTTCAAGGGATGTATCGGCACGGGGGGCGGAGGACTTGAAGGGAAGCCGTGGCTAGTTTCAAAGTCAAACTCGTCGCCTACTTCCTGCTGCTGGCGCTTCTGCCTCTGCTGGCGGCGTTCTGGGGCTTTTCCACGGTCACCGCGCGCAGCGAGACGCGGCGGGTGGACGCGCGCCTGCAGGCCGGCCTGCGCGCCACGCTGGCCACCTATCAGGAGGAGCTCGTCTCGGCCGAGGCCGCCGCGACCACGCTCGCTCGCGACGCTGCCTTCCAGCGCGCGCTCGTGAGGCGGGATCGGGCCGCCTTGCAGCGCATGCTCGTGGCCCGGCCGCATCTGAGCGTCGAGGCCGGCGGCGGGTTCCGCGTGGGCAGACGCGACGGGTCGGCGGCAAGGCGCCAGATCGCGGTGGTCGGCCCCGGCGGAGCGCGCGGGGTCGTGATCGCCTCCGTGCCTCTCGACCGCTCATTCGCGCGCCGGCTCGAGACTCGCTCGGGGCTCGAGAGCGACGACCACGTCATCTTCCTCATGGACGGGCGGATCGTGGCCGGCCCGTCTGGCGCACGCGGCCGCCTCGAACTACTCGCCGGGAAGCCCCGGACCGTCTCGCTCGGCGGCACGAAGTACCGGGTCCTCCTCGCAGGGACGCTTGGAGAGCAGCCCGACGCCACTCTCGGCGTCATCAGTCAACAGGCCCGCATCGACGCGTCGAACCGCGAGGCCACCAACCGCCTTCTGGCCGGGCTGATCGCCTCGCTCCTACTTGTCGCTTGCGTCGCCTACATCGAGGGGCGCGCGATCGTGCGCGCGATTCGCCGCCTCGTCGATGCAGCGCGTGCAATCGCCCGTGGCGATTTGAAGCAGCGCGTCCAGGTGCAGGGGCGCGATGAGTTCGCCCTGCTCGGTCGGACCTTCAACGAGATGGCATTCCAGCTTCAGACGCGGCTCGACGAGCTCGCGTCCGAGCGTGGCCGCCTGCGTGACGTCATCTCGCGCTTCGGCGAAGCGCTCGGGGCGACGCACGATGCGGATCAGCTGATGCGCCTGATCGTCGAGACCGCAATGGAGGCAACCGGCGCCGCCGGCGGGGTTCTCGTTGGAACGAGCGGCGAGCTGGTCACGGCCGGGTATCCCGACCGGGGCAAGGACCGAATCGAGGTACCGCTCCAGGCTGCCGAGACCAACTTCGGCTCGCTCATCCTCTTCGGGGACGACTTCGAGGACGAGGATCGTATGACCGCGGTCTCCCTCGCATCCCATGCGGTCGTCGCCCTCGACAACGCCCGCCTGCACCGCATCGTCGAGCGGCAGGCGCTCGTCGACGGCCTCACCGGGCTGGCGAACCGCCGGCAATGCGAGGAGGTCCTCGCCTCCGAGCTCGCACGCGTGGAGCGTTTCGGCGGCCCGCTGTCCGTCGTGGTCGCGGACCTCGACTGGTTCAAGGACGTCAACGACCGCCACGGGCACCCGTCGGGAGACGCCGTCCTGCGGGAGTTCGCGGTACTCCTCCAGGAGACGCTGCGCGACGTCGACCTCGCCGGGCGCTGGGGCGGCGAGGAATTCGTCCTCATCCTCCCGGGCACGGATCTCGCCGGCGGGGCCCAGGTCGCGGAAAGGGTCCGGGCCGCGCTCGCAGGGCGCATCGCCCTCTCGGTCGAAGGGACTCCGATCCCGGTCACTGCCAGCTTCGGCGTGGCCGCTACGCCGCCCGCGACCACGGTCGCAGAGCTCTTTGCGGCTGCCGACGCCGCGCTCTACGAGGCGAAGCGCGCAGGGAAGAACCGGGTCGAGACCGGCCGGGTTCCGGTCGGCCATCCGTAGCGATTCCTAAACTTCCTGTGGAAAAAGCCCCGCGACGGACTAGAATCCCGCCCGCATCACCGCACCGCCCCCCTCTACCTCAGGAGTGCTTATGCCGGTTACGACGCCGTCGATCTTCGCGAAGGTCATCCAGGACCATCTCGAGCTGAAGGAGCGCAACGCCAGGCTCGAGGACACCATGCCGCTCGGCCACTACAAGGCCGCGGATCCATTCGACAACCATCCACTTTTCAAGACCGAAGAGCAGGCGCGCCTCGAGGAGACGATGGACGGTGAGGAGCCGGCCGTCGCCGCCGAGCCGACCGTTCTGGCTTGGCCGGGGGAGGAAACTGCCGAGAACGTCCCGGCAGATTCCGAAGAGAGCCTCTGGGGCCGCAGCCGCGACTTCGACTGGGGCGACTAGCCGCTTCCGCGCGAAAGCTGCGCTTTCGCGCGGGCCTGGGTACGCCGCTTCGCGGTAAACGCGCGCGGGCCAAGCCCCCGCGCTCCATCTAAAGCTTCGGTTGGCGACTGGTGCGGGTCCGCGGCCGGTGGCGCTTCGCGTCCCCGCCCGCGTGAGTTCGCCTCCAGGTAGTGCGGCTTCGCCTGCACTACCTTCCGGCCTTGCTGGCGGAGATCGGCGTAGGGTAGGTCCTCACTACGGCGATGTGGGGAGGCTGAGATGAAACGACTTCTGCTTGGTTTCGGGCTCGCGGCTGGGCTTGCCTACGCCGTTCGCGAGTGGTTCGGGGCGCCGCAGCCGCACCCGTCCTGGGAAGAGACGGACAACGATCCCGAGGATCTGAGCGACGATCTCGCGCAGCGGGCCCGCGAGGCAGAAGGCGCAGAGGCCGCCGAGCAAACTCGGATTACGTAGAC
>WNFU01002335.1_pt1 | contig 25901 bp, 21 predicted proteins | sample 5400121 | NCBI WGS metagenome assembly WNFU01 (sample SAMN13153360, study PRJNA577476) | soil metagenome | isolation source: 100 cm soil or saprolite under grassland replicate 1 | place: USA:California | collected 2016-06-15 | reverse complement strand
TCGGGATGGGCGCGGCTCTCTTCGCTGAGCAGGAAGCGCGTCCCGAGCAGCGCCGCGGCGGCGCCCGCCTGGATCGCGCGGGCCACGTCGTCGCGCGCGGCGATGCCCCCGGCGACGGCGACCGGGTAGCCGGCGGGCAGCGCCGAGCCAACCCGGTCCAGCAGCTCGAGGGCGGGGATGGTCCCGCGCACGTGACCGCCCGCCTCCACCCCCTGGACGATCACGCCGTCGGCGCCGGAGCGGTGGGCGGCGAGGGCCTCGTCGACCGAACCGCACTGATGCAGCCACGCCCGCGGGGTGCGGCGCCGGGGCGCGCCCCAGAAGGTCACCACGACGTCGGCCTCCCGGGCGACCTCCCAGTGGGCGCGCGTCGCGAACGGCAGCAGCAGATTGATCGCGAGCGGCTTGCCGGTCAGCCGCCGGGCGGCGGCGAGCTCGCGCGCCAGAATGCCGGGTTCGAGGATCGCGATCGTCCCCAGCCCGCCCGCATCGGTGACCGCCACGGCCAGCTCGTGGCGGGCGATGCCCCCGCCCATTCCGGCCTGGAGGATCGGCAGCTCGATCCCGAGGCGCTCGCACAGCGAGGTCACCGGCAGGAAGGCGCAATTCGGTTGCCGGGCACCCCGCGAGCGCTCATGGTGATCCAGCGTAACCGCGCCACACGCAGGGGGTAGAAGAACCGATGCCGGCCTGTGCCGGCGTCATCCGTTATGGCAGAGATCAAGCCCCAGGTCTACAAGGACCCGCGTCCCGCGGAGTACTTCACGCGCTTTCACGACCGCGCCCGCAGCCGCCGACCCGACTGGGTCTACGAGCTGGCACGCATGGTCCTCACGCCCCCGTCGCTGCTCTTCTACCGCGCCGCTGCGATCGGTGTCGACAACGTCCCGCCCTCCGGCCCCGTGATCCTGGCGCCGAACCACTTCAGCCAGTGGGACCACTTCTTCACGGGCGTCTACCTGCGGCGGAAGATCCGCTTCATGGCCAAGTCACAGCTGTTCTCGAACCGGGCGATCGAGTTCATCTTCGCCCACGGCGGCGTCTTCCCGGTGCGTCGCGGCCATCGCGACGAGGAGGCGTTTCTCACCGCCCACACGATCCTCGACAACGGCGGCTGCCTGCTGATGTACGCCGAGGGCGGCCGCTCGCGCACCGGCCGGCTCGGCGAGCCGCGGCCCGGGGTGGGAAGGCTGGCGCTCGAATCCGGGGTGCCCGTCGTCCCGGTCGCGATCCACGGCTCGCAAGGTGTGCGCGGCTGGAAGCGGTTGCGCTTCCCCAAGGTCACCGTCCAGTACGGCGAGCCGATGAGCTTCGAAGTCGTCGAGCAGCCGACGCGCGAGCAGCAGCTCGAGGCCGCTCAGCGGATCTTCGACGGCGTGCGCGCGATGTACGTCGGGCTCGAGGAGCAGGGCCGCTGGGCCGTGATCAAGGCGCTGCGCAAGGGCCTTCCGGCTGGGTCTCCCGCCGACGCCTCGGCGCGGACCCAGTCCCACTGACGTCGCGCGGCCTAGAGCAGTCTCTTACTCGTAACGCTCGTCCAGCGACTCCCACAACGCGGCGTCGTGGCTCGGCACGATCATCGCGTCCGGGTAGTCGCGGCGGAAGAGCTGCAGCTCCTGGAGCGAGCGCTTCCAGTTGTGGCGGTCGAGCGGGCTCGCGGGCTCGGGGCCGCCCTCGAGCTGGCGCAACGTGTAGACGGCGTCCCCGGCGATCACGAAGTCGCGCTGGGCGAGGCGAGCGATCACGCACTGATGGCCTGCGGAGTGCCCCGGCGTGGACGCCAGCCGGACGCTGCCGTCGCCGAACAGGTCGAACGTGCGCCCGAAGCTGCCGTACGAGGAGATCTCGGGCGCGTCGTAGCTCACCGTGCGGTAGTCGAAGACGTAGTCGTAGTGCGCGGGCCTGTAGCCGCGCAGCAGAGGCCGCGAGTCGGTCGTGGCGGCTTCCCACTCAGCCTCGCTGAGCACGAAGAGGGCGTTGGGGAACTCCGAGATCGCCGAGGCGTGGTCGAAGTGCAGGTGCGTCATGACCACGGTTCCGATGCCCTTCGCGTCCAGCCCCATGGCGCGCAGCCGCGCCGGGACGTCGGCGCCCGGCTCGATGCGGGGCCGCGCCCAGCGGGCGAGCGCGCGGCCCATGTTGGCGCTCGGCTTCGCGTCCACGGACGGATGAAGGCCTGTGTCGACGAGCACCGGTCCGGCAACGGGGTGGCGGATCAGGTAGGCGGGGCAGGGCACCCGCCACCACCTCGAGCGCGGGACCCCGATCCCGTACATGGTCAGGCCCTCGAGCCTGCCGCCGGTGCGCTCGAGGAACCCGGGCGGTTGCTGAACCTCCCCGGTCCGCAACGGCTCGACCGAGACGGTGGCTCCCTGCTTGCCGCCCTCGAGCGGCCGGTCGAGCCGCTTTGCTTCCGCGTGAACCCTCATCGGCGGTCAGCCTACCTGGCGCCCCCGGCCGCAAAGCGGGGCCGCCGCCCTGCCCGACGGATAATCTCGCGGGCGATGGCTGAGTCCGACGCTGGTCTATCGCGGATCTTCGCTCCGGGGCTGCTCGACGGCCGGGTGTGCCTGGTCTCGGGCGCCGGCACGGGCCTGGGGCGCGCCACCGCGATCGAGCTTGCCGCGCTCGGCGCCGTAGTGATCGGCTGCGGCAGGCGCCACGAGCCGCTTGCCGAGACGGCTGACGCGATCGAGCGGGCGGGCGGCCGCGCCGAGGCCGTCGCGGCCGACATCCGCGACGAGGCCGCGGTCGACGCGCTCGTCGACGGGGTGCTGGAGCGCCACGGCCGCCTCGACGTGCTCGTCAACAACGCAGGCGGGCAGTTCATGAGCCCCGCCGAGGCGATCACCCCGAAGGGCTTTCGCACCGTGACCGAGCTCAACGTGCAGGGCACGTGGCAGATGACCCACGCCGCGGCGAGCAAGGCGTTCATCCCGCAGGGCGGGGGAAAGGTCATCAGCGTCACGCTCTCGCCCCATCACGGGATGCCCGGCATGGTTCATTCGGGCGCCGCGCGCGCCGCGGTCGAGAACATGATGCGCACGCTGTCGATCGAGTGGGCACGGTTTCAGATCAAGCTGTGCGCGGTCGCGGCGGGACAGTTCGACACCGAGGTCCTGCGCACCAAGTACCCCAAGGAGGTCAGCGAGAACGTCGCCCGCACGGTGCCGCTCGGCCGCCTCGGCACGCCCGAGGAGATGGCGTGGCTGATCGCGTTCCTCGCCTCCCCCGCGGGGGACTTCTTCTCCGGCGCGGTGCTGACGATCGACGGGGCGCGCGACAACTGGTTCGGCTCATGGCCTCCCCCCGGCGCCGCCGACGCGGCGGGCGCGCCGCTGGTCGAGGAGCGGCGGCCACGGGAGTGATGTCCTGGCGCGCGGCCGCGCCGGCGCTCGCCCTACTCGTCGCCGTTCTCGGGGGATGTGGAGGTGACGGTGGGGGGTCGGGCGGCGGTGCCAAGGGCAGCTCGTCCGCGCAGCGCCTGACGACCTCGGATCGACGCCTGATCGACGACTCCGAGCGGGCGATCGACCTCTACTGCCGCAGGCAGGCGCTGGGGCTTGTGGAGCCGCGCAAGCAGCCCACCGTGGGGCAGCACGCGCGTGCGTTCGAGGCCGTCGACGCGCTGGTCGAGCTGGCGCGCGACAAGCCCCGGGCACGGGTCCGGCGAGGGGAGGACGTCGAGCTCTTCGTCAGCGACCTCGCCGAGAACCTCGATGGCTCGAACTGCGATCCTGCGGTCGTCTCGCGCCTCAATCAGGGGCTCGCGGGCGCCGAGCCGGCCGGATAGCCCGCCTCCGCGCGACTACTCGCAGTCGCGCGCGCGGTCCCTGCCGGGCCCGCCCTTGCAGCGATCGTCGCCGCCTCCGCCCGACATCTTGTCGCGACCCCCGCCGCCTCCGAGATCGTCGTTGCCCGCGCCCCCGCCGAGCTCGTCATCCGCTCCGCCGCCTCGCAGGCGATCGTTGCCGCCGTTGCCGCGCAGGTCGTCAGACCCCTCGTTGCCGCAGATCCGGTCGTTGCCCTTGCCGCCCTTGACCCTGTCGTCTCCGCCGAGCGCGACGATCACGTCGTTGCCGTCGGTGCCCATCAGGTCGTCGTCGCCGTCGGTGCCGACGATGGTCGCGGCCTTGCCCCTGCAGGTCGCGTTCGCGTTCGAGCTCGGGTTCGGGGACGCCTGCCCGCCCGGCGGGTTAGGCGGCCCGTTGCGCGGGTCGTCGAGCAGCAACTCGGCGTTGCGGTCCTCCGGCTCGCCCTCACCGGTGCCGGCGCCGAGCTGGGGATCGTTGTACTCGAACGTGCGCCCGATCGAGGCGAGCTGATCAACCGTGAACGCCGACGCGTTGCCCGCCGCGGGCGCGGTCGAGTCCGAGGCGTGGTCGATCACGGAGGTGATGATCGACAGCGTCCCGTCGAGGTTGTCGAAGATCTCGATCAGCCGCGACTGGTTCGGGTTGTCCGCGGTCGCCGAGGTGTTGAGCTCCCACCAGGCCGTCCCGTCCTTGCGCGTGAACGGGGTGATCTTGTTCTCATGGGTGTGGCCGGGGACATAGGCGAGCACGTTGTCGTACTTGCTCAGCAGCGATACGAGGCTCTCTCCCGGGCCCGGGAGATCTCCGAAGTGAAGCGGCTGTGAGTTACGGGGGTCGAGGTCGCAGCCCGGGTTGACGTCATGGCCGAAGTCCGGGTTGTTCGTGGTGCACGGCGAGGCCTGCTCGTCGGCGATCGGGGCGATCAGGGTGCGCACGGGATGGTGGCCGAAGATCACGATCAGCTTGTTCGCCGCCTGGGCGGCGTCCAGCTCGCCCTTCAACCACTGGAACTGCGGGTCGTCGATGTTGCCGTCGGCGGACGCCGGGAACTGGCCGCCCTCCGAGTTGGTGTCGAGCGAGATGAAGCGGAAGCCCGGAACCTGGGGCGGGTCCCAGGCGTAGTAGGAGGCCGAGTTGTTCGAGGCGGCGGCCTCGGCTGGGTCGACGAACGCGAACCCGTGCCCCTCGGGATCGTTCGCCGAGAAGACGTTCTTGATCTGGGGCTTCGAGACGAACTGGCGCTGGGGATCGGGCGGGACCAGCATCGCGCCCGAGGCGGGGAAGAACAGCAGGTCCGGGTTCGGACCCTGGTCGGGGTCGCCGCCGGGGGAGCTGACCGTGCTCCCGAGCGCCTTGAAGCACCCAACGGCGATGTCCTCGAAGGCGGCGTTCGCGTCCTCGTTTCCCTGCACCAGGGTGTCGTGGTTGCCGTTCGTGACGTAGAAGGGGACGTCGAGGCCGGCGGGGGTGAACGTCAGCGTCTGGGCGCGGTCCATCAGCCCCGTGTAGGTGGGCCATCCGGCGGCCAGCCAGTCCCCCTGCACGTTGTCGGGGTCGTAGAAGTACGTGTCGCCGGCTACCGGGTAGTCGCTGTAGTCCTGCACGCCCGTGTAGAGGGCGCCCTCGGCCGCCGCGCCGGCTGCCCCGCCCTCCTGGACCACGAACGCCGGGCAGCTCGCGCCGAGGTCCGCCGGGTTCGCGTAGTCGGCGGCGTTGGACAGGCCGGAGTTGAAGTTCGTCGGCCCGTTGCCCTCGAGGATGTCGCGCACCCAGACCATCTCGTTTCGCTGCATGTTGTCGGCCTGATCGCCGGTGATCAGCGCAAGGTCCATCGAATTGTGCGTCCCGTCGCCCTGCGCCACCGGGCTCGCGGGCACGAACGCGTTGATCTGGCGGACCGTCGCGTCGATGATGAACGGGTTGAACGCCTCCGAGGGGCGCCAGGCCGCGTTAGCGCCCTGGTCGGCGAACTCGACCCGGGCGGGCGACTCCTCGTCGGCGAGCTGGAAGTCGGTCGTCTGGGAGAAATAGGCAAGCGACACTCGGCGCGTCTCGCGGCCCGCCTGGGCGTCCGGGATCGACTGATCGCCGTTCTCGAACGTCCGGTCGCGGACGATGTACGGCTCGCCCGGCGTCAGCACCAGCTGCTGGTAGCCGGTGTCCGGATCGCCGCCGTCGACGCGCTGCTCGGTCGTGTCGTGGCCCTCGGTGTCGATCGCCAGGTGGGTCGCCTGGGCGGTGCCGACGGCGAGCAGGAACGCCGCCAACGCAGCCACGACGGCGCCTGGGCGCCCCACGCGCGAATGCGCCAGGCCTCCCCTCTTGACATCCGTGCTCACGACCCCTCTCGCGGACGAACCTACCACGCGGCGCGGGGACGACAGTTATCCGAGGCTCACGTCGTCATGCCGCTGAACTGCCCGCCGGTGACGTTGATCACCTGGCCGTGGACGTAGTTCGAGAGCTGCGAGCAGAGGAAGAGCACGGGGCCGGCGGCCTCCCCGGGCTGCGCGGGCCGGCCGAGCGGGATGATCGCCGAGGCCATCGCGCGCATCTGCTCGGGCACGCCGATCTCGACCTGCTCCCCCCCGGGCGCCTCGATCTTCTCTCCCTTCTCCTTGGCCTGGGTGAGCCGGGTCTCGACGAACCCGAAGGCGACGGCGTTGCAGTTGATCTTGAAGCCGCCCCACTCCTTGGCGACGGTCTTGGTGAGACCGGTGACGCCGGCCTTGGCGGCCGAGTAGTTGGCCTGGCCCGCGTTGCCCATCGTGCCCGAGATCGAGGTCACGTTGACGATCTTGCGGAAGACCTCCTTGCCCTCGGCCATCTCGGCCTTGGCCGCCTCGCGCCATGCCGGGGCGAGCGCGCGGATGACGCGGAAGGGGACGATCGTGTGGATGTCGAGCATCGCCTGGAACTGCTCGTCGCTCATCTTGTGGACGACTCCGTCCCACGTGTAGCCGGCGTTGTTTACGACGATGTCCACGGAGCCGAACGCGTCGGTGGCCTGCGCGACGAGGTCGTCGGGAACGCCCGGCTTGGTGAGGTCGCCGGCGAACACCGCTGTCTCGCCGTCGATCTCGGAGGCGGACTGCTCGGCGACGTCGCCGTCGAGGTCGTTGATCAGGACCTTCGCCCCCTCGCTCGCAAACAGCTCCGCGGTGGCGCGGCCGATCCCCCGCGCCGAGCCGGTGACGATCGCGCTCTTTCCGTCAAGCAGTCCCATCTGTCTCCTCGGTCTCCTTTCTCGCCCCAGTCAGCGCGGGGAGTCTATTCGCGGACCGCGCGATCGCCGCGCTTCGCGGACACCCGACGGCAGTTCTCGCGATTCCTTGGACCTGGCCGACATTGACCGCGATATACGCGGCCAAAACAGGCCAGGTCTTCAAGAGAGGGTCGGACCGCATCATCGCCGCGCATCCGGTGTTCGTACTCCCAACAGGGCCGCTGAGGACGGGGGTCCACACGACCACGGGGGCGTGGGTTCGGGAAGGGCGGGAGAGTCAGCTCGACCAGGCGCAGCGCCCGGTCGAGCTGACCTCATGCCGGCTCGGCACCGTTTGCCTTAGAGCCCGTACTGCTTGCCGATGATCTCCTTCATGATCTCGTCGGTGCCGCCGCCGATCGGGCCGAGGCGGGCGTCGCGGACGGCGCGCTCGATGCCGTACTCGCGCATGTAGCCGTAGCCGCCGTGGATCTGCATGCACTCGTCGGCGATCTCGAGGATCGCGCGCTGGGTGAGCAGCTTCGCCATCGAGACCTCGCGGATGACGTCGTGCCCGGCGACGTACTCGCGCAAGCAGTGGTAGGTCAGCGCCCGTGAGGCATCGATCCGGGTCGCCATCTCGGCGAACTTGTGGCGGATCGCCTGGAAGTGGCCGATCGGGCGCCCGAACGCCTCGCGCTGCTTCGCGTAGTCGAGCGTCGTCTCGAACAGGCGCTGCATCCCGCCGACCGCCCCGAGCGCCATCGACAGGCGCTCCCAGGCGAAGTTCGCCATCACCAGATAGAAGCCCTCGTTCTCCTTGCCGAGCAGGTTCTCCTCCGGCACCTCGACGTCGGTGAACGACAGCTCGCCGGTATCCGAGGAGTGCCAACCCATCTTCTCGAGCTTGCGCGAGACCTCGTAGCCGGGCATGTCGCGCTCGAGCACCAGGAACGAGATCCCCTGGTGCCCCCCCGTCTCGGTCGTCCGCACGGCGCAGACGAGGAAGTCGGCGCGCACCCCGTTGGTGATGAACGTCTTGGCGCCGTTGACCACGTAGCCGCCGTCGACCTTGCGCGCCGTGGTCCTGATCGACGCGACATCCGATCCGGCACCCGGCTCGGTGATCCCCAGGGCGCAGATCTTCTCGCCGCGGATCGCGGGGACGAGGAAGCGCTGGTGCTGCTCGGGGGTGCCGAAGTTGAAGATCGGCGGCGTAGCGATGCCGATGTGGGCGCCGAGGCCGGCGGCGACCCCCCCGCTGCCGCCCGACCGCGACAGCTCCTCCGTCCAGACCGCGTCGTGGAGGTAGTCGCCGCCCTGCCCACCGAGCTCGACCGGGTATTTGAGCCCGAGGAAGCCGAGTTCGGCGCAGCGTTCGTAGAGCTCGCGCGGGAACTCGCGGGCTTCCTCCCACTCGTCGACGTGGGGGGCGATCTCGCTGCCGACGAAGCGCGCGACGGTCTCGCGCAGCTCCTCGTGCTCGGCGGTGAAGGGAGGCAGGATCGCGCGCTCGCCCGTGTCCCTGATGACGGTCACGGCGTCCCCGACACCCCGCGGCGCCCGCAGCCGGCGAATCCGTGGAAGCGGATCCGGCTTCCGTCGAGCATCACGGCGACCGCCTCGACGCGGGTCCCGCCGCGGCGCCGGATGCGCTCGCGCCGCACCCTGGCCTGGAACGGCGCGGCGCCGTCCACCCCCAGCCGGTGCCCGGCCGCCGAGAACCGCACCTTCGACACGCGGTCGCGATCCTCGCCGCGCAGTCTCACCCGGGCGCCGGAGCGCCCGCAGCTCCGGTTCGGGGACGCCCCCCCGCGGGCTCGCGACTTGACGACCAGTCTCAGCAGCAGGCCGCAGCGCGGGCTTTGGCGGGTGAGGTTCGAGTTCCCCTCGAGGAACCGCGTGCAGTCGAGGTCCGAGTCGAATGGGCCGTGGTAGCGCAGCACGTAGAGGCCGTTTCGCAGGTCGACCACGTAGATCAGACCGTCCTGGACGACCGGGTAGCTCCACATCACGACCTTCTCGGTGCCGGAGCTGAGCGCCGGGTCCTCCGTCTCGACGACCGGCACCGGCTCGGGCGAGAACGCGGCGAGCTGCTGGGGAGCGGCCGGGTCGTCGATCGAGACGAGCTGGAAGCCGCCCGAGTGCCAGGTCATCAGGGCGAGGTGGCGCGTGACCGTGGGGTTGTGCGGGGAGAAGCTCGACCCTGCGTCCTGAAGTGGGGGTGCGTCGGGGCAATACGAAGGATCGTTGTAGGGCAGCAGCTTGTATTCGCCGATGATCCTCGGGGTCCGTGGGTCCGCGATGTCGACCATGTGCGACCAGCCCCACGGACAGCCCTGGAGGACGTCGAAGCCCAGCGTGGGCCCGAGCCCGAACACGCTGCCGTAGACCTCGTCGCTGATCAGCGCCATCGGGAGGTCGGGGACCTTGAGCGCGCTGTGGACGCCGGGGCGCATCCTGTGCACGGTGTTGGCGGTCGGGGTGATCTCGTGGATCTGGGGCTGGTCCCGCGCCTCGGCGAGCTCCGAGGTGTCGAGGACGAGGAACCCGCCCTCCAGGTAGGCGACGTAGGCGGTTCGGCCGTCGGGCGAGAGGCTGAGCGAATGAAGCCCCGGGATCCCCGGGAGGTTCTGGCCGGTGAAATCCGCCGAGAACTGGGTCAGCTCCGCGAATTGGCCCTCGCGGGCGTCGGAGATGTCGACCACGGTCAGGTTGGGGCCGACGTCCTCCTCCTTCTCGGACGGCGAGGTGATGTAGAGCAGGGCGCGCTGGGGGCGCTCGGGGTCCTCCCAAAGGAAGAACTCGTGCGGGAGGACGGGGGGCCGGTAGGTGGAGACGAGCTGCGGGTCGGCGGCGTGATCTCCGGATATGTCGTAGAAGCGAAAGCTTGGCGGGATGTCGCCGGTGGCGCCGGCGCAGGCGTGGCCCACCTGCTCGCACTCGAAGTTCTCGACGATCAGGAGCTGCTGACGCGGCCACACCCGCAGCTCGCGCGAGCTCTCCCCGGGGTTTCCCTCCTCGGGGGCTCCGATCTGGGAGACCACGCGCGGGTCCGACGGGTCCGAGATGTCGACCACCAGCACTCCGGCGTTGGGATGGGTGCCGTCGGTGCGGCTTCCGACGTAGGCGAAATCGCCGTGGACGGCGAGCGCTGCGTTCATCCCGCGGTCCAGCAGCGGGTTCGATCCCACCAGCTCGAGCGAGCCGGGCGTCGGGTCGGCGCCGGCGCCTGGCGGGGCTGCGGCGAGGGCGGCGAACGCCGCGGCGAGGGCGGCCAGCGCCGCGAGCCGGGTCGACGGCCGCAAGGCGCCAGGCGGCGGAGCGCCGCGCTCAGCTCGCAGTCTCACCGCCACCGGGCGGCTTCCAGTCCTCGAGCGTCGTGTAGCCGCGCCCCGCGTGGTCGAAGCCGAGCAGGTCGCCGGTCGGGTTCTTGCGGTCGCCGTGGTGATAGGCGCGGATCTCGGCGATCTTGCCGTCCCGCATCCGGAACCACTCCGTCCCCCTGTTCAGGCGCCGATCGCCGGACTTGGGGTCGCGCCACGTCATCGTCCACTCGATCACCGCCTCGTCGCCCTGCTCGATGCCGTGCTCGATCCACCACTGGCCGTCGAGGTTGTCGACCCCCCAGCTCGCGTTCTCGCCGATCGTGCGTGCGCCGGTGTGCGGGCCGAGCCGCGTGTAGTAGTGGACCGCGTCGTCGGTGAAGTGGGCGGCGACCCGATCGCGATCGCCCGTGTTGAGGGCCTCGTAATAGGAGCGGATGTGGTCGAGGTGGCCCACCGGGTGCGAAGGCTACGGCGTCGCCACTCGCAGCGCCGGTTTTCGATCGCAGTTTCCGAGCTTCTACTGCGGCGGTCCGCCTTCGCATCGGATAGCTTTTGTAACAGTGCGCACGGAAGCGGCAGCCGAGTACGCCCGTATCGAGATGGCCCAGGACGACCTGGCCAAGGCCTGGCTGGTCCGGATAATCGAGCGCACTCCCCCGTCCGAGCTCGGCGACCTGCCCGTTTCGTGGATCGCCAACGAGGCGCCGCCGCTGATCGCCGAGATCCTGCGCGAGCTGGCGAGCGGGGCGGCCCCGGACGACCTCGCGCCCGAGCGTCGCCGCCGGGCCCGCGAGCTCGGCAAGATGCGGCGCGGCGCCGGGGGCCCGGCGCAGATCCCGGAGGACCTGGCGTCGCTCCAGACGCTGCTGATCGAAGCCCTGCAGCGCGAGGTCCCCGAGCGCCAGTCCGGCAGCTTCGCCGAGTCGGTGGGGCGTCTGGCGGAGATCTTCGGCTCGATCCAGTCCGGCGTCGCCGAGGCGCTGGTCGACGAGCGCAGCGGCTGGGCGAAGCGCGACGACGCAACCGGGCTTCCGGGGAGCGCGCAGCTGCATGAGTGGCTGCGCATCCTCGTCGCGGAGTACCGTCGCTACGCGCATCCGTTCGCCCTCCTGCTGGTCGACATCGACGGCCTGGGGAGGATCAACGAGGCATACGGGCGCCAGGTCGGTGACCGGATGATCGGCGCCGTCGCGTCGGCGATCGACCATCAGGTCCGTACCGTCGACCGGGCCTTCCGGCTCGCCGAGGACGAGTTCTGCATCCTGGCGCCGCACCAGGTGGCGTCGCGCGTCCAGCCGCTCGCCGACCGGCTCACCTCGACGGTCAACGGATGGCAGCATCAGGAGGGGCCGCGGATGACGGTCACCGTGGGCGTGGCCTCGTGCCCCGAGCACGGCGACAACGAGCAGCGCCTGCTCGAGGCCGCCGAGGAGGCGACCTACGCGGCCAAGGCCTCCGGGCGCAGGTTCGCTGTCGGTTCCGGCGGGGCAAAATCTTTCGTGCAGGAACCGGACTCGACGTAACAAAACCCCTCACGGGCGATAAAACCTTGATGAGGGTTGCGCGCTACGTCGCACCCGGTTGAGTTCGAGAGGGTTTTTCTTTGAGCGGAATCCGCACCAGCGCCGCCGCCGAGCTGCTCGGCGTGAGCCCCAGCACGCTTCGCACCTGGGAGCGGCGTCTCGGCTACCCGCAGCCGCGGCGCACGTCGGGCAATCACCGCCAGTACGAGCTGACCGAGATCGAGGCGCTGCGCGAGGCGCTGCACGAGACCGGCAGCATCTCGGCCGCCGTCGAGATCGCTCAGCAGCGCGGCCGCGGTCCGACCTCGCCTGCGCGCCTGCTGCGCGCCTTCGACCGCTTCGACGAGGCCGCCGCCGACCGCGAGCTCGAGGAGAGCCTCGCGGTTCGCTCCCTGGAGCGCACCGTCGAGGAGGTCCTGCTTCCGGCGCTCGAGATGGCGGCCCAGCGCCCCGAAAACGCCGCCGAGCTCGAGCATGCCTGCCGCTGGGCGACGGGCTGGCTGCACTCGGCGCGTCGCCTGACACCGCCCGCCGCCCGCTCGGAAGGGGTCCTGCTGCTCGATTCGGGCTCGCCGCTCGGCCTCGAAGCCGTATACGTCCAGGCGCTGGAGCTGTTCGTGCGCCGCGCCGCGCTGCGGGTGCTGCTGCTGTCGGCAGATCTCGCCGAGAGCCGCTTCCTCAACGCGATGCGGGCGCTGCGCCCCGTCGCCGTGGTGCTGTGCGGCGGGGGGGCTCGCCTCGATGTGGTCGGCGGACCGCTGCGGCGGATCCTCGGCGAGCCCGGCGGAGCGCGGCTGTACGGGTACCGGACTGCGCGGCTCGTCGAGGGTCGCCGCGGCATCCCGGTGCTCGGCGCCACGCCCGGCCAGGCCGTCGAGGCGCTCGTCGGCGCGCTCGACGCCTCCTAGCCGGACCCAACCTCCGGCACTCGTGAGCTTCGCCTCGGGCGGATGCAATTCCGAGCCCAGGGCGGTGCGAGTGCACAGGCTCGACCCCTGAACCTGCGCACTTCTTGCGCCACGGATGCCCAGCCATTGCCAGGGTCTCTCAAGTAACCGAAAAAGGTCGCAGGCGCGCGGGTACTTCTCGCCGCCATTCGGAGCAAAACCCAACATGGAGGGGGTTATGCCAAGGAGTTCCAGGTTCATGAACGTCGGCCAGGCCGCCAGCTATCTAGGCGTGAGCGCCGCGTCGCTGCGCAACTGGTCCAACCGAGGCCTCGTCCCCGTCTACCGCACGCCGGGCGGCCAGCGCCGTTACGACGCAAGCGATCTCGACGACTTCATGCACTCGATGCGCGAGCCGGTCGAGGGCGGCAAGAGCTCGACGGACGACGAGTCGCCGGCTGGCGAACGCCAGCCGATCTCCACCCGGGGCTAGCGACCCGAACCGCACCAGAATGACCGCAAGGCCGTCGCATCGCATCATCGGCATCGAGGTCGTGGCGCTCATCGGCGCCGTGGCGCTCGCCGCGTGGCGTGCGGCCACGGGTCACGCGGACTGGGATCCCGCACCGCTGCTCATCCTGCTGACCGTCGCGATCGCCGGCGACGTCACTGCCCTCGAGTCGGCGGCGAACCGGGTCAAGATCTCGAGCAGCTTCCTGGCGATCGTCACCGCGACCGTCCTGCTCGGCGAGACGCCGGCGGCGGTGATCGGCGTCGTGACGATCCTGGGCGGCTGGGCCCTGTCGCGCTACGCCGCCCACGACCTGCTGATCAACCTCGTCACCTATGCGTGGTTTCCGCTGATCGGCGGGATTGCGTTCCACGAGATCCTCGAGGCGATGGGCGCCGGAAGCGACGACTCGGTCTACTACGCGCTGGTCTTCGGGCTGTTCGTGGTCGCGCTGGGGATCAACTTCGTCCTGATCGCGGGCTACTCGTGCTACGTCGAGCGGAGCCGGCTGTGGACGAAGGTCCAGCGCGCGCTGGTGCCGATCCTGCCGTCGGAGCTCTTCACGGCGCTGCTTGCAGTCGGCGTCGCGTACCTCTACGTCCAGGTGGGCGACGCCGCGCTCGTCCTGTTCGGCGTGGTGCTGCTCGTCTTTCAGTACCTGCTCGGCGCGCTGCTGCTCTCCCAGCAGCGCGGCGACGAGCTCGAGGTGCGCGCCAGGCAGCTCGCCGGCTTCCAGGTCGCCGTGCTGAGCGCCCTGCTGCGCACGCTGGACCTCCGCGATCGGATGACCGCCCGCCACAGCGCGGCCGTCGCACGCTACGCGCGCGAGATCGCGTCGGCGGCGGGCCTCTCCGAGCAGGACCAGGAGCTTGCCCACACCGCGGGGCTGCTTCACGACATCGGCAAGTTCATCCTCTCGGACCGCATCCTCAAGGGCGACGAGAAGCTCACCGAGGCGGACTGGGAGGAGATCCGCCGCCACCCCTACGAGGGTGCCCGGATCGTTTCCGAGATCGACGGCTATCAGCCCGTCGGCGACATCATCCTCGCCCATCACGAGCGTGCCGACGGACTCGGCTACCCGCGTGGTCTCCAGGGCGACCAGATCCCCGTGATCTCGCGGATCCTCGCCGTCGCCGACACATATGACGTGATGACCGCGCGCGACTCCTACCGCGACCCGATCAGCTCGTTCGAGGCGATCGAGGAGCTGCGCCGCGTCGCCGGCTCGCAGCTCGACCAGCGCTGCGTCGAGGTGTTCGTCCGGATGCTCGAGCAGAAGGAGCTCAGCTACCGCCACGGCGAGGACGCGGACTTCGAGGCCGAGCTGGCCCTCGATCGGCGGATCCGCGAGTACGTGGGCATCGGTGAAACCCCGGCCCGCGCGACGCTCGGGCTCAGCCGGGCCTCCAGCGGCTCCGGCGCCGGCTGAACGCCCCCTGAACCGCCAAAACCCGCCGGTCGCCATCTGCGCGCCTCAACGGGTTGCCTGCCTCCCTGGCAACTTCGTGCTCGCCGCGGTCGTCGTGCTGGCGGCGGTCGACGGAGCGCTCGCTTCGGCGGCGCGCGCTCTGACGCGCGGCTCGGCGGGGGAGATGCTCGCCTCGAGGGACCTTCTGCGCGAAGGAAACGCGCTGCTCGGGACGTCTGGCCCCGACGCTGCCCGTAGCCTGCCTCGCCTCGGTGGTCGGGGGGGCCGGCAACGGCGTGCAGTGGGTGGCGCTCGTCAGAGCCGTCCAGGAGCTGACGAGCCAGAGCTACCAGGCACGCGTGATCGCGATGCTCGAGTCGCTCGCTAGCGCGATGCCCGGCATCGGCTTCGTGATCGGGGGAGTCGTCGCGGCGACGCTCTCGCCGCGGGCCAGCTACGCGGTCGCCGGCGCGGGGGTCGTCGCCGTCCTGGGGGTCGCCGCGATTGCGTTGCGCGGGGCTGGGTGGAGGGGGGAGAGCCCGCTCAAGGCGGTTCAGCCCGAGGCGGAGATCCCGTCGGTTCCAATTGAGGCCTAGCCGCGCCCCCGAAACCCGCGCGATGGCGCCTTCTTAGTGCTATGGCGACAAGAAGGCGCCATCGCCGGCACCGGCCTGCACGGCGCCTGCCCGCCCCGCCGCCTTACCTGCCCAATGCGGGAACGCCCCTACAGCCCGTACGAGCGCCCGATCACCTCGAGCATGATCTCGTCGGTGCCGGCGCCGATGCGGTTGAGGCGCACGTCGCGGTAGGCGCGCTCGATCTCGTACTCCTTCATGTAGCCGTAGCCGCCGAAGATCTGCACGCACTCGTCGGCGACCTCGCAGGCGACGCGGGAGGTGTAGAGCTTGACCTCGGAGATCTCGCGCACCGGGTATTCGCCGTTTGCGAAGCGCCACGCGGTCGCGTAGTTGAACTGCTTGGCGGCCTCGATCTTGGTCGCCATCTCGGCGAACTTGTGGCGGATCGCCTGGAAGCGGCCGATCGGCCGCCCGAACGCCTCGCGCTCCTTGGCGTACTCCAGCGTCTTCTCGAACATCCGCTCGCACGACGCGACGCAGCCCGCCGCCGTGACCAGCCGCTCTCCCTGGAGCTCCCAGGAGATGTGGTAGAAGCCCTTGCCGACCTGGCCGAGCACGCTCTCCGCCGGGACGCGGACGTCCTCGAACGACAGCTCGCCGGTGTCCGAGGCGTGCATGCCCATCTTCTCGAGCCGGCGCGAGACCGAGAAGCCCGGGACGTGGTTTCCGTCCCCGTCGCGCAGGTCGACCACGAACAGGGTGATCCCGTCGTGGCCCGCGTCGGGATCGGTCTTGGCGACCAGGACGATGAAATCGGCGCGGGGGCCGTTGGTGATGAACGTCTTCGACCCGTTGATCACGTACTCGTCGCCGTCGCGGACCGCCGTCGTGCGGATGCCCGCGACGTCCGAGCCCGCCCCCGGCTCGGTGATCCCGAGGCACCCGATCTTCGTGCCCTGGATGCCCGGAACCAGGTAGCGCTGCTTCTGCTCCTCGGTGCCGAGCAGGTGGATCGGGGGCAGGACCATGTCGGTCTGGACGGCGAACCCCATGACCGTCCCTCCCGAGCCCGAGTAGCTCATGCACTCGGCGCGGACCAGCGAGTAGTAGTAGTCGCCGCCCTGCCCGCCGTACTCCTCCGGAAAGCACAGGCCGAGATACCCGAGCTCGCCCGCCCGCCTGAGGATCTCGTTCGGCCAAAGGGTCTCCTCCCACTCGTTGCGGCGGGGAGTCATCTCCTTGATCACCCACGCCTTCATCGACTCGCGCAGGTCCTCGTGCTCGTCGGTGAAGATCAGGTGCTTGCGGGTCCCCTCATGATCGGGCTTGATCACCGTGCCGGTCGCGGTCGCCAAGTGAGCCTCCTGGTTCGGGGTGAAGGTGGCGGAGCGGGTGGAGCCCGTCCGCTACGCGTACCCTAGCGAAAAGTACGCAGTCGTACTTCATACTTTGCAAATTGCGCCGCGCGCGCTATCTTCCAGCCGAGGGTTATTCGAAGGGGGTTCCGTTGGTGGAGAAAGCCGGCCCGGGGGATCGTTCGAGCATCCCCGGACTGATCGAGCATTGGCCGGGCGCCGAAGAGGCTCCCGATGACGCCGAGCTTGCGGTTCGCCGGCGACCGCGGTTCTCCGATGCGGTCAGCGTCGAGGAGGCGGCCGAGCGGCTGGTCGAGCGCGTCGAGCCCGACGCCGCGCTTTCGCTGCCGCCCGGCCCGCGCCGGCCCGCCCAGGCGCAGGCGATGGCGTGGCTGCTGCGGCCGGTCCCGTTCATGGAGCAGGCTCGCCGCCGCTACGGGAAGGTCTTCCTGGCCCGGCTCGGCCCCGAGCACAACGTGGTGTTCCTGTCCGATCCCGCTCTCGCGGAGGCGGTGCTCACCGGCGACTCGGACCTCCTCCGCACCGGCGACATCAACGGCATCTTCAGGCGCATCATCGGGCCGAACTCGATCCTGCTTCAGGACGGAGAGGAGCACATGAGGCGCCGGCGCCTGCTCCTGCCGGCCTTCCACGGCGCGAGCCTGCGCCGTTTCGAGAGCGCGATGGAGCGCGCGGCGGAGGACGAGATCGCGACCTGGCCGGTGGGCCGTCCGTTCTCGGCGCTGCCCCGCATCCACAGGATCTCGACCGAGGTCGTGATGCGGGCGATCTTCGGCGACCGCGACGAGGATGCGCCGGAAGCGGTGCGGGAGGTCCTGCCTCGCTTTCTGGAGCTCTGCCGCACCCCCGCCGTCTTCATCCCCTGGCTGAGGCGCGAGCTGCGCGGCCGCAGCCCGTGGGGCCGGCTGCTGAGCTCGATCCGCGAGCTCGACGAGGTCCTCCTCGAGCAGATCCGCCGCCGGCGCATGATCGAGGAGCTCGACACTCGGCCCGAGCGGTTTCGCCAGCGCCGCACCAGCGACGACCTCGATTCCCGCCCCGACCTGCTCTCCCAGCTCGTCCTGGCCCGTGACGAGGAGGGCGAGGGGCTGTCGGATGGAGAGATCCGCGACGAGCTGGTGACGCTCCTCGTCGCGGGGCACGAGACGACGTCGGGGGCGATCGCGTTCGCGATCGAGCAGATCGTGCAGCACCCCCGCGTGCTCGACCGCCTCGAGGCCGCGATCAGCGGCCGTGAGGAGCCCTACCTCGACGCCGTGGTCAAGGAGAGCCTCCGGCGGCGCCCCGTTCTGCCCATCGTCGGCCGCAAGCTGACCGCCCGGGCGCGGCTCGGCGACTACGTGCTCCCCGAGGGCACGGTGCTGATGCCGTGCGTCTACCTCATGCACCACGAGCCCGACATCTACCCCAACCCCGACGAGTTCGATCCCGAGCGCTTCCTCAGCGGCTCGGTCGGCACGTACTCGTGGATTCCGTTCGGCGGCGGGATCCGACGCTGCGCCGGGGCCGCCTTCGCGACGCTCGAGATGAAGGTCGTGCTGCGAACGGTCTTCGGACGGCTCAGCGTACGAGCCGCTGCCGGGCCAGAGTCGCCCGTGCGCCGCAGCGTCTCGCTGGCGCCTCGGCGTGGCGCCGAGATCATCGTCGAGCCCCTCCAGGGCGTGGTCGCCCCCTGACGGTCTCGCCGGCGAACCCGACCCTTGCCCGGATCGCGGAACGGGCGGTGAGCTCGCCGCCCCGGTCGCTGGCCGCAACCCTGGTGGTGGAATCCGCACGCCGGCGCGATGGCGCGAAGGCCGCTCGGGTGAGCGAGGCAGCGAGCGCGGTCGAGATGCTCGACGGGGCGCTGCACCTGCACGACGGCCTTCTCGGCGCCGGTCCCCACGGTGTCGAGCAGGGCGACGGGCGAGAGCCCGAGCGCGACGGAGGACCGGTGGCCACCGCCCTCGCGGGTGCCTGGCTGCTGGGGCGGGCCGGCGAGATCATCTCGACCTGCGGCGACGAGGCCGCCGAAATATGGGGGGCGGCGGCATCGCGGCTCGTCCGCGCACGAACGCTCGAGCTCGAGGACCTCTACGACGCCGCCCGCCCACCCGCCCGATATCTCGCCGTAGCCGAGATGCGGTCCGGGTCGCTGCTCTCGCTCGCGCTGCGACTCGGCGAGCTGCTGACCGCCCCTGGGCAGGAGGCCACCGAGGCGCTCGACGCGTTCGGGCGCCAGCTCGGCGTCGCCACCGAGATCCGCGCCGACGTGGCGGCGCTTCACGGAGACGGCGAGCGCGGCCCGAAGACCGGGCGCCTTGCGGGGGGGAGCTATCCGCTTCCGCTCCTGTACTCGCTCGAGTCCGATCCCGAGCTCGCCGGGTCGCTCGGCAAGCCGCTGGACGCCGAGGCCCTGAGCGCGGTGGTGGAGCGCGTCGGGGCGACGGGAGGACTCGAGCGCGCCGCCGAGGAATGCCGCCAGCGCCTCGTCGCCGCCAAGGATGCGCTGGCGGGAACGGAGGCGGTCGAGCCTCTCCTGGAGATTGCGGATCGGGTCGTCGCCGATCGGGAGGATGAGCCGGCGTGAACGATCCGCCGCCGCTGATCGACGAGGCCGAGGTCGTGGTCGTGGGGGGCGGCCCCGCCGGGTCGGTTGCGGCGGCCAGCCTCGCGGAGCTCGGCCGCGACGTGCTCATCGCAGACCAGAGCTCCTTTCCGCGCGACAAGCCATGCGGCGACGGGCTGACGCACTCGGCGGTCCAGGTGCTCGAGGAGCTCGGGCTCGAATCGATCGCCGCGGAGAGTCAGCAGGTCGAGGACTGCCGCATCGTGATCGCACACGCCACGGAGACGAAGGGCTGGTACAGGCCTCCCCGCCGGCTGCCGCGTTCACGCTTCATGCGCACCGTCCCGCGGCGCGCGCTCGACCTGGCGCTTCTCGACGCCGCGATCGAGCGCGGCGCGCGGTTCCTGCGGGCGCGGGTGGATGGGCCCCTTATGGACGACGGCGAGGCTCGCGGGGTGCTGCTTTCGCAAGCCGGCGAGCACTACCGCATCGACGCTCGATGCGTCATCGCGGCCGACGGCGCCACTTCCCGGATGCGGCGGACCTGCGGGATCGGAGGCGCGACGGTTGGCACCCAGGTCTACGCGCTGCGGCGGTACTTCACCACCCAGCAGCAGCTCGATCCGGTCTTCGACGTGTACGTGCCCCTGCTCTACGAAGGCGGGCTTCTTGCCGGCTACGGGTGGGTGTTTCCGATCGCCGAGCGGCGGGCCAACGTCGGCGTCGCCTACTACGGCCCACCGGCAGGGCGGCCTCGCGCTCGCATCCGGAGCGTGCTGTCCTCGTTCGTCCGCGAGCTCCAGGAGCAGGAGGGCGAGCGCTTCGGGCAGCTCACCCATCCCAGCGACCTGCTCGGGGCTCCGATCGCCGTCCAGTTCTCGCCCGACCGCTGCCAGCTCGGAAACGTCCTGTTCGCTGGCGAGGCCGCCCGGGCCGCGGATCCGCTGACGGGCGAGGGGATCAGCTTCGCCCTGAGATCCGGTCGCACCGCCGCGACCGCGGCGGATCGCCTGCTGACCTCCGGAAGGGCGCCTGACCTGGGGAGGGAGCTTGGCCGGCAGTTCCCACGGCTGGGGCAGAACCTCGCGCTGCTTACGCGCGTCGCGGCTGGAGCGACCGAGGGCTTCAGGCTCAGCGAGGCCGAGCATCAGGCCTTCGTGCTGGCGATCCGGCGGGTGACGGGCAGCGCGCCCGACGATCCCGGCATCGAACCCACGCAGGTGCGACGGCTGCTCGCCTCCGACGATGCCCTCGCGGGCGCGCTGGATCGCGTCAACGAGCGGCTGCTCGACTCGCTGCGCACGGGGCTTCCCTTCGGGCTCGAGACGCTGCATCGAGAGGTGCGCGCGCGCGGCGGCCCGATGGCGGCGGCGTGCGCGCTGTTGGCGACGGTCGCCTCGGACGGCGAGCTCGGTGAAGCCGCGATTACGGCTGCGCAGGCCGCGGAGCTCGTGGCGCTGCTGGACCGCTGCTTCCCGCGCATGAGTGCGCGCGTCGGGTCGGACGTCGCGTGGCTCAACAACGCGCTCGCGGCGCTGCTCGGCGACCTCGCGTTGACCGCTGCGCTCGACGCCCCCGCCCGGTCCAAGGCGCGCTGCGTGGGCGAGATCGGAGCGGGGGTCCGCCGGATCAGCGAGGGCCAGATGAACGACGCGGAGGACCGCTACGACGCCGACCGATCGCTCGAGCGCTGCTCGGCGGCCCTGGACGCAAGGGCGGGCACCCCGCTTTGCCTCGCCGCGAGGCTGGGAGCGATCGCCGCAGGCCAGACCGATGTCGAGGAGGTCGGGAGCTACGGGCGCCACGTAGGGATCGCGTACCAGATCAGCGAGGACATCCGGGAGCTCACAGTGGGTGAGGAGCTGACGCGTAGGCGGCCCGGAAGCGATCTTCGCGAAGGCATCTACCCGCTCCCCGTCGCCTACGCCCTGGCGGCCGATCCAGAGTTGCGCGAGCTGCTCTCAGGGCCGGTCGCGGGCGAGGCGGTGGAAGGGGTTCGCGCCCGGATCCGCGACTCCGGCGCCCTCGATGAGGCCGCCGCCGATTGCTTTAGGCATATCGAACACGCGTCCAGAATCGCGGCGCATGCGCCACCAGGCAGCCGCGAGCTCCTGATCGCCCTCGCGGAGCTGCCGATTCGCCGCCTGGAAGGCGTCGTAGGCACGCAGGCCGGCGCGGTGGCCACGGCGTCCGGCTAGCTCACCAACCGGGGCTTCTTTTTCGGCTGCTGCGACGGGCGCGTCGCGCGCTCAGGTCGGGCTGCCCAGCGGCCGATAGGGATAGGCATGAAGAAAGTGCTGGAAATTCAGGCTGAAGTCCAAGAAGGACGCGTGGCGCATGGCGCGTGAGGCCGGCATCGGGGGGCGGTCTTCCTCGTGGAAGGCCTCGGCGGGCCTCGAACCCGCGGCCGGGCCGCTCGCGATGACGCGCATCCAGGCGCTGCTTCTGTTCAGCGCCGGGGCCCTCGGCTTCCTCGTGGTGCTGCTGCCCCACCCGGCGTCGTTCGACGAGCTCGGCCTGATCGTCATCCAGTCGTTCGCGGCGATCGCCGGGGTCGCGCTCTACTTCGGCGCCACCCGGGTCCCGCCGTGGCTGGTTCGCTTCAATCCGCCGCTGTCCATCGTCTCGACTTCGCTCGCGATCTACTTCAGCAACGACGTGACGAGCGCCTTCGCGCTCTTCTACCTGTGGCCGGCCGTCTTCGCCTTCTACTTCTTCAGCCGGTTCGAGGCGATATCCACCGTCTTGTTCGCGGCCCTCAACTACGTGGCCGTGATCGCGCTGATGGGCGGGTCGGACGAGAGCGGCTCGGGGGCGATTCACCATCTCGTCCTCACGGCGGGGACGCTCGCCGTTGTCGGCGGGTCGCTGATCGGTCTGCGCGAGCGGGTCGAGACCCTGATCGCTCGGGTCGCCGAGGCCGCGCGAACCGACCCGCTCACCGGGCTGCGAAGCCGGCGCGGCCTTCAGGAGGACCTCGCCGGAGAGCTGGAACGTGCTCGTCTCGGCGGTCGCAACGTGAGCCTGCTGCTTGCCGACCTCGACCACTTCAAGCGAGTCAACGAGCGCTTCGGACAGGGGGCCGGCGACCGGGTCCTGCGCCGTGTCGCGGCCCTGATCCAGCAGCTCAGGCGCAGCCTCGACGTCCCCGCCCGCACGGGTGGCGGGGAGTTCGCCCTGCTGCTGCCCGAGATGGAGAAGAACGAGGCGTACATGGTCGCCGAGGGGCTGCTGCGGCGAGTGCGAGAGACGTTTGCCGGCGAGCGTGCCCCGCTCACGGTCAGCATCGGGGTGGTCGGCTACCCCCAGGACGCGACGGCGGCCGACGAGCTGCTGCAGCTTGCCGACGAGGCGCTCTATGCCGCCAAGACCCTGGGACGGGACCGCGCGGTCATGTACAGCCGTGAGGTCACCTCGATCATCGGAGGCGCCGCCGAGAGCACGCGCGGCGTGGCATCCCAGGCCCATCTCGCGACGATGCTCAGCCTCGCCGAAGCGCTCGACCTCCGCGATAGCGGGACGGCCCGCCATTCCCAGACGGTGGGGCGCCTGTGCGAGCAGATGGCGCGCGAGCTGGGTCTGCCCAAGGATCGGGTGGAGCGGGTGCGGCTGGCCGGGATCCTCCACGACATCGGCAAGATTGGCGTCCCCGACTCGATCCTGCGCAAGCCGGGACCCCTCACGGATGAGGAGTTCGTCCAGATGAAGCGGCACCCGGAGGTGGGCGCGCGCCTGCTCGGCGCCGGCGAGCTGGAGGACATCCGCAGCTGGGTGATCGCGCACCACGAGCGCGTCGACGGCCGCGGCTATCCGGCCGGCCTGAAGGGCGACGAGATTCCGCTCGAAGCCGCGATCCTCGCCGTCGGCGACGCCTTCGAGGCGATGACCGCCGACCGTGTCTATCGTCCCGCCATCGGGGAGAAGGCGGCCCGCCGGGAGCTCCATGCATGCGCCGGCGCGCAGTTCGATCCCCGCGTCGTGGACGCCTTCGAGTCGGTGCTCGACCGAGCGGGGCTGCAGCAACTTCTCATCCAAGAGTAGTAAGTAGGACTTCTCACTTCACGCCGGCCCCGAAAGCCGCTAGGCTGGCGAAGGGTTGAGCTACGAACAGCTGCTCTATGACGTCGCGGACGGCGTGGCCACCGTCACCCTGAACCGGCCCGAGCAGAGAAACGCGCTCTCCGGCCAGCTGCTCGCCGAGCTCGTCGACGCGACGCGGCACGCCCGCGACGACGACGAGGTGCGGTGCGTCGTGCTGACGGGCGCCGGGGACAAGGTCTTCTGCGCCGGCGCCGACCTCGGCGGGTTCGCGGCCGACGTCCCGCTGGTCGAAAAGCACTACGGCTCCGACCTGTTTCTCGAGCTCTTCCGCCTCATGCCGCGGCTCGGCAAGCCGTCGCTGTGCGCCGCCAACGGCCACGTACTCGCCGGGGGGTTGGGGCTGGCGCTGTCATGCGACCTCGTGATCGCCAAGCAGGGCGCGACTTTCGGCACGCCCGAGATCAACGTCGGCGCGTTCCCGTACATGATCATGTCGCTGATCTACCGCAACGTGCCGCGCAAGAAGGTCAACGAGATGATCCTGCTCGGCGAGCGGCTGTCCGCCGAGCAGGCCGTGGCCCATGGGCTCGCCAACAAGGTCGCCTCCGCGGAGGAGTTCGATGACGCCGTGGCCGAGTGGGCGGGCAAGCTCGCTTCCAAGAGCCCGGTGTTGATGCGGCTCGGCCACGACGCGATGTATCGCCAGCAGGACATGGCGCTCGACGACGCGCTGGAGTACCTGCGCTCGCAGCTCTCGCTCACCTTCACGACCGAGGACATACTTGAGGGCGTGCAAGCGTTCTTCGACAAGCGCGATCCGAACTGGAAGGGGCGCTGATGGCGACCGAGGCACAGAGACCCGCCCAGGGAGCCGAAGGCGAGCGGCCGTCCGGCGAAGCCGGACGCGGACGCGAAGCGGAGGATTCCGGCGGAATTGTTCACGAGGGCGAGAGCCCCGAGGCGCCGGCCGAGACCGAGCACGGCGAGGAGACCGGGATGCAGCGCCTGGTCGACGATCTGCATGGGCGCCGCGAGAGCGCGAAGCTCGGCGGGGGAGAGGAGAAGATCGCGCTCCAGCACGAGCGCGGCAAGCTCACCGCGCGCGAGCGGCTCGACCTGCTGGTCGACCCCGGGACCTTCGTCGAGCTCGGCATCCACGGCGGCCCACACTTCTCGCAGCGCTCCATGGAGGGCCGCGAGGCCCCCGCCGACGGCGTCATAACGGGGTGGGGGGACGTCGACGGCCGCCCGTGCTGCATCGCCGCCTACGACTTCACGGTGATGGCGGGCTCGATGGGGATGACCGGGGAGATGAAGGTCGGCCGCCTGCGCGAGATGGCGCTGCAGAAGCGGATGCCGTTCATCTGGCTGCTCGACTCGGCGGGGGCGCGGATCCAGGAGGCGGCGGGATCGCTGTTCGCGGGATCGGGCAACCTGTTCCGCGAGGAGGTGACGATGTCGGGGGTTGTCCCGCTCGTCGCCGCGATGCTCGGCCCCTGCGCGGCCGGGACCGCCTACATCCCCGGGCTCTCCGACTTCGTCCCGATGGTCGTCGGCCAGGGCGCGATGGCGCTCGCCGGGCCCCACCTGACCAAGGCGGTCACCGGCGAGGACATCTCGATGGAGGAGCTCGGCGGCGCCAAGGTCCACTGCCGCAAGTCGGGCGTCGGGGACCTCGAGGTCGCCGACGACCCCGAATGCATCCAGGCGGTCAAGGACTACCTGTCCTACTTCCCGTCGAACTGCGAGCAGCGGCCGCCCGCGCGCGAGACCGCAGATCCCGAGGACCGGATGTCGGAGAAGCTGCTCGACATCGTCCCCGAGTCGCCGCGCCAGCCGTACGACATGTACGACGTGATTCGCGAGATAACGGACGACGGCGAGTTCTTCGACATCAAGCCGAAGTTCGCGCGCACGCTGATCACCTGCCTGGCGCGCTTCGGCGGCCGGCCTGCCGGAATCGTCGCCAACCAGCCCAAGCACCTCGGGGGGATCCTCGAGAACGACTCGGCGGACAAGGCGGCGCGCTTCATCAACCTCTGCGACGCCTTCAACATCCCGCTCGTCTTCCTCCAGGACGTGCCCGGGTTCATGGTCGGCTCGAAGGTCGAGCACGCGGGGATCATTCGCCACGGCGCCAAGATGCTCTACGCGGTGTCGCGCGCCACCGTCCCCAAGGTCACCGTCGTGGTGCGCAAGGCGTACGGAGCCGGCTACTACGTGATGTGCGGCAAGGCGTATGAGCCCGATCTGATCGTGGCGTGGCCGTCCGCGGAGATCTCGGTGATGGGGCCCGAGGGCGCCGTCAACATCATCGGCCGCTCGGCGATCGAGGCCTCGGACGACCCCGAGGCGACGCGCCAGAAGATGCTCGAGGAGGTAAAGGCGATCATCGACCCCTACATCGCCGCCAAGAACGACCTGATCGACGACGTCATCGACCCGCGCGAGACCCGCCCGACGATCGTCCGCGGGCTGCGGATGGCCGCGGGCAAGCGGATCGACCGCCCGCACCGCAAGCACGGAGTGATGCCGGTCTGAGCGTCGGCGAGAAGGTCACGGACGGCTGGAACGGCTGTTTGAACCGCATCCGCCATCCCGCGGCGAAGCGAGTGACCACGGCGGAGGTCGGCAACTTCGGCGAGCTCGAAGGGCGCAAGTACTGTCTCGTCGTGAC